>JADMIO011602898.1_pt1 | contig 25688 bp, 26 predicted proteins | sample 8958161 | NCBI WGS metagenome assembly JADMIO01 (sample SAMN16585339, study PRJNA669376) | soil metagenome | isolation source: Crop rotation soil | place: USA: Cullars Rotation, Alabama | collected 2011 | reverse complement strand
CGAGCCGCTCTCTCCCCACGTCCCTCCTTCGCTTTTGCTAATCACCAGGCATCGCCCCTGGCCGGCGTTCGTTCGCCGGTGGACCAGGCGAGATACGCATCTTCCCAGTTGGACCGACGACAGAAATCAATCACTTTTTCGAATCACCCATGAGCACGCTAGTTTGCTCCAGCCCGTTGTCCTTTTCGCCCACCATCTGGTGCTCGCCGTACTCCGCCACCAGCAATCCGCTCGGCACTCTTTCGGATCGCTCCGTTTGTAGGAGGCGTACGTTGTACTGAGCAACGAGCCGGTCCGTGGATTCCGCCTTGTTATGGACGCGATGGACCTCTTTCACGCCGAACGCGACGTAGGTCCACGGTTGCCCTTTCACCGGTTCCAGAGAGCGGAGTTTGAACGTCGATGTGATCTCGTCGTCGTGTACCTTCGAGACGATGTCCTGATCGCGCAATTGGGCCAGCGTCAGAGTGCGCAGGTTGTGGGTCATCATGTTCAGCGCATCCGCCCAATTCTTTTCCATGGTCGTGGGCGTGTAGGTCAGGTAGTTCTCCAAGAACCTCCGGACCACAGCCCTGCCCTCAATGTCCGCGGGCTGCTCGCCGGGTGGCGTGGACGCCGCCAGGGCGCTCATGAACCCCAGGGGTGTCCGCGGTGTCGTCGTGGTGCCGCTCACGACCGTCGCGTCACCGTTCGCAGCGATTCGAATCACAGTCGGCGGCTGAACCCTGACGTAAAAGAGCAAAATGGCCAATACGAATGAGATCAGGACGGCCGAGATCCCAAACCACATCATGCGGTTCGCGTATGCGCGCAGAGGGCCGTCGTGCTCGAAATACTTGGTGTATCCAGTCTTCTCCGGCAATGCACTCGCCTGTTTTGTTTTCATGAATAGGCCCCTCTTCCTCGTTCTGGCTCCGACTGCGCCGCCTGCTAAGCCACCACCACGACGTCGCTGGCTCCTGCCGCCTCCGCACCACCCGGCGGCGCGGGAGCGTGCCCCGATGCCACTGCTTCACCTTCAAGTGCTGCGGTGTTTCCCTCAGGGAGCGGAGCAGGTGCCCGGTTCGACCCTCCGCCACTGACGATGCCACCGCCTCCACCACCTGGGTCGTCAGGATCTTTATCACCGCCTCCGCCGCCCGCACTCTGAATTGCGGACCACCCAGAAGTTGCCGCCCGCGCAGCGGCGGCTGCAACTCCGACTACGGTCAACATCGTGCTCCCAACATCTCCAGATACAACCCGCTTTGCGATAAACGGAATGAGAAGGATCATGATCGAGAGCAGGATGCTCGACAGCGAGATGAGCAGCATTTGGCTCGCGCCTTGAAACGCCCCGCCAAAACTCTGTGCCGTGAAAATGCTGTTCAGGTTGTTGGCGCTCATGATCGTCAGCAACTGGCTGATGATCGCGTAGACAATGCCCCACGCGTTCCAAACCAGCAGGTTGACCATGAACGTCCTGGCCAATTGGCCGACACCCAGCGCAGGATACAACGCCAGTACCAGCGGCCCGACGACGTACAGCACTGCACCGTACATGCTGTAGAAGAACGAAAAGATGGCATACGAAACAGGAAAGACCACGACAGCAATCGCCTGGAAGATTAGACTGAATGCGCCGGCCACCCCGCCGACAACCCAATTCCACCAAGCCCCCTGGCCGGTGTTCGCCGACAAGTAGCCTTGCACCTGGTCCCGGAAGTTGGTCCATACATCGGTCGGTGCAATCGCCTGGGCGACGTTGGCGAACGCGTTGTTCACATTTCGGAAGACGTTGGGGTACTGGCTGATGAGCAGCCCCATGATCAGGTAGCGGACGCCGGCCAGTGCCAGCGCGCGGGCATCCCCACCTTTGGCATACGCCTCGTAGACGGCGAAGAGCGCCGCCAGGAGCAGAATTGCCTCGGCGATCTGCTGCACAGCGGGCAAAACCGTTGAACCCGTTATTCCGTTGTAGACCTGCTGAAACATGGTCTGGAAATAGAACATCGCGCCACCTCACTTCAAGGAGTCCATTGCGTTCTGCCGGATCTGGGCCGCCCCGCTTGCGTTGAATTTGAGTTGCGCCCCACTGTTTGCCAGGGTCACCGCGCGCAGCCGCATCACGTCTCCAAGAGCCGACTGCGTATAGGCATTCGCTCGCACAAGCCATGCGGCGGCCTCGGCCTCGATCATCGGAGCGGTTCCCGGAGCTGCCTGCCCCAGTTCGGTATTGATGCGGTCCGCGGCTTGCATCTCCGTGTCGGCAATAGCATCAATGGCGATGGCTCTCTTCATCGCGGCTTGAGCCGCCGCGTCGCTCATGTCGATCAGATCCCGAGTTTGCGGCGAGGCGTTCTGCGGAACCGGAACAGTTTGGTAGAGCGTCTGGTAATTGGCGGTCACGTTCGGAACGCTCATCGGGTTGCGAGACAGCAAGACCTGCTCCAGTTGTTGTGGATTCGCGAGAGTGGCGCTCGCCACGTTCACACGGGAGATTACCTGAATTTGCGTGTAGAGACCCTGAACTGCGCCAACCAGCCCACGCGCGCGGTTGATTGCAGCCTGAGGATAGACGATGTTTGTAAAGAACGCCTGTATACTGCTCATCAGGTTATTGAGGGTTCCCAACGCTCCATTGATTGCCCGAAGCGCCGGACCGATCGTGTTTGATATCGCGGTGCCGATGCTGTTGATCGCGGCCACGATGGCGCCCCAGTCGATGCCGAATTGCGCCCTTACCGGCTGCGGCGCGATCAACGAAACAATAAGGACCAGCACCAAAAGCTTGGTTCGGTGCTCCCAGAATGCGTGCAGGAACTGCCATCTCGGATCCATTCCCATCTCCCCCTCACTTGAACAGCGTTGTCGCATCCTGACGGAACTGGCTGGCCATGTCAGCCTGGCGTTTGCGGATTGCGTTTGAGTGCGCCAGGATCGCAGCCTCTTCGCGCAGCTCCGCCGCCAGCATTCTCTGCATCGTGGCCTGGTTCTCGACCGCGGCTATCAGGCCGGCGCCTGTAAGGTACGCCGCCGAACCAGGCGCTGTTTGCGCCGCTTCATCCTCGATGATCTGCGATGCCTGAAGGGTCTGCTGAACCACCTGATCGGAAGCCTTGAGGGTCTTGAGCGTGTCCATTGCCAGGGCGTCGCTCATGTCCACTCGTTGCCGATCGCCGGGATGGATATCCGTCGCCGGCGGGAGCGGCTGGAAGGTCGTCCTGAACGCCTGATCGAATTGCGCAAAATCACCCACCGACCGATTTCGCATGATCGTTTCCAGCGAGCTCGGATTGGGCAGAGTAGCGCTGCGAACGTTCACGTTGTCAATGGCCGCAACCAATCCCCGGAACTGCGCGATGAGCTGATTAACCATCGCCAGGGCCTGGTTGATCAGATTGATTGGATAGACGACGTTTTGCCAGAGATTGGCCAGAGCCTGAACGAAGCCATTAATAGAGCCTAGTAGGCCGTTAGCGGTGCCTAGCAGACTGCCGATCGTATTCACAATCAAGCTGACGACCGCGGCAGCCGCGGCGGTCACGGCTATGGCGCCGAGCTGCGCCACCGCTGGCGGAGGCGCAATCAGCCCGCAAACAATCACCACAGCCAAAAGAATGGCAATCGTGGACCTGCCCCTGCCGATCATGCACGATGCGAAGAACTCTTTGAGGGCTTGCATGGTGATTCACCTCGAAGTCGCGGCAGCGCCCATCGCGTTGACCGCCCCTGACAGTTCCTCGGGCAGTTCGGGAACATCTGCGAGGCCCATCGGGAATTTCGCCGCCAGCGTTTCGTAAGCCTGCAGGAGAGGAAGGCCACGATTGGTTTCCAGGAACCACGAGCGATACATCCGCTCCCGCTTGAATGTGGTGCAGATCCAGTACTCGATCGGCGTTGGCACAATATTGATGGTCTGAGTTGTTTCGGCCTTCTCGCCGAGAACGAGCAAAGCTTGGGCCTTCCGTCCTTTTCGTGGCGCGCTGAAGGCGCGCACTTCATTGACAGCAGTCTGGTTCAAATGAAGATAGGTGGCGAGCGGCTTCAGGTCGCCCTGCTGCTGGCCAATGATCTTGGTGGAGACGTTCTTGACGATACCCGGCCCGTGCGGGCGCGGTTGCGCCTCCGTTCCCACGAAGTCTTCCAGCGCCTGGCTGATACCCCAAATACTCGCTCCCCGTTTCCTGCCGGTCCGGAATAGCTGTTCCACCTGTGGCGCCAGCACCGTTGACTCGAGGAGTGACCAGCATTCGTCCAGTACCGTAATATTTGCCTGCCCGCTTCTCCCCGACGCCCTTTCCGACATTGCGTTCGCGATGATCATGCTCATGGAGCTCTCCAGCTTCGGGTCGGACGTCAGCCCCTCCACATTGAAGAAGAGCCAGCTCTCGTCGGTCCGGATGGTCGTGGGCCGATCGAAGAGCCGGGCATACACCTTCTCGCCAGTCCATTCACGCAGTTTCACCGCTGCGAGCTGAGCTTCGTCGCGGATCCGCTCGACTTCCGACTCGTCCCGCCAGGTTTCCAATTCCTGTCGGAGATCGTTGAATGTCGGAATCGGTCTGTCCTCCCTCGTCCTGCACCGTTGATAGGTGGCCACAATCGCATCCGTCAACAGGTTGTCCAGAATCGCGGTGTCGGCGGCCGGACTATTCATCCCGATCATGTGCCGCGTCAGATTCTTCAGAAACGCCAGTTTGTCGTTGGACGGCGTCGTAGTACCCGGTGGCAGGTCCCATGCGTTTAGGGTCTCCGCACCCTCAAGGTCTACATCAATACACCGGCCTCCCATCAGCTCGACAAGTGGCCGATATGAATTCCCGCGCTCGAGGATTGAGATCAGCGGGTTCAGCCGCGCCATCATCGTCAGAAACATCTGCGCCATGAACGTCTTTCCACCACCTGATTTTGCGGTGATCAGGACGTTGGCATCGCTCAAACTCGGGTCGAACGGCGAAAAGGGAACGAGTTGCCGATACGGTGTCTCCAGCAGAATCAAGGGTGAATTCGGAGTACCCTTCCATGGTGATTCCACCATCAGTAGGTCCGCCGCATGCAGCGTGAAGCAGTCGTGTTCGCGCTTATTCTCCTCGGTCATCCCCGGCAATCCGTTGATGTAAAGGCGGCGCTTTGCGAGGTCCTCCGGCAATCCCCGGGCACCGTTCATGCGCATGATGGCGTGCAGCGCCCGTTGGCGCCGGTCCGCAAGAACCCGCTCCTGCTCCTCCAGGTCCCGGCGGCTCTGAATTGGCGTGGACGTTCTGACGGCAACCACAACGCTGACCTGCGCGCTCTTCAGTGAGCTTGAGATCAGGTCCTGGAGCGTCTGCATGAGTTGACCCTCCGCAACCCGTGCATCCACATTGACCTTGAACCCGCCCTTCGAATCGCGCTGGGCGGCGGTCATGCGGCGCAGACGCCCCTTGAACAGCTTCAGCCGCTCCGCTTGGTCCGGAATGCTCACTTCCGTGTTGATTACCAGCGGGAAGTCTAGCCCGAGCAGTTCGCGGAGGATGCCCGGGAATGTCGCGTCCGGGAGATCCTTCAGTGAAAGAAAGGAATATAGAAGCCCACCGATCTTGATGTAGGTCTCTTGATCGTCCTCGATGTGCGTATTCGCCGCCTGTTCACGCGGGCTACGGTAACCAACGGTGAGTTCCGGGCGGTGATAGGCGATCTCGTCGCGGAACAGCGGATTCATCGCCCGCTTGAGTTCCAAGAACATCTCTTCGTCGGTCAGGCGCTGCACAGTCATGCCCGTTGCGTTGAGAGTCTGTTCAATACCTTTCAGAATGGACTCGAACTCGGAAACCAAATCCTCATGCTCCCTGCGCGTACGCTGGATGCACTTGCTTGCCGAGACATTCCAGCCAGCGCCGACCTTGCCCAGTTTCTTCATGGCGCCGTCCCCGGTGGCCTCGTGGTGAATACGGGGATCCCAATAGAGGTATGCATGCAGAAGAGGCGTGAGGTAAAAGCCCGACTGTTCCTTCTGCTTCCACGCAGCAAGGCGGACACGATCGAGGCTCTGTACGACCGGATTGTCCGACCGGAGCTGGATCTTATACCGGCCCGGAAGATCGCCGAGGCCCTCGACCACCTCGAAGCGTACCTGCATCCGCATCGATCGTTCCGTTAGCGACCTTACGAGTGCCTCAAGAGAATACTTCGTTTGGTTCCGGGTTTCGTCCGAGTGGTAGTAGGAATTGATGCCGCCCAGATCGTAGCCCGCGACCAACGCACCGTTGGACCGGACGATCACATTGTCGAGATAGTCACGGATCGGAAGCAGCTCGCAAAAAGCCGGCTGGTGCAGACTGGCCTCGTGTTGACGCATCGTCAGAGGCATTCTGGTTCGTCCTCCTTCAGGTACATCACGCTCTGCTGAGCGTCCCTTTCCATGCCGCAATAGATCCGCGGTTTCGCGTGCCACTCGATGAAATCGAAAAGATACCGCCGCGGCTTTCCGTACTTGAACGCGATCAGGGACGGGATCGCCAGGACGGGAACGACGTATTGCAGAAAGACGTTCAGCGGGACGCCGGCAATCTCCCGATGCAGAAACCGGCCGAATACGTTCGTCAGGGCCGCAATTCCGAGGATGACGAAAACGTCCTCGAATTCGAGGTATAGGAACGTCACGCGCGTGTGCAGATTTCGATGAACGTGGGTGATATTCAGACCGCTCATATCTGTCTCCAGTTGTTGTATTCTTTGCCGATCAACTGACTCCTCCAACGCCGCGCTGCACAAAGAATTCCGCCAGCCGCAAGATCCCCGACAGCGCCAACGCCATGCCCGCAGCCGCGAAGTGCCGAATCCAGGGCATCCCGTGGTAGAGGCGATGGCCGACGCCGCCGTAGGCAAGCACGCCCTGGACGATCTGCAAGACTGCGTACACGGGCATGAAGACGTTGCAGGTCCAGTTGACCAGGCCGCGAAGGGTGATCCAGATCGTGTCCGGATTGTTCCAGGCCGACTGCGATGCGAAGGTTTCGAGTCCGCGGAGCAAGCCGGAAACCATCAGGCACATCAGTCCCGCCCAGGCAATGTACTGGTGGGGGTAGCCGCGCGCGTACCGCACGACCGCGAACGCGAAAAACAGGCCCGCCACCGTCGGCATGATGACGTTGCCCATCCAGTTGGTCAGATGCGTAATTCCATTGAGAAAGGTCATAGGGTTCACCGCGTCACATCATCGAGACGACCAGTCGCCATAGAGCGGAGACCGTCAGAAATCCGGCCGCGCAGCAGATCAACCGCATCGCGGGCTTGCCGAAGGCGAAGTTCAAAATCGCACCAATAATCGCCAGTCCGGCAGCGACCGGAAGGATGTGGCTCGCGGTGTACGTCCACAGGCCCGCGAGCACGTCGGCGGTCGCAAACTTCGTTCCTGAATTCCAGCCTTGCAGCAGAGCTTGCGTGCTGGCGATGGCCAGAAGAAACATTGCTCCGAGGACCGAGTACAGCGGGGACCGCCCCTCGGAGATTTCGACAACGCCCTTAAGGACCAGCCAGGCGGCCATTACCGGCGCAAAGTAGCCGACCACAAACTGATTTACGAAATTGGTGACATCCACCTTGAACACATTCAGGAGGGCCGTACCGCCGCCCGCGGCTATGGGCACGTTCATGCCGAAGCCGGAGAACCAACTCAGCAGTTGGGGCAGCGTCAGCATTACGATGGCCCAGAACATCCACAATCCGAATCTGCCGTTCTGAAGAGCGGACCCCTGGTTTCGAAGGGCGAGCCCCGCCAGCACCAACGCCACGAGAGCAGCGACCGGCGCAAGTCCCAGCAACAACCCGATTCCGTCGTTGATCATGTTCATCGCCAAGAACCTCGAATGACGGGCGAATGGGGAACAGCGGCGCCACTCGCCCACCATCGTCATTGCCATCTACGAAACGCCGCCGGTGCCCTGCGCGATCCAGAACTCCAGCAACCGGGTCAGACCCGACACCACCAGCAGTCCCAGCGCAGTGCCGATCCAGCGGATGTAGCCTCGTCCGCTGGCATACGAGATGATTCCGCCGACCACAGCCACGCCCGCGCCTACCGGAGCGATGACGTTGCCTACCCAGTTAACGAAGTTCAAGAACGCGCCTTCCGGCTGCGCTCCGGTTTGACCCTGGACCGCCACGTTCACCTGCGGGGCGGCGCCAAGGTTTTGCGCGAGAGCCACGGTCTGGCAGACCACCAGAACACAGACTGCCAGGACCATGGCCACCATACCTACGTGCTTCATATTCGTGTAGACCTCCATGGGGATTCCGCCCCTCTGTCGCCGCTCCCGCTGGGTTTGCCGAACGGCAGCGACTCACGATTCAGGGCTTGCGAGAATCCTAGGGCAACATCCGCAAAGCTCCAAAAAAGGAAATCGCACTCGGTAGAGGGCGCGCATCGGGAATCGGGGAGCGTGGACCTTGCCGTCCGACAATGGAGGCATGGCATTGCCGATCCCAGCAGAATTGGCGGCTAACTGTCGCAAAACGCCCGAGCGTGCGGCCTGGCTTAAGCGCCTGCCCGACGTGCTGGGTTCCTTGGAGCGCAGATGGACCCTCACACTCGGAGTACCCTTTGGAGGCGACGAAGTAAGTTGCTCGTGGGTGGCTCCGGCGACGCGTGCTGACGGAACGCCCGCGGTACTGAAACTCGGGATGCCACACATGGAAGGCGAGCACGAACTCCACGGCCTGCGCTTCTGGAATGGAGACCCGACTGTTCGACCCGTTGAGGCCGACGAGGAACTTGGCGCCATGTTGCTTGAGCGCTGCGTGCCCGGAACGACGTTGCGCGACCTGCAGGAATCAGACCAGGATGTAGAGATCGCACTGCTTCTGCGACGGCTCTGGCGCTCGCCATCTTCACCGCACCCTTTTCGGTCCCTCTCGACGCTAATGGACTCTTGGACGAACGAGACGCTGACCGACGCCAGCAATTGGCCGGATGCCGACCTGGTTCGTGAAGGCTTGCGGCTTTTCCAGGAGTTGCCTCGGACTGCACCGTCGGCGATGCTGCTGGCGACGGACTTGCACGCCGGAAATGTCTTGCGGGCTGAGCGCGAGCCCTGGCTCGTGATCGACCCGAAACCATTTGTCGGGGATCCGGCTTATGACGCGACGCAACACCTGTTCAATTGTGGAGCGAGGCTGCGGGCAGATCCGAACGGAACGATCAGCCGCTTCGCAGACTTGCTTGGAGCGGATCGGGAGCGAGTTCGACTGTGGACGTTTGCCCGCGCAGCAGCGGAGCCGCGCGACAATTGGAAGGGCGCCAAAACTGCCTTGGCGAGAGCGCTGGCTCCTTAGAGCCGCTCACGCCGGAGCAAGTCGACGGAACGTTCTTCGGCCAAGTGTCAGTCCAACGGAATCGCGGGGGACTGGCCGACTTGTAGGGAGCGATCCGGAACGGATGTTCGCGTACTCCACGGAGTGAGGACTCAACCCCGATCAGCCGTGACACCTCTTGATTCAACCTACTTCCTCGAGCGATTGCGGCAGCTTGTCCGACCAGCGCTGGTGCTTTACGACTTGTCCGATGACTAAAGAGGGGCGAGAATCCCGGCTGTTGGCCCGCAGCACCAAGGGACGCATGGCCGTTGTCAAATGCCTGGTCGTGTTCCGGCGGGATGTATTCCGTTAGTTGTACATCTGCGCTGTCCATCGCGCGGAGGTTACGCCGCCAACGACCCTGGCTACTGAAAAAGTATCTGATTCGCTCGGCTATTATTGGCAAATGGAATCCTTTCTCTGTGGCGACCGCGAAGCATCCCAAAGGTTCTACGAACGAAATAAGCCCGTTATCGAAGTGGCTACCGATACCCACGACCTTTGCTACCAGATGGTCAAATTGGCACAGCCGAAGCTGGATGGGCAGGATAAGACGATGATATGGCTTCTAGGAGCATCCTGCTTACGGGAGTTCGAGGAGATTGTCCTGTTGGTGGGAAATGGCTTCGGCACGGGCGCTATCAAGCTGATGCGTTCATTCTACGAGCGCGTGGTGACGATGAGCTACCTCGCCACAGAGGATGGTGCAAAGGAGATCCAGAAATTCATAGACTATTCGGCAGTTCACTGGCATCAGATGCTGGTCGAGGCAGAAGAAATCCACCCAGCATTTGAGATCTCGCCAGAAGCCCGACAGAAGATTGTGGACGACTACGAAGCAGCCAAGGAGAGATTCAAGGACGAGAAGTGCCCGACCTGCAAACGGCGCGGGCAGATTTCGTGGACCAGGGTGACGATGAAAGACATGGCAACGAAGGTCGGCGAGGACGTACGCCGCCTTTGCCACAACGCGTACCTGACGCCGACTTTTCATCTCCATACGACCCATTGGGGCATCGTCAATGAATGCGAACGGAGCGAAACAGGGAAACTGCGTTTTTCGGGTGGGAAGGTGCAAGAAGACGCAGCACATGAGGCGTATGACCAAGCCTACATTCTTCTCATGCAGGTGATGGACGTCCTCGATCAGTACTTCGAGTTGGGGATGGCCGAGAAGATAAAACGGCAGGGACAGGATTGGCTGAAAGCGTCAGAGGCGGTCTCTACTCTGAGGACTCCTGCGGCTTAACGCTCTTCGCGAAAATGCGGCTCTCGACCGCCGTCCGCAAGTCAATAACGCCGCCAGGAAGCGTGTTCGCGTAGCACAGCGCACAAACCACGACGTCTGCAATATACCTTCCATGGCGCTCGCGCCAAGCGGGTCATTAGCGATCTCGCGGTCATGTCCACGGCCTCCGGGCCATCTCGTTGGATAGCCCGCCTCATCTAAGGACAGGCGAAATCTTGTCCAAACAATGGGTGCACCTCCAGGACGGAATCGCTCGCGAAGCGGTAGAGCCAGCGCATGCGGCTTGTTCCGCTGGATCGTCAACATAACGTGGCAAGATAGGTTGGCAAGGGAAAATGGCCATCGAGGTCCAAACATGTTTGACGCTCTGAATTCAAGTGAAATCCGTCGCATCATTTTTAAACTGAAACACCCGGCGGGACAGATCATTGGCCTAGCGAGGATGGTAGCCGCCTCTGCCCAGACTGAAGGTTTAATCGACGATGTGCCTGAATTTGTCTATTCGAACCCGAGCGTTGACGCTCTTGCAGAGCGCATCTTGGCTGCTTACTGGGAACTGGTTCTGGAGGGAGTCTATACACCGGGAGGCAGGGTTCATCAAACGGACTTCGCATCGTTTTGCGTCACGGAACATGGGCGCAAGTGTTTCGAGGCCGGTGAACTTGCGCCGCACGATCCCGATGACTACATGAAACGGCTCAAATCGATGTGTCCGGTCATTGATCTGTCGACTTTGGTGTACGTCGAAGAGGCGCTCTGCACGTTCAAGGCGCGGCGGTTCCTCTCGGCTGTGGTGATGATCGGGGTGGCTGCGGAAAGCATGTGGATCCGGCTAGGCGAAAGTGTGAAGAACGCCCTGGATACGCCGGCAAAACAGCAAGCATTTGAGAAGGAAACAAAGAGTGGAAAGATTAAACGGCTGCACGATGAAGTGATCAAGCGCCTTAAGCAGCAGCCATCAACGCCTCTTCCTGGCGAGTTAGATGCACTGATCGCACAACATCTACACGGAATCGCCGACCTCACTCGCCAAACGCGAAATGCCGCTGGCCATCCCACGGGGAAGCGAATCGAGCGGGACGAGGCATTCGCACTACTGCTGCTCTTCCCAACATATTGTCAGACAGTCTCCAAGCTTATGCAATGGCTGAGTCAGAATCGGATTTGACATACCTTGTAGTGCATCCGCCATGACGGCATGTCAAGACGCCATGACAGGAAGAAACAGAAGCATGCAAGAATTTTAATGGATGAGCATGGCACAACTGACGAACGAAATCATCGACGCTGCGATTGAAGACTTTGAGGCGCAGAAGCGCTCGACAAACAGATCCCCGATCTCCGCTCGATGCGATCCGGGGGTAAGCTTGGGACGGCAGCAGACTCCACTGGCACGCGGCGGAAGATGAGCGCCGCCGGCCGGAAGGCGATTGCAGAAGCACAGGGGCGGCGTTGGGCCGAGAAGAGGGCGAATTCAGCAACACCAGCGAAAGCCGCGAAACCCGCACGAAAAAAGCGGGTGCTGAGTGCCGAGGGCAAAGCCAATATCGTCACGGCCCTTAGAAAGCGGTGGGCGGCGAAGAGGGCGGCTTCGAAGAAGTAGGAGCCTTCCGGACTTCAGGGTGCCACGGCGGCGGCTCGTCTTCTTTCACAAGGAGGAAGGCATCCGGGCGCATCCCTGCCCACCAGCATTTCACTGAATATGGCCTGAGGGTCTCCACGACGGCGTCGCTGTCCTCGGGCGTGCATTGGGAGCCCATGATGACCTCTTTCAGCTCCAGGTTCGGTCCGAACTCAATCCAGCTGAGCCCTTTCGGATCCGGTGGGTCATTGATCCGGACGAACATGCGTACCTCCTGCTCGTAGCTCCAGCTTTCATGTTTGGTCCGCAATGTCCGGTAGACGAAGTGTTCATCGATGTCCTCCTTGCGGATCTTAATGACGTTGGGCTGATACAGAACGTCGGTGTCGAAATTCTCTCCCGCCTCTCCTTCCGGAATGTCAAAGCCGAGGCAAACCCCGGTGTGCGAGGCTCCGTAGTGGCTCCATAGCAGGAGACTATCCCAATTCCGGCTGAAACAGAGCACGCCTGTGTTCTTGTGATGGTGCGCCGCGAGCGCTTCCATGGCAAACCGGATGTCAGGGTCGGTGACATCGACAGGACACAAATCGAAAGGGTCGTTGAAGTCCTTTATCGTGGAGAGCTTCAAGTGGCGGTTCTGAAGGTCGCTGATGCCGTACTGCACGCACGTGAATTTGTAGACTCGCTTGCTCATCGTGAGTTCATTCTAAAGGCTATCGATTAGAGCCCTGCAGGCTTGCGCATAGGCTTCGTTGGGCCCGGTATTAATTCGCTTCGCCATACCTAGGCCTGCCATTGCGTCGTACATTGAAGCGCAAGTGAGAACGCTCCTGGCAGCAACAAGCGCGTCCTCAAGATGTTCCCACGACGGAGCCATGATGGCGTTCATTTCCTCGTCAAGGCTCGCAATCACACCACCGATGTCCATGTGGTGGATTGAAGAGGCGTGTCGATAAAAGGTCTTGTAGAGGGAAAGGCCGTTGTCGTTGATCCCGTCCTTTGCCATTTGTTCACGCCATTGCTGCTCCGCTTCCTTGGCTCGCTGATAGATCGATACTCTGCACCATTCGTTCCGCGGCTGTGATTTGTCTCGTGCCGAAGCGAACCTCGGTAGGACGCGATTGTATTCCGCCATCATTTCGTCGTACCGCTCCTTGGACACGGCTCTCTTCTGCTCCTCGCTCATCTCGTCATAAAGCTGCTTCTGCTGGATAAGGTTGTAGTCAAGAAAATCGTCCAGGTCTTCGGGGTGATTTTTAAGCCATAGGATATTCAATTCCGTCTCATAGATGCTGCGGGCAATCTTGACGGCATCCATGCCGTAGCCGTTCAATACCAACGTCAGAAGGGCGCCGTAGCTGGTGGAGGCAGCTGCCATGATGCGTCCAACAATGAGCAACAGCTTCCCTTCGACTGGTGTTTGGATCATCTCGGTGACGATCGGCTGTAGCTTCTTGGCGCACTCGAAAAAGGCGCCGTATTTGTCGTAAACGGGTTGCCACATTTCGGGGAATCCAGCCATGACACGCAATTGTTCCATACAGGGCCATTCTGCCATCTCTGGGTCTTCTCCAAACGATGGGAACAAGAAACGCGCTTCGTTCGGGGCATCCATCGGGGCGTAAAGTCGCCTATGCTCTGAAGTGTCGGTCGAAATTCGCCATGGCGGACTTCACTATTCGGATCGGAAGATCGTTGCCGCACTCAGATCGTGGACCGGGTCCGTTCAAGCGCTTGCTCGAAGTCCTCCCAAATGAGAGGCGGCAAAGTTTCGTCCCCCGCATTCATGCGATTCATCGCCATGCGTTTGGCGGTGTTGATCAAGCCCTGCAGATCCGCCGGCGAAATGCCGCGTACTCGGTTCAGAAGATCATCGCTAGTGAAGCCCGCGGCCAACGCAATTGGGCCCAGATACTTCTCAATCAGCCGGAAATAGCCTTGATCGTCGGGTATGCGGACCTCAATTTTCTCAGTGAACCGGCCGCCTCTCAGCACTCGCGGATCGATATTGTCGATATGATTTGTGGTGCCGACGAGGAATACCTGGTTGCCGGGGTCCAGTTGGCTCATCAGCATCAGAGCCTGCTCGACAAGTTGGATCTGGTGCTGCCCCATGTAGTACCCGTTGTGGCCGCCCGGCAGAAGACCATCCATCTCGTCGATGAAGACAATCGAAGGGCTGTGCTCGCGGGCCCGCGCAAACACTTGCGCCAGCCTCTCGGCGGTTGGGACATCCGCGGGAGCGATCGCGTAGAAACTACGCCGGGTCTGGGTCGCAATCAGGTGTGCAATCGACGTCTTGCCGGTGCCGGCAGGGCCGACGAGTAGTAGGCCCGTCGGAACTGGAACTTTGAGCTTCTCCGCTTGGCCCGCATCCATCAACCGGATCAGATTCCTCAAGTCCCGCTCCACCGCCGCAGGTAGAACCAGATCCCCCCAATCGACCGGCTTCAGTAGGGGCCGATCCGCACCGCCGCTCTCGTCGAATGCTCGCTGCAGGTCGCGCTGTTCGATCCGGCGATTCTCGAGCGCGGCAATCGACGCCGCTTTATTGACCAAGCCGGTGATTTTCGCGGCGCTCCATCCCGGAGTACGATTCGCAAAAGGCTCGACCGGGAATGGCATCCAAAGCCTTTTCGACAACTGTGCGGTCAAAATGCGCGCACGTGCAACCTCGTCGGGGAGGTCCACGCGAATCTTCTCATCGAAGCGCATGTCCCGCACTAACGCTTCATCCAAACCCTCATAGAAATTCGTGGCGGCCATCAGAATGAAGCCAGTCGCTCCTCGATATTGATCGATGCATTGCATCAGCTCTGTCACGACCGAGTTGTATAGCCTGGCGCCTCCGCCAGTATCGTCGGTCCGCCCCAATTGCTGGCGCTGCGTGCCTATCGAATCGATCTCGTCCAGAAAAAACAATACGGGTCTGTGGGCGTATGCCCGGGCGAATGCCTCCCGGATGTTTGCCTCGCTGTTGCCAACTCGGGTCTCCAGCATGCTGGTTGGCTTTGCGTACCAATAGTTGATCTGGAACTGACCTGCCGTCGCCTCGGCCAGGAATGTTTTGCCCGTTCCGCGAGGTCCGTACAGGAGAATGCCGTTTTGAACCACTCCGTGCCCTTTGAACTTCTCGGGATAGAGTCGGTTTTGCACCACCGCACTGATTCGCCTCTTTTGATCGTCCATTCCACCGACGTCCGCAAAAGTCCGGGCCGGAATGTTGGACCATCGAGGTGCCGTGTCCTGCCGACTGCTCGCTCCTCCGACTATGGCGCGTAAGGCATTCCCGCGTGGCCGATGGCGGATCACGAAAACCAGGCCGCCCACGGCGACGATGGCAAAGATCAGGCCATACACCAACTCTAGGGGAGACGCGGTATCGCGAGAAAGCACCATTCCACTCACGGCGTCCTCGTGGAACAGGAATTCGTTTACCGAGTTGAACCAATGGAGAACGGGAAGAAGAGCGATGAAGTAAAGCAAGGCCCGGTAGGTGCTCTGCATTCGCCTATGCCACGTCAGCAGGAGAATGCCGACGCCGATTGCAAACCAGGCTAGCCAAGGGCTGATCTGAAATGCAAAGACTCCCACGACGAGAAGGATGATTCCGATTGTGAGGTGCTCGCGCGACAGGTGCCTGACGATTCCTTCCAGGCGTGATCCGAACGAGTCAGCAATCCGAGATTCGGGTCTCGGCTGCACGGGTCCCTCCCCTGCGCCCAATTTACCGCAGATTGGGCGCGGGGTGGGAGGATGGCAAGTCTTTGAGGTCACGGCTGAAATTCAGATGCTTATTGCTGTTGCGGTGGGCCTGTTGGCTCCGACGTTCTCGTCGCCGCCACCTGTTGATACATCCGATCAAGCTCGGTTTTCAGCTCAATCAATTCGCGGAGCTCCTGCGCGGATGGTAGCGAGGATGTCCGACCCGCCGCGACCTGCGTTGTGCCACGAGTGCCTGTCGGGATCGTACGGGCGGGCGACTGCTCTCCGCTGCCCTCCAGGAGAACGATGAAGAACCGCGTGTTTCCCGGTACCGAAACTACGATGTTCTCATTGAAGGCCAGGCTGGACATCTCTTGCTCCCCAGCCAGGCCGGCATTCGAAGCAATGCGCTCGCGCAACAGGATGCTGTTATTGAGCTGGCCGTTGACCCCTCCAAAGCCGCCGGGGCCACCCACCAGGTAGGCCGCCATGGTTCCAACACCGGTCATGGAGCGCACCAGAACGCGTTTCACTGTATTGCTGCCCGAAACGGAGCCCTTCAGCGGACCGTAGGTGAGGCTCATCGATCCGGCATCGATCTTCTCGGTCGTTCCGTCGGGCATTTGCAACGTATGAAAACGGATCCCGATGTTGCCGTTCCGGTTCGCCTGTTGGAGATCCCCAAAAGCCTTCGTCCCCGCCGGGATGATGATCTCGCCATCCCGCTCGTAGTTGTACTCGATCGCAGCCACCACGGGTGTTTTGACCGCGGTGCTGACCATGGATTGCAGCCGTGCGACGAGCCGGGTTCCGTTCGGCAGAAGGGCGGTCGCTCGGCGTTCCAACAGCGCAGGCTCGGTCACCATGGGCGCCGTCCGAACGATTGAGGACGCGCCGGACGCGTTGCTGACGAAAACCAGGGAGGATTTCTTCAAGGCGTCCGCTTCGTTATGAACGGGTGTGGACGGCGGCACCGGCGGAGCGCTTGTCGCCACTGTTGGCGGTGCCGGAGTCGGGTAGCTCGCCCTCGCCTGACGGTATGCGTCCAGAGCCGGATCCATAGGTGGAACGCTGGCGAGCGTATTCGCGGACTTCGGCTGTGGGGGCATGCGCAAGCGTCCGGTCGCCTTTTACATCATCCGCGCTGACCTGATCGCTGTTCCCATCCTGCCCACTCATATCGGCATTCAATAACGGCGTAACCGACCCATGGTTGTCGGTCGTCACGGATGCCGGCATTTCCGGTCTACCGAGGCTCGGCTTTCGGTTCGTCGCCCGGTCCCTGGTGCCGCTCGAACTTGAGAACATCCCCAGAAATACGAAGATCATGATTACGACCGCAACGGCAAGGATCAGTAATCCTTTGCTTCGATCAACACTCTTTCCGGCCCGTGTCTGCTTCTCCGCCTGCCCTTTTGTCCGCCCATCCCTTGCTCGCAGGTATCCCTCTCGAAGCGAGGCAAAGAGGGTTCGTTTTTCTTCTGACTCGACCACCTCAGGCGGCTCAGCTGCCGTCTCATGGCCGATGCGTCGTGTTAGGTCTCGCTCGTTCTCTTCGGGTCGCCCGTCGTCCTTGCGCATTTCGGGTGTCATGTTATTCGGCTCCTTTCTGTCGAAGACTGCTGATTCCGAAACCAATCGGTGCCAGGGCGGGTCGGTCGACAGCACCGGAATCCGCCATCTGAAGTAGCAAGGTTTCGTTGGACTGCTTGAAACTGGGTCGCTGGAAAACCAGGACGCCATCGGCGCGCTCGCCAGGCCCGATCCGCCGCTGGCTCATGCGGAACTCCTCTACCGGCAACTGCTCGGAGTTCGACCAGACGGAGTGCCGGACGATCGCCCCGTTCTTCACCTTTCCCCCCAGTTGCACCTGAGGTGGCATCAACTCGACAGCGTGGTTTTGGACGTTTACCACGGAGAACAACACAACCACTTCTCTGCCTTGGTCGATGACTTCGCTAACGCCGGCCTTCAGAATCTGCTTGCCCGGCGGCGCGACTCCCGGTTTCTCGCCGTACAAGGTGGGCAGCGGAGCTCGGCGTTGACGCTCCAATAGATCGTCGAGCGCCGACGCATCGGCAGGATTGGCTACGGGCTGAGCGATGCCAATCGCCGCCGAATTCGATGCGCCGCCGAGGTTGGTCGAGTGGAACGAGGCGCGTTCAACCGGTGAGCGGTCGGCGCCGATCGAGCTTCTTGTTTTGAACTGACCTCCTGGCGAAGGAATCGCTGGCGGCTCCGTTTTCTTGTCAGGTGCCGGCAATACCTCGATTTGTGCGATCGACAGAGAAGGAGCGCTTTGCTCGATGATGAATCGCGCTGCTGGGCGATATCGCATCATGAAATCGACGCTGGGTTGGGTGCCGGCCGGTTGGCCGCGGCTGATTAGCAGCAGGTTGGCCTGGTATCCTCGCGTTGTCGAGATCAGCAGATTTGTTTGCGCGGCCTTTTCGGTTATGGGCTTCACGAAAACGATTTGCGGCTCCCGTTCGGAGTGCTCGGCTGTGAACGAATTGGGATCACCGAGCACGACCGAGTTCACCGCATCCGCCATTCGAATAGCTGTGGCAAACCGCGGCGCCAGATACACGACCGTGACTTGTCCCTCCTGAACGGCGCGGCCCGCCACTTGCGGCCGAACCTCAGGCACCTGGGCGCTAGAAAGCAGGCACATGCAAACCACGCCTGCCAACATTTTCAGACTCTTCATGCGTTTTCTACTCCTTTGGTTGGGTACGAGGCAGTGGTCTCGCGAGCATCTGCCTGTTTCGATAAAGGCGTTGGACCTGGGAAACGTATCGGTAAACGCCCGGGTCGGCGTATGCCAGCCCGTGCTTGCTTGATTAGCTTCTCGCCGGCATAGTAGGCGGCTGCTACAAGCCGCAGCTCTCCTTCAAACAGTCGGACCAAGTACGCTAGGTACGCCACTCCACCGCGGATGTTCTCCTCAATTCGGAAGCGATTGGTGACGCCGAAGGTCGCCGCCGTTGGCGGCATGAGCTGCATGAGGCCGACTGCACCCTTCGGGGACACGACATTCGGCTGCCAAGCCGATTCGACGTCGATGATGGCCTGCACGAATTCGAATGGCACACCGTAGACGACGGAGTAGTGGCTGGCCCAACACATTTCGACTTCGAGTAGCGGAGTCGATGATGCCGCCTCGCATTGGGCATGAGCGCTTGCCGCGCCAAGGCAGACGACTGAGAATAGCCGGGCAAGCTTCACGCGCCGACTCTCACCACGTCTGGCGTGTTCATCCGTGCCGCGTGGGATTTCGCGTTGAGGATGAGCGACGCAAACCCATCCTGCAGTGTCAGGCGTTTCCGGTCTTCTTTCGTCTTTGCCAGGAATGGCAACAGAAAATCCCGCATGCCGGCGTCGAGTTCGTCGATGCCCATAATGTGAAGCACCTGCTCAAGCTCCAGGATTTCCGCGATGGACGGAGGCTTCTCCATGCGGTACGCCCGGAGTGCATACGACAAACCGGCGATTTGACGCTGAAGCCTTGCGCTCTCAGTTCTGCTCCTCGTCTTCAGAATCTCCGCCTCGCGCTCGACCCGCTCTGAAATACGCGCACCGGCGGCGCAGGGGATCACCAATTCGGCGGACCTCGTTCGACGTGAGAATGACGAACGGGATCGTCTTGTGCGGCACGGTTCCGAGACGGGGGATGGAGAGTTGCCAGTCAGAGAGCACTTCGAGGAGCATCGATTCGAACTCTTCGTCTACCTTGTCCACCTCGTCAATCAGCAGGACGCAAGGCTTCGGCGTGTGCTGAAGCCCGCGCATGAGCGGACCTTGAACGAAGAAATCCATCGTGTGGAGGCGTCTCCGAATAGATTCCCAATCCGTGCCGAGCTGGTCGGATTGTGTTTCCAGGAAGAGTTTCTGAAGGGCGGTATCGAATTTTCCGATAGCCTTCTCTTCATCGATACCCGGATAGCATTGAAGGCGCTCCAGCGTCGTGTCAAGAGCGAAGGCGAGAGCCTTGGCCAACTCCGTCTTCCCGCAACCCGGTGGGCCCTCAATCAGGACCGGCTTCTTCAGCTCGCCTGCCACATAGACATGGGAAATGGTGACTTCATCAACGATGTACTTGGCCTGCTCGAATTTCTGGCGGAGATCATCAATTGACGGAAACACGTTGGCTTGCATCCTCAGCCAGGATTCTAAGGGAGTATGCGATTTCCGCCGAAAATCCCTTAAGCAAGGCCAAATACGATGCTTTGGAATTCCGAGAAACTTTGCCCGGCGCTCCCCTGGGCGCAGGCGCCATCTACCGGTCAAGCACGAGGGAGAATATTCTCGGAATTTGTTCGGCCCTGAATCACAGATGTAGATGAGCAAACTCCGGCAGGACTGCGAACGGCGCCACTGTTTTCGGCAGACTCTCGCCCAAGTGTACGATCCGCTCGGATGCTCCATTGCCGAGGAATTCCGCCGCTTACGCCAGGTAGTTCACCCGCGCTGGGTTGAGGCCCATCAAATGGGCGCAGGTGAAATCGGCGGCGACGGGATCATCAGCCATAACGATCCGCCCGAGATTGCGCGGAGAGCCATGCAGTGGCCCGTTGCCCTCCATGCCAATGATTCCATCAGCAATCACAAAGTGAGCGGCAACAGCAGCGGTGATGTCGAGGATACTCCGATCGATGCCGCGCCAGTGGAGCGGATTCTTCGGCCATCCGTACGCGACGCCCGGCACGACTCCGAACAGATTTTTCATGCTCAATGTGACGCCGGCCCAGTGGTGGGTTTTCACCTTCGGCATCGAGACGATGAAGTCGCTAACCAGGACAGTGCGTGGGAGCCATAGGAATTCGAGGCCGGTGAATCGCGTTTTGAGCGGCACCTTCACAACCTCATCGCGATTCAAATCCACGAACCCGATCCGCCTCTCCCGAAGTTCCCTTTCCAATCCGGTCTCCGCGAGAACCAGCATCGTGTCCCGCTGGTGTCCAGGCCCTTCGCCCACCAGGACTGTTTTCGCCCCCAAGGTGAGGAATGCAGTCGTTGCAGCTCCGACTAGCCGCGGGTTCGTATTCACCTCGCTACCTGGGATGGACTCGACAAGATTCGGCTTTAGCAGAACCGTCTTCCCACTCAGGTCGAGATTAAACAACCGGAGGCCGTCCAAAAGTGAGTGATCCAACCCGTCGGCGTAGGAATCCTGGTGAATGATCGCAACTCGGGATCTCGGCTTACGGAGGTCTTGAAGGGAGCCAGTCGAGAGCATCCGTCGCACCGCTAACGCCCCTGTCCCAGCGATAGCGGCGGCCCCAAATACTCTCCGGCTCATTGTCGAACTCACCCTTCGACCTCAAAGGGATTGCTGATCGGATCCAGCCCCAGCGCCAGGGCGGCCAGTGCGATTGTGGATGTGTCCTCTATGGTTCGCGGGTCTTCGACGAGCGAAGTGAGCCGATTTCTCGCCGAATTAACGGCCGGCGAGACGTTGACTCCAACATGCTTGTACACGTCGGCCGCCAGAATCATCCACGCCAAACTGTAAGCTGATCGGCATTCAGCATTCCGCAAAAGCCATCTCAGAGAGTTGCGCACAATTGGCAAATGGTAGAGCGGCCGGAGTGCGAGAAGCGCCAGCGCTGTGGTGTCAACATGAGGACGTAGCGGCACGCCATACACCACGGCGTTGCCCGCGTTCCACCCACCTCCCGGGCACGCTCGGTCGATGAGCATATCCGTCCCCAGGCGGAGCCTCCGCTGAAGTTCGGCGCCACGGACGAGCCCGCGTCTCTTTGCCCGCTCCAGGGCAATCACAACCATGGCAGTCGGCGCGACCCAACTCACTGTTTCGGGGACCCAGGGCCAACCATACTTCCGCGGGTCGAACCGAACGTGCCGGTCAAGAAACCGGAATTTCAAACTCACCAGCCAGGAGGCTTCCATTGGGCGTGAACGGATCAGAGCCTCGACCGGATCGGCATAAGTCGCCGGCTCCGCCACGAGAAATGCCAGCGTGTTGACCGCCAGAGCAGTCGCCCAGAAATTCGCGCCCATCTCGTCGCCGACTGCGGACCAAAGCCCATCTGTCCCTTGGCGGGCCATCAGCGGCTCGATTCCTTCCCTCAACACGATTGACCCCGAGTGCGACGCGAGCAGTGCCAATGCCGTCGGTTCGGCACCGAACTGCGCTCCGCAGTGGCTCCATCCGTCTCCGCCGGGCAGCCGCCGTCGAAGCAGTTCATCCAAAAGCCGGCGCTGAGCTAACCGCTGCCCTTCAAACCCTGAAAATGAGCTGATCATGATCTGAAGCCCTTGCGCACTGAGGGGCGCCTCTCATTGGTTTAGCCTGGAACCGGCCAGCCAGCAAAAGGCGAAGGCTGCGATTCTGTGCCGAAGGTTGTCCTGGACGACGCCCGCCCCGTTGAGTATTTTGGCGCGTTGCGAGGCCCACCGTAATATTGGTCAGTAGCCGGGACTGTGTTGCAGGAAGTTCATGAGCTCAGAAATCATGCATCAGATCATCGAGACCATCGAAGCGGATGTGAAGTCGCGGCCGTCCGCGATTGAATTCGAGATGGCATATCAGGCCCGTGTGGCTGCTGATCGAATCAAATTTGCGATCAAGCACACCGAGCAGTTTGCCCACCCCTGCGATGCGATTCGCGAGGCGAGCATGCAATTGCTCGACGTTCTCGAACGCCTCGAAGCGTTGGACCGCAACTTTCAAACGCGATCTCGAATCGCCACCCACCACCGGAATGGCAGGGATCTCCGGCATGCGAGTGAAGCATCGAGGTAAATATGTATACGCTCTTAACCGAAGAAGAAGTTGCCAGGCAGTTGCACGTCAGCGTCGCATCGTTGCGAAGATGGAGACTTGAGAGACGCGGCCCGCAGTTCATCAAAGTTGGTTCGTTGGTTCGCTACAGGCCAGAAGAGATTGAAGCCTGGCTGGCCGTACTCCCCACCGGTGGATCGGTTACCGCTGAAAGGCCGGCTCAGCTCCGGGCTGTAAAATGATTCCGTCCTGGGTGGATTCTGGAAATGTCACTGTTTAAACGGGGGAACGTTTGGTGGTACGAGTTCTGGTTCGCCGCAAGGCGTGTGCGGGAATCGAGCAAGACGACTTCAAAGACCCTCGCGAAGGCTGCTGAGCAAAAACGTCGGCGCGAGCTTGAGGAGGGTTTCAACAATCTCGAGGATGTTCGCCAGGAGCGCGTGCGGACTATTCAGGATTTGGCCGACGAATACCTTATCAGCTACAAACTGCGTCACCCGCGCTCTGCAACATTCGCAGTGTATGCCCTCGGGCACGTCAAGCGACTGCTCGGGGACAAGATGCTGGTCGACGTCAATGAGGACGTGGTGAAGGAATACCAGGAGGCCAGGCTCCGTGAGAAGACCGCCCCGAAGTCGATTAATGAGGAAATCGGCTTCCTCCTCCGAATAATGGATGTTCAAGGAGATGTACTGCGAGTCCGGTTGCGGAAGAAGAAGCTCCTCAAGCTCAAGACTGGCACGAGCATCGGCAAGGCGTTTGGGCCAGAGGAAAAGGCCCGCCTCATCGAAAATGCTAAGAAAGCCCGGTCGCCGCATATATACCCGGCTCTCATGCTGGCTCTAAACGCCGGCATGCGCGACGCGGAGATGAAGACGCTGACCTGGGCCCAGATCAACTTCGAGAGGCGGTTTCTCGCGGTCGGCCGTAGCAAAACAGAGGCTGGCGAAGGCCGAACCATTCCACTGAATTCCGTCCTATACGAAGCGCTCAACGCCTACTCGGAATGGTACACGGAGCGTTTCGGCGAGATCCGGCCCGAATGGTACGTGTTCCCCTTCGGGAAGCCACGCCCGAACGACCCCACCCGGCCTGTCACCACGCTGAAGACCGCATGGCAGAATCTGCGCGAGAAGGCTAAGGTCTCGGGGCGCTGGCACGACAACCGGCATACGCTTGTCACCGAACTCGCCGAGAGCGGGGCGAGCGACCAAACGATCATGGACATTGCCGGCCACGTATCGAAGCAGATGCTAAAGCACTACAGCCACATTCGCATGGAGGCGAAGCGAACAGCCCTCGAATCCATCGTGCAGAAGCAGCCTGCAAAGCCGACCGAGCCAGCGCAGAAAGACTCGCCATTACCCACAGTTAAGCAGCAGATTGAAGGGGAGTACCCACAAAAGTCCCCACAGTCGGTGGAATCGAGCAGGGTTTGCAGAGGTAAGAAGGCTCGTAAGCCATTGAAAAGAATTGGCTCCTCAGGTAGGATTCGAACCTACAACCCTTCGGTTAACAGCCGAATGCTCTACCATTGAGCTACTGAGGAGCAAGGTGTTCTTCCATTAAAACAGACACCCCCTGACAGTGTCAAACCCCCTCAGATCATCTCGTTGAGCAGTTCACTACGCGGGTGTGGGATCACCACCTTGTTCACCAGCATCCCCTTCTGTCCCACCACCGCCGCTCCGGCATCCACCGCCGCCTGTACCGCCGCCACGTCGCCCGTCAGCGTCACGAACGCCTTCCCGCCCAGTGCCATCGCCAGACGGATCTCGATCAACTGCACATTCGCCGCCTTCACCGCCGCGTCCGCGCCCTCGATCAGAGCCGCCACCGAAAACGATTCCACAATCCCCAGCGCGTTCAACTCCTCCACCTTCGTGCTTCCCGCGATCGCCGGAAATACCGCCTCGTGCAAATTCGCGATCACAAACGAATCGATCACCGCGAACCGGCACCCGCTGATCCCCGACGACACTGCCGATTCCACCGCGGCCACATCCCCGCGCACCATCACCATGTACTTACCCGAACAGATCGAGCGCGAAAGCACCATGTCCACATTCGACGCCTTCAGCATCGCGTCCGCCGCCTGATACCCCGCGGCAATGCTCGTCAGTTCGATCAGTCCGATTGAATTCTTCGCCATCGCTTATGCCACAATCTCCACCCACTCCGAGGTGACTGCCCGCACGTTCCCGTCGATGCTGGCGTGAACGTGCGCACCCAGCTTTCCCTCCGGCACACGACCCACTACCTGCCCCTTCTTCACCTTCTTGCCGGACTCCACCACCGCCCGGGCCGCCTCGCCGGCGTGCTGCTTCAGCCGGATCCGCACTGCCCCCGGCTGGAATTCCGCCCCGTCGTACGGTGTCTCGCTTTCGTATTCCTCCACTTGCAGCCGCCGCCGGAGTTGCGCCAGGGGAACCCGGCGGTATTCCTTCATCGGATGCAATTCAACCGGCCGCTGTTGGACGAATTTGAGTCCAGCCTCGCGCCGGTCGTGCTTGCCCATGTCGCAGGCCTCTTTCGGATATAGATCCTCGGGACAAGCGTACAGCGTGCAGAGCCCGCACGCGCAGCACAGCTCCGACCACTGGTTCCAAATCTCCGACCCCGTGGTGGTGAACCCCAGACTGCGCATCACCTTGTGCGGTTGCACATCGTACCCCAGCAGGTACCGCGGACAGAACTCCGTGCAGTAGCTGCACTGGTCGCAGGCCGACTTTCCAATGTGGTTCATCTCCCGCTGCGACCGCGTCCGCCGCGTCATCAGGTAATGATCGCGCGGCAGCACAATCAGGGCGCCCGTGGTCTTCGTCACCACATCGTCCAGGTCGAACGTCAGCGTCCCCATCATCAAGCCGCTGACGAACAGGCCGAAATCGTCCACCGTGGCCCCGCCCGCCCTTGCCAGCAGATCGCGAAATGAGGTGCCTACCGGAACCCAGAATGACTTCGCCTCTTTCACTGCCCCGCACACCGAGAGGAACTTGCGCGTCACCGGCCTGCCCTGCTCGGCCTCGTGGACGTTGTACAGCGTCTCCACGTTATTCACCACGCAGCCCACCTGCAGGGGAATCCCC
>JADMIO011135823.1_pt1 | contig 25691 bp, 21 predicted proteins | sample 8958161 | NCBI WGS metagenome assembly JADMIO01 (sample SAMN16585339, study PRJNA669376) | soil metagenome | isolation source: Crop rotation soil | place: USA: Cullars Rotation, Alabama | collected 2011 | reverse complement strand
CCGCCGCGATCTTTCGGCTTTACTCATCGAAACAAAGCGAAAACTTCTAGATTTTCCAGTCACTCTCAGATATACTCCACCAAGCGAATTAACTTCTCGGGGAGGGATCCAGGTGAGATTCCGTACGCTATCGGGGATCATTGTGTTTTGGGCCGGGCTGGCGCTTCCGCTGGCCGGGCAGACGATGGGAGAGATCACGGGGCGCATCACGGATGCCTCCGGCGCTGCCTCTCCCGATGCGGTTGTTACCGTCACCAGTGTGAGCACGAACGCCGTCCGCAAGACGGTGAGCACGGACACCGGCGACTACGGTTTTCCGTCGCTGCCGCCGGGGACTTACAACCTGCGGGTGGAGAAGGCCGGCTTCAAAGCCGTGGAAAGCCGCAACGTAACGGTGGATGTGCAGCAGACCGTTCGCCTGGATTTCACCATGTCGGTGGGACAGGTTTCCGAGTCGATCACGGTAGAGGCCAGCGCGGCCCAGTTGCAGGCCGAGAACGCCACCGTCGGCACGGTGATTGACAACAAGCGCATTGTCGAACTGCCGTTGAACGGCCGCAATTATTTGCAGTTGGTGGCGCTCACGCCGAATGCGACGACGCTTTCGCCATCGGCGGGCCAGGCCGGTTCGCGGCAGGGCGGCGATCGCGCCAGCCAGTCGATTTCGGTGGCCGGACAGCGCATCATGTTCGACAATTTCACGCTGGATGGGGTCAACAACACCGACCCCAATTTCAATACCTACGTGGTGCTGCCTTCGATCGATGCCCTGCAGGAGTTCAAGGTGCAGACGGGCGTGTACCCCGCCGAGTTCGGGCACAATTCCACGCAGATCAACGTGTCCACCAAGGCCGGCGGCAACACGTACCACGGGGCGCTCTTCGAGTTCCTGCGCAACAACGTGCTGGATGCCAAGCCCTATGCCTTCGCGGCGAATCCCCCGGCCAAGAGTCCTTTCAAGTGGAACCAGTACGGCTTCGAACTGGACGGCCCGGTGCGGATTCCCAAACTGTTCAACGGCCGCGACAAGCTGTTCTTCCTGGCGAATTACGAGTCGTTCCGGCAGCGGCGCAACTTCAACGGCATTTTCACAGTGCCCACGGCCGCGATGTTCGGCGGTGATTTCAGCGGCATTCCCAACGTGATTTACGATCCTGCTACGAAGGCGCCGTTCCCGGGCAACGTGATCCCCGCGAATCGCATCGATCCGATTTCGAAGAAGCTGCTGCCGTTCTACGCGCCTGCCAATATCGTGACGTCGAAGATCTCGAACAACTACCAGCGCGTGGGTAGCGCGCCCATCAACAAGGACCAGTTCATTTCGCGCATGGACTATGTGGAGTCGTCCAAATCGCAATGGTCGGGGCGCTATAGCTGGGGCGACGAAAACCAGTCCAACACGGGGCTCACGCTGGACGGCACCAAGACCATCACCAATTTCGAGCAGTACATGGGGTCGAACACGCGCACCTTCTCCGCCAACAAGGTGAACGAGGCGCGCTTCGGCTACACGCGGTTCTTCAACTCCACGGGCACCTACCTGGCGTTCAACCAGGATGTGGTGAGCGCGGTGGGCATCCCGGGATTGAAGCCCGGCGACCCGGTGCAGTGGGGCATTCCCAATGTCAGCCTGAACGGCTACAGCCGGTTAGGCGACGATACGGAAGGCCCGTACGCCAACGACAACAATACCCTGCAGTTCATTGACAATTTCTCCTGGATTCACGGCAAACACACTGTCCGCTTCGGCGGTGAATTCCGGCGGGAGCATTACAACCAGGTGGGCAATCAGTTCGCACGCGGCCAGTTCACATTCCAGCCCAATGCCACCCAGGACCCGGTAACCAAGACCGGCGGCGATACCTGGGCCGATTTCCTGCTGGGCGACCTGTATCAATCGGAAGCCGCGGTGTCGATCGCGAACGCCAAGTTCCTGCGCAATGGCTGGGCCTTCTACGTGGATGACACCTGGAAGGTATCACCGAATATGACTCTGTCGCTGGGTTTGCGTTACGAGCTCACACCGCCCTTCTACGACACGTCGCGCAACGCGTTTTCGGTTTACATCCCCTTTGAAGACCGCACCAGCAACGTCGCGGACAAGAGCCGCTACCCGCAGTTCATCCGCGAGGGCAAGTGCAGCGGGGATCCTTACGAGGGCATCGGGATTCGCTGGCCGCAGATTGGCGTGCTGTGCGACGGCCGTTTGGGCGATGCGCTGGTGCAGACGGATAAGAACGATTTCGCGCCGCGCATCGGCATCACCTACTCGCCCGGCACCAAGTGGGTGATCCGCGCGGGCGGCGGCATGTTCTACAACCAGGACACCGGCAACCCGCGCTTCGATATGGCGCGCAACATCGCCGGGCGCATCCGCGTGAACTCCGACCTGCAGAACCCCACGCTCTTCTGGACCAACGCGCTTTCCAACATTTCGGGCGGCGTGGCGAATATCACCCTGCCCTACGCGTTCGCCAACAAGTACGAGCGGCGCACGCCGTACTCCATGGAATACCTGCTGAACGTGCAGCGGCAGTTGGGCGGCAACTGGGTCCTGGAGGCCGGCTACCTGGGGTCGATCAGCCGCAAGTTGGAATTCCTGCGGGCGGTGAATGAGGCGCTGCCGGGGACCGTCGGCGCGGCGCAGACGCGCGTGCCGTATACCAATTTCGGGCGCATTCAGTTGGTCGACAACTCGGCCAATGCGGCCTACAACTCGCTCTCGGTGAAATTGACCAAGCGCTTTAGCCAGGGCTTCACGCTCCTCAGTTCCTATACCTACTCGAAATCGCAGGACGATTCGAGCGGCATCCGCGTGCAGGGGCAGGATACGCTGTTCCCGCAGAACAGCTATTGCCGCAAGTGCGAGTGGGCGCTTTCGGCATTCGATGCGCGCCATCGCTTCGTGACGTCCACGCTGTACGACGTGCCGGTGGGCAAGGGCCGGACGCTGGATCCGCACAACGGCCTGGCCAACGCAATTGTGGGCGGCTGGCAGATCGGTGGAATCTGGACGGTGCAGAGCGGATTCCCGATCACTCCCACGGTGGGCGGCAACGACCGGTCGGGGAATGGCGCGGGGTTCGACCGTCCCAACGCCACCGGCGTATCTCCTTACGTTTCGGACGCGGTGCCTTCGCACTGGTGGAACCTCGCGGCCTTCACCCCGAACGCGCCCGGCACCTTCGGCAATGCGGGACGCAATGCGTTGATTGGTCCGGACCTGTTCACGCTGGACTTCTCGGCGCACAAGGAATTCCGCATGCCCTACAAGGAAGGGCACCTGCTGCAATTCCGCTTCGAGGCGTTCAACGTTTTGAACCACCCGGTGTGGGGAACGCCCAATGCCAACGTGCTGTCGAGCGGTTTCGGCACGATCACGGGGACGGCGGTCTCGATGCGGCAGTTGCAGATGGCGTTGAAGTATAGCTTTTAGGGGAGGCCGGAAGTCGGAAGCCGGAAGCCGGAAGTCGGAAGCCGGAAGGACAGGAAGCCGGAAGGACAGGAAGCCAGAAGCCGAGAAGCCGAGAAGCCTGGAAGGCGCCTGTGGCGCAGGTCTCCGACCTGCGCTCGACGCATAATGTGGGTGTGGGCGAAGGCGAACTGGTTGAGTTGGTCCGCGAGAATGCTCATGATCCGAGGCGCAGGACTTCCATCGCCGGTGAACTGGAGGGCTGTGGAAGATGCAGAGCGGCGCATGGGGTTCGCTCTACCACCTCTATTGGGGAGATTGTGGCCGCCAAAGCTGGTCATGATCTGCGATTGGGGGTGTACTTACTACTCGGCTATCGACTGCTCAACACCGGAAGGGGAGATGGTCGATCTGCTCGATGGGCCGGATCGAAAGGCCAAGGGATGTAGCTTTGCCGAGTGGATGCAGGACTGGGCAAACGGCGTGGATGTCTGGAGCCCTGGGCACGTCGGGGACCTGCCCCACTGGGGGCGAACTGGACAATCGGCTCCTTAAGGAGACAACATGGAAGCGTACGACTCTATGTCTGCGCTTCTGGATGTTTCGCCCAAGTTCCGTCCTGTTCTGGACCCTGCATTTGTTCCCGCTGCCTTGTGGAATCGGGCCTTCCGCCAAGCCGTTCAGGCGAGCGGCGGTGGCGAGCCGCTGGGTATCGCGCTCGAACGCAGCGATGGATCGGTGTCTGCCTATCACACCGTCGTGCTGCCCCATGAGGGGAGCCACATCGAAGTTAACCAGCGTTACGTGGAACGGCTGCTGAAGTTTCTGCTGTGGCAGAAGGGCGGGTACCGCGTCACCGTCGGCGGCAACCGCCAGCTTGCGGATTACCTGCGCTCGGTGTATTCGGCGGACGGCGCGCGCGCCTTCGACCATCGCTTCATGGGCGAGCGCGTGTACGGTCGTCCCATGGTGATCGAAAGCGCCGCCTACAGCGACACGCCGTCGGAACGGGAGAGCGCCGCGCCGCTGGGTCGCCACCTGGGCGGCTATCGCATCGGCTTCGACCTGGGCGCGAGCGACCGTAAGTGCGCGGCGGTGGCCGATGGTCAGGTGGTTTTCAGCGAGGAGGTGGGCTGGAACCCGGCTACGCAGGCCGACCCGCAATACCACTATGACGGCATCGACGATTCGCTGCGGCTGGCGGCGGCACATTTGCCGCGCGTGGATGCCATCGGCGGCAGCGCGGCGGGCGTGTACGTCGCCAACGAAGTGCGCGTGGGCTCGCTCTATCGCGCCGTCCCGCAGGACCTTTTCGATAGCCGCATCCGGCGCCTCTTCTTCGACCTGCAGAAGGCCTGGGGCGGCATTCCCTTCGATGTGGTGAACGATGGCGAAGTGACCGCACTGGCGGGGTCGATGGCGCTGGACGATAATGCCGTGCTGGGCATCGCCATGGGCAGCAGCCTGGCGGCCGGGTTCGTCACGCCGCAGGGTAACATCACCTCGTGGTTGAACGAACTGGCCTTCGTGCCGGTAGACTATCGCGAGAATGCGCCGGTGGACGAGTGGTCGGGCGATGGCGGCGTGGGCGCGCAGTATTTCTCACAGCAGGCGGTGGGACGGCTGCTGGGACCGGCGGGCATCGAACTTCCCGCGGAAATGCCGCTGCCGGTGAAGTTGGAGCAGGTGCAGAAGTTGATGGCCGCGGGAGACGAGCGGGCGCGGCGCATCTACGAAACCATCGGCGTCTATTTCGGATACAACATCGCGACCTATGCGGACTTCTACGAGGTCCGCAACCTTCTGGTATTGGGGAGGGTGCTATCGGGCGAGGGCGGCGACCTGATTCTCTCGCGCGCCACCGAGGTCCTCAAGGCCGAGTTTCCCGAGGTGGCCGAGCGCATCCGGTATCACATCCCCGACGAGAAGGAAAAGCGGCACGGCCAGGCCATCGCGGCGGCCAGCTTGCCGGCAATTCGAACACAGGAGAAGACTCATGCGATTTCATAAGCCCACTGCGGACCTGTTCGTTCCCGATGGTGTAGAGCCCGAGGCGGCTCTGGCGCGGACCACGCATCTGTGCATCGCGGCGCACCAGGACGATATCGAGATCATGGCCTACCATGGCGTGGCCGAATGTTTCGGCCGAAAGGACAAGTGGTTCACCGGCGTGGTGGTGACCAATGGCGCGGGCAGCCCGCGTTCGGGCATCTATGGCGACTATACCGATCTCGAGATGCAGAAGGTTCGCCTGGTGGAGCAGCGCAAGGCGGCCTACGTAGGCGAGTACGCCTGCCAGTTGCAACTGGGCTTCAGCAGCTCCGAGGTGAAGGACGCGGCATCGCCCGTGGTGGTGGGCGACCTGGAGCAGATCCTCCGCGCGACCCGTCCCGAGCTGGTCTATCTGCACAACCTGGCGGACAAGCACGATACGCACGTGGCCGTGACCACGCGCGCCATCGCGGCGTTGCGCGCGGCAAGCGGCGACGTGAAGCCCAAGCGCGTTCTCGGCTGCGAGGTGTGGCGCGACCTGGACTGGATGACGGACGAGGATAAGCAGATTCTGCCGGTCTCCGCGCGGTCGAACATCGCCGCTTCGCTGGTGGGAGTCTTCGATTCGCAGGTGACGGGCGGCAAGCGGTACGACCTGGCGACTGCCGGGCGCCGCCTGGCGCATGCCACCTACTACGCCTCTCACGGCACCGATGAGGAGAGCGCCATCAACTTCGCCATGGACCTGACGCCGCTGGTGGAGGATCCAAACCAGAACGTCGCGGATTTCGTATTGGCCCATGTGGACCGTTTTCGCGCCGACGTGGAAAAGAGGATGAAGGCGGCGGGCCTGGGACGGTAGGGCGGGGCAGTCCGCACTACTTCACGGTCTGCCCCGGCCGGGCAGCGTTCAGTCGGGCTTGATGCGCGTGCCGACCACCTGACCTTCGAAATGGTCCACGTGCTGGCCATCGACATCGAAGATGTCCACGGTGAAGGTACCGGTGTACTTGTCGCCGCTGCGGTCCAGGTTGAGGACGTTGCGGATGATGGCGGTGCCGGTGAGATTGCCGTTCATATCGAAGGTCCAGGAGGGGTGCTTCAGGCGGAAGGTCAGGCTGCCGGTCTGCGACCAGGTGCCGATGCAGACGTTGTCGGTGGCCGGGGGAGCCGTGTCCACCAGGGTCTCGGTGCCGTCGTCGTGCCAGGATTCATAGCCCTGGTCCACCACCTGGCCTTCGGCGAGGTATTCGATCTGCCAGAGGCCGACGATGGTGGGGTTGGGGACATCGTGGGCGACCGGGGCGGTATCGGCATCGGTGGCCGGGCGGACCTGGGCCTTGGGTTTAGGCGCCTGGAGCATCTTGATGGCGGCGGCGCGGTTGAGGGCGGCCACGAAATTGGTCTTTTGGGGACCGCTGCAGGCCTTGGCGGCCGGTGCGTTGCAGGTGAGGGTGAAGCCTACGGCCAGGGTCAGAGCCAGGCCGCTCATTTTCGTCGTGTAGTTGGTTTTCATGTTTTATCTCTCTTTATGTGCGTAGTTGTAAATCTGTTTGACCAGCGAACTCAGACAGAGGAGGGGGACTCCCGCCGGGGTCTCGCCGGAGTGCAAGATCCCCTGGTCCACCCAGAGACGCAGGATGTGGGTGGGAACCGGCGCCAGGGAGGCGGCTTCGTCGGGACCGACAAAGCGGACCTGGCAGCGGCAATAGTCGCACCAGGATTCCAGGCTGGAAGCCGGTAACCGGATGCTCCATTCGTGCTGGATCTTGACGGCAATTCTGGTCTTGCGCATGATTCCCACGATCCGCTCCTTGAGCCGTTCCGAAGGGGCATGCTAGACTTTTGAACCACGTAGCGCCCCGGCGTTCCGGCTACAGTGGGCATTTTGCGAGGCGCTCGCGGTGAAAGTCTTAAAATCGGCCTTGAAATCTTCTAAGAGCTTTTGAAAGAGTCCGAAGTGGAAGTTATGCCGCAGGAAACAAATCAATTATTCGAGTTCGGCCCGTTTCAGGCGGATCTCGTGCGGAGGACCCTTTCGCGGGATGGCGAGCCCGTTCCGCTCACTTCGAAGGGCTTTGATACGCTCCAGGTGCTGCTCCAAAACCGCGACCGGGTGATGGAGAAGGACGAACTGTTGAAGGCCATCTGGCCGAACAGCTTCGTAGAAGAGGCCAACCTGGCGCAGAACGTTTCGTCGCTGCGGAAGGCCCTGGGCGACCAGCCCGGCGCCAACCGTTACATCGCTACCGTACCGGGTCGCGGCTACCGCTTCGTGGCAGCGGTGAAGTTGCCGTACGAGCCCTCCACGGAAGTGGTGGTGGAACAGCGCACCACCGCGGAGGTGGTGATCGAAGAGGAACGGGTCACCCGGACGCGGCCTTCGAAGAGGATGGTGGCGGCGGGAGTGGCGGTGGCGATCCTGCTCGGCGCGGGGTATTTCTGGCAGAGACGGCAGACGGCGGAACCGTCGCGGCTGCAGTCGCTGGCTGTGCTGCCGTTCCAGCAGTTGACTCCCAGTCCCGGCGAAGAGTATCTCGGCGTCGGGCTGTCCGACGCGGTGATCACCCGACTGAGCAACATCCGTCAACTGGTGGTGCGGCCGACCAGCGCCGTCCTCAAGTACATCAGTCCGGCGGCGGACGCCCGGATTCCGGGGCGCGAACTGGGCGTGGAGGCCGTGCTGGACGGCAAGGTGCAGAAGGCCGGTGACCGGATCCGTGTTACGGTGCAACTGATTCGCGTGTCGGACGGCCGTCCGTTGTGGGCCGAGACGTTCGACGAGCAGGCGGCGGGAATCTTTGCGGTGGAGGATTCGGTGTCGCTGAAAGTGGCCGAGGCACTGGCGATCCACGTGGCGGGCGCGGAGAAGAAGCAGTTGACACGCCACTACACCGAAAATGTGGAGGCGTACCGAAGCTATCTGCAGGGCCGTTATGCGGCCTTTCGCTTCACGCGGCAGGGGCTGAACCAGGCGATCGAGTTTTTCAATCGCGCCATTGCGCTCGATTCCAGTTACGCTCTGGCCTATGCCGGGCTGGCGGATGCTTATACGGTGGCGTCCGACTGGCAACTCTCGCCCCGCCAGGCATTGCCCAAGGCGGAGGCGGCCGCGCGCAAGGCGCTGGAGTTCGACGACAATCTGGCCGAGGCGCACGGCTCCCTGGCGCACGCGCTGCTGCACGAATGGAAGCTCCCGGCGGCCGATGCGGAGTTTCAGCGAGCGCTCGCGCTGAACCCCAATAACACCGCCTTCTACTTTTCCTATTCGGAGTATCTCTCGGCGCTGGGAAAGGAAGACGAGGCCGTCCGGCAATTGCAGAAGGCGCTCCAGGTGAATCCGCTGTCGGGCGAAATTCTGAGCTTCATGGGGTGGCCCCTCTATTTGAAGGGCGACTTCCAGGCCGCCATGGAAGCGGGTCACAAGAGCATCGCCGCCGATCCCGATTTCTGGCTGCCGCACATGGGCGAGGGGATGTCTCTCATTGCGATGGGAAGGTATGGGGAGGCGATTGCGAAATTGGAGAAGGCCCGCTCGCTCAACCCCGATTCCACCTTGCTGCAGGGAGAGATCGGGGAAGCGTACGGGCGATGGGGCAAACGCGCCGAGGCGATGCAGATCCTGGAGGGGCTGCGGAAACTTTCCGAAACGCAGTACGTGTCACCCATGGATATCGCCGTGATTTACGTGGCGCTGGGCGAGAAGGACAAGGCCTTCGAGTACCTCGACAAGGCGTATGACGATCAGTCGGAGATGCTGATCTTCCTCAAGCTCTATCCGCCCTTCCACGATCTGCGGAGCGATCCGCGATTCGACCAGTTGCTCCGTCGTGTCGGGGTCAGTTAGGCCTTGGCTTCGAGCCAGGGCAGGTAGGCCGCGCCGAACAGGCCCGCCTCATTGCCCAACGTGGCCTGCGCAATTCGGGTCTCGGACTTGGTGGCGCGATAGGTGAAGGAGCGCTGCTCCATGGTACGGAACATGTGCGGCGCAAAGATCTCCCATGCCGGCAGCATGCCGCCGCTCAACAGGTAGAGCGGGAAGTTGAAGGCGTTGACCAGGGTGGCCAGCGCGATGCCGAGCGATTCGCCGACCACGCGCCAGATGGTGCGCGCCTTATCGCCCTTCTCACCGGACTGCAGTGCCAGCTCGTAGACATCCTTCGACGTGAGGTCCTCGCCCAGTTGCATGAGGCGCGCCATGGCGCTCACGGCGGTAGCGGAGGCGTGCTTCTCCAGGCAGCCCTGATTGCCGCAGCCGCAGGGATTGCCGCTGGGGATCACCGTCATGTGTCCGAACTCGCCCGCCATTCCGACGGCGCCGCGCAGGACCCGGCCGCCCGAGACGATACCGCCGCCGATGCCCGTGCCGAGCGTCAGCAGCACCAGGTCGTCCACGTCGCGTCCCGCGCCCATCCACTTCTCGCCCAGGGCCGCGGCATTGGCGTCGTTCTCCAGGATGACGACGGTTCCCAGGCGTCGTGAGATCTCGTCGCGCACGGGGAAGTTCTGCAGATACGGAAGATTGTTGGAGCCGGTGATGAAGCCTTCCTTGATGCGGATGAACCCCGGCACGCCTACGCCGATGCCTGCCAGACCGGCCGCTCCGTGCTTCTGGCGAAGGCGCTCGATGGCGGTGGTGATGTCCCCCAGAACGGCCTCGCGGCCTTCAGTGAAATTCGTGGAGCCGGAGATTTTGTCGATCAATTTGCCGCTGCGGTCAATAGCCGCGGCCCGCAGGTTGGTACCACCCAAGTCGACGCCGATTGCGTATTCCATGATCATGAACCCGGCATAATAGCACAGCAAATTAGCAGCCAACGCCTGCGTTTGCTAACGGTTGGATCAGGTTAACCAATGGGATTGGATAAAACATTTTTAATTCGCGATGGTACTCGATGTGCTACAACTTGAAACAAAGACGGGGATCTTTTACGTCTTATTCAGTAGCAGGAGGCGGTAGCGATGAGCGATGCACGGTACATTGAGATACCTGGAAGTAAGACCCACGAGCTTCCACCTCTGTTTGTGCACTCCGCCGCGGAACCCGCCACTTCCGAAGGCGAAGCCGACTTAGTCTCCATGATGCCCGAAGCAGAAGAGATGCTGGCGGCGATCGATGTAGACGAGGCGGTTCTGGAACAGCGCCGCTTTGACCTGGCGGTACAACTGACCGAACAGTATCGCGGGCTGATGTCGCATTGGCTGTGGGGCGATTCGGTGCTGGAGTGGATCCGGCAGTGTGAGACTACGTTCGAATGCGAGGCAACACTGCGTCAGTTGCTACATCCTGACGTGTGGCCGCACGCCAGCCGCGCCAGTTTCGTGACGCTGCTGATGGAGAAGGCGGTGCCCACCCACGGCGTCGCGCTGGAGAAGGCGGTGGGATTGCGGTTGACCTTCCGGCAGCCGCCGCCCATCAAGTGCTTCTCCAACCAGTTCCTGTTCTATTTGAATTCGACGGTGGCCGATTCGGCGTACCAGACATGGTCGCACCTGATTCCACAGGCGCCCACGCTGTTTCCGCCGGACCGGTTCCACTTCGAAGTGCTGAACATCGACAATTAGCGTTGCCGAAGGGATCTAGGGGAGGGCTGCCGCGATGCGCTGCAGCCCTTCCGCGAACATCTCGCTATTCACACCCATTCCCAAACGGAAATGCGTCGGCGTCTCGAAGAACCGGCCAGGTACGGCCGAGGTCTCGTGCTCTTCGCGCAGCTTGATGAGGAAGTCGTCCACACCCTCACCCATGTGTATAAATGACGTGGTGCCCCACTCGGTGCGAGTGGCGGAGAGTGCCGGCGTACGCTCCAAAAATTGGGCGAGCAGGACGCGATCGGCATCCACGATGCGGCGCGCGCGGTCGCGAATGGCATCGAGTTGCTGGAAGGCGGCGGCGCTGAGCACCTCGGCGGGATAGCCGTTGGTCGCGCCATAGACGTCGTTGAGCAGACGCATGCGGCGCACCAGATCGGGTGCGGCGAGAATCCAGCCGCAACGCAGGCCGCTCAACCCATACACCTTCGTGAGGCTGTTGGTGGCGACGAACTGGGTTCCCAGATGGACCGAACTCCGCGGCGTATTTTCGTAGACCGCATCCAGGTAGACTTCGTCCACCAGGACATAGGCGCCCACACTGGCCGCCATGTCGCCGATCTCCTGCAGGGTAGCTTCGGGCGTCAGAACACTGGTGGGGTTGTGGAGGTTGGTGAGGACGATGAGCCTGGTCTTAGGCGTTATGGCCGCGCGGACGGCGTCGGCCTCGATGGCGAAGCCATTCTCGGCGGGCCGTGGAAAGCGCTTGATCTCGGCTTGCAGATAACGCGCGGCGTCGAGCAGCGGTCCGTAGGCCGGTTGTTCCACCAGCACCTCGTCGCCGGGTTCGAGGATCGCCGCCATGGCCAGGTGATTCGCCATAGAGGTGCCGCCGGCGACTTCCACGATGTGATCGGGACCGACACCGTACTTGGCGGAGATGGCGCCGAGCAGCGGTTTGAAGCCGTAGCTGTTGTCGCCGTTGATTTCGAGCCGGCTGAAGTCGAACTGCAATTCGCGAAGGGGATAGGCGCCCACGCCGCTGGTGGCCAGGTGGAATCGCGGGTGGCTCTGCTGCTTGGCCCAGTGCATGTACTCCGAGTGCTTGTGTCTCATGAATTCGTTCGGGACCGGCTCCTCCAATACAAATATACGGGAACGCCGGCCAGCATGATAAGGAAGGCAACCGCGCTGTTGACGGGCGTGCTGGCCACGGTGCTGCACACAATGCCGGCGCAGGCGAGGACGAAGAGCGCCGTGGTGTAGGGATGTCCGGGAGAGCGGTAGAGGCCTTCCGGCGGACTCCCGGCATCGCGGCGGCGGAAGAGGAAGAGCGAGGACGCGGCCAGCGCGAAGGCGATGAAGTCCACCGAGACTTCGTAGTTCAGAATCTGCTCGTACTTGCCGGAGCAGGCGATGGCGGTAGCAGCGGCGCCCTGGAGAATGATGGCGACCACCGGTGCGCCGGTGCGCGGCGAGAGCCAGCCCACGCTGCGGAAGAAGAGTCCGTCGCAGGCCATGGCGTTGTAGACGCGCGGGGCGGTGAGCATCCCCTGGCTGAGGAATCCGAGGGTCGAGATGGCGATGCCGACGGCGATCCACAGCGCGCCGCGATCGCCCAGGGCGCGGCGCATGACGTCGGATGCGGGCGTGGCGGTGTGGTCGAGACCATCGGGGCCGAGGACGCGGAGGCAGACCACATTGACGGCGAGGTAGAGGATGACCACGCCGACGACGCCCATCACGATGCCGCGGGAAAGATCGCGGCGCGGGTTGCGCATTTCGGCGGCGACGAAGGTGGAGGTCTGCCAGCCACCGTACGCGAAGCCCACGGGAATCATGGCCGCGCCGATGGCGCCCACGAGGCCAAAGGAGACGGGCTGGTCGAGTAGTGGAAGCGGGTGAATGCTGCCGCCGCCGAGCACCAGGCCGATCACCACGAGGGCCGCGATGGCGCCGGTCTTCATGAGCATGAGGGCGCTCTGCACGTTGCTGCCGGCGCGCGCGCCCAGGCAATTGATGGCGGTAAGTGCGAGCAGCACGGCGGCGGCGATGGTGCTGTCGTTCCAGGTGACGCCCGAGATTTCGCGAAAGTAGGCGGCGAAGGTGACGGCCACCGCGGCCATGCCGCCGGTCTGCGTGACCAGCAGCAGCACCCAGCCATACACGAAGGCGACCACGGGATGGTAGGCCTCGCGGAGATAGGAGTACTGTCCGCCGGCGCCGGGCAGGCGGGTGGCGAGTTCCGCCCAGATGAAGGCGCCGCAGAGGGCCAGTGCGCCCCCGAGCGCCCATACCCCGAGGATCAGAAAAGGCGTGTGGACGTGGTGGGCGACCACCGAGGGATTGCGAAAGATGCCGGACCCCACGATGCCGCCCATCACGATCATGGTGGCATCGAAGAGCCCGAGTTGCCGGCGAACCTTAGGGGCGTCCAAGCGTGTAGGCTACCACGGTGACGCGGCGGCTCGGCTTATCGCATCTTCTGCAGCAGGGCCTGGAAGCGGGCGTCGCGGCGGAGTTTGGCGAAGAGGGGTTCCTGCTCCACGCGTCCGGCATCGTGGAAGCCGTGTTGGGCGGCCTGCTCCAGGGCTTCCAGCGCGCGGCGGGAATTTCCCGCGCCGGCTTGCGCCGTGGCCAGTGTGTACCAGGCATTGGCATTCTCGGGACGCAGCAGCACGGAGGTTTCGTAGATGCGCGCGGCGGCGGAGTAGTTGTGGTTGGACATCAACTCCCGGCCCTGCTCCAGGGCGCCCACGTTGAGCCCGCCGATGACGCGGCGCGCCACGCGGCGAGCGCCGGAGTCGTCGGGCGATGCCGCGTCCTTCTGCAGTTGACGGATGAGGGTGAGCCTGGCGCCATCCTCAGCGGTGACGGCTTCACGGGAGAGGCGGTCGAACTGCGCGGCCAGTTTCTCCTCTTCCTTCGATGCGGGCGCGGGTTGCGGCGGAACGTGTCCCAGGAAGAATTCGAGCGCTTCGGCGGCCAGGGGCGCGGGCAGCCATTCGTGACCGCCTTCGAATTCGCGGAAGCGATGGGGCGTGCCGCGTTTGGCCAGTTCGCGGCTCATGCGGTACAACTCGTCGTAATTGAAATCGTCGTAGCCGGCGGTGGCGAAGATGAGGAAGGGAATCTGCTTGGGCGGGCTGGCCGCGCCGAAGCCCGCGCTGGATGCGACCACACCCTTGATGCGCCCATTAGACGCCCACGCCAAGGCCAGACGCGCACCGCCCGAAAGGCCGGCCGCGTAGATGCGGGACTCGTCGATAGCGAAGCGGGTGCCGGTGTCCGCCAGCATCAGGCGGATGGCGGTATCGGAAACAGCGATGGGGCCGTTGCGCGAGTTGTTGGAGCCCACCACGAGGAAGCCCGACTTCTCCGCGGCCTGCGAAAAGCGCTCGACCGGCACACGGCCGCGCGCACCGGGGTCGAGACAGTAGAGGATGGGCCAGGGGCGATCGGGCGAGTAGTTGGAGGGCAGGTAGAGGGCGTAGCTCTGGTCGTCGTGATCGCGCACGGTGACCCGCTCGATGACCTTGCCGCGGGGAAACTCCTGCGCGGCGAGCGTACAGGCGGCGAGGAGCAGGCAGGTGAGCCGTCTCATTCGCGCTCCATCATGAGGTCCACCAGGGCTTCGCGTCCGGCCTTGCGGGCGATGCCGATGGGAGTGCGGCCTTCGTGATCGCGGCGCCGGAAATCGCCGCCGGCATTCAGGACGGCCTTGAGGATGCGGGCATTGCCGCGCGAGGCGGCCTGGTGCACGGCGGTCCATCCATCGGCATCGGCGATATTGGGACTGGCGCCGTGGGCGAGCATCCACAGCACGCCGGGGATCTGGCCCCAGCGGATCAGGTCGTTCAACAGCGGCTTGCCGTTGGCGGTGGCCCGATCGGGTTCGCCGCCGCGCTCCAATGCCAATTCGGCGAGGTCGGGTTTGGCGGACCAGACGGCGTTGCCGAGCGCCGCAGTGGGGTCCGCGCCGTGGTCCAGCAGCATTTCGACGATGGGGCCGTGGTTGGCGCCCACCGCGAAATACATCGCATCCACGTCGTGACTCCAGGACTTGGTGAGGGCCGCGGGTTTGGCTCCGGCATCCAGCAGCAGGCGGGCGATCTCGGCAACGGGCGCGCCCGGCATGCGCGAACCGGAGGCGCATTGCAGCGCGGTGAGTCCGCCGGAATCTCGCTCGCGAGCGAAGTTGGGACGGTCGCCGAGGGCCCGCTCCACGAGCTTGCGATCGCCCAGTGCCGCGCCGGTGAAGCCGTCGAGCACGGCGCCGGCCTTCCGGAGGCGCTCGACATAGACTGGTAGGCCTACGAAGGCGGCGATGATGAGGGCACGCGCGGCGGGCCAGGCGCCTAGCTGTTCGGGATCGGCACCGTGTTCGAGCATCCAGTCCAGGCAGGCCAGGCGTTCGGGCGAAGGCTGGCCCGCGGCGGCATGAGCATCCTCCTGCAAGAGGGCATGCAGCGGACGGTAATTGCGGTAGCTGGCATTCAGGTCGGCGCCATGCTGGTGCAGGAGTTGGATGCCGGGCAGAAAGGCGCGGCGGGCGGCTTCGCCGATGGCGCGCGGGTGGGCCGCGCCCTTGGGGTCGGATTTGACGGCCGATCGAACGGCCGGCAGGTTCCCGGATTTCAAGGCTTCGATGAGCGCATCGGCCATAGCGTGTTCCATCAATGATAACCAACGAAATCTGGTAGGCTACCGTCTAAAAGGGAGGGAGCCCGAGATGCATCAACTGTTACAAGACCTGAAGTATGCGTTGCGAATGCTGCGAAAGAGCCCGGGACTGTCATCGGTGATCGTGCTCTCGCTGGCCATCGGGATCGGCGCGAATACGGCGATCTTCAGCGTGGTGGACGCGCTGCTGCTGCGGCCCTTGCCATACCCCGCGGCGAATCGGTTGGCCGTCTTGTGGCTGCGGTCGCCGGGCATCGGAATTCCGCAGGACTGGCCGTCGCCGGGGCAGTATATCGATATCCAGAACCAGAATCACGTATTCGAAGAGATGTCGATCTCATTGGGCGGGAGTTTCAATCTCACGGGCCTGGAACAGCCTGAACGGGTGGAGGGCATTCGCACTTCGTCCAGTCTGTTTTCGCTTTTGGGCGCCAAGCCCCTGCTGGGACGCGTGCTGCTGCCCGAGGAAGACAAGCCCGGTAAGCCGCCCGTGGTCATCTTGAGCTATGCGCTGTGGCGGCGGCTCTTCAACAGCGATCCCAACATCGTGGGCAGGAACGTCACATTGAACGGCAATCCCTACACCGTCGCCGGAGTGCTGCAGCGGAATTTTCTGCTGAACCACGAAGTGATGCAGACGGTGGCCTCTATCGACAAGATGGACATCTTCATGCCGCTTCCGCTCGGCGCCGATGCGGTGAAGCGGCGCGGGGACGAGAATTACAACCTGATGGCGCGGTTGAAGCCTGGAGTCACGATGCGGCAGGCGCAGGCCGATATCGATGTGATCGCGGCGCAGATCCGCAGCGCGGACAAGCGCGATCGCTCGTTCACGATCAGCGTGGTGCCGCTGCTGGAGCAGGTGGTGGGCGATGTGCGGCGGTCGGTGTTGGTGCTGTTGGGGTCGGTGGCGCTGGTGCTGCTGATCGCCTGCGCCAATGTGGCGAACCTGCTGCTCTCGCGGGCCACCGGACGGCAGAAGGAAGTGGCCATTCGGACTGCGTTGGGCGCGGGATGGCAGCGCCTGGTGCGGCAGTTGATCACGGAAAGCGTGCTGATGGGCGTGGTGGGCGGCGCCGCGGGCCTGGCGATCGCGTGGGGAAGTCTGTACGTGGTGCGGACCATCAACCCGGGAAATATTCCGCGCATGGCGGAGATCGGAATCGATGGCGGAGTGCTGGCGTTTACGTTCGGCGTCTCCATTCTCACAGGGATTCTGTTCGGCCTTGCGCCGGCGTTGCGGGCTGCCAGGGTGGATCTGAATTCGGCGCTGAAGGCCGGTGGACGGGCGTCGCAGGGGGCGGGCGGCTTCAACGCATCGCGTCACCGGCTGCGCAGCCTGCTGGTGGTGGGTGAGTTGGGGCTCTCGCTGATGCTGCTGATAGGCGCGGGGCTGTTGATCCGCAGCTTTGTGCGATTGCAGGACGTTTCGCCCGGCTTCCAGACGGACCATGTGATCTCGATGCGGCTGGCGGTTTCGGGCGCCAGGTATCGTCAGCAGCCGCAGGGCGTGGCCACGCTTCAGTTTTACCAGCAACTGGTGGAGCGGGTGAGCCATTTGCCGGGCGTGCGGTTGGCGGGAGCGGTGAGCGCCCTGCCGTTGACGTCTTCGGTGGGGTGGGGCGGGATGCAGGTGGAGGGTTTTACTCCGCCGCCCGACCAGCCGGAGCTGCAGGTGGATCAGCGGATTGCGACCACGGACTATTTCCGCGCCATGGAAATTCCGTTGCGCCGCGGCCGCTACTTTACGGAGCACGACACCAATGACGGGCAGAAGGTGGTGCTGGTGGACGAGAAAATGGCGAAGCGCTTCTGGCCGCACGAGGATGCGGTGGGCAAGCACGTGCGTCCCGGCAGCGACGGCCCGTGGCTGACCATCGCCGGGGTGGTGGGCACCGTGAAGCAGTACGGACTAGACATCGACGGCCGCATGGTGGTGTATTATCCACACCTGCAGGCGCCTTCGAACGGCATGTACTTCGTGGCGCGCACCAGTTCCGATGCCGCCGGCCTAGCGCCGGCGATTGTGCGCGAAGTTCACGCCATCGACCGCGATGTGCCGGTGTACGAGATCCGCACGATGCAGGACCGCCTGCGGGAATCGCTGGCACGGCAGCGGTTCTCCATGGTGATGCTGGGCGCCTTCGCGGGATTTGCGCTAATTCTGGCGGCGATTGGGATTTACGGAGTGATGTCGTACCTGGTGACGCAGGGGACGCACGACATTGGAGTGCGGATCGCATTGGGCGCGCAGCGCAGCGGCATTCTGCGGATGGTGGTGCGGCAAGGGATGGAACTGGCGGCGGCGGGAATTGTGGCCGGGCTGTTGGGAGCCATCGCACTGACGCGGGTGATGGCGAGCCTGCTGTTCGGCGTGAGTGCTACGGATGTGGCAACCTTCTCGGCGGTCGCGGTATTTCTGGCGGTGGTGGCGCTGGCGGCCAGCTATGTGCCGGCGTGGCGGGCTACACGGGTAGACCCATTGATTGCGCTGCGGGACGAGTAGACGGGGATTCGGAAGGGTGAATGCCAGGCGGCCCGGTGGAGGGCCGCCTGACGGAAAATTGGGTGAACTACTTGGCCTTCTTCTGCTTCTGCTGACCGACGCGGACCTTGAAGGTAGAGGTCTTGGCGTCCTGGTAGGCCTTGTGATCGTGGCGAGCCACGGCATCTGCCAGGTACTGGTCTACGTTGGCATTGCTGGGCAGCACGGCCATCAAGGTAAAGTTATCATTGCAGGTCGGGCAGAAGGGCCGGAACCGCTTTACATTCGGAATTGCCATAACTCTATCTATTCTAGCAGAGTGTCCAGCGGGGTTCGGTGGCGGTCAGACGCTCAGGTGGGCGCGCACCACATCGTCCGTCAGTTCGCCGATGGCGCCCGCGGCCACGCGCCGGCCTTTGTCCAGGATGCAGAACTCGCTGGCCACCCGGCGGGCGAAGGGCAGCTTCTGCTCCACCAGCAGCACGGTCAGACCTTCCTCCTGGTTCAACCGCAGGATGATGTCGCCGATTTCGTGGACGATATTGGGCTGGATGCCTTCGGTGGGCTCATCCAGGATCAGCAGCTTGGGTTCGAGGACGAGGGCGCGTCCGATGGCGAGCTGCTGCTGCTGGCCGCCCGAGAGGTCGCCCCCGCGGCGGCGTAACATCTGTTTCAGCACGGGAAAGAGGTCGAAGATGCGGGTGGGAATTTTCGCCGGACCGCCTTTGCGCACGCCGAGCCCCACGCGAAGATTCTCCTCCACGGTGAGGTGGGAGAAGATCTCGCGGCCTTGCGGCACGTAGCCGATGCCGAGGCGGGCGCGCTGTTCGGCGCGGACCTTGACGAGTTCGGCGCCTTCGAACGTGATGGAGCCGGAGCTGGCGGGCTGCAGACCCATGACGCAGCGCAGCAGGGTGGTCTTACCCATGCCGTTGCGGCCCATGAGGCACATGCGCGAACCCGCGGGGACCAGCAGGTCCACGTCCCACAACGTGTGGCTGCCGCCGTAGAACTGGTTAAGGCCTTTGATTGCCAGCACGCTCAAACCCCAAGATAGACTTCGATCACTTTCGGATCCTTCTGGACCTTTTCCATATCGCCTTCCGCGATGACGTGTCCCTCATGGAGCACGGAGACGCGACGGGCGATGGACCGGACGAACGACATGTCATGCTCCACCACCATGATGGAATGGTCTCCCGCGAGCGAGAGTAGCAGTTCGGCGGTGCGCTCAATTTCGTGCGGCGTCATGCCGGCTACCGGCTCATCCACCAGGAGCAGTTCCGGATTCTGCATCAGCAGCATGCCGATTTCGAGCCATTGCTTCTGCCCGTGCGCTAATATCCTGCCCAGCGATAACCGGTGCGCGGAGAGTCCGATAATCTCCAGCACCTCATCGATTCTCTCGCGCTGCGCCGAGGTGATTCGAGCGCGCAAGGTTTGCAGGAAGGAGCGGGTCCCGGCGAGGGCGAGTTCGAGGTTCTCCCACACGGTCAATTGTTCGAACACGGTGGGCTTTTGGAATTTGCGTCCGATGCCGGCGGCCACAATTTCGGGCTCCTTCAGCTTCAGGAGGTCGAAATCCTGGCCGAACCACGCCGTTCCCGAATCGGGACGCGTCTTGCCGGTGATGACGTCCATCATGGTGGTCTTGCCCGCGCCATTGGGCCCGATGATGCACAGCAGTTCGCCCGGCTCTACGTACAGAGTGAGATTGTTGAGGGCCTTGAAGCCGTCGAAACTGACAGTGAGGTCTTCCAGGTACAGGCGATTTTCGAGCGCTCGTTTCGCCATCTAGACCTGGCCCTGTACCGGTTTCACTTTGGGTTTGGCTTCCCCCCGCCTGGCTACCAGGCCGATGATGCCGCGCGGCAGGAAGAGGGTCACGACTACGAAGAGCGCGCCCAACGCATACAGCCAGGCGTCCGGCAATGCGCTGGTGAAATACGTCTTGGCGTAGTTGACGAGCACGGCCCCGGCGATGGCGCCGTAAAGCGTGCCCCGACCCCCCACCGCCACCCAGATGACCACCTCGATGGAATTGATGGGAGAGAATTCGCTGGGGTTGATGATGCCGATCTGCGGAACATACAAGGCGCCCGCAATGCCGGCGATGACGGCCGAGAATACGAAGAGCCACAGCTTGAAGGATTCGACGGGATAGCCCAGGAAGCGCGTACGGCTCTCGGCATCGCGAATGGCGCGGATCACACGGCCGGCGCGCGATTCAACGATGAAGCGGCAGGCCAGGTAGCTGGCGCCCAGTGCGAGCGAGGTCACGATGAGCAGCACCACGCGGGTGCGGTCGGAGTGGAGATCGAAGCCCAGGATGTCCTTGAAATCGGTGAAGCCGTTGTTGCCGCCGAAGCCCATGTCGTTGCGGAAGAAGGCCAGCATCAGGGCGTAGGTGAGCGCCTGGGTGATGATCGAAAAGTAGACGCCGGTGACGCGCGACCGGAAAGCGAACCATCCGAAGACCAGCGCCAGCAGCGCAGGCACCAGCAGCATCATGATCAGGGCGATGCCGAAGTGGTTGAAGCCGTACCAGAACCAGGGCAGCGATTTCCAGTTGAGGAAGACCATGAAGTCGGGCAGGATCGGGTCGCCATAGACGCCGCGGGGTCCGATCTGGCGCATGAGATACATGCCCATGGCGTAACCGCCGAGCGAGAAGAAGACGGCGTGGCCCAGGCTGAGGATGCCGCAATAGCCCCAGATCAGGTCCACCGCCAGGGCCAGCATGGCGTAGCAGAGGTATTTGCCGATGAGTGTGATTCCGTAAGGAGAGAGGTGCAGCGGCGAAGATGCGGGCACCACCTGGTTCAGCACGGGTACGGCGATGGTGACCAGGGTGAGCGCGGCCAGAAACCAGGCACCGCCCTGGTCCGCGCCGGTGCTTGGATTCCAGAGACGAAGCACGGCTACTTGTCCTCCGCCGCGCGTCCGGCGGGCGGGAAGAGTCCACGGGGCCGGGTCTGAATAAAGAGAATCAAGGCAACCAGAACGAAGATCTTGGCCAACACCGCTCCGGAATACGGCTCCAGCAGCTTATTGACGATTCCCATGGAAGCGCCGCCGATCAGCGCGCCCCACAAGTTGCCGACGCCGCCGAAGACTACCACCATGAACGAATCGATGATGTACGATTGTCCCAAATTCGGCCCGACGTTCGTCAACTGGCTCAGCGCGACACCGGCCACACCGGCGATGCCCGACCCCAGGCCGAACGTCATCGCATCCACCCACTCCGTGCGGATGCCCATGGCCTTGGCCATCGCGCGATTCTGCGAAACGGCGCGGATTTCGAGGCCCAATCGGGTGCGCTTCAATACCAGCAGGCTGAGGGAAAAGACGATCAGCGTGAAGATGACGATGTACAGGCGGTTGTAGGTGATGGCCAGCGCGTCGTTCACACGAAGCGAGCCGCTCATCCAATCGGGCGTCACCACCGAGCGGTTGAGCGCCGAGAAGATCGATCGCACGGTCTGCTGCAGGATCAGGCTGACGCCGAAGGTGGCGAGCAGCGTCTCCAAGGGCCTGCCATAGAGAAACCGGATGATGGTGCGCTCCATCAGGACGCCTGCTAGTCCGGCTACGATGAATGCCGCGGGAATCGCGACCAGAATGGAAATGCCGATGTGGCCGGGCATGGCCACCTGCACCACGTACGTGGTGTAAGCGCCCAGCATCATCAACTCGCCGTGCGCCATGTTGATGACGCCGACCACGCCGAAGGTGATCGCGAGTCCGATGGCAATCAGGACGAGGACGGAGCCCAGGCTGAGGCCGAAGAACAGGGTTTCGATGCCCGAATAGAAGTTGCGCGAGCGATCAATGGAATCGACTGCGGCGGCAGCAGCGCGCCGGACCTTCTCGTCAGGCTCAGTGAAGGTGCCGTCGGGCGATTTGTCGAGCAGCGTCGTCAGGCGATTGCGCACGTCCTGACTGACGCTGTGGCTCAGGGTCGCGACCGCGCCCAACCGGGTGGCGGCGTCCGGACTGCCGAGCCCGGCCATGGCGAGGGCGTAGGCAATTTCCTTCTTGACGCTGGAATTGGTTTCGACGCGCTCCCGGTCGCGCAGCAGGGCCACGGTGGCATCGTCGGGCGCGCTGGAGACTTCGCGTACCGCATCCAGGCGCTCGGAGACCACGGGGCTCGACAGGGCGAAGCGCGCCACGGTGGTTCGCAGGACGCCGCGCAGGCTGTTGTTGGTGCCGATGGCGGTGAAGTCGGCCGCGGGTCCGGAACCGGAATCTTTCAGCGTGAGCGGGTCCACCAGTTGCAGGGGATCGCTATCCGCCGACTTGGCGATGAAGATCTGCTGGTCGCTGTTGCGGTAGTAGAGACGGGCGTTGAGGAGCGCGGTGAGGACCGCGCGGAGGCTGGGGTGGCCACTCTGGCTGAGGCGCTCGACGATGGCCGCCTTGTCGGAATAGGTGGCTTCCCGCAACTCACCGAGGGTCGTCAGGAAGGCCGTGTCATTGGGAGACTGGGCGTATCCGGAAAATACGGCCCAGGCGGCGAGCAGCAGCATACGGGGCCACTGCCCGCCAGACTGGAGCTTGGTCATCTATTTATAATTCTGCCCCGAACATTTTTTGGTGGTCTTGTTATAGTTCCCGCAATTCAGTGTGACCCAGTCGGCTTCGATGTCCTTGCTGCCGGGCAGGAAGTCGGACCAGGCATCACCGGGTACGGCGCCCGCGGACTTCCAGACGACGTTGAACTGGCCGTTGGCCTTCACTTCGCCGATGTAGACCGGCTTGGTGATGTGGTGATTGGGCAGCACCTTGGCCATGCCGCCGGTGAGGTTGGGCGTCTCGAGGCCGGGAAGGGCGGCGAGCACTTTATTGACGTCGGTGGACTTGGCCTTCTCGACTGCCTTCACCCAGAGGTTAAAGCCGATATAGTGGGCTTCCATGGGGTCGTTGGTGGTGCGCTTGGGATTCTTGATGAAGGCGTGCCACTGATCGATGAACGCCTTGTTGGCCGGGGTGTTGATGCTCTCGAAGTAGTTCCAGGCGGCCAGGTGGCCGAGCAGCGGCTTGGTATCGAGGCCGGACAACTCCTCTTCTCCTACCGAGAAGGCTACCACCGGGATGGATTCGGCGGAGATCTTCTGGTTGCCGAGTTCCTTATAGAAGGGGACGTTGGCATCGCCGTTGATGGTGGAGACCACCGCGGTCTTCTTGCCGGCCGAGCCGAACTTCTTGATGGCGGCGACGCGCGTTTGCCAGTCGGAATTGCCGAAGGGGGTGTAGTTAATGGAGATGTCTTCGGCCTTCACACCCTTGGACAAAAGATAGGCTTCGAGAATCTTGTTGGTGGTGCGCGGGTAGACGTAGTCGGTGCCTTCCAGAACCCAGCGCTTCACGCCGACTTCCTTCATCAGGTAGTCCACCGCGGGGATGGCCTGCTGGTTGGGCGCCGCGCCCGTGTAAATCACGTTCTTGGACGACTCCTCACCCTCGTACTGCACGGGGTAGAAGAGCAGGCCGTTATCCTTCTCGAAGACGGGAAGCACGGACTTCCGGGAAACCGAAGTCCAGCAACCGAAGACCACGGCGACCTTGTCCTTTTCGAGCAACTGGGCGGCCTTCTCCGCGAAGAGCGGCCAGTTGGAAGCCGGATCGACGACTACGGCCTCCAGTTTCTTGCCCAGCAATCCGCCCTTCTTGTTCTGGGCGTCGATCATCATCAGGATCGAATCTTTCAGCGTGGTCTCGCTGATGGCCATCGTGCCTGAAAGCGAATGCAGCACGCCCACTTTGATGGTGTTCTGGGCCAAAGCCGCGGTTGAGAAGAGACTCCCGGCAATCAATAGCCAGCCGGCCTTAGAAGCTGCGTTACGTTTCATGCTTTTACTCCTTCGTTAAGATTTGGGGAAGAGGTCACATCTGGATCTGTAAGCCGAGTCCGGCCTGCCAGGTATTGCTTCTCTCCCGATTGAACCTGGTATCTCGAAAGAACGACATCACCCGCGCGTTGAACTGTTTGATGACGTAGTTGAAGTTCACTTCCGTGGTCTTCTGGTGGTAGTTGGGGGTGAGCCCGTGGGTGAATTCGGCCTTGGCATACTTACCCAGGATTTCGAACTTGCCCATGCCCACTTTTTTCCCGAAGAGGTAGCTGCCGAGGATGTACGCGCCCTGGCTCTTGGCGTAGCCTGCGTCGTAGCCGCCCAGCCGGTTGTAATTGGAGTACTCGCTTTCAATCGAGAAAGCGGCGCCTGCGGGCAGTTTCCGCTCCAGCAGGAAGTCCAATGTGGTAGCGGTGTGGCCGGCCTGATACTGCGTCGCCGCGCCGATGGCCAGAAGATTCTTGTCGCCGTAATAGGTGCCGTTGAGGTAGTAGCCTTCCTCCTGGTCCCAGAAATCGATCTGGACGCGCGCGGCTCCGAGGACCTCGTGCCGGCCGGTGGCGGAGCTGCCGTCGAAGGCGCCGACGGAGACTTTTACCTTTTTGGCGAAATCGCCCCAGTAGACGACGCCGTTATCGCGGCCCTGGAAGACGAAGGGATAACCATCCTGAATGCCGTCCGTGTAGACGCCCCACTGATGGGCATAGTACGGCCCGTACAAATTGGCGCGATCGCTGGGCGGCAGAAAGCGGCCGGCCCAAACGTTGAAGTGGGGGTTGACCTCGATTCGGGCAACCGCGTCCAAGACGCCGATTTTATTGGTGGCGCCATCGTACTCGGTGTTGAACATGAACTTGACTTTGTCGACGACCGGACCGTTGATGTAGATCCGTGCACTGTCGAGCTGAAATTTATCGGTGGACTCGGCGCCATCCGTTTCCGAATGCGTGTAACTGGTTCGTAGTCCCGCGCCGATCGTGATGGGACCGAGGTTGACCTGTCCCTTGGAGGAGGGAGCCAGTCCGAAGAACCCCGAGACCAGGACGATGGCGGAAGCACATCGTAGCGCAGTGAACTTTCGTTCCGTGCGGATGCATCGTTGAGCCATGAGTGAACTCTCGCTGTCAGGCGCGCAGGGCGCCTTTGTATTTGGATTTAGGCTTATGACAATCAGCAATCAACGTGTGAACTGTTTAAGGCCTGCGCGGGGTAGAATTTGCGCGGTGCGCCTTGAACGAGCATCTGCAGGTAAGCAAGAAGCTGCGATTCCCGAACGACTCTGAGGCCCGGGATGGGCGCACTCATTCCGTGCAAGCCAACTCCGGTTCAGCACTACTCTAACGATCACGGTGCTTCTGGGGACCGTGCCGCTTTCGTTGTTTCAAAAAATTAACACACCAGTAGTCCGGAGTCTAATAGCTAATTCTGATCGGTTGCCCAAAATATTTGGATGGCTGTGGTGGGGCGTATCTGTGGGGCAGGTCTCCGACCTGCCAACTAGCCCTGGGCAGGTCGGAGACCTGCCCCACAGAGAGTATACTCGGGGAGGCGCTTTCGATGCGGGTGCTACGACTCTCATTATTCGTCTTACTGGCCTGGGCTGCGTGGGCACAAGGGGCGAACACGACCTCGCCCTTCGCTGCCATTCGGCCGGCGCCTACTGACTCCCTCAAACTTTCCAGCACATTGGGATCCTAAGCTTAGAATTCCACGTGGACAAGTTGTC
>JADMIO011070319.1_pt1 | contig 25696 bp, 21 predicted proteins | sample 8958161 | NCBI WGS metagenome assembly JADMIO01 (sample SAMN16585339, study PRJNA669376) | soil metagenome | isolation source: Crop rotation soil | place: USA: Cullars Rotation, Alabama | collected 2011 | reverse complement strand
CGCCGCGAGCCTCTATCTCGCTCTGATGACGGCAGAGACGCTGTCGCTCGTCGGCGCAGCAGGCCCGATCATCGTGGAAGGGCCGTTCGCCGGAAACCTCCTCCTCTGCCGCGCGCTCTCCGCAATCACCGGCCGGCCGGTCGAGCCTTCCGACGCGGGGACCGGCACGATGCTCGGCACGCTGATGACGGCGACCGGCGTCCTGCCGAAGCGGCCGGCGCCGAGCGCCGTCGCGCCGCTCGCACACAATGCGCTCGCGTCCTACATCGCGGCGTGGCGCAAGGCGGCGAAGTCGACGGCCTAAGGCGGCTCCGCTCAGGAACGAAGCTGCGCGACCATCGATTTATCCTTGTCGCGCTTCGCCTTCCGGAACCAAGCACCGCAACCCGTGTTTGAGATCAATTCAACACCGGGGAGTCTTTTCCAATGGCAAGACGAACAACGAAGGCTGCGAAGCGGAGCACCCGCGCAGCACCGCGGCGGGCCCAGGCCGCGAAGAAATCTACACGCAAGGCGTCGACGAAACGCTCAACGGCGCGGAAGCCTGCACGGCGAGCGGCGCGCGAGCCGAAGTCGCTCCACGATCTCTTCCACGAAACGCTGAAGGACATCTATCACGCGGAGAAGCAGATCCTCCGCGCCCTGCCGAAGATGGCGAAAGCGGCGAACTCCGACGAGCTTCGCGCGGCTTTCGAGAAACATCGCGGCGAGACCGAGGGACAGGTCGACCGCCTGGAGCAGGTCTTCCAGATCCTTGGCGCACCGCCGAAGGCAAAGCCCTGCCACGCCATCATGGGTCTGGTCGAGGAAGGCCAGGAAGTGATGGAGGAATTCGGCGACAGCGATGCGCTCGACGCGGGTCTTCTCGCCGGAGCACAGGCGGTCGAGCATTACGAGATCTCCCGCTACGGCACCATGATCGCCTGGGCGCAGCATCTCGGACTGGATGACGCGGTTCCGCTCCTGGAGGAGACGCTCGAACAGGAGAAGGCCACCGATTCCGCGTTGACGGAGCTGGCCGAGGCCTCAGTCAATTCCGAAGGCGAGGAGGAGGATTTCGAAGAGCGCCGCGCGGCCTGACCGAGCGCCACGCGATACCAGCAAGGCCGCGGGCTCACACCCGCGGCCTTCTGCCGTCTAAGGACCCTTCTCCCGGATCGGGGCGGCCTGCTATGTAGCGCGCACCAAAAAACGGGGGCGTCCGATGACCTACATGCCAGCACAAGACCGCTACGACACTATGACCTACCGGCGGTCGGGAAAAAGCGGCCTCAAGCTCCCGGCGATCTCGCTTGGCCTCTGGCACAATTTCGGCGGCGACTCGGTCGCCGAGAACATGCGCGACATGTGCCGGACCGCCTTCGATCTCGGCATCACGCATTTCGACCTCGCCAACAATTACGGCCCGCCTCCCGGATCGGCGGAGGAGAATTTCGGCCGCATCCTGAAGACGGATTTCCGCGGCCTGCGGGACGAGATGATCATCTCGACCAAGGCCGGCTACAACATGTGGCCCGGCCCTTACGGCGAGTGGGGAAGCCGCAAATACCTCCTCGCCAGCCTCGACCAGAGCCTGAAGCGGATGGGGCTCGACTACGTCGACATCTTCTACTCGCACCGCGTCGATCCCGACACGCCGCTCGAAGAGACGATGGGCGCGCTCGACGCCGCCGTCCGCCAGGGCAAGGCGATCTATGTCGGCATATCGTCGTACAATTCAGCCCGCACGGCGGAAGCAGCGGGCATCCTGCGCAAGCTCGGCACGCCCTGCGTGATCCATCAGCCGAGCTATTCGATGCTGAACCGCTGGGTCGAAAGCGACCGGCTGCTGAACACGCTCGGAAAGGAAGGCATCGGCTGCATCGCCTTCTCCCCGCTCGCGCAAGGCATGCTCTCCACCAAGTACCTGAAGGGTGTGCCGGCCGGGAGCCGCGCCACGCAGGGGAAGAGCCTGAGCCGCGAACTCCTCAGCAAGGAAGCCATACAGCGCATCTCGGCGCTGAACGACATAGCCAAGAAGCGCGGCCAGTCGCTGGCGCAAATGGCGATCGCCTGGGTGCTCCGCGACCCGCGCATGACGTCCGCTTTGATCGGTGCAAGCCGCGCCGAGCAGGTCAAAGAGATCGTCGGCGCGCTCAAGAACACCACCTTCACCAAGAAGGAGCTCGGCGAGATCGACAAGCACGCGGCGGACACCGGCATCAATCTCTGGAAGCGGTCGAGCACCGCCTAGCCGCATAGAATGCAAATGCCCGGATCTCAGGTCCGGGCATGAAGCTTCGTCGGGATGGTGCGGCTGGTTACTGCGTGGCGACCGTGTCGTTCCGACCGGCCATGATCACGTCGATGATCTTGCGCTGCTTGTCACGCTCGCCGGCGTCGACGGTGATGTTCAGGTAATCGCCGTGTCCGGTGAGCACGGCGTAATTTGACAGCGAGCAATCGCCCTTCTTCTTGTCGACGTTCTCGATCAGCGCGTTGATGCCGCGGGCGCTCAGCGCCTTGGCGCGGGCTTCAGCGGTGGCAGTGACGGACACCGGCGCGACGAGAAGGACCAGCGAGCGGTCGCCGGCGAGCGGACCTTTCTGATCGGCGGCCGCGAACGCTTCCATATCCTTCGGCAGGCTTTCCATCGACACATGGCCGAGGCCGCCAGTCGCGACCTTGCCGCCGGAATTGTTGTGAAGCGCGATGATCGGTTCTTTGGTGAAGAGGTTGCTGAAGAAAGCGGTGAACTCAGGCGTCGCGTCCGTGCCGAGCTTGCTGCAGCCGATGCCGTCGGCCGAGAGGTTCCGGTTCGGGTCGATGCCATCCATGTTGCGGCGTCCGCCGGTATCGACCGTCGCCAGCGTACCGCCATAGGTCTTGAGCGCCTCAACAGCGCTGTCGAACGACATGTCCTCGTCGTCATGCATGACGACCCAGAGCGGCCCCGGCCGGCTGCTCCTGACGCTCTGCACGGTCCACTTGTGCTTCCGCTCGTCGAACTTCTGCTCGGCGATGCAGAAAAGGCTGCCGGAAAGCACCTCGGCGTTGCGCTTGAAGTCGCCGTCCTTGTCTTCGACGTCGTTCGGCGAGAGGCAGGAGCCGGTCGCCACCAGTTCGCGCACCGGTGCGCCGGTCGGCGCCGGGAGGATCGGAGGCAGCGCACCCGTGGGTTCGGCGGTCGCGGGAGCAGCGGGTGCCGGCGCGGCCGCTACCTCCACCGGCTGCGGCGCGGAAGCGAGTTCCACCGGTCCCGGGGCGGAGACGAGGTCGACCGGCGGCCCGGACGGCACGGCGACTTCGACGGGTGGGGCCGGTGCGCCTGCGACAAGATCAAGCGGACTGGTGTCGTCGGCCGCGACTGCGCCGGGGTCGTTGACGTCGGCTTCGCCGTCGCTGCTATCGCCCTGGGCCTCGACGTCACCCTCCTGGGCGGGGCGCGGGCGCGGCAGGCGCGCGATGTCCGGATCCTCCGGATCAACAGCCGCGACGTCCACTGATTCGTCCGACGCGATGTCGCTCTCGCCCGCGTCGAGAGGAGCGACCCCGCTGCCGCTATAGGGAAGCGGCTGAACTTCAGCCTGCTGATCCTTGTTGTCCTCGATCGAACGGCGAGCGAGCGCGCGACGCGTCAAGGGAATCGCAAGCTCGCGCGCATTGTTAATGACGAGATTGAAAGTGCTTTCGATCCGCTCGGCGATTCCGCCGGACTGTTCCTGCGCAAACGCCGATGGCGAAAAAGCGAGAACCCCGACAAGAATTCCCGCTTCCAAAAAAAGCCGACGGCCATGTCGCGCGCGAACTCGCGCGCAACATCGACTCGAATCCCAGCAATTGCGCGGACGAAAAGTCCCGTTTGCCAAACGCGTTACCCCTGTTCCCGCTTGGCCAGCGGATCGGCTGTTCATCGCCGTTGACGCGAGACTTTATCCAGAATGCGGCGGCAATTGGACAGAAATCCGCCGGAGGCGGAACGAAATAGGGCCATCGCCTACGTTTGTGCATTAACCTTGGACAAAGCTCTGCGATGAAGCTCTGCGGATGACTCGGAGAAGCAGCAGAACACGATCTCGGTGAATGCACCGGGATGCGCGTTAACGACATCCGTCACCGTCGAGACTGCGATCGTTGCAGCAGGTGCGGCGGGAAATGCGTAGACGCCGGTCGAGATCGCGGGAAACGCGACGCTCTTCAGCGCGTTGGCGCGAGCAAGCTCAAGCGATGCGCGATACGCGCCGGCGAGCAGCTTTGCTTCACCGCGTTCGCCGCCGCGCCACACAGGACCGACGGCGTGAATCACATTCCGCGCCGGCAAACGATAGCCCTTGGTGATCCGCGCATCGCCGGTCGGGCAACCGCCGAGCTTGCGGCATGCATCGAGAAGCTCCGGTCCTGCGGCGCGGTGGATCGCACCATCGACGCCGCCGCCGCCAAGCAGGCTCTCATTCGCCGCGTTGACGATGGCATCGAGGGCAAGTGTCGTGATGTCGGCGACGACGACGCTCAGCCGGGTCTTCGCGCCCTCCCCGCCCGCCATCTCAAAGCGCCGTCCAGCCGCCGTCGATGGAGAGGGTTGTGCCGGTGATCTGCGAGGCGGCGTCGGAGCAGAGGAAGGCGGTCAGCGCGCCAACATCCTCGATTTTGGCGAATTCCCGCGTCGGCTGGCGCGCCAGCATCACCTCTTTCACGACCCGCTCGCGCGGCAGGCTGTGCACCTTCATCTGGTCCGCGATCTGGTTCTCAACAAGCGGCGTGAGCACGTACCCCGGGCAGATGGCGTTGCAGGTCGCGCCGACTTCAGCGAGCTCGAGAGCCACCGCCTTGGTGAAGCCGACGAGCCCATGCTTCGCCGCGACGTAAGCCGACTTGAAGGGCGAAGCGGTCAGCCCGTGCGCCGAAGCGATGTTGACGATACGACCCCACTTCGCCTCGCGCATCGCCGGTATCGCCGCCGCGGTGGTGTGGAAAGCAGAGGAGAGGTTGATGGCGATGATGGCGTTCCACTTCTCGATCGGGAACTCGTCCACCGGCGCGACGTGCTGGATGCCGGCATTGTTGACGAGGATCGCGACCGGCCCGAACGCCGCCGCCGTCTTTTCGACCAGCGCGCGGCACTCGTCCGCATTCTCCATGTCGGCCTTGATGTAGCGCGCCTGCACGCCGTGGCTTTTCGCCAGACGCTCGGCGATCGCGCGATCGTCAGGCGTCTCGGTGAAGGAGTTCAGGACGACATTGGCGCCCGCAGCGGCGAGCGCCTCGGCGATGCCGAGCCCGATGCCGGAGGTCGAACCGGTGACGATGGCGGTCTTGCCGTTCAGCATATCCGAAGCCTCGACGAATTTCGGCCATCGCTAGCCCCTTGGCGATGCAGCCGGCAAGGGGCGCGCGCCATGGTCATCCGTTCATCATGCCGATTTGCGAGACAGGGTAGCGCGTTGACTTTCCGGGTGCATTTCGCCACCTGTTCGATGGTTCAATCGAGACCTGCATGAACGCTCCGTGCCTGCCAGAGGCGATTGCCGCCGCTCCCCTGCCCCGTAGGGATTCGGTCGGGGTCGATGTCGGCGGCGTCATGGTCGGCGGCGGGGCGCCGATCGTCGTCCAGTCGATGACCAACACCGACACGGCCGACGTCGAAGCGACGACGCAGCAGGTCGCGGCGCTGGCTCGCGCCGGCTCCGAGCTCGTGCGCATCACCGTCGACCGCGACGAGGCGGCGGCGGCCGTCCCGCACATCCGCGACCGGCTCGCCAAGATGCGGGTGAAGGTGCCGCTCATCGGCGACTTCCACTACATCGGCCACAAGCTCCTCGCCGATCATCCGGCCTGCGCGGAAGCGCTCGACAAATATCGCATCAACCCCGGCAACGTCGGCTTCCGCGAGAAGCGCGACCGGCAGTTCGGCTCCATCATCGAGATGGCGCTGAAATACGGGAAGCCGGTGCGCATCGGCGTCAACTGGGGCTCGCTCGACCAGGAGCTTCTGACGTCGCTCATGGACGATAACGCCAAGTCGGCGGAGCCGATGTCGGCCGGCGCCGTGATGCGCGAGGCGATGGTGCAATCCGGGCTCCTCTCCGGTGCACGCGCCGAAGAGATCGGGCTGCCACGCGACCGGATCATCCTCTCCGCCAAGGTCTCCGGCGTACAGGATCTGATCGCCGTCTACCGCATGCTCGCGAGCCGCTGCGACTACGCGATCCATCTCGGGCTGACCGAGGCAGGCATGGGATCGAAAGGCATCGTCGCATCGTCGGCGGCGCTCGGCATCCTGCTGCAGGAGGGGATCGGCGACACGATCCGCATTTCGCTCACGCCCGAGCCGGGCGGCGACCGCTCGCTCGAGGTGAAGGTCGCGCAGGAGATCCTGCAGACGATGGGCTTCCGCGCCTTCGTCCCGATCGTCGCGGCGTGTCCGGGCTGCGGGCGCACGACCTCCACCGTCTTCCAGGAGCTCGCCAAGGAGATCCAGGGACACCTGACCTCGTCGATGCCGGGGTGGCGGGAAACCTATCCGGGCGTCGAGGAGCTGAAGGTCGCGGTGATGGGCTGCATCGTGAATGGCCCGGGCGAATCGAAGCACGCCGACATCGGCATCTCGCTTCCCGGCACCGGCGAGCAGCCGACCGCGCCGGTGTTCATCGACGGCAAGAAAGCGGTGACGCTGCGCGGCGCGACGGTCGCCGAGGACTTCAAGAAGCTGGTGCAGGACTATATCGAGAAGCGCTACGGGTCCGCCAAGCAAACGGACAATGCCGCTGCCTGAGCCGGCTGTTCTCGCCGACCGCTTCCTGCATGTGATCGAACACGACATCGTGCCGAAGACGCGTGCCGGCGTCGCCGCCGGCAACAAGCTCTTCGGCGCTGCTATCCTGAAGAAGACGGACCTCGCGCTTGTGGTGGCGGCGACCAATGCCGAGACCGAGAACCCGCTCTTCCATGGCGAGATCGCGACACTCAACGCCTTCTACCGATTGTCCGCCGCGAAGCGGCCAGCGACGAGCGCGTGTCTCTTCCTCTCGACCCACGAGCCCTGCTCGCTCTGTCTCTCCGCCATCACGTGGGCGGGCTTCGACAACTTCACCTATCTCTTCGGTTATGAGGACACGCGTGACGCCTTCGCCATCCCGCATGACCTGAAAATCCTCTCGGAGGTGTTCCGGATCGAAGACGGCCAGTACGCGCGCAGGAATGCCTTCTGGACGAGCCGCTCGATTGCGGAGCTGATCGGTGACGCTCCGGCAAATGCGCGGGCACCTCTCAACGGGCGCGTCGATGCGCTTGCGAAGACCTACGCGGAGCTTTCGGCGGTCTACCAGGCGCGCAAGGACAGCGCAGCGATTCCGCTTTCGTGAAGCTTCCGACGATCGACACGGAAAAGGACGTCGCGAAGGCGCTGACGAGGCTGCTTGCGCTCGACCCGCGCCTCGTGCCTCTCGCCGAACAGACCGGGCCATTGCCACTCCGCCGCCGCGAAGGCGGTTTCGAGGGCCTCGCGCACATCATCACGTCGCAGCAGATCTCCGGCGCCGCGGCGGAATCGATCTGGGCGCGGCTCCACGCGGCGGTCAGTCCGTTCACGCCGGAGCAGTTCACTCTCACGAAGGAGGAGACGCTTCGCGCGGTCGGCCTCTCGTGGGGAAAGATCCGCACGCTCACGGGGATAGCAGCCGCGGCCGCGGACGGGTTCGACCTTTATGCGGTGCATGACCTCCCGGCGGAGGAGGCTGTGCGGACGATGACAGCGCTGAAGGGGGTCGGCCCGTGGACGGCGGAGATCTATCTCCTCTTCTGTGTCGGGCATCCCGACATCTTCCCAGCCGGCGATCTCGCGCTGCAAATCGGCGTCCAGCAGGGATTGCGGATGCGAAAGCGCCCGGACGAGAAAAAGCTCAGAAAGCTCGCGCAGAAATGGTCGCCGTGGCGCGGTGTCGCGGCGCGGCTTTTCTGGGCCTATTACCGGGTCCGGCGCGACGCTGCGAAAGCCGCGCCTTCCGCGGCGCGCCGCGCTCCCGGCAGCAATTCACAAGGACGAAAGCGGCCACCTCCCTCGCTTGAGCGTGGCGCACCGCGGCGATAGACTCCGGTGGGCTGGATCGGAGGGCATCGCGGTGCGGAAGGGAGCAAGTCTCGTCATCCTTGTTGCGTGCCTGTGCCTCGCCGCCTTCTCGGCGTCGGCGGAGAAGCGCGTCGCCCTGGTCATCGGCAACAACAATTACTCTTCTCTGGCTGCCGACGAGCAGCTGATGAAAGCCGTCAACGACGCGAACTCCGTCGGCGACGCGCTTGAAGGTCTGGGTTTTGAGGTGATCCGCGGGGAGAATCTTTCGCGTGGCGCAATGCTCTCCGACCTCTTCGTCGCGGCGAGCAAGCTCTCGGAAGGCGACACCGCATTCTTCTTCTATGCCGGCCACGGCGTCTCGATCGACGGCGCGAACTATCTCCTCCCCGCCGATATTCCTCAGGCCGAGGCCGGTGGCGAAGGGCTGATCAAGTTCAGCGCCATTCCCGAGGCGACGGTGGTCGAGACCTTCAAGGCGCGCGGCGTGCGTGTTGCGGTGCTCGTCCTCGATGCCTGCCGCAACAATCCGTTCTCGCAAGGCGGAACGCGCAGCTTCGGCGACGCCACGCGCGGCCTGTCGCGTCCGCCAGCGGTGCAGACGCAGGGCGTGTTCGGTCTCTACTCCGCCGGCTTCGGCGAGCAGGCGCTCGATCGGCTCGGCGATGACGATCCAAACCCGAACTCCGTCTTCACCCGCATCCTCGTCCCGGCACTGAAGACCCCCGGCGAGAGCCTCCTCGACATCGCCTATTCGGTGAACGAGCAGGTCGCCGAGCTCGCGGGCAACGTGGGCCATCAGCAGAACCCGGCCTATTACGATCAGGCGCGCGCGAGGGAAATCTACCTCGCTGCACGTGAGCCTGATCCGCAGCCGGCCTATCAGACCCAGCAGACAACAGCGCCCGATACCTCGCGGAATGATTCGGCCAATTCGTGCGCCGGCGCGCAGCTCCACTTCGAGGCGGCACGCGAGATCAATCGCGTCGAGGCGCTGCAGGATCACATCGACCGTTTCGGAAGCTGCGAGTTCGCCTCGCTCGCCAAGCTGCTGATCGAGAACATGGAGAAGTCGCAAAAGCAGACCGCCTCGGTCGAAACGACTCCGGATGTCCCGTCCGACAGCGGCAACACGATAACGACGACGACCCAATCGGGCGTCGATGAATGCCGGCAGCGGCTCAACGCCTCCGACAGCGACCATGCCTCGACCGTCACGTCCTGCCGCGTTGCGGTGGAGCAGGACCCGCAGAACGCGGATGCGAACTATCTCCTCGGCCGCGCGCTCGAGGCCGACGAGCAGCTCGAGGCGGCGGTCGAGTCCTATCGCAAGGCGGCCGAGCTCGGGAACGCCGACGCGCAGAACACACTCGGCCTGAAATACGATTACGGCACGGGCGTCACCCTTGACGATGCCCAGGCGGTGAAGTGGTACCGCATGGCCGCCGATCAGGGACTCCCCGCCGGGCAGTTCAATCTCGGGCTGATGTACGATTTCGGCGAGGGCGTGCCCGAGGACGACGCGGAAGCCGCGAAGTGGGTCCGCCTCTCAGCCGATCAAGGCTTCGCCAACGCGCAGAGCAAGCTCGGCGATCTCTATTCCGCCGGCGCGGGCGTTTCGCAGGATTACGCCGAAGCCTTGAAGTGGTACCAGCTCGCGTCGGATCAGGGCTATTCCCAGGCGCAGAACGGCTTGGCGCTTGCCTACGATTATGGCCGCGGCGTCACCGAGGACAACGCGGAGGCGGCGCGCCTCTATCGGCTCGCGGCCGACCAAGGCTACGCGGATGCGCAGTACAACCTCGCGCTGCTCTACGACAATGGCGAGGGCGTCGACGCGAGCGATGAGGAAGCGGTGAAGTGGTACCGCGCCGCGGCCGATCAGGGCCACGCGGCATCGGAGAACATGCTCGCCCTCCATTACGACAGCGGCGAAGGTATCGCGCTCGACGACGTCGAGGCGGTCAAGTGGTACCGCGCCGCGGCGGAGCAGAATTATCCTTCGGCGCAGTACAACCTGGCCCTGATGTACGAGAACGGCGAAGGCGTGACCTCCGACCAGCAGGAAATCTGCAAGTGGTTCAGGAGTGCGTCGGAGCTCGGCCATGCCGAAGCCACCTACCGCGTCGGGCGCATGCAGGCGGATGGCAACTGCGGGTTCGGGCGTGACGCGACGGAGGCTGGCCGTTCGCTCCTGAAGGCGCTTGGCCTGCAGAGCACGCTGGCGCGGAGCGAACTGGTCGACTCGCGCGGCACGAACCTCTCCCGCGAAGTGCGGCGAGAGGTGCAAAGGGCGCTCTCCGATCAGGGCGACTACACGGGCGCGATCGACGGCGTGTTCGGATCGGGCACGGTCAGCGCGCTCGAGCGCTACGCGAACGGCGGCTAGGGCCAAGGGACGCGCGATGCGGGCGAGCATCCGGCTAGCGCTTTTCTTCGGCTGCCTCGTTCTCCTTGCCTTTCCAGCGAATGCCGAGAAGCGTATCGCGCTCGTCATCGGCAATGACAGCTACCCGGCGCTCGGCGCCGACGAGCAGCTCGAGCGCGCGGTGAACGACTCGAACGCGGTCGGCGACGCGCTCGAGAAGGTCGGCTTCACGGTGACGCGCGGCAAGAACCTCTCGCGCGGCGAATTGCTGACCACCCTCCTCTCCACAGCCGACAAGCTGGCACCCGGCGATCTGGCGTTCTTCTTCTATGCCGGTCACGGCGTCTCGATCGATGGCGCCAACTATCTCCTGCCGGTCGATATTCCGCAGGCGGCGGCAGGCGGCGAAGAGCTGATCAAGCTCAGTGCCGTGGCGGAATCGACCATCGTCTCGACGCTGAAGGCGCGCGGCGTGCGCGTCGCCATGGTCGTGCTCGATGCCTGCCGCAACAATCCGTTCTCGCAAGGCGGCACGCGCTCGTTCGGCGACGCGACGCGCGGCCTAGCCCGGCCGCCGGCAATCGAAACGCAGGGCGTCTTCGGGCTTTATTCCGCCGGCTTCGGCGAGCAGGCGCTCGACAGGCTCGGCGACAACGATCCGAACCCGAACTCCGTCTTCACGCGCGTCCTCGTACCGGCGATCGAAACGCCCGGCGAAAGCCTGCTCGATATCGCCTATGCCGTGAACGACGAGGTCTCGCGGCTGGCGGAGACCGTCGGCCACAAGCAGAACCCCGCCTATTACGACCAGGCACGGGCGCGCGACATCTACCTTGCCGGTCTGCGCGTCGCGCCTCCGGCCGCCGTCACACCGCCGCCGGCGGAAGCCGTGGTTACGGCGCCACCTGCCGCGGGCGACAATCATTGCGCCGGCGCGGCCCTGCATTTCGAGACGGCGCGGCAGATCGGCGGCATTCCAGCGCTGCAGGATCATCTGAAGCGTTTCGGCGACTGCTCGTTTGCCGGCCTTGCCGAGATGCTGATCGAAAAGATGGGCGGCACGGCCGGCGAGCAGCTTGCGGCACTGACGCCCGGTGAAGAGCAAGCGTCTGGCGGCGCTTCAACCAGTGTCGAGGCCGACGCGATCGCGAAGGGCCTGATCGATTCAATCGTCAGCGACACCAACATCACCATCACCTACGACAAGGCGGGCCGAGTCGGCGCGGACGTCTCGATCGACGGGCTGACCATCACCTCGAACGCCTTCGGCGGGAATCCGCTTCGCTTCACGCGGACCGTCGTGACTGCGCCGGTCGCGGCGAGTGACGGCGGTTTCTCCAGCCCGCGCGTGAGCTTCATCGACGGTGTCCTTGGCGGCACGGCCAAGGGGTCGGTTGGCAGCGTCGCCTTCACCGATTTCGCGACGCTCCCGCGACTCCTCGCGAGTGACAGCAGCACACCGACGGCCGGCTTTACCTTCACGACGCTGGAAGCAGTGCGCCTGCGGGTGGAGAACCCGCAAAAGCCCGAGGAAGCGATCAACGTCGCGCGCTTCTTCACCGAGGCCGGCAAGTTCGTCGGCAACCGTCCGCAGGATATCCGCGGGCGGATCGAGGGCGTCACCATCCCCGCAAGCCTCTTTGAGCAGAACATGGGCTTCCCCGTGACGAAGCTCGGCTACAACCCGATCGCGGTCAGCCTCGTGTTCGACGGCTCGTTCGATCTTGCGAGGGCGACGCTCTCGCTCCGCGACCTGTCGATGGTGATGGAGAACGGCGGCACGCTCTCGGTCTCGGCGGAGCTTCGGCGGGTGCCGGAGCTGCGCGAGCTCTTCGGCCCGTCCGGCAATCTGACGCTGCCGAAGGTCGAGTTCCAGAAGCTGTCGCTTCGCTATGACGACAACTCGTTCATGACGCGCTTTCTCGACCAGCTCGGCACGGAGCAATCGAAGACGCGGCTGCAGCTCGCAGACGAGGCGACCGAAGCCATTCCGCGCGACCTCTCGCTCAATCCGGGCTTCGAGCTGAAGCTCGCGCAGTTCGCGCGTGCCTTCATTGTCGATCCGCGCTCATTCACCTTCTCCATGGAGCCCGACACGCCGCTTTCTTCCGACGACATCAAGCAGATCACCGACGTCGCGCCGGAGACGCTGCACGACCGTCTGAGGGCGCTCATCTCCGTCAATTCGCTTCCGCAGCAATAACCGATGCTGGATGGACCGCGGTTACCCCCGGCGAATGGCGGCAGCCCGAAGAGCCTTGTTGTCTTCCTGCACGGCTATGGCGCCGATGGGAACGATTTGATCGCGATCGGACGCGAGTGGGCGCGCTCCCTCCCCTCCACCGCCTTCGTGTCGCCGCATGCGCCGGAGCTTTGCCCCGGCACCCCCATGGGACGACAGTGGTTCCACCTGACGATGCGCGACCCGCGAGAGTTCGTGCGCGGGGTCGCCGGCGCGCGCCCGGCGCTCGACGCTTTCCTCGACGCGGAGCTGAAGCGCCATGCTCTCGACGAGAGCGCAACGGTCCTCGTCGGCTTCAGCCAGGGGACGATGATGGCGCTGCATGCCGGCCCGCTGAGGACGCGGCCGCTTGCCGGCATCCTCGGCTTTTCCGGACTGCTCGCCGATGCGGATGCGCTGAAGGCGGCGCCGCAGAAGCCACCGATTTTCCTGGTGCACGGCGATCGCGACGATCTGATCCCCGTGCAGGCTGTCTTTGCCGCAGCCGAAGGCTTGGCGGCTGCCGAGATTCCGGTGGAGTGGCATATCTCGCGCGGCGTGGCGCACGGGATCGGCCCGGACGGGCTCGACCTTGGCCTTCGCTTCCTGAAACGCGTCCTTCCCCGCTAGCGGGGCGGAACACCAAGGCCGGCTAACGAGTTTCCGTGTGCCGCATCGAGCGGCGTGCAGCGCCGGGCTCCGATGGCCGCCAAGGGAAGCTCAAAACTCTTCACCAAGCTTGCCAACGCCGTCGCCCATGCGGCGGGCCGTCCGCTGACGTTCATCACCTGCTGTTCGCTCGTCGTCGTGTGGGCGTTGAGCGGTCCGTTCTTCGGCTTTTCGGACACCTGGCAGCTCATCATCAACACCAGCACCACCGTCATCACCTTCCTGATGGTGTTCGTCATCCAGAACACCCAGAACCGCGACGGCGCGGCACTGCAGGCGAAGCTCGACGAGCTGATCCGGGTCGGCGAGGCGCAGAATACCTTCATCGGCATCGAGCACCTGACCGAGGAGGAGCTCGAGGATATCCGCCGGACCTGCGAGGAGCGCGCCAACGCGGCGGACAAGGAACTGGAAGCCCGCGGCGAAGAGCCTGACTGCCGCAGGAAACGGCAAGGCGGCCGGAAATCGTCCGTTAAATCCTAAGCCGGGGCAGAAACAGCGAAATCCTTAAATTTCGCGCCTTCGGCTGCATTAATCTCTTACGACTGCCGCGCCACAACTCCCAGCGAGTGGGAGGTCGTTCATGCGGCAGGCGGCAAGGGCCGTTCGCGGGTTGGCGGTGCGTTTCAGTCTACGCACCAACCTGGCGTTCCTGATCCTCGCGGCAGTCGCCATCCTGGTGTTCGATCGCGCCCAGGAACTGACCCGAATCCACAGCGAACAGATCGCCCGCGCCGAGGCCGACATGCTGGCGACGGCACGCGACGGGGCGGAGCTTCAAGCGGCGGTCGTCACCGAGGCCAAGGCGCTTCTGCGGGTGGTGGCGGGCCTGCCGATCACCGCCGCCGATTCCGGGCTTTCCTGCCGTGAGCCATTCCGCAACATCGTGTCGGATGTCTCGTGGCTGCGCTCAATGTTCGTCGTCGATGCGACCGGCCGCGCGCAATGCGCCGACGTCGAGCCGCTCTCCACGCGCAGCATCGGCGACCGGAAATATTTCAAGGACGCCACGGCATCGCGGGATTTCGTCCTCAGCGACTATATCGTCGGCCGCTACACCGGACGGCCGGTGATCGTCGGCGTGGTGCCGCGCATCAAGAACGGCGCCGTCGAGACGGTCGTCGGAGCGACCGTCGAGCTCGACCTCCTGGACCGGATCGCCGCCGAAGTGGGAAACCGGCACGGCGCGGAGGTGATGCTGCTCGACAGCGAGGCCACGGTCGTCGCCGCCTATCCACAGCCGAAGACCTGGGTTGGCCAGAGCCTGGCGGACCGGCAAGCGTTCACCGCAATCCTTGCCGGCCCCGACGGCACGATCCGCTCCGACGGCTTCGATGGCGTCGAGCGCATCATCAGCCACGCGAAGCTGCGCGACACCAATGCGGTGCTCGTCGCCATGCAGCCTCTCGACGGGGTGATCGCCGGCGCCCGGCGACAGGCCGAGCAGGAGATCGGCAAGATCATTCTCGCCGGTATCGCGTCCTTCATCGTGATCTGGTTCGGCAGCGAGCGCCTGCTGCTTGGTCCGGTCCGCACGCTCGCCGACAGCGCCGCACGGCTTGGACGCGGCGACCTTTCAGCACGCATCGCGACAGAAGGACTTGCGCCGGAGCTGAAGCGCCTCGGCGATTCCTTCAACGACATGGGCGCGCAGCTGCGCGAGCGCGATGCCGAGCTGAGGCTGAAGAACGACAAGCTCTCGGAGCTCGCGTCGAAGGACGCGCTGACCGGGATCGCCAATCGCCGCGGCTTCGACCAGAACCTCGCTAATGAATGGAACCGCGTCCGGCGGACGGGGCGGCCGATGGCACTCCTCGTCGTCGACGTCGATCATTTCAAGCGGTTCAACGACCGCTACGGCCATGTCGCCGGAGACGATTGCCTGCGCCAGGTCGCGGGCCTGCTCGACACGATCGCGCGCCGCGCCGGCGACTTCGCCGCGCGTATCGGCGGCGAGGAATTCGCGGTGCTGCTCCCCGCCACCGACCTCGGCGTCGCGGGCACGATCGCCGAGACCGTCCGCGCCAGGATCGAGCTTCTCGACATCCCGCATGAGGACAGCCCGGAGGCGCGGGTCACCGTCAGCGTCGGGGTGGCGGCGGTCGATCCGGCCGACGGCGGGAGCATCCGCAGCCTTTTCGATTGCGCCGACAGCGCGCTCTACCGCGCCAAGCGCGGCGGGCGGAACCGCGTGGCGCTCGACTGGGAGGCGATCTCGCTCGCCTCCTGAACCCAGCGGAAATCCCTGCCGCCGAATGCCGCAGGGGGTGTTTTTGGCCCTTCGGCCGAGCTTCACAAGACTGACACTGGCGCTGTAGACTATTCCAAACGCAGGGGAATCATCACCTGCGGACAGGGTCGACCGCGTCAAACATGACCGTCCACGTATCGCCCGAGGCGCACCCGGCGCTGGTGCTGAACGCCGACTACCGGCCGCTCAGCTACTATCCCCTTTCGCTGTGGGGCTGGCAGGACGCGATCAAGGCGGTGTTCCTGGAACGGGTCAACATCGTCTCCGAATACGAGTTCATGGTACGAAGTCCGAGCTTCGAGATGAAGCTGCCGAGCGTCGTTTCGCTCAAGACTTATATCAAGCCGTCCCGCCACCCTGCCTTCACACGATTCAACGTCTTCCTGCGCGACCGCTTCCAGTGCCAATATTGCGGCGCGACGGATGACCTGACCTTCGACCATCTCGTCCCGCGCGCACGCGGCGGACACACGACCTGGGCGAATGTCGTCACCGCCTGCGCACCGTGCAATCTGAAGAAGGGAAGCAAGGGCTGCCGCGACGTCAGCATGTGGCCGCGGCAGGCGCCCTACGAGCCGACAGTGCACGACCTGCACAACAACGGCAGGCTCTTCCCGCCGAACTATCTGCACGAAAGCTGGCTCGACTATCTCTACTGGGACGCGGTGCTGGAGCCGTAAGCCGGTCCTTTCACGGCGCCGACGCTATGTGCGGCGCCAGGCCATCCGCGCAGCGACGAGCGACAGCGCGACGAGAATTGCCGAGACCACGACGTTCCATCCGGCGAAGGAGAGGCCGAAGAGCCGCCACGCGGCTTCCGTGCAGCTCGGCGGGTGGGCGTTCTCGAGTTGGTCCAGCATGTCGGCAGCACCTGTGACGCCGACCGTCGGCGTGCACGATGCGGGCCCCGGCCAGAGGCCCCACTCGACGCCGGAATGGAACACACCAAGCGCGCCGCCATACAGCATCAATAGCGCGAACAGCCCGAGTAGGGTGGCGGTCGCGGCGCGCGGTGCGGACAGCAGGATCGCGACAACGGCGAGTGCCGCGACCGGCACGCCGAGGTAATACGGCGTCCGCTGCATCAGGCAGAGATGGCAGGGCTGGTAGCGGCCGATGTACTCGAATCCGAGCGCGCCGAGGATGGTAGCCGCGGCGATGACGAAAGCCAGGACCGCGAGCATCAGCAGCCGGTCCGGCTTTTTCGCGCGCGAGACGGCCGAGGCGCCAGTTCCGATCGGTCCGGGGCTGAGCATGCGGCTCTCCTACACGACTTTCCGGCAGAAATCGCGATGCGCTTTGCCGCGGAGTTCGCCCAAGCCGCGGCCGGTGGACACCCGAACCACCACCGATCTATAAGCCGGGGTCGCCGCAAAGCCGGCGGCACGAGAACAAATCTCAGCCCCTGTGGCGGAATGGTAGACGCGGCAGACTCAAAATCTGTTGCCCGCAAGGGCGTGCTGGTTCGAGTCCGGCCAGGGGCACCATTCTGAAGTCTTCACCCAGCGCCTGATCTCCGCTCAAGCAGGAAAATCCACATGCCGAAGCGCATCATGTTCACCGGCGGCAGCGGCAAGGCCGGCCGCCACTCGGTCCAGTACCTGGTCGATCACGGCTACGAGGTGCTGAACGTCGACCTGAAGCCGCTCGACAATCCGAAGGTGCGCACGCTCATCACCGACATCACCGATTCCGGCCAAGTGTTTAACGCGTTCTCGAGCTACATGGGCATGCACGAGCTCGATCCGTCGCTGAAGCCGCAGCCGGTCGACGCGGTGGTTCATTTCGCCGCCATCCCGCGCATCATGATCGTGCCCGACAACGAGCTCTTCCGTATCAACGTGATGGGCACCTACAACGTCATCGACGCAGCCGTGAAGCTCGGCATCCGCAAGATCATCATCGCGTCGAGCGAGACGACCTATGGCATCATCTTCGCCGAGCATGACCGCGACCCGGTGTACCTGCCGCTGGACGAGGACTACGATTCCGACCCGCAGGATTCGTATGCCCTTTCCAAGCTGGTGAACGAGAAGAACGCGCGCGCTTTCGCCGGGCGAAGCGGCTTCGACATCTATGCGCTACGCATCGGCAACGTCGTCGAGCCGCATGAATATGCCGAGGCTGTGCCGATCTGGAAGAAGGAGCCGGAGCGGCGGAAGAAGCTCACCTGGAGCTATATCGACGCGCGCGACCTCGGGCAGATCGTCGCCCGCTGCATCGAGAAGGATGGGCTCGGCTTCCAGGTGTTCAACGCGGCAAACAACGAATCTTCGGCCGGTCTGCCGACCAAGGAGCTTCTGCGCCGCTTCTATCCGAAGGTGCCGGTGAAGCGTGAGATGGGCGAATACGAATCGCTCTACTCGAACAAGAAGATCCGCGAGGTGCTCGGCTTCAAGGAAGAGCACCGGTGGCGCAAGAACGTCGGCGAGGCGTGACCACGGGCTCTCCTAGCCGGATCTTGATCGCCCAGAATTCCTGATGTCCGATCCCAAGCGCAGCGATGTCCTCGCCGGCATCGTTTTCCTGATCATCTCGGCTTGCTTCTTCGGTTCGGTCGACGGGATGAGCAAGGTGCTCGCGGACACGCAATCCGTCGGGCAGATCATCTGGACGCGCTACGCGCTGGCGCTGCCGATGCTTCTTCTCATAACGCCGCCGCGGCAGTGGCGGGCGCTCTTCGTCACCCGGTCTCCGGGTCTCCAGATCGTGCGCGGGCTGACGCCGCTCGTGATCAGCGCCGGCATGGTGCTCGGCGTGCGCTATCTGCCGCTCGCCGAAGCGACGGTCATCCTCTTCGTCGGGCCGTTCATCGTGGTGGCGCTCGCCGGCCCGCTTCTTGGCGAGCACGTGCGCCTTTCAAGCTGGATCGCCGTCGCGATCGGGTTCCTCGCGGTCATCGTTGTCGCGCGCCCTGGCTTCAGCTCGCTTTCGAAATATACGGCGTTCCCGCTTATCGCCGCGGTGTTCTTCGGGTTCTTCCAGCTCTTCACCCGGCGCCTCGGCATGCGCGGCGAGAAGCCGACGACGACGCTCGCCTGGACGCTCTTCGTCGGTGCGGTGGCGTCGACGCCGCTCGCCATCGCCACCTGGGCGCCGGTCTCACCGAAGGCGTGGCTCGAGATGCTGACGCTCGGGGTCGTGTTCGGCCTGTCGCAGCTTTTCGTCGCGCGGGCGCCGGCGGCCGTCCTCACGCCGTTCAGCTACGTGCAGATCATCTCCGCGGCGATCTTCGGCGTCGTGGTGTTCGGCGACGTCCCCGACCACTGGACGCTGCTTGGCATCATCATGATCATCGCGGCGGGCGCCTATCTCGTGCGCAGCCAAAGGCCGCGGCCGGCGGAGGTCGCACCCGTTCCGGATGCGACCCCGCCCATCTAGACCAGCGCCATTCCGCGTGAGAACTCGCCGGCCTGCTTCTCAAACAGCCCGCGATAGGTGCCGCGATCGCGGCGGAGAAGCTCGGCGTGCGTCCCCTCCTCCACGATCCGACCCCGCTCGAAGACGAGGATGCGGTCCATCACCCGCACGGTCGACAGGCGGTGCGCGATAACGATCGCCGTGCGGCCGCGCATCAGCCGCGCCATCGCCTCCTGGATCAGCAGCTCCGATTCCGAATCGAGGCTCGACGTCGCCTCGTCGAGAATCAGGATCGGCGCATCCGCCAGGAAAGCACGCGCCAGCGCCACGCGCTGACGCTCGCCGCCGGAGAGCTTTACGCCGCGCTCGCCGACGAGCGTCTGATAGCCGCTCGGCAGGTCGACGATGAAATCGTGCGCGTTGGCGAGCTTCGCCGCACGCTCGATCTCGGCCTGACGCGCACCTGGACGCCCATAGGCGATGTTCTCCGACAGGGACCGATGGAAGAGGATCGGCTCCTGCTGGACGATCGCGATCTGCGCCCGAAGCGACGCCTGCGTTGCGCCGGCCACATCCTGGCCGTCGATCCGGATCGCGCCGTCGTTCACGTCGTAGAGCCGCTGGATGAGCTTGACGAAGGTCGTCTTGCCCGAGCCTGAGCGGCCGACCAATCCGATCTTCTCGCCCGCTTCGATGCGGACCGAGAAATCCTCGTAGAGCGGCGTCGCATGGCGTCCGTAGTGGAACGTCACGCGATCGAATGCGACGGCACCCTCGGCTATCTCGATCGGCCGCGCATCGGCACGATCGGGAACGCCAATCGGCGAGGCGTGGAAGTCGACAAGCTCCTCCATGTCGTTCACCGAACGCTGCAGGTTGCGGATGTGCATGCCTATCTCGCGGAGATAGCCCTGGATCACGAAGAACGTGGTCAGGACATAGGTCACGTCACCGGGCGTGGCGCGGCCCTGCCACCAGAGGACAAGCGCCGCACCGACGATCGCCGCGCGGAGCAGCACGAGCGCCGCCATCTGCGCGGTGCCGTTGTAGGTGCCGCGCAGCCATGTGCGCGCCGTGCGGCTCCGCCATTTGTCGAGAACGCCCGCGAGACGGTGGTCTTCGCGCACCTCCGCGCCGAAGGCCTTCACCACCGCGTTGCACGACATCGCATCGGCGAGCGCACCACCAACCCGCGTGTCCCACTGGTTCGCGAGCCGCGCCGCCGGTGCGACATAGGCGAGCGAAAGCGCCGCCGTCATGCCGACATAGGCAGCCGCGGAGAGGATGACGAGGAGGCCCATCGCCGGCCAGTAGAAGGCGAGCACCGCCGCTGAGCCGACCAGCACCACCGCCGAAGGAAGCAGCGCGATCAGGATCGTATCGTTCAGCAGATCGAGCGCCCACATGCCGCGCGTGATCTTGCGGACGGTCGAGCCGGCGAACGAGTTCGCATGCCACTCGGTTGAGAAGCGCTGCACGCGATGGAACGTCTCCGTCGCGATATCGGTCATCATGCGGAGCGTCAGCCGGATGATGCCGAGGAACGCAAGATGACGCACGACAACCATCCCGACGCCGAGCGCGAGGATGGCCGCGAACGCATGCAGCGCCGCCTGCAGCGCTTCCGCCCGATCGACCGAGGGTTGCGCCACGGCGTCGACGAGCCGGCCGGCATAGACCGGCAGGAAGACGTCAGCCGCTGTCGACAGCACGATCGCGGACGCGATCGCCGCGATCAGCTTTCCCTGTCGCCGCCAGTGCCCGAAGGTAAAGCCGAGGACCGTGCGAAAGGCGTCCGCATGCCCCCAATTCCTGAAAAGTTTCATGGTCTTCGACCAGCGCGCCTCTCGGCGCTGCCGGCTCCAACATGCTTGTGATGGCAGCCGAAGCTGCCCTTCAGACGTTCAAAAATTCGGAGTTTTGAGAGAGCCCGGCTCTACTGCGAGAGCGGGGCGATCCCGGCGCAGCTCATACCGGCCGCGCGCATCCCGGGGACGCCGACGAAGGACATCGCTGTCATGAAATCCTCCCGGAGATGGTGTCAGAGGCGCGCTTGATAGCGATCAATCCACCATTGAGCAAGACTTCACCGCTCATAAAGCAATGGCCGTTCGCCCCGATTGCTGTGGTTTTCCCTGTTCCTTATCTTGCGACTGCCTCCGGGGCGCCGCTTTGTTCGCTGAGAAACCGAGCCCGGTATGACCAAGCTTCCGCAAAGAAGCCGGCGTCCCACAAATACGGCTGACGTCGTCTCCACCGCATCGCCGGACGAGCTTGCCGCGGCGCAGGCAGCGCTCGCCACGAGCGAAGCGAGGCTCGAACTCGCCACATCGGCCGGCGACATCGGAATCTGGGACTGGGACGTCCGCACCAACGAGATGGTCTATTCGGAGCGCGCCAAGGCGCTGTTCGGTTTTCCTGCGCATGCGCCGGTCACATTCGAACAGGTGCGCGACGCGACGCATCCCGACGACCTTCCGACCACGTCCGCTATGGCCCGACGCGCGCTCGATCCGGAGCGGCGCGAGCGTGAGCCCTACGAGTACCGGATCGTCCGTCCCGACGGATCGATTCGCTGGGTGCTCGCGAACGGCCAGGCGATCTTTACCGATATCGGCGGCAAGGCGACGGCGATCCGCTACATCGGCACGGTCCAGGACATCACGGCGCGTAAGGACCAGGAGGAGGCGCTGCGCGCCAGCGAGAGCCGTCTGAGGCTCGCTATCGATGCGGGGCGGATGGCGGTCTGGGAGTTCGACCCGGCGACGGACAAAGTCGTCGGGTCGCCGGAGCTCAACCGCATCCTCGGCTTTCCGCCGGACACCAGCCCCTCGATCGCCGAGATGCGGACGCGCTATGCTCCGGGCGAACAGGAACGGCTTGCGCGCGTCGCGCAGGAGGCGATCCAGCGCGGCGATCATCACTTCGAGATCGAATACCGCACCATCATCCCCGAAGACTCGACGCGCTGGCTGCTCCTGCGCGCGGAGATGCGGGTCACGCCGGATGGTCGGCCGGAGCGGATCATCGGCGTCCTGCTCGACATCACCGAGGAGAAGCGCGCCGCCGAGCGGCAGGAGCGCCTGACGCATGAGCTGAACCATCGCGTCAAGAACAACCTCGCGACCGTCCAGGCGCTCATTACGCAGACGCTGCGCGGGGCCCGGGGAATCGGGGAGGCGCGCACGAGCATCGAGTCGCGGCTCCTTAGCCTTTCGCGTGCACACGACCTCCTGACCGACGGGCTCTGGGAGGCAGCCGATCTCCGCGCGCTGGTCGAGCAGACCCTTTCCGCCTTCGACGCGTTTCGCGATCGCATGCGATACGAGGGTCCGAACGCGCGGCTCGCTCCGCGCGCGGCGGTCAATCTCGCGCTCGCGCTGCACGAGCTCCTGACCAACGCGCTGAAATACGGCGCGCTCTCCAACGATGCCGGCCGCATCGACCTCGGCTGGACAATCGACGGCGATAGTGCGGCGCGGCGCATTCGAATGACGTGGGAGGAAAGCGGCGGACCGCCCGTCAGTGCGCCAGCCGCACCGGGACTTGGCACGCGCATTGTCCGCGAGCTTGCCGCGGAGTTCGGCGGCACGGCTGAGTTCGACTTCCGGCCGACGGGACTGACGTGCGTGATCGACCTGCCGCTGCCGACGCCGGCTGGCGCGGCGCCGGGCCATCGCTCCTAAGGCTCAGCCGACCGCCTTCTCATAAAGCTCGGCGACGTAATCCCAATTGATGAGATTGTCGAACCACGATTCCAGATATCGCGGACGGTGGTTGCGATAGTCGAGGTAGTAGGCGTGCTCCCATACGTCGACGCCAAGCAGCGGCTCGGCGCCGTGCACGAGCGGGCTCTCACCGTTCGGTGTCCCCATCACAACGAGCTTGCCGTCCTTCATCGCTAGCCACGCCCAGCCGGATCCGAACTGCGTCTTGCCAGCGTCGATCAGCTTGCTGCGGAGCTCGAAGAACGAGCCGAGGTCGGCCTTGATCTGCTTGGCGAGCTTCGGCGGGAAGTCCACTCCCCCGCCACCGGGCCGCATCCATTTCCAGAAGTGGAGATGATTGTAGTACTGCCCCGCCTGGTTGAAGAGCTTCGGATTTTCGGAATAGCTCTTCCTGACGATCTCCTCGATCGGCATCGACGCGTACGGCGTGCCGTCGATCATCGGCGTCATCGCATCGAGATACGCCTTGTGGTGCCGGTCATGATGAAACTGCAGCGTCTCCCGCGACATGTGCGGCTGCAACGCGTCGTAGGCATAGGGAAGGTCGGGAAGCATAAACGCCATCTTTATCTCCACACCTGATGGAAACAGGCCGTGCCGCGGCGGCCATGGTTCCCGTGGCAATCCGCTTCTTGTCCAACTCGCCGACGCAATGCAATGTTCGGCTTACATCGTACAGCTGAAATGTTGCCGGGCTATCCGTCAGGATACGCAGCCAAGGGGAATTTTCGCCCATGTCACAGATTCCGAGCGCCACCTCCGCGGAGAACAAGGTCTTCCGCCGGCTGGAATCAAACGTGCAGTCCTATGCCCGCTCCTTTCCCAACATCTGGGAGAAGGCGCTCGGCACGGAGCTCTGGGACATCCACGGCCGCCGCTACCTCGACTTCCTCGCCGGCGCCGGCTCGCTCAATTACGGGCACAACAACCCGATCCTGAAGAACGCGCTGATCGAATACATCGCGCGCGACGGGATCACGCACAGCCTCGATCTCCACACGACCGCCAAGGAAGAGTTCCTCGAGGCGATGGAGGAGATCATCTTCGTGCCGCGTGGGCTCGACTATGTCGTGCAGTTCACCGGACCGACTGGCACGAACGCCGTCGAAGCCGCGCTCAAGATCGCGCGCAAGGTCACCGGCCGCACGAACATCATCAGCTTCACCAACGGCTTTCACGGCGTGTCTGTCGGCGCACTGGCAGCGACCGGCAACCAGCACTTCCGCAAGGCCGCCGGCGTCGCGCTGCAGGGCGTGACGGTCATGCCCTATGACGGCTATTTTGGCAGCTCCGTCGACACCATCGCCTACATGGACCGCATGCTCTCCGATCCGTCGAGCGGCATCGACGAGCCGGCGGCGATGATCGTGGAGCTCGTGCAGGGCGAAGGCGGGCTCAACATCGCGCGACTCGACTGGCTGAAGCGCCTGCAGGCGCTCTGCAATCGCAAGAAGATCCTGCTCATCGTGGACGACGTGCAGGCGGGCTGCGGCCGTACCGGCAATTTCTTCAGCTTCGAGGCGGCCGGGCTCAAGCCCGACATCGTGACCATCTCGAAATCGATATCCGGCTTCGGACTGCCGCTCGCCATCGTGCTCATCGCACGGGCGATCGACCAGTGGCGGCCGGGCGAGCACAACGGCACCTTTCGCGGCAACAACCACGCCTTCATCACGGCCGCGGCGGCGCTCGACCATTACTGGCGGACGCCGGACTTCGCCAACGAGGTACAGGCGAAGGGCGAGCATCTGGCGGAGCGCCTGCAGGCGTTCATCCGGAAATATCCGGAGGACCTTCTCGAGGTGCGTGGCCGCGGCATGATGCGGGGCCTCCATTGCGCCGATCCCGATCTTGCGGCGGCCGTGTCAGCACACGCTTTCAAGAACGGGCTCATCATCGAACGGGCCGGCGCCTATGACGAGGTCATCAAGTTCCTGATGCCGCTCACCACGCCGCTCGCCATTCTCGACGAGGGCGTCGACATCCTCGGCCGCGCGCTCGACGAGATCTACGGCAAGCCGCACCCGCGTCCGCGCGACGCCTCGGCCTCGGTGGTGCCGTTCGGCAGCGTGACGGCCGACTAAAAGCGATCGAAGTTCGGCTTAAAAGAGAGGCCGCCCAAACGGGCGGCCTCTTTGATTTTGGCGGCGTGATCGCGGTCAGCCCATCAACCGCTCCACCAGCCGCGCCCAATAGCTCGAGCCGAAGCTTATCGCCGCGTCGTTGAAATCGTAGGCCGGATGGTGGAGGCCCGCCGTGTCGCCGTTGCCGACGAAGATGAAAGCGCCGGGCCGCGCCTCGAGCATGTAGGAAAAATCCTCGCCGCCCATGACCGGCGGATGATCGGTATCCACGTTCGCCGCGCCGGCGACGTCCTTCGCCGCATCGACCGCCTTCGCGGTCTGCTCCACGTGGTTGATGGTCACGGGGTAGTTCCGCTCGTAGTGGAAGCGCGCGCTGGCGCCATGCGCCGCGGCGATGTTCTGCACCATCTCGCGCATCCGCCGCTCGATCAGGTCGCGAACGAGCGGATCGAGCGAACGGCCGGTGCCTGTCAGCTTGGCGCGCTGCGGGATGACATTGAACGCCTCGCCGCCGTGGAAGGTGGTGACCGAGATCACCGCGCTCCCGAGTGGGTCAACGTTGCGTGCCACGATCGATTGCAGGGCCGAGACGATCGCCGCACCCGTCACGATCGGGTCGACCGTCGAATGCGGCTTCGCGGCATGGCCGCCATGGCCCTCGATCTCAATGGTGAACTGATCGGTCGCGGCAAGGAGCGCGCCAGGACGGATCGCGAAATGGCCGACCGGAAGGCCTGGCATGTTGTGCATGCCATAGACCTCCTGGATGCCGAAGCGCTCCATCATCCCGTCCTTGACCATGGCCCGGCCGCCTGCCCCGCCTTCCTCGGCCGGCTGGAAGATGAAGACGGTCTTTCCGGCGAAGCGGCGGGTCTCCGAAAGATAGCGCGCGGCGCCAAGCAGCATCGCTGTGTGCCCGTCGTGGCCGCAGGCATGCATCTTCCCCGCGGTCTCGCTCGCCCAGGGCTTGC
>JADMIO010838955.1_pt1 | contig 25697 bp, 20 predicted proteins | sample 8958161 | NCBI WGS metagenome assembly JADMIO01 (sample SAMN16585339, study PRJNA669376) | soil metagenome | isolation source: Crop rotation soil | place: USA: Cullars Rotation, Alabama | collected 2011 | reverse complement strand
GCCGCGACTTCAAGTCACGTGAATTCCAAGCTTCGGATCCCACTGTGCTGGAAAGCGGCTTGTATGGAACGACGCGGCTCACTTCGATTCCGCACGATGCTGAGACGATCACTTTCGGACGCGCGTCGTTGATGCGCGTGGCCAACTCGTCAGCGGCGAAACCTCCAAAAACCACCGAATGAACCGCACCGATGCGTGCGCAGGCCAGCATCGCGATCACTGCTTCGGGGACCATCGGCATGTAGATGATCACGCGATCGCCTTTTGCAACACCTTGCCGGCGAAGGGCGCCCGCGAATCTCGCCACTTCGTTCAGAAGCTCGCGATACCTGAAAGACTTGACGATGCCGGTGACAGGACTGTCGTAGATAAGAGCGGTTTGATCTGCGCGGCCGTTTTCGACGTGTAGATCAAGCAGGTTGTAACAGGTGTTGAGTTGGCCGCCGGAGAACCAGCGATAGAAGGGAGGGCGTGAAGTATCTAAGACCTGGTCCCAGCGGCGATACCATCGAATCGATTCCGCCGCCTGTGACCAAAAGCTTTCGGGATCCTGCCGCCATGCGTTGTAGGCGGCTTCATAGGCTCCGATCATTCAACGGATTCTGCCACAAAAAGGCGCAAAGCAGATCACAAAAGGCTCAAAATATAAAAGCCTTTTGTGATCCGCTTTGCGCCTTTTTGTGGCTACTTCTTGGCTTTGCTTTCTCCGCGTGCGATTTTCATCTCTTCGATGATGCGTTTGGCGAGCATGGGTGCGGCGAAATTGCCATCGAATGCCGTCACCTTTCCGGTGGCGAGAACGATTCCATTGCTGCGGTTGATGATCCGGTACGTGAAATCATAAGTGAAGAGAGGACGATCGATCTCGATGAGGACGTCAGCGACATCTTGTTTTTTCCACCCCTCGACGATCGTCATCTGCCATGTCTCAAACTCCTTGCGCTTACGCAACTCGTTTTGCAGTTGCACATCGTCGAAGAAATCGGTGTGGGAGGTTACATAGAGAACCCGCGCGTTGCGCAGGAGCGTTTTGGGATTTGTCTCGGCGATTTTCGCAGCCTCTTCCGCCGCGCGTTTTTCTTCAGCAGCTTTCCTTAAATCGTTGGCTTTGATCTCGTCAGCGACACGTTCTTCGACAGTCTGCGACGGTCGAATCGTGACGTTAATGTTCTGTTCGGTGGTCTGCGCGTTAGCGCCGGCAGCGATGAGTGTCATAGCTGCAAGTAGAAACAAGCGTGGGGTGAGTTTTTTCATTATCATCTCAACTCCTCTGTTAGAATTTGGGCGCGAACTGCGCACCACCAGTTGAGCAAGGCTCGTGCCCACTGCAATTCCACGTATAAACGGATACTTGGCCCAACCAGGCGCACGTCAATGCGACAAATGCAGGATTAATATTGCGTCTCGATGAGTTCGATAGAAGCACAATGGCAATCACAGGCCGAGCGACGGCGTCGTATCATTAAACTCATGCTGCTTATTGTCCTCATAATATTAGTGTTGCTGATCGCGGTCTGGTTTTGGATGACTCAGCCGTTGCTATCCCGCGCGACGCCAAATTCACAAAGAACCGTCGATCCGTCTCGGCTTGAAGCGCACGTCCGCAAGCTGTCAATCGAGTTTGGTCCGCGTGACTTCAGTCACCCCGAGAACCTCGATCAGGTAGCCGCGTACATCAAAACCGAGCTCAGCCAAACCGGGGCGTTTGTTTCCGAACAGGTCTATCGCGTTCGAGCGAAGTCGTATCGAAACGTAATCGCGCATTTTGGACCAGAGACCGAAGAGCGAATCATCGTCGGAGCGCACTACGATACTGCCGGCCCACTGCCCGGCGCTGACGACAACGCGAGCGGCGTCGCTGGATTGATCGAGCTCGCGCGATTACTCGACCGGCAACAACTAAACGTTCGAGTGGAACTGGTTGCGTTTTGTACGGAAGAGCCGCCGTATTTTGGCACTGTCGGCATGGGCAGCTATGTTCATGCTCAATCACTGCGCCAACAGAACGTGCGTGTGAGAGCGATGTTTAGTCTGGAGATGATTGGCTATTTCAGCGACGCGCCCAACAGCCAGCATTTTCCGATCGGCGTGTTGAGCGCCCTTTACCCGTCAACTGGAAATTACATCGCGGTGGTGGGACGACTCACTGACGGGTTGCTGGCCCGCCGGACCAAAACCGCGCTGCGCAACGCCGCGCCGCTGCCTGTGTATTCGATCAACGCGCCTCAGTTTATTCCCGGTGTTGATTTTTCCGATCAGCGAAACTACTGGCACGCAGGCTACAGCGCCGTGATGATCACTGACACTGCTTTCTATCGTAACCGCAACTACCACACTGCTGAGGACACAGCCGAGAAGCTCGATTACAAACGTATGGCGATGGTGGTCGAAGGGGTTGAGGCGATCGTGATGGACTTGTCGCGGTGGTGAAAGAAGTTTCTCGCGCAAAGGCGCAAAGGCGCAAAGGCGCAAAGCCTGCCGGGCTCCACGAGCAGTTTTCTTTGCGCGAGAAACTTTCTTAGCCCCTCGTTACTGCGTCGTGCAGGAGGTGTCGTCGATTACAAACGACGTCTGTAACGACGAGTCCTCCGTTCCGAGGAAGTAGATCCTGACTGTTTGTCCCTTGAAGGCAGTCACATCGAATGTTCTCAGTACGTATCCGGTTGACTTGTTCAGGTTCGAGAAGGTCCCGAGAGTTGACAGCACCGTGTTGCTGGTATTGCGAACCTGTACTTGCAACGTGTCGAACGGGGTTACCGTTGTCGTTTCAGCCGTCGTGATCTTCAGCCAGAAACTCAGCGTCACCGTAGTCGCCGATGACGGAATCGTGATCGTTTGGAAAAGCGAGTCAGTGTGCGTCGTGCCGTAGCCGTCGAGCCATGCGTAGAACGAGCCGGTTCGCGGCGTTTGGCCGGTCGAGTTTGTAATCACGCCCGCTGTCGCGGTCCAATTAACGGCGCCCGATTCGAAGCCGCGGTTCAACAACAACTCTGCTCCGGGAACCGGCGTCGGTGTTGGCGTCGGAGTCGGCGGCGGCCCGCTGGTCAACAACGAGAACAGCAAACGGTTTGGTGATCCGGTACCAGCGTTGCTGACGTGGTTCAGAGTCGAGCTGTTGATGATGGCCGCGGCGACGGTCGCCGGTGAAGCACTTGGATTTGTTTCCAGGAACAACGCCGCAACGCCGGTCACGTGCGGTGTCGCCATCGACGTGCCCGAGATCGTGTTAGTCGCCGTGTCGCTGGTATTCCATGACGACGTAATGCTGCTGCCCGGCGCGAAGATGTCGACGCAGGCGCCGAAGTTTGAGAATGACGAACGCGCATCGGTCGTCGTCGTCGAGCCGACGGTGATCGCGCTCGGTTCCCGCGCTGGTGACGTGTTGCACGCATTCTGATTTTCATTTCCAGCCGCAACTGCGAAAGTCACTCCATCAGCAACCGCGTTAGCAACCGCCGTGTCGACAGCGGAAGAAGCGCCACCGCCGAGACTCATGTTGGCGACGGCCGGTTGGCCCGCCTGGTGATCCGAAGCAACGAAATTGATGCCGGCAATGACGCCGGAGTTGGTTCCGCTACCACTCGAATCGAGCACGCGAACGGCAACGAGCGTAACGTTCTTCGCAACGCCATACGTTGAGCCGCCAACGGTGCCCGACACGTGAGTGCCGTGTCCGTTGCCGTCATTCGTACCGAGACCGTCGCTGATAGCGGTGAAACCCGAGATGACGCGCCCGGCGAATTGCGTGTGTGTCGCGCGGATTCCGGTGTCGATGATGTAAGCTTTCACGCCGGAGCCGGTAGAGTTGTAGGTGTAGGTTCCATTGAGAGGCAGATCTCGTTGATCGATTCGATCGAGTCCCCAGGTGGCGCCGGTCTGAGTCGTATCGATGCTGACGACCCCGTCTTCTTCGACAAAGGCGACGCGCGGATCGTTTGCGAGTCGAAGAGCTTGTTGTTCAGACATGCGCACGGAGAAACCTTTGATGGCGCGATTATAAGTAAAGCCGCCGTTACGATCGCCGTCGAAATCGCGCGCGAGGCGAAACGCTTCGCCGTCGACGTCGCCGACATCGTTTTTAAGCACCACGATGAATTGATTGGCGATTTTTTTATCCGCGCGTACGCGCCGGAACTTGGGACCGCCGTTCTGGCCCTGAGCAGCAGTGAAGACCACCACTGCTACAGAAATGGCTACGAGAGCAAACACTGCAAGCGTTTTCTTCATATGACCTCCAGTGAGACAGAGCTGGTTGTAAGTTGGGAGCGTCGACGATTGGGAGGAACGAACGTTTGGGAGGTGGTCTGGTTCTGGGTTGGCAGATGATAGAGCCAGCCTAATGTCCTGTCAATGCTGAGAGGATGGTCATAACGTATGGGCAAATCGAATTTGACTGTGTTTGTGGCGCTGCTGCGCGGCGTTAACGTCGGCGGCAATAACATGATCAGCATGAGCGCGCTGAAGAAGAGCTTCGAGGGGCTCGGCTTCAGTGATGTGGTCACTTACATCAACAGCGGCAACATCATCTTCAAGTCGAAGGAAGCTGACGCACGAAAGTTGGAGAGCAAGATCGAGAAAATGCTTGTGAAGGAGTATCAACTCGATTCCCGAGTGGTCCTGCGCAGTTTGCCGGAGATGGAGAAGATTGTGGAGAGCTTGCCTAAAAACTGGACGGCCGATCGCGATTGGCGATACAACGTGATCTTTCTGCGTCACACGATTGACTCCGAAGATATTTTGCGCGAGCTCGAGGTGAAGAAGGACATCGAAGAGGTTGTTTATTGTCCGGGCGCGCTCTTCTGGTCGGCGCAAATCAGCGAGCTGACACGAACGAACATGCTGAAACTCTCCAGCCGCAAGATGTACCTGGACATGACCATCCGCAACCAGAACACGACGCGAAAGCTTTACGATCTGATGAAAAAACTGTAGGGGTGGCCCTCCGTGGCCACCGGTTCTGGCAACATTGCCTTTTGGAAGTTCACACGAAAGGTTCGCATATGGATATTGAGAGCTTGCGCGATATGTGCCGGGCGCTTCCCGCAGTGACCGAAGATATCAAGTGGGGCCACGACCTGTGTTTCTCCGTGGCCGGGAAGATGTTCTGCGTTGCCGGGTTGGAAGGACCGCTGACAGTTTCCTTCAAGGTGAAGGACGACGAATTTGACGAACTATCGAACTCGCCGGGAATGCGCCCCGCCCCATACGTGGCGCGTTACAAATGGGTGCTGGTCGAAGACCCGGGCTGTCTCAATCGCAAAGAGTGGGCGCACTACGTAAAGCAGTCGTATGAGTTGGTGCGTTCGAAGCTGCCCAAAAAACTCGCGAAGCAGCACGGACTGGTTTAGCCACAAAGAGGCCCAAAAACACAAAACATGACTTTGTGATTTTTGTGCCGCTTTGTGGCTAACTATTTCATGTAAACAAAACTCAATGACCACCCAGATTGCAATCGTTCTCGCGCTGCTGATCGTCGCTCTCGTTCTCTTTAGTCTCGAGCGGATACCGATCGAGGTCGTCGCTATTCTCCTCGTGATGGCGCTGGTCCTCACCCACACGCTAACGGCGGCCGACGCCTTCGCGGGATTTGGCAACGACATCGTCATAACCATCGCGGGTCTCTTCGTCTTGACGGGAGGACTCGCCAAAACCGGCGTGATCGATCTGGTCGGGCGCCGCTTACACCGGGCCGCAGGCGATAGTGAGTTTCGCATCACGGCGCTGATCATGTTCGCCGCCGCGTTTTGCGCCGCCGTGATGAAGAACACGACTACGACGGCGATGTTTCTTCCCGTCGTGTTGGGTATCGCCGCACGCAGAAATCTCAGTCCGTCGAAGCTACTAATGCCGCTCGCGTTCGGCGCGATTCTTGGTGGCACGTGTACGCTGATCGGAACGTCCACGAACCTTGCGGTGAGTGGCGCACTGCCGCGTTATGGAATCCAGCCGTTCACGATGTTTGAGCTGACCAGAGTGGGAGTGATCATCGTCGCCATCGGCATGCTCTACATGCTGCTGTTAGGTCTACGTTTGCTGCCGCGAAGAAGCTCGGCTGATTCTCTTACCGAGCAATATCACGTCAGGCAATACATCACCGAAGTGATTGTGCTGGATGACTCGCCCTTAATCGGCAAATCACTGGGCGAGGCTCGTATTAGTGACGAGCTCGATCTGTCTGTCCTGGGAATCTTAAGAGGTGAGGAGCGCAGGATCGCGCCACACCCGGGCGAGCTCATCAAAGCCGACGATCTATTGCTGGTCCAGGGACGCGTCGAAGACATTCTCAAAGTGAAGGGTGAAGCCGGCATCGAGATCGAACCAGACTTCAAGTTGAACGATTCATATCTGGAAGGCAAGGACACCGAGCTCTTCGAAGCGATGATACCGCGTGGTTCTGACTTCCTCGGCAGAACGTTGAAACGTCTCGATATCCGAAGGCGACACGGAGTGGTTGTCTTAGCCATCAACCGCCACGGCATCGATCTGCTTTCGAAGATCAGCAGGGTGCGACTGCGGTTCGGCGACGTCTTATTGATACAGGGAACTCGTGAACAGGCTGAAGCACTGGCGGCTGATGGTCACGTATTACTTTTGGAAGAAGTTTCTGAAAAACAATCGCGGCCGGAAAAGAAGCGCTGGGCGTTACTCGCTTTCGGCGTCTTTCTTTTCTTTTCGCTCACGCATCTCGTTCCGTTGCCGATCGCGGTCCTGCTCGGCGTCATGATCCTGCTGGCGACACAGTCTGTGCGGATGTCGGAAGTTTACGAGATCATTGATTGGCGTTTGCTGATCCTGATCGCGTGCATGATGAGTTTTGGCGCGGCGATGGAAAAGACCGGTTCGGATCAGTATCTCGCTGATCTGATCGTGAGAGGCACGGGCCGTTATGGGCCAGTTGCCGTACTCGCCGGGTTCTTTCTTATGACGGTCGCCCTGACGCAGCCGATGTCGAATCAGGCCGCGGCGCTCGTGATGTTACCAATCTCAGTGAAGACGGCTCTCGCGCTGGGGCTCAACCCGAGAACGTTTGCGGTGACGGTGACCTACGCGGCTTCGTGTTCTTTTCTGACGCCCCTCGAGCCGGCCTGCGTCCTCGTTTACACACCCGGACAGTACCGGTTCGTGGACTTTCTGAAAGTGGGCTCGCTGCTAACAATCGCCGTATTCGCGATCGTCATCTGGTTAGTGCCCGTCTTCTGGCCGTTCTGATTAGCCCGCGAAGCGGGCGGCAGCGCACCGTACGGAGCCCGCGAAGCAGGCGGCAGCGCACCGTACGAAGCCCGCGAAGCGGGCGACAGCATGCGCACCGTACGAAGCCCGCGAAGCGGGCGACAGCATAAAGCCTGGGGCGCAAGCCCCAGGATCAAGATCAAAAAAGCAATCGAGCCCGCGAAGTGGGCGACAGCGCGTTATGCTTTGGGCTGTCGGCCGCTTCGCGGGCTCAATCGTGTTTTTCGATTCAGATCCTGGGGCTTGCGCCCCAGGCTTTATGCTGCCGCCCGCTTCGCGGGCTCAAACGTTTTTTATTCTCGTTTCCTGGGGCTTGCGCCCCAGGATCAAGATCAAAAAAGCAATCGAGCCCGCGAAGTGGGCGACAGCGCGTTATGCTTTGGGCTGTCGGCCGCTTCGCGGGCTCAATCGTGATTTCGATTCAGATCCTGGGGCTTGCGCCCCAGGCTTTATGCTGCCGTCCGCTTCGCGGACTTCGCGCCCCCAACCGACGGTCGCGGACGGCGCGGACGGCGCGACTGTGCGGACGCGCGACCGCTAACCTCTCAATCGTTCTTCTGCGAGGCGGTCGGCGGCTTCGTTTGGGGTGATACCTTCTTTTTCAGCGATTTTGAAAATGCGCAAGAGCGTGTCGTAAATCGCGAGTATTTTTGCCGCTGCTTGTTCGGAGGTCCAACCGAGTAGCTCGGTACAGCCATTCAACACACCGCCTACATTCGCAACATAATCAGGAGCGTACAGAATGCTTCGATCGCGAAGCATGGTCCCATGACGCTCCTCGAGCAGTTGGTTGTTAGCCGAGCCCGCCACGATTCGAACTTTCAACTGCGGAATCGTTTCGTCATTCAGAACACCGCCGAGAGCGCAGGGCGAAAAGACGTCAGCCTTCACACTGAAAATCTCATTTGGCGCGACGGCCTCCGCGCCGAACTCATCAACCACGCGCGACAGGTTCTCGCTGTTTACATCGGCGACAATAAGTTTGACTCCGACCGCATGGAGCTCCTTCGCCAAACAGTATCCGACATTTCCGCAGCCCTGGATCGCGACTGTCAATCCTGACAGCTCAAGCGTTCTCCAGAGAAAGTAATTCGAAGCTTGAATCGCGCGAAACACACCAGCCGCAGTGAACGGTGAAGGATCACCTGAGCGTCCGATCAAACCCGCAACGTATTTCGTTTCGAGTCGAACAATCTCCATGTCTGCCGGACTGGTCCCGACATCTTCCGCCGTGATGTAACGGCCCTGCAGCGTATCGACGAAACGACCGTGCGCGCGCAGGAGAGCGTTGCGATTACGCGCCGCATGGTTGCCGATGATGATCGACTTGCCGCCGCCGAGCGGCAGTCCTGCAAGCGCAGACTTGTAGGTCATGCCTTGTGACAGGCGTAACGCGTCAGTGAGCGCTTCGTCTTCGCTGTCGTAATTCCAGAAGCGTGTGCCGCCGACGGCTGGACCAAGCGCTGTGCTATGAATGGCGACTATGCCGTGGTAACCGATTGCGTCATCGCGTCCGATCAAAACCACTTCGTGCGTGTCTGTTGATTTTTCGGTGATTTCCATAAAATTTTGAATGACCGGGTTTTGGTGAACCCACCAGTACGAAGGGAAGGCCGGAGTTGTTGCAGGAGAGAATGGTAGCCGCGGATCTTCGCAGATCAGCGTAAATCCGCGTTAATCTGCGGCTAATTTCAGGGAGTAGGTGTGGCGGGCAGTTTCTTCAACGACTTCTCAATCATCTTATTCAAAGCTTTTTTATCTTTCAGAACTTTACTGGCCGACATGGGTTTGGTGAATGCGAGCACCTCGCCACTACGCGCGTCCACAATCCCGACCGTGATCGTCGCAAACGGAAAATCAAGATTGAAGATATTTATGATCGAAAAAGCGGTCTTGCCTTTAGTGAACATCCGGCCTTGCCCGCGAATGAACACGAGCACATCCGCATCCTTGTGAACATTCAGCAGCATCACCTCATCGCCCAACGTGAAGCGCGCCTTTTTCACGTCCTTTGATTTGTCGACCAGCTTCGGCAACAACGCATCGTAGCGCGTTTGTATATCAGCGAGCTGATACTTGCGACTATCATCCATCGACGCCGGCTCGAATTGATTTGCTACGACGCTGATCTTCTTTTGCTGTAGCGCACTGCCCACGGCTTCCATCACGCTGCTGCTGATATCAGCGGACTCGGCCACCATCATCTCCTGGCCTTTCGCGCTCTCTTTAACGATCTCGACCTTCGCCGGAAGAATCGTCGCACTGTGAATCGTTACTTTCTTCTCGACGATCTTCGGATGTAAATACTGGGCTTCGACCTTTGCTGCACCGTAGTGAATAAACGCGCAGCACAGGATCACAAAGACAAAACGAGCCGGTAGTCTCATTCGCAGTCCTCCGTCGGTGTGTTAGTTCATCGACTCTCTCAGCACTGCAAGACGTCGTCGAACTCTCTCGGTATCGATTGCATTCGGCGCTAACTCGAGGTATTTCGCGTACTCCCCCGCGGCCTCCTGTTTTCGATTTAGCCGTTCGTACAGCATGCCCAAACCGCGATGTGCACTCGCGTTGAAACGATTCAACTCGAGCGCGCGCAGAAATAGCGTCTCTGACTTCTCACTATTTGTTTTCCATGCTTCCTGGCCTTCGGGAGTTTTCAACAACTCGGCGTCTATTTCTTCGAGCGTACGCTTGTTGCGCGTCTTAGCGGCCTTTTTCTTCGCACCGGAGCTGCGTTGTTGATCCGTAAGCTCGGCATTGCGTGGACCAAGCGTGCGATACGACTCGGCCAGATAAAAAACATTCTCGGATGAGTCCGGATGCAAACTCACCAGCTTCTGGCTGACAAACACCGCTGAGCGGAATCGACCTTCGTTAATAGCTAATTCAACATCGTGCCGGTCGGCGAGCTCCATTACTGCGAGATAATCACTCTTCGCCGTCTTTGCTTCGTCTTCGGTGAGCTTTCGTGCGTCCGCAGCGATGCTGCTGCTCGTGTAGTTGACTCGCTCCTGGAGTTTCGGGTGATCGCTGTAGAAAGAATTGAGTTGCTCGCCCTCGACGTCTCTTTGCATTGCCTTGAAGGAGTTCGGCATTCCGTCGGGCACAAAGCCGGCGGCCGCCGCGGCTTTCAAGCCTTCCAGGTCCGCTTCCTTCTCCTGCTCGCGACTGTAGCCGAGCACACTGATGACGAGCATGAACGGCGAGACTGATGCGATCAAACTGATTGCGATTCCTGCTGGTCCACCGATCGGGTTCCAGTTTCCAACCGTATTGATGATGTTCAGGGCGAGCATCATCTTTCGCAGGCTGCGATTCCGTAAATAGGTATGCCGTTCGGTAACGTGCGTGATCTCGTGAGCGATCACGGCCGCCAGTTGGTTCTCATCATCCAGCAGCGCCAGCAGTCCGGTGTTGATGTAGATCGAACCATTCGGAAGAGCAAACGCATTCGGCGCCGAATCACGCAACGCACGAAACTTCCATTCGACGTTTTCGAGCTTCTTGTCAGCGACGACGGCGGTGCCGACACGATTCAGGTAAGCGTCCAGATTGGTCTCATGAAAGACCACGCCTTCCTTTTCGAAGCGCTCGTCGAGCAGTTTGATTTCGCTGAGCAGGTCCTGGTCGACCTTGCCAAATTCGAATTTCTCACCGGCAAGCGGCTGCTCGAACGTGCTCGGCTTCGGCGTTGCGACGCTGGGCGCACGCGCGCTGGTGGGAAGGGAAGTAAGAAATAGACAGAGTGTTAATAAAAGGACCTGGCTGCTTCTTTTGAAACTCAAGGCAGTACCTACTGGGCGGTGAGATTGAACTGCGAAAGCTTGGGAGAGTATAAGCGAAATCGGCCACAAAAGGCACAAAACTCTACGTAGTCTCTGCGTACTCTGCGCCTCGGCGGTTAACCTGTCTTTTTACCGCAGAGGCGCAAAAGACGCCGAGACTGCGCAGAGAATTCTTATGGCGTGGCTGTCTTTTTGTGTTGGAGCACGTTACAGGCCTCAACAACAGTGGTCGGATCGAGCGCCACGTTACCTTCGTCGATGTGCCGGATGATGCCTTCTTTGTCGATTAAGAAGGTGGCGCGATTTCCAAAGCCCTGTTCCTCGTTGAAGACGCCGTAATCCTTAACGACGGTGCGTTTGAAATCGCTGAGAACGGGGAACGTAATGCCGATCTGTTTTGCGAATTCGCGGTTGGCGGGAATGCTGTCGACACTCATTCCGAAGACCTGAGTATCGTTTCCTTCGAATTTGGCGATATCAGCCTGATACGCCTTCAATTCCTTCGTTCAACCACCGGTAAAGGCGAGCACGTAAATCGCCAGTACGACATTTTTCTGACCTTTGAAATCGCTCAGCTTGTAGGTCTTGCCGTCGGTGGCGCGCAGTGTGAAGTCCGGAGCTTTGTCTCCGACCTTCAAATTTGTATGTGGCGGAGTCGGCTGCTGGGCCAGTGCGGCAATGCTAAGCACACCGAGCAGCGCAACTGATGTCAACAATTTTCGGTACACAACTGGTCTCCTTGTGAGCAGACAGGGTGGTATGTTTGCGAGTTGAATTTATGCACAAAGTTGCAGGGAGTCAAGCGCATTGGTTGTTTCTACGTAATTCAACGGATTGACAGCGAGTTATGCGTGGCTTAGTGTCTCCTCTCCCCCGAATAAGCTGGTTCAAACTTCGTTAAGGAGAAATCAGTATGTTGCACATACTCACACTCGTAGCTTTACTCATCACCACAATCCCGAGTCCGATTAACCCGCAATCAGCGGCGCCCAAAACGATTACGATTGCCGAAGCGCGCAGTCTGCCGCTGGGAACAGTCGTGACCATCGATGGCTCGGTCACGGTTCCTTCCGGCGCGTTCAGCTCGAGCACGTTCGATCAGGGATTCGCGATCCAGGATCGCACCGGTGGAATCTACGTCAGCACTCCCGACAATCTCGGCTTTGGGCTGAGACAACAGGTGCGCGTGACCGGAAGACTCGCCGATACGGTTTTACCCGGACTGCTTGTGCTCGTCGACGTCACTGACGTCAAAGCGCATGGCAGTGGTCCAAAAGTGCAGCCGCAACCGGTGGCAACCGGCGACGTCGGCGAAGACACTGAAGGACGGCTGGTCACGATCACCGGGACCATCACTCAACCGATCGTGAACGATCTGCCCTTCGGATTCATCGTCTTCGTCAATGACGGCTCCGGCGAAGTTCATTCCTTCGTCGCTGCTTCGACAGGCATAGACGTGAGCGGCTTGAGCCCCGGCCAGACCGTCGAGATCACTGGATTCAGCGGTCAGTTTGCCAGCGACTTCGAAGTCGATCCGCGGATTCAAACCGACATTCGCGTCATAAATTAAACAGAGCCACAAAGAGGCACAAACACATAAGTCCAGTTACAATCGCCAGACAATATGGACCGTGTATGTAGAACGCTGCCAAGCTCATTGCCGGAGTCACACCGGGAGTTTTTGCAAGGGTCAGTGGATCGACTCGGGGACGACCAGCGCATCGTGGGCGTGGCGGCGGGCGGGTCCTTTATCACTAACTCGATGGACGAGTTCAGCGACCTGGACCTCATCATCGCGGTCGAGCCCGCGCGTCAGGCCGAGGTCATGGCTGAGCGAATGAACATTGCGGCTTCGCTCGGGAAGCTTTTGGCCGCGTTCACTGGCGAGCATGTTGGAGAGCCGCGAGTCCTGATATGTCTCTATGAAGCGCCTTTGTTACATGTCGATTTGAAGTTTGTAAGTCTGGACGACGTAGCGATACGTGTTGAAGATCCTTGCGTTCTCTGGGAAAGGGACGGACGTCTTTCCAGTGCGCTGGCGCAGGGCGAAGCGGAGTATCCCGCGCGTTCCCCGCAGTGGATTGAAGATCGCTTTTGGATCTGGGTGCATTATGCCGCGACGAGGATCGCGCGTGGCGAATTGTTCGAGGCAATCGACTTTCTCGCGTTTCTGCGCGGCGCCGTTCTTGGCCCACTCGCGCTTGCTCGCGCCGGTGCGCGTCCAACGGGAGTACGGAAAATCGAGACGATAGCTCCGGCCTTTGCTCTTGAGTTACGACGAACAGTTGCCTCTTACGACGCCGCTGACTGTCTTCGCGCTCTGCGAGCGTGTGTTGATCTCTATCGTTCCCTCACGCCACGCACGAGCTCTGAACGAGTGGAAGACGCGGCGATGGAATATTTAGCAGAAGTGGAACGACGATACGGACACGGACCATCAGAAAATAACGCCGAAGGCGTTCGCTAATTCGGGCCCAGAGTTGGAGCGTAGCGACAACTCTGGGAACAGTACATTAAAGGCGTTCGAACCCTGAAAAGGGTTCGCCAGCCGACAAACCCTTTCAGGGTTAATGCGAATTGATTTAGCGATCCCAGGGTTCTCGCAAGCTCGAACCCCTGGGCTGGAATAGCGAACGCCTTCGGCGTTATCGAGCCATCACTGCTCGAACCTGGGCTGGAATTAGCGAACGCCTTCGGCGTTATCGAGCCATCACTGCTCGAACCTGGGCTGGAATTAGCGAACGCCTTCGGCGTTATCGAGCCATCACTGCTCGAACCCCTGGGCTGGAATTAGTGAACGCCTTCGGCGTTATCGAGCCATCACTGCTCGACCCGACAAATAGTGTGACGTCGGAGAGGTAAGATGAAGAGAATCTGGCTACTCCTTCTATTCGCTGCTTCGTGTCAAACACTATTCGCGCAGAACCAATCGATTGATGAAGTGCGGCGCATGTTTGATTATGACCAGAGTGCGCCGCTGGATATCAAAGAAGCCGGCGTCATAAACCGGAACGGCGTCCGCATACACGATATTACCTACGCCAGTCCGAAGGGCGGACGGGTTACTGCTTACCTCGTCGCGCCGGCTGAAAAAGGCCGCTTTGCAGGCGTTATCTTTGGTCATTGGGGATATGGCGCACGAACGGAGTTTCTTCCCGAGGCGATGTTATATGCGCGCGCCGGTGTAGTCTCGCTTTTGGTTGATGATCTTGACGTTCGTCCTGCGCCCTGGCGCCGCAGCGCCCCCGGCAGCGAGCCGGAAGCCGTTCGGAATAATTTCATTCAATCCGTAGTTGATCTACGAAGAGGGATAGATTTGCTGCGCGCGCGGTCTGATGTCGATCCGAACCGCATTGCTTATGTGGGCCACAGCTCCGGCGCTCATTGGGGCGCGATACTGTCGGCGGTTGATAGGCGGCTTCAAACAGTGGTGCTCATGGCCGGCGTACCGAGTGAGATGACGATAGCGCTGGAGAGTGAAGATCCTGATTACGTGAATTTCCGCCAAACTACGCCTAAAGATCAGCTCGACAATTATTTCAAAACCGTGAGCTCGCTCGACGCGATCAATCTCGTGCCTTATGCTGCGCCGACCCCGCTCCTATTTCAGTTCGCGCGTTTTGAGCGATATTTCAACGAAGCTTCGATGCGGCGATACGCGGACGCCGCGAGCCAACCCAAGCTCGTGCTGTGGTATGACACAGGACACGAGCTCAATGATCTTCAAGCACTCAGCGACCGTGCAAACTGGCTGCGCAAATACATCGGCATTCGACCAATCGCTCCGATCCTGAGCAGGAGTTTGGACCAGGCGCCGCAATTCGAACTCAGGGATCTTAATGGGCGCACGGTGCGGTTGAGCGACTATCCTGGAAAAGTCGTCCTGATTAACTTTTGGGCCACCTGGTGTCCGCCGTGCCGGGCGGAAATGCCGGACCTGGTGCGACTCCAACGCGAGCACGCCAAACACGGTCTGCAAATCATCGGCATCACTTACCCGCCTGAGCAAAAGGATCGGGTCCGGAGATTTGCCAGAAGTCTCAAAGTTAACTACCCTATCATCCTCGGCACACGTGAAATTAAAGCTCGTTTTAGTTCAGAGGAAACTCTGCCTCTAACTGTCGTCATAAATCGCGACGGCAAAGTAAATGACATAATCAGCGGCATACTTCTTCGCGAAGAATTCGAGGAAAAGATCAAGCCGCTATTGATGAAAAACCTGGAAGGAGAGAAGAGAGATGCTAAATCGGATCACTAGTCTTGTTGTCAGTGGTGTCATGGTTCTGACCCTCGGCGTGATTACAGCCGCAGCTTTCACCAAGACCGTTACCATCAAGGTTGCGGGGATGAAGTGTGCGAAGTGCTCTGCATCGGTTACTAAAGCGCTCAAAGCAACCGACGGCGTCGAAGACGCAGAGGTGAGCTCCGATAAGGGCGAGGCCGTAATCAAGTACGATGACCAGAAGTTGAACGAAGCCAAGCTGCGGGAAGTTATCAACAGCACCGGTTTCAAGGCGGCGGAAGACAAGGGCCAGTAGAAGTTTTAGCCACAAAAAGGCGGAAAAGCACAAAAGAAAATAAGAAAGTCTTTTGTGCTTTTTTGTGGCCCGATTTACGGCGCGATCCGAATCTTACCGACCTGCGTTGTGCGCGAGTGGGCCGTAATGGACACATTGCAATCACCGGCAGCCAGCCCATCAGGTAGTCTTACCCTTACCTGCGCGAAGTCCACTCCGGGTACAGCGCGCACGTCTTCCGCCGGCACACCGAATTGTTGATTACCAGCCGTCAAAGTTACGACAACAGAGGAAGGTGACTCACCCGGATCCAGTTGGAAACCGCGGACGAAGAACATCACCCTCGTGTTCCGATCATTGCCGGTGATCGGGAACCAATCCGGAAGTACCACACGGAATGGATCTCGGACCAGCAAAAATGCATCGAGAGCCGCCGCTTGATCGACAGTCGACTCCTCGAAAAGCAGATCCAGCACATCGTCATCCGTAATCGTGCCAAAAGCAGGAAAGGAATCGATTATCGCGTTGGAAGCGCCGGAAAGATTGAACTGGAATCTTTCGTCTGCTTCTCCACTCGTATCGCCGCAGATCTTTACTGCAACCGTAAACGTCGTGTTGCCGGACGGAAACGAGACCGTGCCTGAGGTGGTTTCGTAATCGGCGCCCGGATTACTGCATGAGGCGCCACCGGTCGCCTCAATATTCGCCGTCGTATAGTTAACACTTACCGCTCGTCCGGTCGCCGCCGACAGCCTGAACGTGAATAATGCTTCGGTACTGCCTGTGTTGCCCTCGATGACACTTACATCATCCTGAAATATTACCGGAACTGTGGAATGGTCCTGGATAGTGACGACGAGAGTGGCAGGCGCTCCCAGCAACTCGAGACTGGAAGCACTCAGTGTGACTTTGAAAGTCTCGTCAGGCTCGGTAACGGCATCGTCGGTAATCGGAATCTGAAAACTCTTGCTCGTTTCACCGCTCGCGAAGGTCAGCGCGCCGGAGGTGGCCGTGTAATCCTGTCCGGCCGTCGCCGCGCCATCCATCGTTGCGTAATTAACGGTCAGATTACTTGCAGTACCACCCTTGCGAAGAACGGTTACGGTCGCGAGACCCACATCTTCGATCAAACGGATCGAGCTCACACTGAACTGCGCATTTCCCGTAGCGGCGGCAACATCACCTGCTGAGAACTCCGACGTGTTCCCGGCTTCATCAGTAGCGGTGGCGGTTATAACTCGACCCGCTCCCAACGGTGCCGGGAAGGTTACGTTGAAAGTTGCGTCGCCATTGCCGTTCGTGGTTACTGAAGTGGTGTTGAAGAACAGCGCGCCCTCTCCGTGTCCTGATGGATCGAGAGCAAGACTCGAATAGAAGTCGATCTGGAACGTCGTGTTTGGAGTCGAGTTCAGGCTTCCCTGGATCGTTGTGCTGTTGCCCGCGGACGTCACTGAAGTCAACACCGGGAAGTTCTGTAGCTTGTTTCCGCCGGTATCTGCATCGTTAGCGTCGTTAGCAGTCACGCCAATCTGATCGCCCAGATCGATTCCCAAACCGTTGTTGGAAAAAATCGAGTTGCCGCGAATTGAATTCTGAAAACTCCTTGAGAAAACGACCACGCCGTACTTGTCGTTGAAAGCGATCTTATTGGCGGCGCCGCTTTGCGTTCCGCCGATGACATTATTCGATCCGTCGGAGAACTCGATGCCTCCCTGTGTGTTGGGTATTGGACCAGTGCCGGCGGCATTAAGTCCGATGAGGTTCCCCTGGACGACATTTTCCTGCACTGAACCTACGTTCGTGTTTCTGAATCGTATGCCGACCGCATTACCGGAAATGACATTTTGCGCCTCAGGGACCAGGCCTCCGATCAAGTTATTGGAACCGGAAATCTCGATGCCTGAACCAATGGTGGAGTTTAATATCGCTCGGGCGCCGGTTACGTCCGTGCCGATGTAATTGCCTTGCACGGTAACGCCATTGCCGGAACCGTTGAGATCGAGTGAAATGTTTTGCTGTTGGTTTCCGGAAATCACATTTCGCGCGCCGGCAGCAGTGCCACCAATCAACGCGCCGTCCTTTGTAAAGACGCCTTCAAAGTCGTTTCCCAACGCCAGCGACCCCGTGATGTCTGTTCCGATGAAGTTGCCTTGCAATTTGCTTCCCTCGCCACCGATGACAACTCCAGTTGAATTACCTGAAATAACATTCCTGGCCGCCGGAGTTAGACCACCGATCGACGTGTTCGCAGTTAACGCAGCGATGCCGAGCGAGTTGGGAACCTTCTTAGTGCCGGTAAGATCGGTCCCGATCAAATTACCTTGAACAGTGTTCCCCGGCGACTGGATAGAGATCCCGACTGTGTTTCCGGAGATCAGATTGCCCGCTCCCGGCGCAGTACCTCCGATCAGATTGTTTGTGAAATTTGGAAAAGAAATAGTCACGCCCTGATTGCTGTTAAGGATCGCGGCTGTTCCGGCGGCATTGGTCCCGATAAAGTTTCCCTGAATGACGTTCCCGGAGCCGAAGATCATGAGGCCATTTACATTTCCGGAGATAACGTTGCGGACGGCGGCAGTCGTGCCTCCGATGACATTGTTTGAGGAGTTGGACAATAGGATTCCGGTTTGGTTTGACGTCACCGAATTCCCGTTGGCGTCGATACCGATGTAATTACCCTGAATTGTATTGTTGTCGCACGAGCGCAACCTGATTGCCGGACCATCGAAATGATGAATGGCCAGGCCACGCACAGTACTGTGGCCGGCAGCGATAACGAGGCCGCCATTCCCAAATCCGGCATTGGCGCCATTCAGGTCAACGAGTGGCGTGCCGGTATACCCGGGTTGAGTTGTCCCATCGATTACCACGGCTTCCGTAATCTCAGGCAATGGCAGTAATAAGTTGATCACCTTCACTCCCGCTCCGGGAATGTTGAACGTGATCGTGTCAGCGCCGAACGTGTTGTTGGCGAGCGTGATGGCCTGGCGCAACGAGCCGATCCCATCGTTGTTAGCGTTCGTAACGACGATGTTCTGCCGTGTGGCCGCGAAGTTTAGGTTTTGCGGCGCGCTCAAGTTGTTGAAGGTCTGGCTGGGTGGCGTAAAGGCGAAGCCGGTTAGCGAAGGTGTTACGGTATAGTTGCCACCGCCCGGAACTTCGAATGAATAGTTTCCATTGCTGTCAGTAATCCTTACTCCAGACTGTGATCCGCTGAGCGTCACCTGAACGTCAGCGAGGCCCGCGCCGTTTTCAGTTACCTGGCCGCTGATCGTGAAAAATGCTGCGTTCGTAGCCGTGGCGGTAAAGTTCAGAGTTTGATTGCTGTTGAGATTATTGAAGCTCTGACTCGGAGGCGCCATCGTGAAGTGAGGTTTGGTCGCACTTACCGTGAAACTTCCTCCTTCGCGCAAGTGCGAGAACCCGTAAGCGCCATCCGCTTCAGTGACCACAGCGCTCAACGAAGCACCATCAGTCAAAACAACCTCAGCTCCGCTCACCGGCGCGCCGCCTCCATCCAAAACGTGGCCGCTGATGATAAACGACATGCTCAGCTTCGCGATGAAGGCATCGACGGAACCCAAATTGGAAGGTTGATACGCATTCGGAGTGGTAGGGAAATCCGGAGCGCTGGCGAACCCGGTTACGTAAGCATTACCAGCCGAGTCGAGAGCAATCGCGGACGCCTCGTCGTTGATGTTTAATGAACCATTCGTCAGAGTGCCGCCCAGCAGGGTTGAATAAATGGCACTGCCGGCCGGATCGATCTTCGTGACAAAAGCATTTTCATCAGACGTCAAAGCCGTAGCCAGGTATAGGGTTGAAGTCCTGAGAGGGTTGATAGCAAGTTCGACCGCGTTCTTCAAAGGTAAACCAATATTCCTTGGACTCCACGTTTGCCCGTTATCTGTACTCTTGAGGATCCCTTCTGTTTGCGACAACAAGTAAAGTGTTGACGCATTCACTGGATCGAAAACGATCTTTCCCCGGCCGGATCGCACGCCGGTCCAGTTAGCGCCACCGTCCACACTCTTAAAAAAGTTGACATTGGTGGCATTGTCCGCGAGCGTGGCGTACACCAGTCCGGGAGTAAGCGGACTAACACCAACCCAGATGCCCTGCGCACCTGATTGACTCAGAACGGATTGCCACGTCGCTCCCGCATCGTTACTGCGAAAGACTCCACCGATAATCGATGCGTCAGCCGCAAAGATTCTTGTAGGAGTATGTGGATCTACGGCCAGGGAGACAGGAGTGACCGGCGGCGAATTACCAATCGGAGCCCAGTTATCTGCTCCATCAATCGTCTTATAGATCGGACCATTGAAAGCGCCGGCGTACAACGTTGTCGGTGTCACCGGATCGATCGCCAGACTGCGCAGGTTCGTGTTAGTCATTCCGTTCTGGCGCAGATTCCAGCTATTACCACCGTCAATACTCTTGTAAACGCCGCCACCGGTGGCGGCATAAAGCGTGGTGGGCGTCAACGGATCGATGACCACACCCACGACAAAAGGAACAGCCAGGCCATTATTGATTGGTGACCATGTTTTACCGCCATCGGTACTGCGGAACATGCCAAATCCACCGGCGTAGAGTTTCAGAGGTTGCGTCGGGTCAATCACCAGTTGCGTGACTGGCTCCGTCAAGCCGTAATTATCGTTGCTCCAGCTTGCCGCGGTGTCGACGCTTTTGAACACCGCACTTTTGGTACGGATCGCGCCGGCAGTAAGCGGAAACGCAAATGAATCGGTAGACCCGGTTACGTATGCATTGCCGGCGGCGTCTACAGCTATTCCGCGACCAGCGTCGGCACCCGATCCGCCGAGGTATGTCGAATAAACGAGTGCTGAACCTTGGCTGTTGAGCTTGGTTACAAACGCGTCATTATTAAAACTGGGTGAGTTTGTGTGGGTTGCTTGAATCGGATTTGCAGTAGGGAAGTTGGTTGAAGAAGTGACGCCCGTAACGTAAGCGTTACCCGAGACATCGACCGCAATTCCAAAACCATTGTCAGTACTATCGCCGCCGAGATACGTCGAGTAACTCAGCGACCCGCTGCTATTGAATTTGGTAACGAAGGCATCTTCAATCAATGGACTGCCAAGGTTCGCCTGAAATGCATTTGCAACGGGGAAATCGGTGGAGAGGGTGTTACCGGTTACGTAAACATTGGCGGCTGGATCGATCGCGATACTGTTCGCTTCGTCCTTCGCGGCGCCGCCAAGGTAAGTGGAAAAAACGTAAGCAGGAACTGCCGGGTTTATCTTGGTAACGAAGGCGTTCCCACTAAGTTCTGTAAGACTCGGAGGCGCTGCTTGAAATGCGTTTTGAGTGGGAAAATTTGGAGAGTTCGTATTGCCAGTGACGTAGATGTTTCCGCTGCCGTCGACGGCGATGCCATTGCCAAACTCATCAGCACTACCTCCGAGATATGTCGAAAACAACAAGTCGGATCCGGACGAGTTTAATTTAGTAACAAAGGCGTCCCTGCCGAAATTCGATCCGCTACCGCCGGCGTACAGAATCGACGAGTTGGAAGGATCGGCGACGAGCACACGAATCGTTCCGGTCCAGAGCCCGGCGCTTGCGTTGGTCCAGGAGGTTCCTCCGTCTGTAGTCTTGATGACGCCGCCGCCGACGGCGCCTACGTAAAGGGTGTTAGGCGTCGAGCGGTCCGCCACCATCGCGTTGATGCCGCCGCGCACGGCGCTGTTGTTCACAGTCGTCCACGAGCTACCGCCGTTGGTACTCTTGTTGATGGTTCCGTCCACATTGATGTAAAGCGTGGACGTATTAAGCGGATCGATCGTGACGTCATCTATGACTGTCGGATCCCTACCGGGGGCACTCGTGATGCCGTTGTTGCTTGGATTCCAACTGACGCCGCCGTTCGTGGTTTTAAAGAGACCGTGGCGACGAGTGCCCACGTAGATTACGAAAGACGTTGTAGGATCGATCGCGATTGAGAGAATGTCCCGTTCCTGGGGCATGCCAAGAGTGTTTGTCCCCGACCAGGTGCTGCCGCTGTCTGTGCTCTTGAACAAACCAAAACTCGAGCCGACATAGATCAGATTTGGCATCAAGGGATCGATCACAATAACAGGAACGAATTCGTTGTTCAGTGGCGAGTTGAGTGCGTTCCAGTGGATGCCGCCGTCGGTTGTTTTGAAGAGACCACGGGCTCCGGCGTACGCGACTAAGGCGTTCGTGGGATCGATCGCGATTGCGCTTACCGACTGTAGGTTCGTCGACGACTTGGTCCAGGTAGCGCCGCCATCGGTGCTGCGATAGGCTCCTCTGAAACTTCCGGCATAGATCATGTTCGGATTGGTAGGAGCAACCGCGAGGGCGTTGAGTTCCTCAGTTAGACCAGTGTTGTTATTGTTCCAGTGTGAGGCAGCGTCAGTAGTCTTAAAGAAAAGCCCGGTTGTTTTTAAAGAGTTAACCAGAGGAAAGTTTTCGGAAGTTGTCGAGCCGGTGACATAGGCATTACCTGCTGAGTCTACGGCGATGCCAGTGGTGGTGGATGAGGAGAGACCATCGCTCAGAAATGTTGAATAGATCAGGGCGCTGCCTGTTGGATCGAGCTTGCTGACAAACGCGCTATTAGGATTACTGGTGTTGAAAGCTCCGGGCGTGGTGGGGAAGATGTCAGAGGAAGTTGATCCGGTAACGTATGCGTTTCCCTGCGCGTCGACTGCTATTCCAAAAGCCTGATCGAGGCGGCTCCCGCCTAAGAACGTTGAGTATGAAAGCACCGGATCGATTACGAGGGGCTTGCGGGAATCAGCGCCGCGCACCTTGAACCTGATTTCGTTGCCCTTGATTGCGTACGAGCCTTTTACCTCGCTTCTGTTGCCGTTGTCATTGAGCTGATAGATGAACGGTTTGTTTAGACGAACCTCACCGTTTTTTAAAGCGAGTAGTAGGTTGCCTTCCTGGTCCACGCGCAGACGCTCGGCGCCTTCGACACGGAACTTGATGAGTTTTGGATTAGCGCCCGGCGCTACGACAAAGTCATACTCGAGCTCTCGCTGATTTCCGTAATACACCATGTCGATTCCGGGATAGACGTCCGTGTAGTGGACCTTGCGATACGTTGAAATGTTACGCCGCCATTGGTCGCGATCGTTCCCGATGAAGTAATTCACTTTGCCGGGCAGCTCTTCCTTGCCTTCCACCCGTGGAGCGGTGTTAGCGCCAAGCAGCTTCAACCGGAGTACCGAGCCTTCGACTTTGTGCGCCGTTTCGGTTTGAGGCCGCCGCAGGCTGAGAACAGCTTCATTAGCCGTCAGGAAGAGATCGTAACGAGGACCATGCGAGATGAATTTGACTGCCTCGTCAGTCTGGCCCTGGTTGATCTCGAAGCTGAGCGGCAACTCACCGAAACGTTCGGCGATTTTGGCTTTCGTCGGTGCGTTGGTGGGCGGTGTGGTGGAATGGGTCGCTGGTATCGCAAAAAAGGCGATTCCAAGAACAAATACAATACGATTGAGGCGTGAGAAGAGGGCAGAGAGTGAGTTCATTTCTTTCTCCGAAAAGGTAGTGTCTCAGATTGAAATCTGACCAAAATTACGCCGGAGGCGTTCGCTAATTTCAGCCCAGGCGTTGGAGCGCAGCGACAACCCTGGGATCAGAACCTTAATAGAAGTGAACCCTGAAAGGGTTCGCCAACCGCCGAACCCCTTCAGGGTTTGCTCACAATTTCCAATTGTGTCCCAGGGTTCTCGCGGGGCTCGAACCCCGGGCTGAAATTAGCGAACGCCTTCGGCGTCATTTCAAACTGATGCACTACCTCCGAAAAACGTAACGTGCGGGTGAGCCTGAGCGTCGGTATTCTCGACTGACTAGCCAGAGAAGTCAATGACTCGTTAACGCGGGCGAAACTCGAGGAGGTGGTCACGGACCACGTTACACGGATTACACGGATTGATGACTGATCAGCGCAGATCAGATCAAAATCCGTGTTATCCGTGGCTTCGCATTGCAGTGCGGAATGAAAGCACCAAAGACACAACGCATACACTTTCCAATAGAGTCTTAACGACTAACACCAGCATGTTGCCCGGTTCGGACGCGGTTTGCCGTAACGTCTCTTCAAGTTGGCCCACGAAACTACTGGTCATCAGTCCGGCGAAGTAGGCCCATGCCAGAACGAGAAACACCGCGCTCCACGATTTTGAACGGTAAGCGGCCCACCCTCCGACAAGTAACAGCGCCCCCGCCAGATAATCCTCAAACATCGTAGTGAAGTTGACGGCCCAATGACTGATACCTCGCCGCCCCGTCTCCAGCACTGGCAAAAGCACGCCAATCACAAATGCAGCAATGACTTCAAATCTCATATTATTGACAGAATCTGATTGCGGCACAGTAAACAAAATCGCGTGATTATACGCTCAATTATCCTTGAGTGCGCTACGTCGCACCCGCCTCGCTTCCGCTTATTTCGTCTTAAAAGTTATACTGTGCTTCCCCCTTCCAGTCCCGCACAAACAAACGCCTGCGGAGATCGCGTCCCGCCTCTGCGATTGGCCGCGCATTGAACGCTCTCCGCCCGGGCCGTGCGGCGCCGGATTGGGCCAACTGGTTGAGGTCTGTAATGAACAGAAAGTTTGTTTTAAGTGAGTTTAAGTTAGTCGTCTTTTTCTGCGCGCTCACGGTGTTTCTAACGATCGGTGTGATCGGTTTCTGGGAGGTGGCGCTGCGTCCGTCGTTCTTCGGATGGGTTGACAAACATTATCCCGGTGATGCGAACGTGCAACGACGTTGGGATATCAAACAACGCGTCGAACACTTTACGATCTCGTTCATGGTCGACGCTCTTGTGGTAACGTTGCTGCTTCGCCTGGTCAACCGGAAACAGCGCCAACTACTCGCGAGTGAGGAGCGTTATCGCGCCCTCTTCGAACAGGCAAGGGACGGCATCGGAGTAGTCCGCATGTCAGATCATCATCTGGTTGAAGCCAATAACAAAGTTTGTGAAATTCTCGACGTCCCGCAACAGGACTGTATCAACCACAACATACTCGAGCTTTTTCGCACCATTACACCACATGCACAATCTCAGCTCATGAGCTCGTCCAATGGTCATTCTTCGATCGAAAGTGAGTTGATAATTCAAACTCCACAGGGCCAGCGCCGTCCGATCGCCGTCTCTTTTACTCCGCTATCGACCGGCGGTGAAGAGGTGATGATCATGTCTATGCGCGATCTCTCGGGGCGTAAGAAACTCGAAGCCGAGCGCGAGGAGATGCAGCGCCAGCTCTACCAGTCTTCCAAGCTGGCGTCGATTGGCGAGCTCTCCGCGGGTGTTGCTCACGAGATCAATAACCCGCTGAACGGTGTGATCAATTTTGCTCAGCTTCTTAAGGATGAACAGACGCCACGTTCTGAGTTCGAGCAGCAGATGATTGACGGCATCATCGACGAGGGCGAACGCATCGCCAAAATCGTGCGCGGGCTGCTGGCTTTTGCGCGCGCCGACGCGCATGAGCTACGACAGGTACATTTCGCGGAGTCGATCAACGCCTCGATCGCGCTCTTTGGACGCCAGTTTGAAAAGGACGGCATTACCGTGGAGATTGATCTGCAACCGGATCTGCCAATGGTACGCGCCGACGGCTCACGTCTCAGGCAGGTCGTAGTTAATATGATCAGTAATGCGCATCACGCGCTTAAAGCGAAGCCGGACGATTTCGTTGAGAGAAAATTATTTCGGATCACTGCGCGACGTGCCGGCGAAATCGTGCGTGTTGAGTTTTATGACAACGGCATTGGCATCAAGCGTGAAGATCTCGGTAAGGTATTCGATCCTTTCTTCACCACGCGCCGCGAAACGGGCGGCACGGGGCTGGGACTGAGTATCAGCTTCGGCATCATTCGTGATTTCGGCGGCACGATCAAGGTAGAAAGCGAGGAGGGAAAATTCACCCGATTCATCGTCGAGCTTGCCGCAGTCGAAACGTGGGAAGCTGAATACAGCTAACGTTGGTTTTCTCTGTGCAACCTCTGTGTTCTCTGTGTCTCTGTGGTCGGTTTTCTTAGCATTCATTAACCACAGAGACACAGCGCAGCCGAGCCGCAACCAACGTTTTCTGTACGCCGAAGGCGTTCGCTAATTTCAGCTCAGGGCTGGAGCGCAGCGACAACCCTGGGATCG
>JADMIO011460664.1_pt1 | contig 25698 bp, 23 predicted proteins | sample 8958161 | NCBI WGS metagenome assembly JADMIO01 (sample SAMN16585339, study PRJNA669376) | soil metagenome | isolation source: Crop rotation soil | place: USA: Cullars Rotation, Alabama | collected 2011 | reverse complement strand
CCTGCTTTGGCGAAGACCTGGGGTTAAGCGACGGGCTGGCACTGCTTCTCGAAAAGCTGGCCGCTATACCCGATCTTCGCTGGGTGCGTTTCCTGTACGCCTATCCAAACAAAATCACTCAGCGTCTGCTCGATACCATCGCTGCCCACGAGAAGGTCTGTTCCTACATCGATGTTCCGCTGCAGCACGCCTCAGCTGGAGTGTTGAAGCGTATGAAACGCGGCGGCGGCGGCGACATCTTTCTGAAGTCCATCGAAAAGATGCGGCGCACCATCCCGGAGGTTACGCTGCGCACCTCGTTTATCGTTGGCTTCCCCGGCGAAACGGAGAGCGAATTCAACGAGTTATGCGAATTCGTAAAAGCGGCGGAATTCGATTGGATGGGAGCGTTTGCCTATTCCGACCAGGACGGAGCGTCTGCCTTCGCTTTGGACGAGAAGCTCTCGTCGCGCGAAATCGAGAGCCGACGCAAGCACTTGATGAAAGCGCAGCAGCGAATCAGCCGGCGAAAAAAGAAGGCCCTGATCGGGAAGGAATTTGACGTGCTGCTGCAGGGCGCTTCGGAAGAAAGCGAACTGCTGCTGGAAGGCCGCACCGCGATGCATGCGCCTGAAATCGACGGCAAGCTGTTCGTCAACGACTTTCCCGAGCAAACTGAGCCGGTGGCCGGCAATTTTTATCGCTGTCGCATTACCGAAGCACACGACTACGATCTGGTAGCAGCGATTTTCTAAGTGGTTATGCCCCGAAAAAAGTCTATCGAGCTGTGCTGCCCTACCTGCAAAGCCGCAGTCAAAAGCGGGGATCCCGAGTTCCCATTCTGCAGCGAGCGTTGCCGGTTGATCGACCTGGGCAAGTGGGCCAGCGGACAGTACGTAATTTCGTCTCCCGTGAAAGATGTCGAGGACGAATACGGAGAGGAATGACGCCCCGGCAGGTCTGAATCCTGACTCCGCATCCAAACTATTGAGCGAAATTCAAAGTCGCGAACACACTCCGCTGTGGGCAAACGCGATCGCAACCGTCGGAGGCCTGGGGCGAATGAGGCCCGGCCCGGGGACATGGGGCTCAGTCTTTGCGGTGCTTGCCTGGCTTGTCATTTCCCGGTCCATTTCGGCTGAACTGCGGCCAGGGACCCTGATTTTGCTGGCTCTGGCAGTAATTGCGGCCGGCATTCCGGCGGCAACCAGAGTGGCCAAGACATCTGGAAACAAGGATCCGCAGCAGGTGATCATCGACGAAGTCGCGGGCCAGTGGATCACTCTGATTGCGGCCCCGGTCGCGTGGAAATCTCTGTTGGTGGGCTTTATACTTTTTCGAGGGTTCGATATTTTCAAGCCGCCGCCGATTCGCCAAATTGAAACACTGCCGGGTGGTTTCGGCATCGTACTGGATGACGTAGGGGCGGGAATTTATGCATTGCTGGTTATGCATTTATTGCTGTACCTGGGCTGGCTTTAGAGCATTTGAAAGCGCGCGATGAGTATTTCGGATCGATTACTGGGAAAGAAGAACGTGAACGGGCATCCGCACATTGAAGGAGTCCAGCCGGGCGCAGCCTTGCCCGGCGGCGAAGTGCGGATTACCGGCAATTCCCTGCGCCCTCACGACTTTAAGCGCCCACGCGTGCGTTTCGGCGATGTCGAGGGCAATGTGCTGATCAGTTCCGATGAATTTCTGGTTGCGCGGGTGCCGCCAGGAGCTTTAAGCGGGCCGGTGATTGTCTCGACCAATGGCGCCAGCAGCAACCCCCACCAGTTGCGAGTTTCGGTGCCTATCGCGGGTAATCTGCACCCTGTCACCAATCCTGCGCTCGACGCGGAAGGGAACATCTTTGTCACCTTTTCCGGCAGTCGAGGGCAGAAGGTAGATGTCGCGATCTACCGCATAACCACCAATTACGAAACGAAGCCGTTTTTGCCCAACATGATGAATGCAACCTCGATGGCGTTCGACCGGGTGGGCCAGATGTATGTTTCATCGCGACATGACGGGGCGGTGTACCGGGTTGCGCCCAACGGAACGGTTTCAACCTATGCCGAAGGCATGGGGATTGCGACCGGCATAGCCTTCGATAATGCTGAAAATCTGTACGTCGGCGATCGCAGCGGCACGATTTTCAAGATCGGCAAAGACCGGCAGATTTTTGTTTTTGCGACTCTGGAGGCAAGCGTTTCCGCCTACCATCTGGCATTCAATGGCAAGGGGGAGCTCTTTGTAACCGGGCCGACTACCTCCAGTTTCGATTGCATTTACAAGGTTGATCCGAATGGATCGGTCTCTACCTTCTATCGCGGGCTGGGCCGCCCGCAGGGGCTGGCATTCGATCGCGAAGGCAATTTGTATGTAGCGGCATCGCTGGCGGGCAAACGTGGGATTGTGAAAGTGACGCCCAACGGCGAAGCAGCCCTGCAGGTTGCCGGGCAAGGACTGGTTGGGCTGGCATTTGCCCCTGGCGGTTCGGTTGTGCTGACTACTACAGACTCCGCCCACCACCTCTCGTGGGACATTCAGGGCTTGCCACTGCTGCCCGAAACTGCGGTGTGAGGCGGCGCCGCTGCACTTTTCATTTACACTGCTCACGTGAATGCTGAAATTGTCGCCATCGGCTCGGAGTTGCTGACTCCGTTTCGGCAGGACACGAATTCCCTCTATCTCACCGAAAAGCTCAACCAGCTTGGCATCTCAGTAGTCTTCAAGGTAATTGTCGGCGACAGTCTGCCACTGCTGACGGCCGCGGCCTCTCAGGCGATGGCGCGCGCCGACCTGGTGATCTTTATGGGCGGTCTGGGGCCGACCGAGGACGATTTGACGCGCGAAGCCGTGGCAGCGTCGCTGGGACTTCCGCTACGGCGCGACATGAGCATTGTCGGCGAACTCGAAAGGCGATTCGCCGAGCGCGGCTGGAAGATGGCCCCCAATAACTGCAAGCAGGCGGATGTGATCGTGGGCGCCGGCGTTCTGCCCAATGCCAACGGAACGGCGCCCGGGCAATGGATTGCGGGCAAATATGACGGCGCGGAGAAGATTGTCCTGCTGCTGCCCGGCCCTCCTCACGAGCTTAAGGCAATGTTCGAGGAGCAGTGCTGGCCGAGGTTGAAAGCCAAAGTTCCGGAGCAGCATATCGCTACCCGCGTTCTTAAGATCGCCATGATGGGCGAATCGCAATGCGACGCGCGAGTCGCGCCTATTTACAAGCAATTTGAAGATGTGGAGACGACCATTCTCGCCGGAGCGGGAGAGATTCAGTTGCACTTGAAAACGCAGGCACCCACGCTCCAACAGGCCGAGGGCCGAGTGAACGAGCTGATGGAAAAGCTCGAGGATGAACTCGAGGATTATGTCTTCTCCGACAACGGAGATTCCCTGGAACAGATCGTCAGCTATTACCTGCAGATGAGAAATGCCACCCTGGCGGTTGCCGAGTCATGCACCGGCGGCCTGCTGGCGGAGCGCATGACTTCGATCAGCGGAAGCTCGCGATATTTCCTGGGCGGAGCGGTGGTCTATTCCAATGAGCTGAAAACCGAACTGGCGGGCGTTCCTCCCGAGCTCATCGAAAAACATGGCGCGGTCAGCAGCGAAGTGGCAATTGCCCTGGCGGAAGGAATTCGCAAACGCTGCAAGGCGCTCTTTGGCATCGGCATCACCGGGGTGGCCGGGCCGACCGGCGGAACTGCGGAAAAGCCGGTGGGCCTGGTGTTTCATGCGCTGACCGGAGAAAGAGGGACCGAAGTAGTAGAGAAACGCTTTGGTGGAGATCGCAATCGCATCCGCTGGTTTGCCAGCCAGCAGGCGCTGGATATGGTGCGCAGAAAATTGATGTAGGACGATGCGGATTTTTGTGGCGCTGGAGATACCGGAAACGGTGCGATTGCGCATCGCGCGATTCAGCGAGGAAGTGCGCGAGTTCGCGCCGCAAGCTCGGTGGGTACAGCCTGAGTCTCTGCATGTAACGCTCAAGTTCATCGGAGAAAGACAGCCGCCGGAGGTGGACGAGATCGCACGCAGCCTGGCGGAGGTAAGAAGCGAATCTTTTGCAATTGACTTCCGGGGTTGCGGGTTCTTTCCGACCGCGAAAGCCGCGCGCGTGTTTTGGGTAGGGATCGAAGAAAATGCTCCCTTGGTGAGGCTCGCAAACTCGGTGGATGAGGCCTGCGTCGGGGCCGGAGTTGCATGCGAGGAGCGCGCGTTCAGCCCCCATCTGACGCTGGCGCGGGCCGGCAGATCAGCAGCGCCACATCGGATGCGAAGCGATAAGACGAATCTCGCTTTTGAAAAACTGCGGGATCGGCTGGCGGCTATTCAGACCACGGACTTCGGAACAATGAGGGCGCGCGAGTTTATCCTCTATCAGAGCAAACTGTCCCCCAGGGGTGCAGACTACACAGCCATGGCACGATTTCCGCTGGCACAATCATGAAAACCGCTCTGCTGGTAGCGGGATACAGTTACCTGCTCGGGTCGATCCCGTTCGGATATCTGCTGGTACGTCTTTTTCGAGGGCAGGATGTCCGCACCACTGGAAGCGGAAACATAGGCGCAACCAATGTGGCAAGATCGTTTCCATTACTGGGGCTGCTGACGCTCCTGCTCGACAGTTTGAAAGGCCTGTTGGCTGTGCTGCTGGTGCGGGTCTTCTGGCCAGGCGCCGATATGCGGATATCCACCCTGGCTGCCTTTTGCGCAATAGTGGGACACATCTTTCCGGTATGGCTCAAATTTCGGGGAGGGAAGGGCGTCGCGACCGGGCTGGGCGCTTACCTCGCGCTCGTCCCCAAAGCAATACTGATCGCACTCGTGGTTTTTGCAGGCCTGGCGGCAATTTTTCGATATGTCTCGCTGGGCTCCATCGTTGCCGTGTCGCTTCTGCCTTTCCTGGCATTCTTTATTGATGAGTGGCGCGAACCGGTCCCTTTGCTGCTGCTGGCGGCATCCTCGCTTCTGATTATCGCCAAGCATCACGCCAACCTTCGGCGGCTGGTTGCCGGCAATGAGCCGCGCTTCGCGGGGCGCAAATGAGCCGCATCGCGATCATCGGCGCCGGCGCGTGGGGAACCGGCCTGGCGATTGTTCTCGCCCGCAATGGCAATCACGAGGTCCGGCTTTGGGCGCATGAAGCGGAAGTCTGTGAGTCAATTGCGCGCCGCCGGATGAACGACCTGTTTCTGCCGGGGCAGTCGATACCGGAGAGCGTGCAGGCCACCAACAGCTTCGAGGACGCAACCAGATCAGCGCAAATTCTGGTGGGAGTTGTCCCGTCCCATCACTGCCGCGCCATCTTTGAGCGGCTGGCACCATGTATAGATCCTTCCATGCTGCTGGTCAGCGCAACCAAGGGGCTGGAAAACGGCTCGCTGCTGCGAATGACCCAGGTCATCTCACAGGTTGTGTCTGAACGTCGGGGCTTCATGCCGCGAGTGGGCGCGCTCAGCGGGCCAAGTTTTGCGAGGGAGGTCGCCCGTGGAGATCCCACCGCCATCACGATTGCCTCGGATGATGGCGAACTGCTGGCCCGCATACAGCGTGAATTCAGCGGCCCCACTTTCCGGGTCTATGCCAACGACGACCTGGTTGGCGTGGAACTAGGCGGAGCGCTGAAGAACACAATCGCGATCGCGGCCGGCATCTGCGATGGCCTGGGTCTTGGGCATAACTCGGTCGCGGCTCTTATAACCCGCGGCCTGGCGGAGATGACTCGCCTGATCGTTGCCGAAGGCGGGCGTCCGCAGACCATGGCTGGCCTGGCGGGGCTGGGCGATCTGGTACTCACCTGCACCGGGGGGCTATCGCGCAACCGGAGCGTCGGCGTGGAACTGGGCAAAGGGCTGAAATTGCCCGACATCATTTCCGGCATGCACGGTATGGTTGCGGAGGGCGTGTTTACGACCGCCGCCGCGGTCGAGTTGGCAAAAAAATACGGAGTGGAGATGCCTATTGCGCAACAGATGCACTCCATCCTGAATAGCGGTAAGGCGCCCCGGGATGCGATTCAGGAGTTGATGTCGCGAAGCGCCAAGCGAGAAACGGAGTTCAGTTCATAAAGCGGGAATTGGCAGGTAAAAACCAGTTCCCAAGTGATAGTTCCCGGATATCAGTTTCAGGCCACTCGCTGGTATGCGCCGAGCGCAGCTTCTTTTTCCGTCATCTCTTCACAGAGGGCATCGATTTTCTGGTATTCGTCGGCATGTCGAGTAAGGAAATCCGCGTATGCAGTGCGCGACGTCCAGTAGTCGAGTGTCACGTATCGGCCCGGGTGATTCGAGTCGCGGACCAGATCAGTTCCGCAATAATTGGGGTCCTGGCGGAAGAAATTGGCCCACTCACCTTGCGGTCCGTAGATACGCTCAAAATGCGGCTCTGATCCTGGTTTCACGTGAAACTCCCAGACCAGCAGATATTCCCAGCTTGCAGTTGTCATTCGGGATGTTCCTTTGCTTTCATGCGCAACAGGGAAACAGTAATTGAAACCAAGTACTTTGGTAATCCGCGCGGTATAGAAGTCGCATCATCCACGGCTTCCGGCACAGTAAAATTTTTGCGATTGTGCGGTAGTGTGCGCGCTTTGAAACTTCCTATCCCAAACCGAATCCCGGTTCTGTATGTAATTCTGGGAGTGTTGCTTTTGATCGCCAGCGTCCCCATGTATTTTTACTCGGAGCAGGTGGAATCGATCAATCGCGAACGGCTGATCACCAACGAGCGATTGCTGCAGAATACGGTGACACGGTCGCTGGCGGATGACATCGCGCAACACCAACAATCGCTGCGCCTGATGCTCGCAAACCTGTCTTCCGCGGTGCAGGTCGCGAGCGGCAATGACATTAACGCCGAGCATGTGCAGGCGCCTGAATTGCGTGCCCTGCTTGAGACTTTTGTTTCATCGTCGAGCGACCTGGCCTATGCCACCCTGCTGAACTCCGAAGCGAAAGGCATTTCAGCAGGCCGCATTGCGCCCGATGAATTTCTGCAGCGCGAAATGGAGCATGCGTACACCGCTGCCCGGGAGGGCCGAGCGTACAGCGGCGAAGCGCTGGTCGTGGGCAACGGGAAGTCGTCCCGGACCGTGATGCTGGTGAGCGCTCCCATCATGTACGCCGGACGCTTTCTGGGCATGATCGCCGCGGTTGAAGACATGCAGTTCCTCATCCGCCGCCTGCAGGAAGTCAGCCGTGGTGGCCTTACCCCCTATGTCATTGACGGCCGCGGCCGGCTGGTCGCTGCAGCCGCCAGCGATTTCGCCACTGGCCAGGACATGACCAACCTTGAGATCGTGCGCGCATTTGAGCAGGACGGAAAGAGCCAGTTCGTGGCCGCCACGCACGAGTTCATCCTCTCCGATGGCAAGAAGAACATCCCCATGCTCGGCACCTACTGCCGGGTCAATACCCTGGATTGGGCCGTGATCGTCCAGAAGCCGCGCAGTGAGGCCTACCGGGGCGTGTTCGAAATGCAGCGTACCGCCCGGCTTTTGGCGCTGCTGGCGGTGCTGCTCAGTATCGGCATCAGTATTTTCGCCGCGCGCCGTATCACCAATCCGCTCGAGGTGCTTACTGAATCCAGCCGGGCCATCGCGCGTGGCGATTTCAGTCAACGGGTGCAACTGAAGAGCCGCACCGAAATCGGCGAGCTGGCCGAGACCTTCAATGTGATGTCGGAGGAACTCGAACAGTACGTTGAAGACCTGAAGCGGGCGGCGAATGAGAACCGGGACCTGTTCATGGGGTCGATTCAGATGCTGGCCGGCGCGGTCGACGAAAAAGACCCGTATACCCGCGGCCACTCCGACCGCGTGACCCGCTACTCGGTGATGATTGCCCGCGAGATGGCGCTGGAAGAAGAGTTCGTCGAAATCGTGCGCATTTCCGCACAGCTGCATGACGTCGGCAAGATCGGCATTGAGGACAGAATTCTCAAAAAACCGGGTGCGCTCACCCCCGAAGAGTTTGACGTCATGAAAACTCATACCAGCAAGGGCGCAAACATCCTGCGGCCGGTTGCTCACCTCAAAGATATGATCCCCGGCATCGAACTGCACCACGAGTCGCTTGACGGACGGGGTTATCCTCACGGCCTGAAGGCCGACCAGATTCCGTTGCTGCCTCGTATCATCGCGGTCGCGGACACATTCGATGCGCTTACCACCAACCGTCCTTATCAGCAGGCTCGCAGCGCCGGCGATGCCCTGAAAGTGATTCAAAACCTTTCCGGCAAGCGGCTCGATCCGACCGCAGTGGCGGCATTGCATGCGATCTACGAGCGTGATGAAATCCGCGTTCCCCGCCAGATCATGCCGATGCCGGAAGGCGTTCGCTCCGAAAGCCCTCAGCCGGAAGCAGCCCGCGCGGCTGTGGCCGGCGAAACCGGGGCATAATCGACTCCATTTGTCGCCACTTCTCGCCCCGGGACAACCGCGGCCATGCCCATGCAGGGACAACCGCTTCCCACTGTCCAGTCGCGCGCAACGCGAACATACTGACTCATCTCCCGGGGCGAATCCTCATCCGCCGATATAATTGATGGGCATGATTCAGACTTTGTTTGGCAGCCTGGACGAACAACAGAAGCCAAGTTTTCTCGACCGCATGAAAGAAGCGGTAACCCGCACCCGAGAGAACCTGAGCGAGCGGATCGAAGAGGCTGTCGCCTTCAGCAAAGAGATTGACCGCTCCACGCTCGACGACCTGGAAGCCACCCTAATCAGCGCGGACCTGGGCACCACCACCACCCGCGAAGTGCTGCAAACCCTGCGCGAAAAGGCCGACCGCAAGCAGATCAAAGACGTGAACGAGCTCAAGCGGCTGCTCAAGGACGAACTGCTTCGCATTCTGGGCGCCGCCGAGAAGCGCCCGGTCGCCAGAGTCGATGGAACGCCTGAGGTCATTCTGGTGGTCGGCGTGAACGGCACGGGGAAGACCACCACCATCGGAAAGCTCGCGCAGGTATTCCGCTCTCAGGGCAAGACAGTCCTGTTATGCGCCGCGGATACGTTCCGCGCGGCGGCGATCGATCAGCTCGAGGTGTGGGGGGAGCGCACGGGCACGGAAGTGATCCGTACCAGGCCGGGCGGCGATCCGGCTGCCGTAATTTTTGACGCTCTGCAGGCCGCGAGTGCCCGCCACACCGATTTCGTGATCGTCGACACCGCCGGACGCCTGCATACCAAGACTAACCTGATGGCGGAACTCGAAAAAATGCGCCGGGCTGCGCAGCGTATCATTCCCGGCTCGCCGCATGAGACCCTGCTGGTTATGGACGCAACCACCGGCCAGAACGGGCTTCAGCAGGCAAAACTGTTCACCCAATCGGCAGGCGTAACCGGAATCGTTTTAACCAAGCTTGATGGAACGGCGAAAGGCGGAGTGGTGGTCGCCATCTCGCGCGAACTTGGTCTTCCCGTGCGTTACGTGGGCGTAGGTGAAAAGGCCGGGGATCTGCTGCCGTTCGATGCCAAAGAGTTTGTCGATTCGTTGTTCGAATAGGGGCTGCTGATTGGCCACCCCCCTGGAATCACGGTTGGGGTGCTGGCCCTCGCTTTCTCCATTTGGCTTTTGGGGAAACTCTTCCGGCAAGCTCCAGCCGAACCTGTGGATGATTCCTTTGCGCCTGTTCCAGTTCCGCTCAAGCCGAAGCCAACGGGACGATCAGGCGCGGTGGTACTGGAAGAGCCAGAAGATGATTGAAGGGAAATGCACTCGTAAATAGCGTGCAAAATCAAACTGAGGCCGACTTTCTCCAGCGCTCCCTCGCCCTGGCCCGCCAGGGCATTGGCTTAGCTTCCCCAAATCCTTGCGTTGGGGCGGTTCTGGTAGATGAAAACGGAGAGATCATCGGCCAAGGCCTGCACACCTACGCAGGCATAAAGCACGCCGAGATTGTTGCGCTTGAAGAAGCCGGCGCTCGCGCCAGGGGCGCAACTCTCTATATCAACCTGGAGCCCTGTTCCCACCATGGCCGCACCGGGCCCTGCGCGGATGCTTTGATCAGAGCCGGAATCAAACGCGTAGTAGCCTGTATGACCGACCCCAATCCGGCTGTGTCCGGCAAGGGATTTCAGCGGTTAAGAGATGCCGGCGTTGAAGTCAGTGTCGGGACCCTTGAGTCTGCAGCCAAAGCTTTGAACGAAGCGTTTGCTAAATATATTCGCACCGGCGAGCCACTTGTTACTTTGAAGTCGGCGATGACCCTGGACGCAAAGATCGCGCCGTCACAGCCCGGTCCGTATCGAATCACCGGCGAAGCCGCGCGCGCCCACGTACACCAGCTGCGCCACCAGAGCGACGCCATCCTGGTCGGGATCGGCACTGTTCTGGCGGATGATCCGGTGCTGACCGATCGGAGCGGGTCGCCGCGCCGGCGCCCGATTCTGCGAGTGGTTCTCGATTCCCGGTTGCGCCTGCCAAGGGAATCGCGCCTGCTGCAAACCCTCGACCATGACGTCCTGATCTTTCACTCATCCGATGATGAGCAGCGTGCTGAGAAACTTCAGGCAACCGGCGCTTGCTTGCACCGAATTCCGGGCAGCAACGGGATGCTGGACCTGCGCGCGATTATGAGCCAATTGGGCGAAATGCAGATTACGAGCCTGCTGGTGGAAGGTGGATCACAGACCAATGCCGCATTTCTGGCCGGCGGGCTGGTGGACAAGCTTTTTCTCTTCTACGCTCCGAAGTTATACGGCCAGGGTGTGCCCTTTCTCGCAAACGAAATTCCGCCTGTCGATCGTTCGCATACCACCACAGTCCATCAGTTTGGAGACGACTTCGCGATTGAAACATATCTGCGCGATCCTTACGCCGGCACGGCTGTTTGACTCGTGTGTTTAAGAGATCGCGGTGATTGAAGCGGTATCATGAGAGCGCCATGTTCACCGGCCTGATCGAAGAAGTCGGAACCGTACTTAGCGTCAAGACTGAGAAGAAGTCACGTAAACTTACCATCTCAAGCTCTGAGCTGATCAAAGAATTGAGCGTGGGAGACAGCATCGCTGTCAGCGGAGTTTGCCTGACCGCGGTCAGCGTGGAGCGCTCGTCGTTCGCGGCGGACCTGGCGCAGGAAACCTGGAATCGCACTTCCTTCTCGCGCATGAAAGCCGGCGCTCAGGTAAATCTCGAGTTACCTATGCGGGCAAATGCCCGGCTGGGCGGGCACATCGTGCAGGGTCACGTGGATGGTACGGGGAAGTTTCTCGGGCTCGAGTCGGTTCCCAACGGCGAAGACTACTGGCTGCGAATTGAACTTCCGCCCGGCCTCGCGAGATACGTCATCGCCAAGGGATCGTTAAGCGTTGAAGGGATCAGCCTCACCGTGGCAAAAATCGAACAACCGGAGGTCACAATCGCGGTAATTCCACATACCGCAAAGGCCACCAATCTCAGATCACTGAGGGCCGGCGATCCGATCAATCTCGAGGTGGATGTGATCGCAAAGTACGTCGAAAACATGATCGCGCCCCGGCCACGGAGTTCCTTGACTATTGAAAAGCTGGTGGGTGAAGGCTTTTAGATTTTCAGCTCATCGAGTTCCAGAAACTCGCGCACGATGGGTTCGTCGCACTGTTCCATTTCCGGGTAGGTTCCAAAAAACAGAACCCGCGCTTCATGAAGAAAGACCACGCGGTCGGCCAGCTTGCGGGCCAGCCGCATGTCGTGAGTGACCACTACGCTGGTCAGATGAAGTTGTAATTTCAGGCGTTTTATCAGGTCCCCCAGCAGTTGCGCCATGAGCGGATCAACCATGGTGGTGGGTTCGTCATACAAAACACATTCCGGCTGAGCAGCCAGCGCGCGCGCGATGGCGACGGAACGTTTCATTCCAGTCGAGAGCTCGGTTGGAAACAGGTCGCGCATCTGCTTTACACCAACCATGTCGAGCAGGCCATCGATGATCTGGAATATCTGTTCTTCGCTGAGTTCGCGGCGTTCGCGCAGAGGAAAGGCGACATTTTCGCCCACGGTAAGAGAATCGAACAATGCGCCGTTCTGAAACACCATGGTCACTTTTTTGCGAATGCGTTCCAGTTCCTGATTGTCGTAGTCTGTGATGTCTTCAAAGGCCACGATCACGCGGCCGGAGTCCGGCTTCAGAAACCCCATGATGTGGTGCAGCGAAACTGACTTGCCGACCCCGCTGCGCCCAAGAATGCAGACCGTCTCTCCCGGCATGACGTTGAAACTGACATCTTTGAGCACGTGATTGTCGCCGAAGGCCTTGGAGACGTGGCGGAAATCGATGTAGGGTGCGCTCTTTTGGCCATTGCCGTCGGCCGGCGGCTGCTGAGGGGTCGCGCTCACGGGTTCATGATACACGCCGAGATAAGCGGCGTTTGGCTTCGCTCCATTCGACAGGCGTGTTCACGTTTTCGAATGCGGCCGCTGTAAATCCCGCTGCGTTCAGTTCGGGTTCGTCAACAATGCGAGTCGAGACCCGCTCAAACAAGCGATCAATTTTGTATTCACGGTTGCGCAATGATTCTTCCGCCATGACCGAAAACGCAGGGCGGTAAACCGCGCACAGAGGGTGCAGTCTGCCGCCCATTCGCGGCACCGTGACAATCGCATCACTTTGCTGAGAGATCGACAGAAGGAACCTGAGAAGCGCTTCCGTAAGGAAGGGCAGATCGACCGCCAGCATCAGGTTGAGTTCTGTGGCGGAACTTTTCAATGCCGCCTGTATGCCGGCGAGCGGTCCGCAATCCAGAAAGCGATCCTCAAGCACATCGCCGAAGCCGGCGAACTTCAATTTCTCCCCCACGATGAAGACGCTTCCGCTGATCTGTCGTGCTACGCCGAGAGCGCGAGCGAGCAGCGTTGTGCCTTCGATCGCAAGCAGCGCCTTATCCGTTCCCATCCGGGAACTTTTGCCGCCCGCCAGCACGAATACAGAAAAGTCATCCATCGGCTTTGGCCCGTAAGCAGCGTGATTTAGAGAGATGCGCCCGATCGCCCAGGTTATGCAAGCCCTAAGAAGGTCTAGGGGACAAGGTACACGAAAGTAACCTACCCATTCACGGGCAGAAATCGGATCATAAGGCATCCGGTGATCCCGGCCGGAACGCCACTATGCCTCAGAAGTTATTGGATGTTCTGATGTTAGGCCGTTGCTCTCATGAATTTTCCTGGCCACGCCGTGCCGCCGACGGCGACTATTACCAGGTCTGCCTGGTGTGCGCCGCCGAATACAAATACGACTGGCAAACCATGCGACGCATCGAGCGGGTGGAGAGCACTCCCGAGACTCCCGCGTCCCGGCGTTCGCGAGCCCATGCTAAAAGGCCAAGCTGGGTACCTCGCGCGCGGCGGTTAAAGCTCGATACGCCAGTGCGCTATCGCGTGAAAAACCTTGGCAGCTGGCATGAAGGAATTATCGATAACCTCAGCCAGTCCGGCGTGCTGTTCAACGGTCCGCAGAACCTGCCGGCTAATACCCTGGTGGAAATGGTCTTTGAGATGCCTGAAGAGATCTCGGGCCAGAAGAACAGCAGCGTGCTGTGCCAGGGCCGCATAATTCGGACCAAGGAATCGGGAAAGCAGCAGGAAGGCGAGGCCAGCCTGGCAGCTTCGATTCTCGACTACAAATTTCTGCGTTCACAGTAAACGGCATTCAGCAACATTCCAGCTATCTGGTTCTGTCCCCGTCAGATAAGCATGTAAGTTCAGATTTGCGTGGAAATTGCCCTTACCGCGCATCTAAACTATCCAGAACGGGTTCTCACTCATCAGGAGCGATTCTATGAAGGTCAAACTATCCGTGTATCTCGGGGTAATTCTGCTGGCGTTAGGCCTGGCGGTCGCCTGCAATAAGGCTCCCAATGATGCGCAAATCGGCAACGACGTTCAGAACAAGCTGAACACCGATTCCGGCCTGCAGGGGAAACAACTAAGCGTGCAGGCTGCCAATGGAACGGTAACGCTGTCAGGGAATGTCGACAATGACGCGCAGCGCGATGCTGCGGCGCGCTACGCGGCCGCAGTGCCGGGAGTGAAGCAGATTATCAACAACCTGCAGGTCGCTCCGAGCGCTCCACCCGTTGCGGAAGCGACGCCTGCTCCGACCCCGGAGCCGGTGAAACCGCAACCGAGTCGCGCGCGCAAGCGTCCGGTCAGGGAGCACCGGCCGGAGCCGGCCCAGGAAGCGAGCTCTGGGCCTCCTCCTCCTGCGGCGAATGCTGCGGAAAATATGACTCCGACAGCGCCGCCACCGCCTCCGCCGCCGCAGAAGGTCACCATTCCTTCCGGTACAACTCTGGCGGTAAGGCTGGTGGATACCATCGATTCCGAACGTGCCCAGTCGGGGCAAACCTTCCACGCCACACTCGATTCCCCGCTGGCGGTTGAGGGCGAAACCGCGGTGCCGGCAGGCTACGACGTAGAGGGCCACATAATCGAGGTCAGGAGCGCCGGGAAATTCGCCGGGCAATCCCTGGTTGTCCTGCAGCTCGACCGGCTGAAGGTAGGGGAGAAGTACTACAACATCCAGACTGACCAGTTCCGCCGTCAGGGCTCTTCCCGCGGCAAGAATACGGCCGAGAAAGTCGGCGCCGGCGCAGGCATCGGGGCAATCATCGGCGCGATTGCGGGCGGAGGCAAAGGAGCAGCCATCGGCGCCGCCGCCGGCGGTGGTCTCGGCGGAGGTGTTCAGGCCGCAACCAAAGGCCAGCAGATCAAGCTGGCGTCGGAAACCGTGCTGAACTTTACGCTCCAGGGTCCGGTGACAGTCGTCGCGACCACTCGCGGGCCCAACGAAAACCGCCCGCGCCTGGGCGATTCCCAGTAGCTTTATTTCTAAGGGGCCGGGATTCTCGCATCTCGGCCTCGCTTTTTGACAATTCTTTACACTGCAGTCGGTTAGCGGCCTCCTGCCACAAAAAATTGCGCCTTTTGCGGGTTCGATACTCATCTAAAATCTGGGTAGCGAGCGGCGATCTTTTTCCCTAAGGTTCATTTTTTTGTTTTCTCGCTGGCTGTTCCCCGGTAAGTCTTAAAACGTAGCTACTAGAGGCTCTATGTGGATCGTAGCGCTGGCGCTGCGCCGGCCATACACCTTCGTCGTTTTTGCCATCCTGCTCCTCATTCTCGGCCCCATCGTAATTTTGCGTACTCCAACCGACGTCTTTCCCAATATCAATATCCCAGTGGTCAGCATCGTGTGGAACTATGGCGGGCTCAACGCTCAGGAGATGAGCAGCCGTATCGTCACGATCACCGAGCGCGCTCTGACTACGCTGGTTGACGATATCTCTCACATCGAATCGCAATCGTTGAACGGAGTTGCGGTCGTCAAGGTGTTTTTCCAGCCAGAGGCAAAGATTGAGAAGGCAATTGCCCAGGTGACGGCGATTTCGCAAACTCAGCTCAGGCAGCTTCCGCCCGGAACCACTCCGCCTTTGGTGATCACCTACAACGCCTCTTCTGTGCCGATTCTTCAGTTAGCCATGTCGGGCCAGGGCTTGTCAGAACAGCAGTTGAACGATCTGGCTCTCAACTTCGTCCGAACCCGCCTGATCACGGTTCCTGGCGCGGCGGTACCTTTTCCGTATGGCGGCAAGACCCGTCAGGTTCAGGTCGATCTCGACATGGCCGCCCTGCAGTCAAAGGGTTTGTCTCCGGTGGACGTGGTCAACGCGATCAGCGCCCAGAACCTTATTTTGCCGGCCGGGACGTCGAAGATCGGCGAACTGGAATACGACGTCGATATCAACGGCAGTCCGCAGCGGGTGGAAGAATTGAACGACCTTCCTATCCGCCGGGTCGGCGCGACCACGATTTACATTCGCGATGTCGGGCATGTGCGCGACGGCTTTCCGCCGCAGACCAATATCGTCCGCGTCAACGGACAGCGCGCGTCGCTGGTCACCGTGCAGAAGGCCGGCACCGCTTCGACGCTGGATATCGTCGACGGCATCAAGCAGCTGCTGCCTCACATACAAGCCACGCTCCCGCCAGAACTCAAAATCGATCCGCTGGCCGATCAGTCGCTGTTCGTCCGCGCCTCCATCAATGGCGTGCTCAAGGAAGCCAGCATCGCCGCATGCCTAACTGGCTTGATGATTCTGTTGTTCCTCGGCAACTGGCGCAGCACCGTAATTATTGCGGTCTCCATTCCGCTCTCGATCCTGACCTCGATCGTGGTCATGAGCGCGCTGGGCGAGACCATCAACATCATGACGCTCGGCGGGCTGGCGCTGGCGGTGGGCATACTCGTGGATGACGCGACCGTCGAAATCGAAAACATCAATCGCAACATCGCACAGGGCAAGGAGATTCAGCACGCGATTCTGGACGGCGCAGCGCAGATCGCAGTCCCGGCTTTCGTTTCCACTCTCGCCATCTGCATCGTGTTCGTGCCCATGTTCTTTCTGACGGGGGTCGCGCGCTACCTGTTCGTGCCCTTGGCTGAAGCGGTGGTGTTCGCCATGCTGGCGTCTTACCTGCTTTCTCGCACCCTGGTTCCGACCATGGCCAAATACCTGTTGCGCGGCCACGAGCACGATACTGAGCATCCTGATCAGCAGAGTCACAATCCGCTGGTCAGGTTGCAGCTTCGCTTCGAGCACGGGTTTGAGCGTTTTCGGGACGGTTATCACGCATTACTGCAAAGCGCTTTGGAGCACCGCAGAGTATTTCTCTGGGGATTTTTCATCGTCTGCTTCGCCTCATGCCTGATACTGATTCCCTGGCTTGGCCGCGATTTCTTCCCCAGCGTTGACGCTGGCCAGTTCAAATTGCACTTGCACGCGCGCGCCGGCACTCGTATCGAGGAAACTGCCCGCTTATGCGATCTGGTGGATAACACCATCCGTCAGCAGATTCCGCCCGAAGAAATGGGCACGATCATCGACAACATTGGCCTGCCTTACAGCGGAATCAATCTTTCCTATAGCAACTCCGCCCCCACCGGACCGGCGGATGCTGACATCCTGGTCAGCCTTAAACCGGAGCATGGGTCCACCCCAAAGTACGTTCACGCGCTGCGAAAAGAATTGAGAGACAGGTTTCCCGGAGTGGATTTCGCATTTTTGCCGGCCGATATCGTGACCCAGATACTGAACTTTGGCTTGCCTTCACCGATCGACATTCAGATTACGGGCAACAATCTGGAACAGAATCGTGCGTTCGCCGATCTTCTGCTGCAGCAGGTAAAGCAGGTTCCGGGTACAGCCGACATGCGGATTCAGCAGCCGTTCAACGAGCCTTATCTGCATATCAATGTGGACCGCACCAAGGCGCAGCTTGCCGGATATACCCAGCGCGATGTGGCCCAGAATCTGCTGATTTCCTTGAGCGGGAGTTTCCAGACCGCTCCGACGTTCTGGCTGAATCCTAAAAACGGCGTCAGCTATTCCATTGCGACTCAATCTCCTCAATATCGGCTGGACTCGCTGCCCGCTCTTGAAAATATCAACATCACCGGGCCGGGGAGCGTTCGCCCGGAAATCCTGGCCAGCCTGGCTTCGATCAGTCGCGGTTCGGGCATGTCCGTTGTGTCGCACTACGACATTCAGCCGGTGGTCGACATCTACGGTGCGGTGCAGGGGCGCGATCTTGGCGGGGTCAGCGACGACATCAACAAGATTCTCAACAACGCGCGCAAACAATTGCCGCGCGGCTCGGAGTTGACCATGCGCGGACAGGTGCAGACCATGATCTCCTCTTACTCCGGGCTGCTGTTCGGACTGGCATTTTCGATTCTTCTGGTCTACTTCCTGATCGTGGTCAATTTCCAGTCCTGGCTTGATCCGTTTATCATCATTGCCGCCTTGCCGGCGGCCCTGGCGGGAATCTGCTGGTTCTTATTTGTTACCCACACCACGGTCAGCGTTCCTGCCCTGACCGGTACCATCATGTGTATGGGTGTAGCGACCGCTAACAGCATCCTGGTTGTGAGCTTCGCGAAAGAGCAGATGGACGAAGGCAAAAACGCCGTCGAAGCTGCCTTGTCCGCCGGCTTCACGCGCTTTCGCCCGGTGCTGATGACGGCCCTGGCGATGATCATCGGAATGGTGCCCATGGCAATCGGGCTCGGTGAAGGCGGAGAGCAGAATGCTCCCCTGGGCCGTGCCGTCATCGGCGGCTTGCTGTTTGCCACTACCGCAACCCTGTTTTTCGTTCCCATATTTTTCAGCCTGGTGCACGGCCGCCGGCAGAAGGCAAACCCTGAATCGGGTACAACATTGGCGTCATCATAAAGATTTGGTCTGGAGAATTGATGAAAGTTGAAACTGAGAATGGAATCGACTTGAGGGAGATCGATCGGCGCTACGCTCCTCCCCAGCGCAAACGTTTTCCCTGGGTGCTGGTCGGGGTTGTGCTGATCGCCCTGATTGCGCTCGCCGCTGGAATACTGCCCAGAATTCAGGCTCGTACTCAACTCAAGAAAGAGACCGCAGACATGGCGGTCCCGGTTGTTTCCGTCGCCCAGCCCAAGCGTTCCGCCCCGGCCCAGGAACTGGTGCTGCCGGCAAATGTTCAGGCCTATACGGATGCGCCTATTTACGCCCGTACCAATGGCTATCTGAAACGCTGGTACGCCGATATCGGCACTCACGTTAAAACTGGCCAGTTGCTGGCGGAAATCGATACCCCCGAGGTAAACCAGCAGCTTCACCAGGCGACCGCCGATCTGGCTACCTCCCGGGCAAATCTGGATCTTTCAAAGATCACCGCCGACCGCTACCAGGGCTTGCTCAAAACCGATTCGGTCTCCAAGCAGGAAGCGGACAACGCTTCCGGGGACTACGCGGCCAAACTGGCGGCCGAACAGTCTGCCCAAGCCAACCTCAAAAGGCTTCAGGACCTGCAATCCTTTCAGAAGATCTACGCCCCGTTTGACGGCGTGATCACCGCGCGCAACACCGATGTCGGCGCCCTCATCGACTCAGGCGCCAGCGGCGGCACACGCAGTGAGTTGTTTCATATGGCGCAGCCCAATCGCCTTCGGGTTTACATCAACGTGCCGCAGAATTATTCGCAGGTGGCAAAGCCGGGCATGACCGCCGACCTCACTCTGTCTGAGTTCCCGGGGAAGCGCTTTCAGGGGACTCTGGTGCGCACCGCCAATGCTATCGATCCTGTCTCTCGCACCCTGCTGGTGGAGATTTCAGTTCCCAATCCAACCGGGCAGTTGTTTACCGGTTCCTATGCCGAGGTCCACATGAAGCTGCCGACCGAAAGCTCGCTCTTCACCATTCCGGTGAACACGCTGCTGTTCCGTTCCGAAGGGCTGCGTATTGCCGTGGTCGGGCCGGACCAAAAGGTCGATCTGCGCCAGATCACAATGGGCCGGGATCTGGGCAGTGAAGTCGAGATTGTGGCAGGTTTGAACGGCAATGAACAGGTCATCGTGAATCCGCCGGATTCGGTCATCGCGGGCGAGACGGTTCGCATCGCTCCGGCCCCTACGAAAGCTGCGCAATAATGGTTCGCTTGCTCGCCGCGATGAGAAACCGCCAGCATTTATGTCTCATCGCCGGCGTGCTTCTGTGCGTTGCAGGATCGGTTGCCTGTGCAGTTGGGCCCCGCTACTCGAAGCCTGTAACCGCCGCTCCGCCTCAGTACAAGGAAACACCTTCCAACTGGAAAGCCGCGCAACCCAACGATCAGGTTGCTCGCGGCAAGTGGTGGGAGATTTACGGCGATCCGCAACTGAATGCGCTCGAAGAGCAGATTGCGGTCTCGAACCAGAACCTTAAGGCCGCGGAAGCGCAATACCAGCAGGCGCGTGCCCTGGTCCGGCTCAATCGGGCGAATTACTATCCTACCGTCACCGCCGGAGTTTCCGGCGCTCGCGCGCACAACAGTTCAAACCGGCCGCTGGGAAATTTGTCTCTGACCAACACCACCGATCTGGTTATTCCGGTGGATGTCTCTTGGGAGCCGGATGTCTTCGGGCGGGTCCGCCGAACCGTTGAAGTCGCCCGCGCTAATGCGCAGGCGAGCGCGGCCGACCTTGAATCGGTCAGTCTCAGCCTGCACGCGGAACTGGCTCTCGATTACTTCCAGTTGCGCACCCTCGATGCCGAGGCACAGTTGCTGAATTCAAACGTGGACGCCTTCCAGCACGCACTGGAATTGACCCGGAACCGCTACCAGGGCGGAGTTGCTTCGGGCGTAGATGTCGCACAGGCTGAGACCCAGCTTGAAACCACACGTGCGCAGGCGGCGGACGTGCTGATTCAGCGCGCCGCCAATGAACATGCTATCGCGATCCTGACCGGCCAGGCTGCCTCCACCTTTTCACTTGCCGTATCGCCCTGGAACTCTGAACCTCCGGCGGTTCCTCCCGGCTTGCCCTCAGATCTGCTGGAGCGCCGGCCTGATATCGCTGCCGCCGAGCGACGGGTAGCCGCCGCCAACGCGCAGATTGGGGTTGCCCGCGCCGCCTACTTTCCTGTCCTCACCATCTCTGGTTCGGGCGGCTTCGAAAGCAGCACCATCACGACTCTGCTCCAGGGCCCGGCGGGGTTTTTCAGTGCCGGGGCTTCGGCCGCGGTGACGGCGTTTGACGTGGGACGCCGTCGGGCCGTGTCAGAACAGGCGCACGCTGCCTTCGACCAGTCGGTCGCCAGCTATCGCGAGACCATTCTGACCGCCTTCGGCGAAGTCGAAGACAATCTGTCGGCCCTTAGAATTCTGCAGGATGAAGCTCGCATCCAGGCGGCGGCGGTGGCCGCCGCCCAGCGTTCGCTGGATCTCTCCACCAACCGTTATAAAGGCGGGGTGGTGAATTACCTGGAAGTGATTACCGCGCAAAGTGCGGCTTTAGCCGATGAGCGGGCCATGGTCGATATCCTCCGCCGCCGCATGATCGCCAGCGTGTCTTTGATCAAAGCCCTAGGGGGCGGCTGGAATGCCGCCAATCTCCCCTCCGCGGCGCTCCCCTCTGCTGCACCATCCACGGGGCAGTAATGTCCTCGGACTAGTCCTTCGGTAATGGGGTATCTCACGGATTGTTTTGCATATCGCAGACGCGATAAACATCTAAATAACGCAAGCAAATTTATTTAGGAGTTCTCCCCTATGTCACAAACTTACCAGGGCGAAAACGGTTTGACCGGACTGTTGCAGGGAATAGAACAGTGCGAAAGTCTTATTCGGGATCTGGCCGCGGTGATTCTGCCTCAGGCTCCCGGCTTTGAGAATGTTTGGGACCTTACCAACCGGGTGTACGATCGCAGCTACAGTGGCATGTCGCTGGTGTCCCGGGGCCGTCGTTCGACCCCCAAGCGGATCGCACTCAGCGCGTGAAAAAAACTGCCGCTTTCCGCGCCGGGAAAGCTCCGGAGCTCAGCGGGTCTCCAATGGCACCCCAGTGGTAGGCTCTGGCACGGCGGTGCTATTTGCAGTCTCGTTTCAAGCCACTATCGTGGCAGGCGAGCAGTTCTGGGGGAGGGCTGCCCAGGCGTCCTGCCACTCGTAAGAGTTGGGGCGCCTGTTTTGTTTGAGGGCGCAAACTTACTGGGTTGAAATGGTGAAGTTGACTGTGATGCGGGCTTCACTTTCCACCGTCTCGCCCGATTGCACGTAAGGTCGGAAACGCCACTGCTTCACCGCCTCCTGGGCTGCCGTTGAAAGAATCTGCGGGCCGCTCAACACATTCAATCCCTGAATATTTCCGTCGCGGCCGATCAGCGCCTGCAGCACTACTGCTCCCTGCACCTTCATCTGCTTGGCCAATAACGGATACTTAGGTTCGACCGGACGCGAGACTATTTCTGCCATTCCTGGCGGCAGCGTCACGCGGGTGCCGCCCGAGCCTGAAGGCTCACTGTTTGCAGCCTGCGAAGTGACCGGGGTGCCAGGCCGAAGGTCGACTTTCACGGATGGGTTGCTGGTACGAATGGTGCGATGCTCGTCTCCTGCGACTACTTCGACTTCCAGCGCCGGCAACACTACGCGCGCCGCTGAGGCGGTGGATGTCGGCGCTGCAGCGGTGCCGCTGGTCGCGGGTGCGGTCTTCGCCGTCGCAGCAACCGCAGCATGTTGAGGTTTGGCTTTGGCGTGCGCGCCGGCACTTGGTTTGCCGGGCTTCTTGGCTTCCTCAGCGGCGGGAGCCGAGTCATCTTCGATCGCTTCTGTGGGCTCTTTGACCTGCGAAGTGGTGGTAACTGGAGCTTCCGGCGGGAACCAGAAATTGCGGTCCTTGATCAGCACCAGCATCAGAGCCGCCAGCAAGAGTGCAAGCGCAATCAGCATCTGCCGGCGCTGACGCTGCACCGGGCTGGTTTCCAGCGCGCTTACGTCAACCTCAACTACCGGCTCGCTGTGCTCCTCCAACAAGGGCATCGAAACAACCTCCCGCCCGTGGGGAGTCCGGGCCTCGATTAGTATGCCCCGAAACCCGCGCCAATTCCAGCGAAACCCGCTTGTTAGCCGTAAAAAACGCCCGGTTGTTCACCCGGGCGTGGCCAAAGCCGTTCCCCTTAAGTTTATGCAGATCTTTTCAGCTCGCCAGGAAATTGCAGGACCTTGCCTCGCTGGGTTGGCGGGACCCATTTTACTTTCCGCTGAAAACGCGTCGGTATATAGAACTCAATTACCTGTCCCATAGCACCCCTCCGATCCACAGCAGCTACGCTCAGTATTGCTCAACTGCGCAACTGCTCAATTACCTAATTAGATGCGGGACGTGATTCTTGGTGGCAGACCGGATGCAGCGGGTTCAATTGTCGATAAGCCGATGCTGCCAGCAGAGTTAAAGGCGATGGCCTGCGGAACTCCGAGTACCGTCCGATGGTTCATCATGAAGCGAAACTGAACTGCACGGGGAGAGATAGGGGCCGGAAATCCGGCTGTTGCGCTGCGGGATCGATTAATACGCGATGTGCGTCTTTTTACGTATTGACAAAATATTCGGGGCAAAATATTTCTTTTTTTTGCAGCGGTCTTGACGCGCATATGTTGGCAAAGCACATTCTCCGTCATTCGCTGTGCAAATCAGCTCGGCTTTACGATGCTAGACTGTCGCAGCCTCAGGAGGTTGACAGTGTATGAAGTTGACCGCGTTTGCGATCCTAATCTCGCTTACTGCACTGGCTGAATCTGCTCCCACGATCACAACCAATTTTCTCGCCTCCAGCTTGTTTTTTGATCCTGCCGGAAACACCGGATTCGTAACCGTCATCCGGCAAACCGATCCTGTTTCGCTGGCAACCACCACCAGCCTGTTCTACTCCTTCTGTGTTGAGACTACGGCGGCCCTGTGCCAGCAGGGGAACGGCGTGATACCGGATTTGTCTTTACGCGGTCAGGTCCGCCCGAATTCGAGTCCTAACAACGTCCTGACTCTCCTTGCCGATACCAACGCGCCAGGCTTCACCAATGAAATCTGCCAGTCCGAGGATGGTTTTCCGTTTAACTGCGTTCCCGCAACGGGTGGGATTGTAAGCGCCAGTTTCATGAAGACAGACGCCTTCGACGAGACCATTGATAATACCGACCTGATCCGCAGGCAGCATAAGAAGACCGGGAGCCGGTTCGACATCACCCAGCAGTTCAGCGCTCAGATGACAGGGACGGTGTTAGGGGTAACTGCCAACACGCAGTCGATCTCAGGCATCATCAGCTTCGAAACTTTGCAGCAGGCCGGCGAAGATGCGCCGCAGGCTGAGGCCATGTCATCCGGACTTACGCGAATTCTTGCTTCTCAGGGGCGAGCCGGGCTGGCGGTCTTGCGGAAGGTAGCGAAGTAGGGCGGTCTAGCAGACCAATTGCTCGCGGGTTAGCTTCATGCCCTCGAGATTGCCGAGCACAGTAACCGCGATGCGGTCGGTGTGGAAGAACTCATTGGCGAGGTCCGAAACATCCTCGATGGTGATGGCTTCGATCTTCTCGATCAGCTCATCGAGGCCGTAGAAACGGTCAAAGTACATCTCCTGGCGCGCCAGATTCGACATGCGCGCCGTGGACGACTCGAGCGAGAGCATGAGGCTGCCCTTCAGCTGGTCTTTGGACCGGCGGAGTTCGTCGGCAGAGATGGGTGTCTCTTTCAGCGTCCTGAACTCGCCCACGATCGACTCTACAACCCGAACCGCCGACTCGCGCGATGTTCCGGCATAAACCGAGAGGCAGCCGGTATCGCGATAAGGATTCAAGTCGCTGTAAATGGCATACGCTAAACCCTGCCGCTCGCGAATGTTCTGAAACAGACGTGAGCTCATTCCGCCGCCCAGGATGGTATTGAGGATGTAGGAGGCGTGACGGCGGCGGTGCGCGATGGGATGCGCCGGCACTCCCAGGCAGATCTGCACCTGCTCAAGTGATTTCTTGTTGCGGGTCACGATACGCGAAACGATCTGCGGCTCAGAGCTGTGAAAGCCATTACTGGCCGGCTTCATGTGGCCGAAATGTTTATTCACGGCGGCCACGAATTCTTCATGCTTCAGATGACCGGCCGCGCACACGATTACATTGCCGGGGATGAATCGCTGGCGGTAGAAATTGAGCACCGGATCGCGCTCGAAATTGCGGACCGTTTCTTTGGTGCCGAGGATCGGCTTGCCCAGAGGGTGGTCTCTCCAGAAATTCTGGGTAAAAATTTCGTGGACCAGATAGTCCGGATTGTCCTCATCCATTTTTATTTCTTCAAGAATTACGCCCCGCTCGCGGGTGATGTCGTTGGCGTTGAACACCGGGTTGAGCACCAGGTCGCTCAGGATGTCCATAACGATGGGGATGTGTTCATCGAGCACCTTTACGTTGAAGCAGACGCACTCTTTTGCCGTGAAAGCGTCCAGATTGCCGCCAATGGAATCGACCTCGCGCGCGATCTGCTCGGCGGAACGGTGCTCGGTACCCTTGAACAACATGTGCTCAATGAAATGGGAAATGCCATTCCAGACCGGATCTTCATCACGCGAACCGGTCTTGATCCATATGCCTATGGAGACCGATCGAATGTGCTGCATCTCCTCGGTAATGACCGTGAGGCCATTGGGGAGAATCTCGCGCCGGATATTGCGATCCTGGTCAACCATGCTCTGGGACGGGCTTGTTGTCTGTCGAACCCGCATCTTTATTGTGACATACAGATGCAGACTGCGCGAACCGAGTCAACCGGCTCATTCTAAGATGGTTAAGCGGGGCTTCTAATTTGCCACACCGCTGCGCTCCGCCATCTAGAATGTTTACAGTTCAGGAAATCGAATGCACGAAGCAAAAACCAAGCTCCTGCTGGGACTGGATGCGGGTGAACTCACCGCCCTGGCCGAGGCCTTCCAGCAGCCAGGCTACCGGGGAAACCAGCTTTTTGAGGCGATCTACCGCAACCGGATCGCGAGCCTCGAAGCGATCTCGACACTGCCCGCCGAGTTTCGCAAAGAATTGAGCGGGCAGGCATACGCGATTCAAGCCGCCGAAGTGGCTGGCAAGTTCCGATCAACGGACGGCACGGAGCGCTACCTGATCGGATTCCAGGATGGGCAGACCGTGGAGGCAGTGTGGATGCCGGAAGGAGATGACGGCGAAACCGGCGACGGCAGCGATGCCGACATTTCTGAGGTCCCGAAGAATTTTGCACGGGCGACAATATGTGTTTCAAGCCAGGTAGGCTGCGCCGTCGATTGCCGCTTTTGCCTGACCGGCCTGTTGGGCGTAAAGCGAAATCTAAGCGCGGGAGAGATTGCCGGACAAGTGCTGGCGGTATTGCTTTCCAGCACATTGGGATCCTAAGCTTAGAATTCCACGTGGACAAGTTGTCGCG
>JADMIO011683322.1_pt1 | contig 25703 bp, 23 predicted proteins | sample 8958161 | NCBI WGS metagenome assembly JADMIO01 (sample SAMN16585339, study PRJNA669376) | soil metagenome | isolation source: Crop rotation soil | place: USA: Cullars Rotation, Alabama | collected 2011 | reverse complement strand
GGTGGCGACCGCCGTCGCGGGCGCGGCCGCGACCGGCGCTTCCTTCCACGTCGCGCCGGCCTTGCTCGCCATGAACGCGACGCCGCGCTGCACTTCCTCGTCGGTGAGCGCCGCGTTGCCGCCGCGCGGCGGCATCGCGCGGATTCCCGCGATCGCGTGCGCGACGGTGAGCTTCTCGCCCTGCGCGATGACCTTCGCCCACGCGGCCTTGTCGCCGACCTTCGGCGCGCCGGCGAGGCCCGCCTCGTGGCAGGTCTTGCACGTCGACGCGAACACCTGCTCGCCGGTCATCGTGCCTTTGGGCGCGGTGGCCGCGGCGATCTCGACGGTCCCGACCGGCGCGATGCGCGCGCGCACCTGCGCGTCGTCGCCGGTCGCGTGCGGCACGCCGGTCACGAGCTGGGTGATCAGGACGATCAGCGCGATCGGCACGACGAACGCCAGCACGACGACGACGACGAGCTGCTTCGGGGTCTTGATCGGCGAGGAGTGCTGGTGGTCGGCTTCGGTATCGTTCATGGCGACGCTTCGGGCTCGCGTACGGTTGACGGGCAAACGGCGATTATACCGTCGCGGCCCCGCTCGCCGCCCTACGCTAGAATGGACGGACCACGCGCCCGTAGCTCAGTTGGATAGAGTATTGGTTTCCGAAGCCAAGGGTCACAGGTTCGAATCCTGTCGGGCGCGCCAAGTTCTTCGGCCGAAAGTGGAAACCTACTTTCGGCCGGATAGGCTTCCGTGAAATCGCTGGCGAAGCCAGACGATTTCACGCGACAAGGGCTGGAAGAACCGCGAAGTTCGCGGCGCGTCGCGCCTGCGGCGGGCGTCTTCCTGCCGAACCGCCTTTCGACGCCTTAGTACGGCGGATTGTCCGGCGACCACCCGCGCGGGTAGTCGAGCGGGTGCGGCTGCCTCGGCGAGACGTAGTCGGACGAGATGAGCGGCCGCAGCGTCGGCACCTCGCGGCGCGGCCAGTCGAGCTGCGTCTCCGTCGGCGCGCCGCCCAGGAACCAGATGACCGGATCGGTCCGCACGAAACCGTAGCGGTCGTTCCAGCTCGCGCATCCGGCGAGGGTGCAGGCGGCGAGGGCGAACAGGACGATCAGGACGCGGCGCATGGCGGCTCGGAGAAGGACCGGGTCGGGCTAGTGTCGCACAGCCGCGCGCGCGTTCGATGTCCCGCCGGGCGGATGGGCGCCCCAAAGCCGCCGACCGTGGCTGAAATGTCACGTTTGCGCCGGCGCCCCCCACGCGCGAGGCCCCTGGTGCGGGACGTTTTCGAGCCGCGCCTTCCGTTCGTTCGCTTCCGTGCGCCGCCGCCACGGCATGCCGGCGGGATGAAGACGCCCCAAATGCCGCGTTTCCACGGCCATGACGCCGCCGACGGCTCGTTTGCGACCTTTCGTCGGGTGATCGACCGTTTCGTCGAACAATCGTTCGCCGCGGTGGGTGGCGCCTACGCCTTCTCCTCGCGCACTACCTTCGAATTACGCACTAAGTCATTGTTTTTACTATGTAGGCCCCATTGTGGTGAAAACGACGCTAAGTGATTGTTCGGGCAGCGGAAATTCGTTGACCCGCGCCGGAAACGGTGCGTATAGTGGCAGGAAGTGGGAAATTGTGGGTTTCGGTGGGTCCACGGCGCCTGAAGTCGACGGCGCGAGGCGGGCCCGCCGTCGGCGTCCTGGGAGGAGGCGTTGGCGACAGGGGATCAGGCAGGCGAGGGCGCGACGCCGGTGTTCCGCGGCGTCACGGAGCTCGCGCTCGACGCGAAGGGCCGCTTCGCGATCCCCGCTCGCCATCGCGACGCGATCGTGGCGCAGAGCGGGTCGCGCCTCGTGCTCACGGCGGACCCGTCGCGCTGCCTGCTCCTGTACCCGCTCGCGGCGTGGGAGCCGATCCAGGCGAGGCTGATGGCGCTGTCGTCGTTCGACGAGCGCCTGCGCCAGCTGCAGCGGCTGATCGTCGGGCATGCCGACGACGTCGAGATCGACGCGGCCGGACGGATCCTCGTACCGCCCGCGCTGCGCCGCTACGCGACGCTCGACAAGCGCGTCGTGCTCGTGGGCCAGGGACGCAAGTTCGAGCTGTGGAACGACGCGGCGTGGGCCGCGCGCACCGCGCAGGCGATCGCGTTCGACGGCGGCACGATGCCGCCGGGCCTCGACGGCTTCTCGCTCTGATGGCCGATGCGCCCCATGTCAGCGTCCTTCTCGAAGAGTCGGTCGCAGCGCTCTCGCTCAAGCCGGAAGGGACCTACGTCGACGCGACGTTCGGCCGCGGCGGCCATGCGCGCGCGATCCTCGCGCGGCTGTCGGCCGCGGGGCGGCTCGTCGCGATCGACCGCGACCCCGACGCCGCGCGCGCGGCGATGGCCGTGCGCGATCCGCGGCTCGTGTTCCTGCGCGAGCGCTTCGGCAACCTCGACCGCGCGCTCGACGCGCTCGACGTGCCGCGCGTGGACGGCGTGCTGCTCGACCTCGGCGTCAGCTCGCCGCAGATCGACACCGCGGCGCGCGGGTTCTCGTTCCGGCGCGACGGCCCGCTCGACATGCGCATGGATCCCGACGCCGGCGAAACGGCCGCCGCGTTCATCGCCCGCGCGTCGCAGCGCGAACTGACGGAGGTCATCCGCGATCATGGTGAAGAACGGCTTGCTCAACCGATTGCAAGAGCGATTGTCGCGGCTCGCGCGGTCCGGCCCATCGGCACGACGCGCGAGCTGGCCGCGATCGTGGCCCAAGCCGTCGGCGCGCGCACGCGGGGTGATTGGCGTCAGGATCCGGCCACGCGCACGTTCCAGGCTCTCCGGATCGCGGTGAACGACGAGCTCGCCGAACTCGAGCGCGTGCTTCCGCGCGCCGTCGCGCGGCTGCGCGAGGACGGGCGCCTCGCGGTCATCAGCTTCCACTCGCTCGAGGACCGCATCGTCAAGCAGTTCGTCGCGCGCGCGTCGAAGCCCTGGGGCGGCGATCCGCGCCTCGCGCGCGTCCCGGTGGCCGACGCCGACCTGCCCGAGCCGCCGCTGGCCCCGGTCGGCCGCGCGATCAAGCCGTCGGACGACGAGTGCGACGCGAATCCGCGCGCGCGAAGCGCGGTGCTGCGCGTCGCGCGGCGCACCGGCGCGGCGCTGCCGGCCGACTGGCCCGCGGCGCCGGAGGCGTCGCGATGACGAGGACCAACCTTCTGCTGCTCGTGATCCTGTGCGCGTGCGCGGTGTCGCTCGTGACCTCCCGCCACCAGTGGCGCGCGCGGTTCGTCGAGCTCGAGCGCGAGCAGGCGCGCGCGCGCGCCTACGAGATCGAGTACGGCCAGCTGCAGCTCGAGCAGTCGACGTGGTCGATGCCGGCGCGCGTCGAGAAGATCGCGCGCGAGCAGCTGCGCATGGTCGTGCCGCCCGCCGGCCGCGTGGAGGTCGTCACGGTGCCGGATCCGGGGAGGCCGCGATGATCGCGGCGACGCTGCCGCGCCGCCGCGCGCGCCAGGGGGTGAGCCCGTCGATCCCGAGCGGCCGGGCGGCGATCCTGTTCGGCGCGCTCGCGCTGCTGTTCGCGATGCTCGCGCTCCGCTCGCTCTACCTGCAGGGCGTCGACAACGCGTTCCTGCAGGAGCGCGGCGCCGCGCGCTACTCGCGCGAGCTCGAGTTGCCCGCGCACCGCGGCCGCATCGTCGACCGCCACGGCGAGCCGCTCGCGGTCTCGACGCCGGTCAAGTCGCTGTGGGCCTTCCCCGGCCAGCTCGCGCTCGAGGGCGACGACCTCGCGAAGCTCGCGCGCGTGCTCGACATCAAGCCGTCCGCGCTCAAGGCGCGCATCGACGCGTCCGACGACTTCGTCTACCTCGCGAAGCTCGTGTCGCCCGAGGTCGCCGAGCGCGCGCTCGCGCTGCGCATCAAGGGCGTGAACGAGGAGACCGCGTTCCGCCGCTACTACCCGGGCGGCGAGGTGACGAGCCACGTGGTCGGCTTCACCGGCGACCGCGACGCCGGCCAGGAAGGCATCGAGCTCGCGCAGCAGGGCTGGCTCGCCGGCGCGACCGGCAGCCGTCGCGTGATCATCAACCGCCGCGGCGAGGCGGTCGAGGACGTCGCGTCGATCCGCGCGCCGCAGGAAGGCCGCGATCTCGCGCTGTCGCTCGACTCGCGGCTGCAGTACCTCGCGTTCCGCGAGCTCAAGGCCGCGATCGACGCGAACAAGGCGAAGGCGGGCGGACTCGTCATCCTCGACGTGCGCACCGGCGAGATCCTCGCGCTCGCGAACTGGCCCGCGTACAACCCGAACGCGCGCGACCGCACCGCGCGCGAGCGCATGCGCAACCGCGCGCTGACCGACGTCTTCGAGCCGGGCTCGACGCTCAAGCCGTTCGCGATCGCCGCGGCGCTCGACGCCGGCGCGGTGCGCCCCGACACGCCGATCGCGACGGGCAACGGCGCGCTCACTATCGGGCCGAACACGATCCACGACGCGCATCCCGCGGGCACGCTGACCGTCGCGCAGGTCATCCAGAAGTCGAGCAACGTCGGCGCCGCCAAGATCGCGCTCGGGCTGCCGGCGCAGACGCTGTGGCAGCAGCTCGCCGACGCGGGCTTCGGCACGCCGCCCAGGACCGGGTTTCCGGGCGAGGTGAGCGGCCGGTTGCGCCCGGCGAAATCGTGGAAGCCGATCGAGCAGGCGACGATCAGCTACGGCCACGGCATCTCGGTGAACCTCGTGCAGCTCGCGCGCGGGTACACGGTGTTCGCGACGGGCGGCGAGCTGATGCCGGTCACGCTGTTCAAGACCGGCGCGCCGGTCGCGGGCCGTCCCGCGATGAAGCGCGAGACGGCGCTCGCGGTGCGCCGCATGCTCGAGATGGCCGTGCAGCCGGGCGGCACCGCGCCGCGCGCGCAGGTGTCGGGCTACCGCGTCGCGGGCAAGACCGGCACCGCGCACAAGCTCGAGGGCCACGGCTACGCGGCCGCGAAGTACGTGAGCTCGTTCGTCGGCTTCGCGCCGGCGTCGGATCCGCGCATCGTCGTCGCCGTGATGATCGACGAGCCGTCGGCGGGCCAGTACTACGGCGGCGCGGTGGCCGCGCCGGTGTTCTCGGCGGTGACCGGTCCCGCGCTCCGCATGCTCGGCGTGCCGACCGACGCGCCGGTCGACAACGTGATCCTGCCGCCCGAGGGCAGCGAGATCGGCGAGGAGACCTGACGTGGCCGCGTTCGACCCGATGGCGGTGCTCGCCACGCTCGGGACGATCCCGGAGCGCGTGACCTCCGACAGCCGCGCGGTCGGCCGCGGCGACGCGTTCGCCGCGTGGCCCGGCACGCGCGTCGACGGGCGCGCGTTCATTCCCGACGCGATCGCGCGCGGCGCGGGCTCGGTGCTGTGGGACACGCGCGATTTCCGCTGGAACGACGTGTGGAGCGTGCCCAACGCCGGCGTCGAGCGCCTCGCCGCGCGGCTGGGCTACCTCGCGAACATCGTCTACGGCCATCCGTCGCGCGACCTTTGGATGGTCGGCGTGACCGGCACCAACGGCAAGACGACGACGTCGCAATGGATCGCGCAGGCGCTCGACGGCGCCGGCCGGCGCTGTGGCGTGATCGGCACGCTCGGCATCGGCCTCGTCGGCGCGCTCTCGCCGACCGCGAACACGACGCCCGACGCGGCCGTGTTCCACGAGACGCTGGCGCGCTTCCGCGACCAGGGCGCGAAGGCGGTCGCGATGGAGGTGAGCTCGATCGGGCTCGACCAGGGCCGCGTGAACGGCGGCACGTTCGACATCGCCGTGTTCACCAACCTCACGCGCGACCACCTCGACTACCACGCGTCGATGGCGGACTACGGCAACGCGAAGGCGCGGCTGTTCTCGTGGCCCGGCCTCGCGTGCTCGGTCATCAACGCCGACGATCCGTTCGGGCAGCGCCTGATCGACGAGGTGCGCGCGCGGGGCGGTCGCACGCTGACCTACGGCCTCGCCAACGCGGACGTCGCGGCGACCGGCATCGCGCTCGGGCCGCGCGGGTACTCGCTCGGCGTGTCGACGCCGTGGGGGCGCGGCGCGGTCGAGACCGGCGTCGTGGGCGTCTTCAACATCTCGAACCTGCTGGCGACGCTCGGCGCGCTGCTCGCGAGCGACGTCGAGCTCGACGACGCGCTCGAGGCGCTCGCGCGCCTGCGTCCGCCGCCCGGTCGCATGGAGCAGCACGGCGGCGAGGGGCGGCCGCTCGTGGTCATCGACTACGCGCACACACCCGACGCGCTCGAGAAGGTGCTCGGCGCGCTGCGGCCGGTCGTCGCCGCCGGCGGCGAGCTCACCTGCGTGTTCGGCTGCGGCGGCGACCGCGATGCCGGCAAGCGGCCGGTCATGGGACGCGTGGCCGGGGAGCTCGCGGACCGCGTCATCGTCACGAGCGACAACCCGCGCTACGAAGACCCGTCGGCGATCGCCGGCGCCGTCAGCAAGGGCGTCGTCGAGTCCGGCAACCGCCGCTGGCGCGTCGAGCTCGACCGCGCCGCGGCGATTCAGGCGGCCGTGCACGCCGCGAAGGTCGGCGACGTCGTGCTCGTCGCCGGCAAGGGACACGAGTCCTACCAGGAAGTGAAGGGCGAGCGCCGGCCCTACGAGGACGCGCGCGCCGTCGACGACGCGCTCGCGGCCTGGAGCGGTGCATGATGGACCTCGCGACCGCCGCGCACGCCGTCCACGGGCAGGTCGACGGACCGAACGTGCGCTTCGACCGCGTGACGACGGATTCACGCGCGGTCGAGCCCGGCGACCTCTTCGTCGCGCTCGTCGGCGAGCGCCACGACGGCCACGCCTACGTCGCCAACGCGTTCGGCCGCGGCGCCGCCGCGGCGATGGTCGCCGCGGGGCGCGGGTCGTTCCCCGGGCCGGTCGTCGCCGTCGACGATCCGCTCGCGGCGCTCGGCCAGCTCGCCGCCGACTGGCGCCGCCGCTTCGACTTGCCGCTCGCCGTGATCGTCGGCAGCAACGGCAAGACGACGGTCAAGGAGATGACCGCGTCGATCCTGCGCGCCGCGTTCGGCGTCGAGGCGACGCTCGCGACGACCGGCAACTTCAACAACGCAATCGGGCTTCCGCTCACGCTGCTGCGGCTCGGCCGCGCGCACCGCGTCGCCGTCGTCGAGGTCGGGATGAACCACCGCGGCGAGACGCGCGCGCTGTGCGCGATCGCGCGGCCGACGATCGTCGTCGTGAACAACGCCCAGCGCGAGCACCAGGAGTTCATGACCAGCGTCGCCGAGGTCGCGTCCGAGCATGCCGATGCGGTCGCGTCGCTGCCGCACGGCGGCGTCGCCGTGCTCAACGCCGACGACCCGTCGGTCAACGTGTGGCGCGGCGCCGCGCAGATCGCCGACGCGGCCGTGCGGACCTTCGCGCTGCACGTCCGCGCGGACGTCACGGCGCGCGTGACGCAGGTTCCCGACGGCAGCGTGCTGTCGCTGCGGACCTGGCAGGGCGAGGCCGAGGCGCGCCTCGCGGTGCCGGGCGAGCCGATGGCGCGCAACGCGCTCGCCGCGGCGACCGCAGCGCTCGCGACCGGCGCATCGCTCGACGCGGTCGTGCGCGGGCTCGAGGCGTTCCGGCCGGTCGCCGGGCGCCTCGCGACCACGCGCGCGCCGTCGGGCGCGATCGTCATCGACGACAGCTACAACGCGAATCCCGACTCGGTGCGCGCGGCGATCGACGTGCTAGCGCGCGCGGGCGGCAAGCGCTGGCTCGTGCTCGGCGACATGGGCGAGGTCGGCGCCGATGGTCCCGCGTACCACCGCGAGGTTGGCGGGTACGCGCGCGAGCGGAAGCTCGACCGCCTCGACGCGGTCGGCCCGCTCGCGAAGGAGGCCGCGGCCGCGTTCGGCGCGGACGGCCGCTGGCACGCCGACATCGATGCATTGATCGCGGCGGTCGCGGCGGATGCGCGCGAAGGCACGACCGTGCTGGTCAAGGGCTCGCGCTTCATGGGCATGGAGCGCGTGGTGGCGGCGTTGACCGGCGGTGGCGCCGCCGGAGGGAGCCACTAGATGCTCCTCTGGCTCGCCGAGCTCCTGTCGCGCGACGTGCGCGCGTTCAACGTGTTCGGCTACCTCACGCTGCGCGCGGTGCTCGCGTGCATGACCGCGCTGGTCATCTCGTTCGTCGTCGGCCCGCGCATGATCGCGTGGCTCACGCGCATGAAGATCGGCCAGGCGGTGCGCGACGACGGCCCGCGCACGCACCTCGCGAAGGCCGGCACGCCGACGATGGGCGGCGCGCTGATCATCGTGTCGATCGCGATCACGACGCTGCTGTGGGGCGACCTCGAGAACCGCTTCGTGTGGGTCGTGCTGCTCGTCATGCTGGGCTACGGCGCGATCGGCTGGATCGACGATTACCGCAAGGTCGTCTACCGCAATCCCAAGGGCCTGTCGGCGCGCGCGAAGCTCGCGGGCCAGGCGGCGATCGGCCTCGTCGCGGCCGTCTACCTCGCGTTCGCGGTGTCGGCCCCCGACGCGGCGCAGGCGTGGTCGCTGCTCGTCGGCTGGGCGCAGAGCGGGTTCTCCGGCGCGCTCACGCCGAAGGCCGACCTCATCGTCCCGTTCTTCAAGACGGTCACCTATCCGCTCGGCGTGTGGGGCTTCATCGTGCTCACGTGGTTCGTGATCGTCGGCACGAGCAATGCGGTCAACCTCACCGACGGACTCGACGGCCTCGCGATCATGCCGACCGTGATGGTCGGCGCGGCGCTCGGGATCTTCGCGTACGTGAGCGGCAACGCGATCTTCGCGCGCTACCTGCAGTTCCCGTTCATCGCCGGCGCGGGCGAGCTGGCCGTCATCTGCGGCGCGATCGCGGGCGCGGGGCTCGGGTTCCTGTGGTTCAACGCGTACCCGGCCGAGGTGTTCATGGGCGACGTCGGCGCGCTGTCGCTGGGCGCGGGGCTCGGCGCGATCGCGGTGATCGTGCGCCAGGAGATCGTGCTCCTGATCATGGGCGGCGTGTTCGTGGTCGAGACGCTGTCGGTGATCGTGCAGGTCGCGTCGTTCAAGCTGACCGGCAAGCGCGTGTTCCGCATGGCGCCGATCCACCACCACTACGAGCTCAAGGGCTGGAAGGAGAACCAGGTCGTCGTGCGGTTCTGGATCATCACGATGCTTCTGGTGCTGTTCGGCCTCTCCACGCTGAAGCTGCGATGAGCGTCGACGTCACCGGCAAGCGCGCCGTCGTGCTCGGTCTCGGGCTCACCGGCTACTCGCTCGCGCGCTGGCTCGCGAAGCACGGCGCGAGCGTGCGCGTGGCCGACACGCGGCCGGCGCCGCCGTACGCGGAGCGTCTCTCGCGCGAGCATCCGGACATGCCGCGCGAGACCGGGCCGTTCACGGCGTCGACGTTCGCGGGCGCGGACCTCATCGCGATCAGCCCCGGCGTTCCCAAGGACCAGCCCGCGATCGCTGAGGCCGTCGCCGCGGGCGCGGACCTCGTCGGCGACGTCGAGCTCTTCGCGCGCGCGCTGCCGCCCGCGCAGAAGGTGCTCGCGATCACCGGCACCAACGGCAAGACGACGACGACCGCGCTGGCGGGCGAGCTCGCGCGCGCGGCGGGCCTCGCCGCGACGGTCGCCGGCAACATCGGCGACGCCGTGCTCGACGCGCTCGCGCCGATCGAGGCCGGCGCGCCATGGCCCGACGTGTTCGTGCTCGAGCTGTCGAGCTACCAGCTCGAGACGACGTCGAGCCTGAAGCCGGCCGCCGCGGCGGTGCTCAACGTCACGGCGAACCACATGGACCGCTACGCCGGCATCGCCGACTACGCGGCCGCGAAGGCGCGCATCTTCAACAACGCGACGGTGCAGGTGCTGAACCGCGACGACCCGATCGTGCGGCTGATGCGCCGCCCGGGCGAGACGCTGCAGACGTTCGGCGCGTCGGTGCCGATCTCCGAGGAGGAGTGGGGCCTGGTCAAGCGTCCGGACGGCGAGTGGCTCGCGCGCGGCGGCGAGCTTCTCGTTCCCGCGGCGTCGCTCGCGCTGGTCGGCCGCCACAACGCGCTCAACGCGCTCGCGGCGCTCGCGCTGGTCTCGTCGGTCGCGCGCCTCCGCCCGCCGTTGCTCGAGTCGCTGCGCACGTTCCGCGGCCTGCCGCACCGGATGGAGCGCGTGGGCGAGGCGAACGGCGTGACGTTCGTCAACGATTCGAAGGCGACCACCGTCGCGGCCGCGAGCGTGGCGCTCGACGGCATGGGCCGTCCGGTCGTGCTGATCGCCGGCGGCGACGGCAAAGGGCAGAGCTTCGCGCCGATGCGCGACGTCGTCGACCGCACCTGCCGCGCGGTGCTGCTGATCGGACGCGATGCGCCCGACGTCGCGCGCGGGCTCGCCGGCGCGAAGGTGCCGGTCGAGTCGGTCGGCACGCTCGACGCGGCGATCGAGCGCGCGGTCGCGATCGCGCAGCGCGGCGATGTCGTGCTCCTGTCGCCGGCGTGCGCGAGCCTCGACCAGTTCGCCAACTACGAGGCGCGCGGCGAGCGTTTCCGCGCCGAGGTGCGCGCGCGCACGGGGGAGGCGCTGCATGCGTAACGCGGCCGGCGACGCGGCGATCGCGCGCCCGATGGGCCGCCCCGAGGGCGCGCGCGCCCCGCGGGGCGAGTCGCGCGCCGCGAGCTTTAGCGGGATGGCCTTCGGGCGGCTGTTCGGCATTCCGGCGTCGGCGGGGAAGTCGCGCGCGATGCTCGCGTACGACGTCTCGCTCGCGTGGGCGACGCTGCTGCTGCTCGCGATCGGGCTCGTGATGGTGTACTCGGCGTCGATCGCGATGGCCGAGTCGAGCGCGCAGACCGGCCACCGCTCGTGGTACTACCTCGCGCGCCACGGCGTGTTCGTCGCGATCGGGCTGGTCGCGGCGCTGGCGGCGTTCCAGGTCCCGGTCAAGGCGTGGGAGAAGCTCGCGCCGTGGCTGTTCGTCGCGGGCATCGCGCTGCTGGTGCTGGTATTGATCCCGGGCATCGGGCGCAGCGTCAACGGGTCGCGGCGCTGGCTGTCGCTGTACGTCGTCAACGTCCAGCCGTCCGAGTTCATGAAGCTCGCCGTCGTGCTCTACGCGGCGAGCTACGCGGTGCGCAAGGCCGCGTTCCTGCACGCGCGCCAGCCGCTGCGCCAGACGATCCTGCGCGGGTTCGCGCCGCTGTTCGCCACGATGGTCGCGATCGGCGGCCTCTTGCTGCTCGAGCCGGACTTCGGCGCGTTCGTCGTCATCGTCGTGATCGGCTTCTCGATCCTGTTCCTCGGCGGGCTCGACTGGCGGCTCTTCGTCGGCCTGTCCGCGCTGCTGCCGGTCGCGCTCGGCGCGATCCTCGTCGCCGCGCCGTACCGGCTGCAGCGCCTGACCGCGTTCCTCGATCCGTGGTCGGACCCGCTCGGCAAGGGCTACCAGCTCTCGCACTCGCTGATCGCGTTCGGGCGCGGCGAGCTCGCCGGCGTCGGCCTCGGCGCGAGCGTCGAGAAGCTGCTCTACCTGCCCGAGGCGCACACCGACTTCCTGCTCGCCGTGATCGCCGAGGAGCTCGGCTTCGCGGGCGTCGCGGTCGTGCTCGCGCTGTTCGCGTGGCTCCTGTTCCGCGCGTGGGCGATCGGGCGCCAGGCCGTGCGACTCGAGCGTCCGTTCGCGGCGCTGTGCGCGCAGGGGATCGGCGTGTGGATCGGCGTGCAGGCGTTCATCAACATCGGCGTCAACATGGGCGTGCTGCCGACCAAGGGGCTGACGCTGCCGCTGCTGTCGTTCGGGGGCTCGGGCATCGTCGCCAACTGCGTGGCGATCGCGATCCTGCTGCGCGTCGACTACGAGAACCGCCGCGTGTTGCGCGGCTACGTCGCGTGATGAGCGCCGCACGGACGCTTCCGCGCCCGCCGGACCGCCCCAAGGGCGCGCGACTTGCGTCATCCGGCGCGCGCTCCCTTTGTGATGGTGGGGGGACGCGCTGTCGCGTAGCGACAAGCCCGGGGGAGGGAGTTTGCCCACCGTGATGATCACCACCGGCGGAACGGGCGGCCACGTGTTTCCGGGACTCGCCGTCGCGGACGCGCTGCGCGCGCGCGGCGCGAGCGTGTTCTGGCTCGGCACGCGCGACGGCATGGAGTCGACGCTCGTGCCCGGTCACGGCGTCGAGTTCGAGTCGGTCGCGTTCCGCGGCGTGCGCGGCAAGGGCGTGCGCACGATGGTGCTGGGACCGTTCGCGCTCGTCGCCGCGTCGCTCGAGGCGCGCGCGGTCCTGAAGCGGCGCAACCCCGGCGCGGTGCTCGGTCTCGGCGGCTTCGCGTCGTTCCCCGGCGCGCTGATGGCGGTGGCGACCGGCCGCCCGCTCGTCCTGCACGAAGCGAACGCGGTCGCGGGGCTCGCCAACCGCGTGCTCGCGCACGGCGCGGACAGGATCCTGCTCGGCTTCCCCAACGCGATGCGCGGGAAGCACGCGAAGCTTTGCGAGTGGACCGGCAACCCGCTGCGCGAGGCGATGACGCGCGTCGAGCCGCCCGAGCGACGCTTCGCCGGACGCGGCGGGCCGCTGCGCCTGCTCGTCGTCGGCGGAAGCCTCGGCGCGCAGGGCCTCAATGATCGCGTGCCCGCGGCGGTCGCGCGGCTGGCGGCGTCGCAGCGTCCGCAGATCCTGCACCAGGCCGGCGCCAGGCACATCGACGCGCTGAAGGCGGCGTACCGCGACGCGGGGGTGGAGGCCGAGTGCGTCGCGTTCATCGACGACATGGCCGCGCGCTATGCGTGGGCCGACTTCGCGATCGCGCGCGGCGGCGCGATCACCGTGTCCGAGCTCGCGGCGGTCGGGCTCGGCGCGCTGATCGTGCCGCTCCCCGGCGCGATCGCCGACGAGCAGACCGCCAACGCGGACCTGCTCGTCGACGCGAAGGCCGCGTTCCGCATCGCGCAGGACGCCCTGACGGTCGATGCGCTGGCGACGCTGCTCGGACGCCTCGACCGGACGACGTCGCTCGCCATGGCGATCGCGGCGCGCGGCGTGGGGAAGACCGACGCGGCCGCGCGCGTCGCGGACGTGTGCCTCGGCCTGGCGGAGGCGCGGCGATGAAGGGCAAGGTGCGCCGCATCCACTTCGTCGGCATCGGCGGCTCGGGCATGAGCGGCATCGCCGAGGTGCTCGCCACGCAGGGCTACGAGGTGTCCGGCTCCGACCTGCACCAGAGCGCCGTGACGCGCCGCCTCGCGGACCTCGGCATCCGCACGATGATCGGCCACGACGCGTCGAACGTCGCGTTGACGGACGTCGTCGTCGCGTCGACAGCGGTCGCCGCCGACAACCCGGAGGTCGTCGCCGCGCGCGAGCAGGGCATCCCGGTCGTGCCGCGCGCGCTGATGCTCGCCGAGCTCATGCGCTTCAAGCAGGGCATCGCGATCGCGGGCACGCATGGCAAGACGACGACGACGAGCCTCGTGGCCTCGGTGCTCGCCGAGGGCGGGCTCGACCCGACGTTCGTGATCGGCGGGCGACTGCTCGCGGCCGGCGCGAACGCGAGGCTCGGCAGCGGCGACTACCTCGTTGCCGAGGCCGACGAGTCCGACGCGTCGTTCCTGCACCTGACGCCGACGATCGCGGTCGTGACCAACGTCGACCAGGACCACATGGAGACCTACGGCCACGACGCGGCGCGCCTCAAGCGCGCCTTCGTCGACTTCCTGCAGCGGCTCCCGTTCTGGGGCGTCGCCGTCGCGTGCATCGACGACGACAACGTGCGCGAGCTCCTGCCCTCGGTGTCGAAGGCGATCGTCACCTACGGCCTGTCGCCCGACGCCAAGCTCCGCGCGTTCTCGGTCGCGCATGCCGGCGGGCGCATGCGCTTCGTCGCGACGTCCGACAAGCACGCGGACCTGGCGATCGAGCTCGCGCTGCCCGGCGTGCACAACGTGCGCAACGCGCTCGCCGCGATCGCGGTCGGCCGCGAGGTCGGGGTGCGCGACGCGGCGATCGCGCGCGCGCTCGCCGAGTTCAAGGGCGTCGGCCGGCGCTTCCAGCGGCACGGCGCGATCGCGCTGCCCGGCGGCGGGCGCGCCGAGCTCATCGACGACTACGGCCACCATCCGGTCGAGATCGCCGCCGTGCTGGACGCCGCGCGCGGCAGCTTTCCCGACCGCCGGCTCGTGCTGGCGTTCCAGCCGCACCGCTACACGCGCACGCGCGACCTGTTCGAGGACTTCGCGCGCGTGCTGTCGACCGTCGACGCGCTCGTGCTCACCGACGTGTATCCGGCCGGCGAGGCGCCCATCGTCGCGGCCGACGGTCGCGCGCTCGCCCGCGCGATCCGCGTCGTCGGCAAGGTCGAGCCGGTGTTCGTCGAGAACGTCGACGACGTCGCCGACGCGGTGCAGGCGCTCGCGCGCGACGGCGACATCGTGCTGACGATGGGCGCGGGCTCGATCGGGCAGGTCGCGCCGCAGCTCGCGGCGGGGCACGCATGAACATGAGCGAGCCCCTCCACTTCACGGCGCTGCGCGGGAAGCTCGAGCGCGACGCGCCGCTCGCGCGCCACACGAGCTGGCGCACCGGCGGTCCCGCGGACCTGCTCTACCGCCCGGCCGACCGCGACGACCTCGCGGCGTTCGTGCGGCAGCTTCCGCCGTCGACGCCGCTGTTCGTGCTCGGCCTCGGCAGCAACACGCTCGTGCGCGACGGCGGCGTGCGCGGCGCCGTCGTCGTGCTGCACGATCCGGGCGCGGCGCTCGCGGTCGCCGATGGCCTCGTCTACGCCGAGGCCGGTGTCGCGAGCCCGAAGGTCGCGCGGCTCGCGGCCAGGCTCGGATGCGCCGACGCCGAATTCCTCGCCGGCATTCCCGGCACGATCGGCGGCGCGCTCGCGATGAACGCGGGATGCTACGGCGGCGAGACGTGGAACCACGTCGCGCGCGTCGAGGTGTTGGGCCGCGACGGGCGATTCGACGTGCGGACGCCGGCCGACTACGCGATCGGCTACCGCAGCGTGAAGCGCGTCGGCGGCGCTCCGCCCGACGGCGTGTTCACCGCGGCGTGGCTGCGCTTCGCGCCCGGCGACGCGGACCACGCGCGGGCGCGCATCAAGGAGCTCCTCGCGAAGCGCATCGCGACGCAGCCGCTGTCGCTGCCCAACGCGGGCAGCGTGTTCCGCAACCCGCCTGGCGACCACGCCGCGCGCCTGATCCAGGAAGCGGGCCTCAAGGGACGCGCGATCGGCGACGCGCGCGTCTCCGAGATGCACGCCAACTTCATCGTCAACCCGTCCGGCAGGGCGCGGGCCGCCGACATCGAGGCGCTGATCGCGCTGGTGCGCGACACCGTGCACGCGCGCTTCGGCGTCGCGCTCGAGCCCGAGGTGCGCGTCGTCGGGGAGGCTGCGCGATGAACGGCGCGGGCTTCGGCAAGGTCGCCGTGCTGCTCGGCGGGCCCTCGGCCGAGCGCGAGGTCTCGCTGATGTCGGGCAACGGCGTGCTCGGCGCGCTGCGCGAGAAGGGCGTCGACGCGCACCCGTTCGACCCGCGCGAGCGCGACCTGTGGGAACTGAAGCGCGACGGCTACGCGCGCGCCTTCATCGCGCTGCACGGCCGCTTCGGCGAGGACGGCACCGTGCAGGGCGCGCTCGAGACGCTCGGCATCCCGTACACCGGCAGCGGCGTGATGGCCTCCGCGCTCGCGATGGACAAGTGGCGCAGCAAGATGGTCTGGATCGCCTCGGGCATCCCGACGCCGCGCTATCGCGTCGTGGACGCGTCGACCGATCCGATGAAGCTCGTCGCCGAGCTCGGCCTGCCGCTGATCGTCAAGCCCGCGCGCGAAGGCTCGACGATCGGCATCACGAAGGTCGCGACGGTCGACCGCGACGAGATGCGCCTCGCGATCGACGAGGCGGCGAAGCACGATCCGCTCGTGCTGGCCGAGGAGTTCGTCGCCGGCCGCGAGCTGACCGCGTCGATCCTCGGCGACACGGCGCTTCCGCTGATCCGCATCGAGGCGCCCGGCGGCAACTACGACTACGAGCACAAGTACTTCAGCGACGACACGAAGTACCACTGCCCGGCCGGTCTGCCCGACGCGGTGGAGCACGCGATCCGCGCCGCGTCGCTGCACGCGTTCCGGCTGCTCGGCGCGAGCGGCTGGGGGCGGCTCGACCTGATCCTGCGCGACGACGGCAGCTGGTCGTTCCTCGAGCTCAACACGTCGCCGGGGATGACCGGCCACAGCCTCGTGCCGATGGCGGCGCGCGCCGCCGGCATGAGCTACGCGGACCTGTGCGTCGAGATCCTGAAGGGCGCCCATGTGGGATGACCCCAAGGCGCTCAACGCGCTCGCGGCGACGCTCGCCGCGGTGGCGGTCGCGTTGATCGCGATCGGGACGATCGCGTGGGCGGCGCGGCACGAGGCGTTCGCGTTCCGCGAGGTCGTCGTCGCGACGCCGCTCAAGCGCTCGAGCCCCGCGCACCTCGAGGCGGCGATCCGCGCCGACCTCGCCGGCACGTTCTTCACGCTCGACCTCGACCGCGCGCGCGCGGCGCTGACGCGCGTGCCGTGGGTGCGCACGGTCGCGCTGCGCCGCCAGTGGCCGGGCCGGCTCGAGGTCGCGGTCGACGAGTACACGCCGTACGCGCGCTTCGGCGAGGCGTCGCTCGTCAGCCCCGAAGGCGAGACCTTTTCCGCGGCCTACGACGGCGAGCTGCCGCAGCTCGACGGCCCCGAGGCGCGCGCGGCGGAGCTCACCGCGCGCCACCGCGAGTGGAGCGCGCTGGTCGAGCCGCTGGGGCTCAAGGTGCGCGCGATCAGCGTGTCGGCGCGCGGCGGCTGGCGCGTGCAGGCGCAGGGCGCGAGCGCGCCGCTCGCGCTCGAGCTCGGGCGCGACGATCCGGACGCGCGGCTCGCGCGCTTCGTCGCCGCGTACGGACGCACGATCGGCGCGCTCGCGCGAAGCGGCACGCGCGTCGCCGAGGTCGACCTCCGCTACCGCAACGGCTTCGCCGCGCGCGTGCCGGGCTTCCGCGAGAAGGCGCCGCGTCGCGCCGAGGCGACGGACTGAAGGGAACGCATGGTCAGGGACAGCAAGAACCTCGTCGTCGGCCTCGACATCGGCACCTCGAAGATCGTCGCGATCGTCGCCGAGCTCGGCCCTCAGGGCGAGCTCAACGTGATCGGGCTCGGCACGCAGCCGTCGCGCGGCCTCAAGCGCGGCGTCGTCGTCAACATCGAGGCGACGATGGCGTCGATCCAGCGCGTGCTCGAGGAGGCCGAGCTGATGGCCGACTGCCGGATCGCGAAGGTCACGACCGGCATCGCGGGCAGCCACATCCGCAGCCTCAACTCGAGCGGCATGGTCGCGATCAAGGAGGGCGAGGTCGTGCAGGCCGACATCGACCGCGTGATCGAGACCGCCAAGGCGATCGCGATCCCGAACGACCAGCAGATCCTGCACATCCTGCCGCAGGAATTCATCATCGACGGGCAGGACGGCGTGCGCGAGCCGCTCGGGATGAGCGGCGTGCGCCTCGAGGTCAAGGTCCACATCGTCACCGGCGCGGTGTCGGCGGTCGAGAACATCGCGAAGTGCGTGCGCCGCTGCGGCATCGAGGTCCAGGACATCGTGCTGCAGCCGCTCGCGTCGGCGGCCGCCGTGCTGAACGACGACGAGAAGGAGCTCGGCGTGTGCCTGATGGACATCGGCGGCGGCACGACCGACATCGCCGTGTTCTCGGCCGGCGCGATCCGCCACACGGCCGTCATCCCGATCGCCGGCGACCAGGTGACCAATGACATCGCGATGACGCTGCGCACGCCGACCAAGGAAGCCGAGGAGCTCAAGATCCGCCACGGCTGCGCGCTGCGCCAGCTCGCGGACGCGAACGACATCGTCGAGGTCCCCGGGGTGGGCGAGCGCGCGCCGCGCAAGCTGAGCCGGCCGATGCTCGCCGAGGTCATCGAGCCGCGCATCGAGGAGCTCTACACGCTCGTGCAGGGCGAGCTGCGCCGCTCGGGCTTCGAGGAGCTCCTGAGCTCAGGCGTCGTCATCACCGGCGGCACGGCGATGCTGCAGGGGATGGCCGAGCTCGGCGAGGAGGTCTTCCACCTGCCTTGCCGCATCGGCACGCCGTCGTACATGGGCGGGCTCGCGGACGTCGTCCGAAGCCCCCGGTACGCGACGGCCGTCGGCCTGTTGCAGCACGGTCGCGACCAATGGATGCGCGCCGAGGCCGCGCGCGCGCAGGTCGCGGGCATCGGCGGCGTCGCCGAGCGGATGAAGCAATGGTTCAAGTCGAATTTCTAACGGGCGAGATCAACGTGTCGAACGCACCGCATCACCTCACCACCCCCTCCGGGCCATCCGGGTCGCAGCGTCACACCAGAAAGGAAGGGTAATCACCATGTTCGAGATCATCGACCAGGCCCCGCAGGACGGCGCCGTCATCAAGGTCATCGGCGTCGGCGGCTGCGGCGGCAACGCCTTGGAGCACATGATCGCCAAGGGCCTCTCGGGCGTCGACTTCATCTGCGCGAACACCGACGCGCAGGCGCTCAAGCGCTCGACCGCGCGCGTGCAGCTGCAGCTCGGCTCGGCGCTCACGCGCGGTCTCGGCGCGGGCGCGCGGCCCGAGATCGGCCGCGACGCGGCGATGGAGGACCGCGAGCGCATCTCCGAGCTCATCACCGGCGCGGACATGCTGTTCATCACCGCCGGCATGGGCGGCGGGACCGGGACGGGCGCGGCGCCGATCATCGCCGACATCGCGAAGAGCATGGGCGTGCTGACCGTCGCGGTCGTGACGCGGCCGTTCAAGTTCGAGGGCAAACGGCAGAAGGTCGCGCAGGCCGGCATCGAGGAGCTCGCCAAGCGCGTCGACTCGCTGATCATCATCCCGAACGAGAAGCTCGCCGAGGTGCTCGGGTCGAGCGTGTCGCTGCTGCAGGCCTACGCGTCGGCGAACGACGTGCTGCACGGCGCCGTGTCCGGCATCGCCGAGGTCATCAACAACCCCGGGCTGGTCAACGTCGACTTCGCCGACGTGCGCACCGTGATGGGCGAGGTCGGCATGGCGATGATGGGCTCGGCGACCGCGAGCGGCGACGAGCGCGCGCGCGAGGCGGCCTCGGCCGCCGTGCGGAGCCCGCTGCTCGAGGACGTCAACCTCGCCGGCGCGCGCGGCGTGCTCGTGAACATCACCGCGTCGTCGGGCCTCACGCTCAAGGAGTACTACGACGTGATGAACACGATCAAGGAGTTCACCGCCGAGGACGCGATGGTGATCGTGGGCACCGTGATCGACGACCAGATGGGCGAGAACCTGCGCGTCACGATGATCGCGACCGGTCTCGGCGCCGCGGGCGCCGTCGCGAAGCGGCCGCCGAAGCTCGAGGTGCTGACGCAGCCGGAGATCGTGCAGCGCACCGGCACCGACAACGTCGGCATGTCGGTCGAGACGATCGACTACGACAAGCTCGACCAGCCGGCGGTCGTGCGGCGTCGGACCCCCTCCGTCGGCGGCGGCGGCGGCTCGGTGGCGGACATCGAGATCCCGGCGTTCCTGCGCAAGCAGAGCGACTGAGAGCCGGGAGCGCGCTACCATGCTAGAGTCGACCGGTTTCGCGCGGCGGCCCCCCGGGGCCGTCGCGTGAACGCTTCGAAGGCCCCGACACCGATGCTCCGCCAACGCACGCTCAAGACCGCCGCGCGCACGACCGGCGTCGGGCTGCACACGGGCGCGCGCGTCGACCTCGTGCTGCGCCCGGCCGCGGCGGACACCGGCATCGTGTTCCACCGCAGCGACCTCGCGGGCAGCCCGCCGATCCCGGCGAGCGCGACGATGATCGGCGACACGCGGCTCAGCTCGACCTTGCGCGCCGGCGACGCGGGCATCTCGACGGTCGAGCACCTGATGAGCGCGCTCGCGGGGCTCGGCATCGACAACCTGCACATCGACGTCGCCGGTCCCGAGGTCCCGATCATGGACGGCAGCGCGGGACCGTTCGTGTTCATGCTGCAGTCGGCGGGCGTCGTCGAGCAGGACGCGCCGAAGCGCTACCTGCGCATCGTCGCCCCGGTCGAGGTGCGCGACGGCGACAAGTGGGCGCGCTTCGAGCCGTTCGACGGCTTCCGGCTCGACTTCACGATCGACTTCCCGCATCCGGTGTTCGGCACCGAGAACCGCCACGTCGTCATCGACTTCGCCGAGCATTCGTACGTGCGCGAGGTCGCGCGCGCGCGGACGTTCGGCTTCATGCAGGACGTCGAGGCGATGCGCGCCGCGGGCCTCGGCCTCGGCGGCAGCCTGCAGAACGCGATCGTGCTCGACGAGGTGCGCGTGCTCAACAGCGAGGGGCTGCGCTTCGAGAACGAGTTCGTGCGCCACAAGGTGCTCGACGCGATCGGCGACCTCTACCTGCTCGGCCATCCGCTCATCGGGCAGTACACCGCGCACAAGTCCGGCCACGGGCTCAACAACGCGCTCGCCCGCGCGCTCCTCGCGCGCCCCGACGCGATGCGCATCGTGACCTTCGCCGAGGCCGCCGAGGTCCCGAGCGCGTTTTACGACTGGCGCACCGCGGCCGCCTGAATCGTGGGTCCGGCGTCGGCCGGACCGTCTTCCGCACCTCCGGCACGTCCTCATGGTCATCGTCCGGCTGCTGCTGGTCCTGGGCCTCGCCGCGATCGGCGTGGCGTTCGTGCTCTACCTCGTCACCGGCGACCGCCGCTACCTGCGTTTCGTCGTGCAGGTGGCCAAGATCCTGCTCGTCGCGCTCGCCGGCGTGCTCGCGTTCTTCCTCATCGAGCGCGTGCTGCTGATGGCGTGAGCGGCGGGCGTCAGCGTCCCGCCCGGCGCAGCCAGCGCCGCACCGCGTGCTTGAGCGGGCCCTCGGGCAGGTCGGCCGCCAGGTTTTCCAGGGCCGGCAATTGTGCGCTATCTCGTTGACGGGGAACGGATTTACGCTCGGGCTCCGGGGCGAGCACCGGTTGCACGCGGACCCGAACTTCCCTAAAATCCATGCCCTCGCGCGCCAGCGCCGCGCGGACGGCCGGCAGCCTCTGGCGCAGCGCGGCCGCGACGGCGCCGGTCGGGGCCACGAGGTCCAGGTGGTCGGGCGCGGGCAGCAGGGCGGCCACGTGGGCCGCCAACGGGCGGGGCAGCACGGCGCCGATCGCCTTGGTCACCGCCGCCTCCTCGCGGCGGCGGCGGATCCAGGCGACGACCTGCGGGTCGTCGGCCAGGACGCGGGCGAGCGGGCGGCCGGACGCGGGCGCTTGGGCGGGCATCGCGGCGCTACGGAATGGGGAGGCTGTCGACGTGGACATCATACTGGTCAGCGGTGCGAGCGCCCGGGCGCGGACGCTGTCGCTCGGCTGGCGCCACGGCGTCGTCGTCGCGGCCGTCGTCCTCGCGCTGCTGGTGGTGTTCACGCTCGCGTTCAACTACCTGACGCTCAAGTGGGCCGCGGCGGTCAAGCACCCGTGGCTGCAGGCGATCGTGCTCGCCGACCAGCGCGAGGAGGCGCAGCGCGCGCAGGAGAAGACCCAGGCGCACCTCAACGCGATGGCGCTCAAGCTCGGCGACCTCGAGGCGCAGGTGATGCGGCTCGACGTGCTCGGCGACCGGCTCGCCGGCGTCGCGGGGCTCAAGCCCCAGGAGCTTCCCGCGAAGTCGCCCAGTCCGGGCCGCGGCGGCGCGGCGTCGACGTCGATGCCCGCGCGCGACCTGTCGGTCGACGACTTCGGCGGGCTGCTCGACGGCCTCGGCCGCAAGGTCGACGAGCGCGCCGACCAGCTTTCCGTGCTCGAGGCCCTCTTGATCCAGACCTCGGCCAGCCTCAAGTTCCTTCCCAGCCACTCGCCGATCAGCGAGGGCTGGTACTCGTCGAACTTCGGCTACCGGATCGACCCGTTCTCGGGGCAGCAGACCTACCACGAGGGCGTCGATTTCCCAGCCGAGGCGGGCACCCCGATCGTCGCGGCGGCGAGCGGCAAGGTCATCGCGGCGGAATGGCATCGCGAGTACGGTAAAATGATCGAGCTCGACCACGGCAACGGCCTCGTCTCCCGCTACGCGCACGCCTCGTCGGTGGCGGTGCGCGAAGGCGACCTCGTCGTGCGCGGACAACAGATCGCCACGGTCGGGTCGACCGGGCGGTCGACCGGCCCCCACCTGCATTTCGAGGTCCGGCTCAACGGCGTGCCGCAGAACCCGGCGCGCTTCCTGCTGAACTAGCCGCATCCCGGCGTCGAACGCGCCCGGCCGTCGCTGGCCGGCCCCGCGGCCGCACGCCCGGAACGAGAAGGCGCGCCGCGCGGTCGTAAGCTCGCGGCGCCCACCACGATGATCTCCAACATCCTCACCCGCATCTTCGGCAGCCGGAACGAGCGGCTCCTCAAGCAGTACACGGCCGCCGTCCGCGAGATCAACGCCCTCGAGCCCGCGATGGCCGCGCTCGACGACGCGGCGCTGCGCGCCAAGACCGACGAGCTCAAGGCGCGCGTCGCCGGCGGCGCGACGCTCGACGAGGTGCTGCCCGAGGCGTTCGCGGTCGTCCGCGAGGCCGGCAAGCGCACGCTCGGCATGCGCCACTTCGACGTCCAGCTGATCGGCGGCATGGCGCTGCACCACGGCAAGATCGCGGAGATGCGCACGGGCGAGGGCAAGACGCTCGTCGCGACGCTGCCCTCGTACCTCAACGCGCTGACCGGCAAGGGCGTCCACATCGTCACGGTCAACGACTACCTCGCGCAGCGCGACGCCGATTGGATGGGGCGCATCCACAAGTTCCTCGGGCTCGAGGTCGGCGTCAACCTGTCGCAGATGCAGCACGACGAGAAGCAGAAGGCGTACGCGGCCGATATCACCTACGGCACGAACAACGAGTTCGGCTTCGACTACCTGCGCGACAACATGGTCTACACGGCCGGCGAGCGCGTGCAGCGCGGGCTCGCGTTCGCGATCGTCGACGAGGTCGACTCGATCCTGATCGACGAGGCGCGCACGCCGCTCATCATCTCGGGCCAGGCCGACGACAACATCGAGATGTATTACCGGCTCAACGACCTCGCGCCGCGCCTCAAGCCGCAGGAGACCGAGACCGGGCCGGGCGACTACTGGGTCGACCAGAAGGCGCACCAGGTGCTTCTGTCCGAGGCGGGGCACGAGCACGCCGAGGCGATCCTGGCCGACGCCGGCCTGCTCGCGCCGGGCTCGAGCCTCTACGACGCGCACAACATCTCGCTGATGCACCACCTGTACGCGGCGCTGCGCGCGCACTCGCTCTACCACCGCGACCAGCACTACGTCGTGCAGAACGGCGAGGTGATCATCGTCGACGAGTTCACCGGCCGCCTGATGTCGGGCCGGCGCTGGTCGGAGGGCCTGCACCAGGCCGTCGAGGCGAAGGAGGGCGTGGCGATCCAGCGCGAGAACCAGACGCTCGCGTCGATCACGTTCCAGAACTACTTCCGGATGTACGGCAAGCTCGCCGGCATGACCGGCACGGCCGACACCGAGGCGTTCGAGTTCCAGCAGATCTACCACCTCGAGACCGTCGTGATCCCGACGCACCTGCCGATGGTGCGCAAGGACGAGAACGACCTCGTGTTCCGCACGCTGCAGGAAAAGGTCGACGCGATCATCGCCGACGTCAAGGACTGCTACGAGCGCGGGCAGCCGGTGCTGGTCGGCACGACGTCGATCGAGAACTCCGAGATGCTGTCGGGGCACCTGGCCAAGGCCGGCCTCAAGCACGAGGTGCTGAACGCGAAGCAGCACGCGCGCGAGGCCGAGATCGTCGCGCAGGCCGGGCGGCCGCACGCGATCACGATCGCGACCAACATGGCGGGCCGCGGCACCGACATCGTGCTGGGCGGCGCGATCGAGCCGACGATCCTCAAGATGCGCGACGACGCGTCGCTGAGCGACGACGAGCGCGACCGCACGATCGCGTCGATGCGCGCCGACTGGCAGGTGCGCCACGACGAGGTCGTCAAGCACGGCGGGCTCCACATCGTCGGCACCGAGCGGCACGAGTCGCGCCGCATCGACAACCAGCTGCGCGGCCGCTCGGGCCGGCAGGGCGATCCGGGAAGCTCGCGCTTCTACCTGTCGCTCGAGGATCCGCTGCTCAAGATCTTCGGCGGCGAGCGCCTCGGCGTCATCATGCAGAAGCTCAAGATGCCCGAGGGCGAGCCGATCGAGCATGCGATCGTCAACCGCAGCCTCGAGAAGGCGCAGCACCGCGTCGAGTCGCGCAACTTCGACATCCGCAAGGCGCTGCTCGAGTACGACGACGTCGCGAACGACCAGCGCCGCGTGATCTACCAGCAGCGCAACGACCTGGTCGACGCGACCGACGTCGCCGACACGATCGCCAACATGGTGCGCGGCGAGATGGATGCGACGGTGCGCCGCTTCGTGCCGGCCGAGTCGGTCGAGGAGCAGTGGGACCTGCCCGGGCTCGAGACTGCGCTCGCCGGCGACTACCAGCTCAAGGTCGACGCGCGCGAGTGGATCAAGGACCCCGAGGTCAACGACGAGGGGATCCGCGACCGCGTCGTCGAGGCCGCCCTCGCCGCGTGGAAGGAGCGCGAGGCCGCCGCAGGCCCGGAGATCATGCGCAACTTCGAGCGCAGCCTGATGCTGCAGACGCTCGACCACCACTGGCGCGACCACCTCGCCCAGCTCGACCAGCTGCGGCAGGGGATCCACCTGCGCGGCTACGCGCAGAAGAACCCGAAGCAGGAGTACAAGCGCGAGGCGTTCGAGCTGTTCTCGGACATGCTCGACCGCATCAAGCAGGACGTGGTCAAGGTCATGCTCACGGTGCAGGTCAAGACCCAGCAGGACGTCGAGGCGGTCGAGGCGCCCGCCGAGGTCGGCAACGTGCGCTACCAGCACGCCGACTACGAGGAAGCGCTCGCGGCGCCGCCGGGCGACGACGGCGGCGATGCGACCGCGGTCGCCGCGCAGCCGTTCGTGCGCGCCGCCGGCAAGGTCGGCCGCAACGATCCCTGCCCCTGCGGCTCGGGCAAGAAGTACAAGCTCTGCCACGGCCGGCTGGCGTAGCGCGCGGTCGCCCGCCGTGCCCGTCAACTACACGCCGCCCACCGCCGACGCGTTGCTTCCCGTGCCCGGCATCGCGCTCGGCGCGACGGCCGCGCGCATCAAGAAGTGGGAGCGCAACGACGTCGTCCTCGTCGTCTGCGAGCCGGGCACCGCCGCGGCCGGCGTGTTCACGCAGAACCGCTTCTGCGCCGCGCCGGTGCTCGTGTGCCGGGAGCACCTCGCCTCGAGCGGCGCGCTGCGCGCGCTCGTGATCAACGCGGGGAACGCCAACGCCGGCACCGGCGAGCGCGGGCTCGCGGACGCGCGCGCGACCTGCACGGCGGTCGCGGCGATGCTGGGCTGCCCGGTCGACCAGGTCCTGCCGTTCTCGACCGGCGTGATCATGGAGCCGCTGCCGCTCGAGCGGCTCGTCGCCGCGCTGCCGGCCGCCGACGCGGCCGCGCGCGAGGACCTTTCCAGCTTTCCAGCACAGTGGGATCCGAAGCTTGGAATTCACGTGACTTGAAGTCGCGGCCGCACTGACCCTATAGTGAGTCGTATTAATTTAAATCATACCAACATGGTCAAATAAAACGAAAGGCTCAGTCGAAAGACTGGGCCTTTCGTTTTAATCTGATCGGCACGTAAGAGGTTCCAACTTTCACCATAATGAAA
>JADMIO011367166.1_pt1 | contig 25704 bp, 23 predicted proteins | sample 8958161 | NCBI WGS metagenome assembly JADMIO01 (sample SAMN16585339, study PRJNA669376) | soil metagenome | isolation source: Crop rotation soil | place: USA: Cullars Rotation, Alabama | collected 2011 | reverse complement strand
TTCCGATCTAGCTAAACGCGAGCAGCTTTGGAACAGACATATCGGCACACGAGCATACCCGTGCATGCGCTCAGTACAAGCCCTCAGCGTGGGAGTGAAGCCGGTCACCTTCGGCAGCCGAACACATTGTTGATCAACGAGATTCGATCTGCCGCCATGAGCGGCACCACAATGTCTAACACCTACCAATTGATCATCCACTTTTAGGTCCGCTGCAGCTGTGAGCGACAGCACAGGAATGCATGAGTAGACTTCGCAACTATGCAACTACAACTAACACTCCTGTCCGTTGCACGTCGGTTAGTGAAGAAAGTGGACTACAGGCTTGGGGCACGAGCCGACAGAGTCCGAAAGCTCGCTCCGTTTCAGCGCGTCCTGCGCTTCGCGGAAGGGATCCCGCAAACCGCCTCCGAGCAAGAGGCGATCTTCACGCCGCGCTATGGCTTCAGAAATCTGCGCGACCCCAAAGACGGTTCCTATTCGGGACCCGGCTCTACCATCCCGCGCACCGAGGCGATCCGCGAGGCCCTCCCCAAGCTGCTACGCGAGCTGAACATCGAGACCATGATCGACGCGCCGTGCGGCGATATGAAGTGGATGCAAACAGTGGAGCTCCCGGTCACGCGCTATATCGGCGTTGATGTGATTCGCGGCCTGATCGAGAACAACACGCGCCGCTTTGGCGATAGTCAACGCACGTTCTTGCACCGAGACCTCGTGCACGAGCCGCTGCCACCCGCCGACTTGATCTTCAATCGCGACATGTTGATTCACCTGTCTTACGCGGACATCAAGCAGTTCATCGCGCAGCTCAAGCGCAGCGGCGCCCGCTACCTGCTCACGACGCACTTTCCAGAGCAGACAGCCAACCAAGACATCACCACCGGCGACTTCAGAGTGCTCAACCTCGAGCGCGCGCCGTTCCACTTTCCTGCGCCGCTGCGCGTGATCTCAGAGAACTACACGGCGAACCCGCTGCACAAAGACAAGTGTATGGCGCTCTGGGAGATCGCGTCGCTGCCGGCCGCTTAGCGCCAACCACCGCCGAGTGCTTGGTACATGTTTACGAGCGCGTGACGCTGGCGCAGCCTGGTCTCGATCAGCTCCATCTGTGATTCCAGCGAATCGCGGCGGGTCGTGAGAACTTCCATGTAGTCCGCGCGTGCCGACTGAAAGAGCACGTTGGAGGTCTCGATAGAGCGCGTGAGCCGCTCCACTTGCTGCGAGGCGAGCTGATAGCTCTTGTCCAGATTGCCGATCATCGCGAGCTGATTGGCGACCTCGGTGAACGCTTGCAGCAGCGTCTGTTCGTACTTGAACACGGCTTGTACTTGCATGGCGTTGGCGGAGTAATAGTCCGCTTTGATCGCCTGCCTGTTCAAGAGCGGCGCTGTTAGATTGCCCGCGAGGTTGAAGATCAGCGACTCAGGCGTCGCGATCAAGTGCTTCACGTTGAACGCTTGGTAGCCGACGCCGGCGTCGATGCTCAGCGCGGGATAGAAGCGCGCCTTTGCCACTTGCACATCCAGCTTGGCCGCCGCGAGGTCGAGCTCAGCTTGCTTCACGTCGGGGCGATTTTCGAGCAGCTGCGAGGGAATGCCCGTAGAAACCGTGCTCGGCAGCGGCGCTTCGAAGTTCTGCACGCGGCGCGCCACAGGCTGTGGAAACCGGCCCACGAGGAAGTTGATGCGGTTCTCCGCCTCGATGATGCGCTGCTTCAGATCGTATTGCCGGCTCTGGTTCTTGAGAACTTCGGCTTCGAAGCGCTGCACAGCGAGCTCCGTGACCTTCGCCGCTTCCTTCTGCAGCCGTACTGCATGCAAACCATTGCTCTGAATGTCGATGTTCTGGTTGAGCACAACCATTTGACTGTCAAGTGCCAAAAGCTCGTAGTAAGATCGCGCGATCTCTGCCACTAGCTTGGTGACGACTAAGTTTCGCCCTTCGACACTCGACAGGTAACGCAGCGCAGCGGCCTTGGCGGCGTTCCGGAGCTTGCCCCAGATGTCGACTTCCCACGACGCCGAGAACCCGAACTTGTAGTTCTGTAAGATCGACGGCAGCTCGTGCGCTTCGTCGCTGACGCCTTGGCTGGTGTGCTTGCCGACCTTGTCGACGCCCGCACCGACGCCCACGCTGACTTTCGGCAGGTACTCACCCTCGCTCGCCATCACTTCGTTCTGTGCGATGATGATCTCTTGCAGCCGGATGTTGAGCTCTTGGTTGTTCTTGAGCGCACCTTCGATCAGCGCCTTTAGCTCAGGGTCCTCGAAGAACTCTTGCCAAGTCTTCCTGACCAGGCTCTGCTCCGCCGCAGTAGGCTGCGCCGTCGCGTAGCTCGCCGGCAGTGCCCGCTTCGGCTCGCGAGGTTTGTTCTGGCTCAGCGTCGGCGCGCAGCCGAGCCCGAGCAGCGCCACACACCCGAGCGCGCCGAGCAACCTGACCTTAAACATGGTGCGCGATCTCCTCGGTCACCGACGTGTCTTCTTCCTCGCGGATCAAGCTCTTGCCTTCCACGAGTGAACCGAACACGTAGTACAGACCTGGCACGACGATCACGCCGAACACCGTTCCGAACACCATGCCGCCGAGTGAGGCAGCACCGATCGTGCGGTTACCCACCGCACCCGGTCCGGTCGCTACCACCAGCGGGATCAGACCGGCGATGAACGCAAACGAGGTCATCAGGATCGGCCGAAAGCGTACCTTCGCACCTTCGATCGCCGCTTCGAGCACAGTCATGCCTTGGTGGTGCTTCTGCACCGCGAACTCCACGATCAGCACCGCGTTCTTTCCTAACAAGCCAACCAACATCACAAGCCCGACCTGCGCGTAGATGTCATTCGCCAGGCCCATCAGCTTGAGCAGCAGGAACGACCCGAACACGCCAGGCGGCAGGGAAAACAGCACTGCGAACGGGAGCACGAAGCTCTCATACTGTGCCGCGAGCACCAAATACACGAAGGCCAGGACGATCATGAAGATGTACAGCGCTTCGTTGCCGCGCGCAGCTTCATCGAACGACAGGCCCTCCCAGGCGATGTCGTAGCCGCGTGGCAGCGTTTGCGCGGCGACCTCTTGTACGGCAGCGATCGCATCACCGCTCGTGTAGCCCGTCGCCGGCTCGCCGCGGATGGCTGCCGAGTTGTACAAGTTGTAGCGCGTGATCTCGTTCGGACCCTGACGCTTCTTGATCGTCATGAACGCCGAGTACGGAACCATCTCGCCGTGATCGTTCTTCACGTACAGCTTCATGATGTCCGACGGCAGGCGGCGAAATTCGGGCGCAGCTTGCGTGTACACTTTGAAGAAGTTGCCGAAGCGGATGAAGCCCTGCTCGTAGGTGCTGCCCACGAGGATGTCCAAGTTCTCCATCGCCTTTTTGATCGACACACCTTTCTGCATGGCGAGGGCGTTGTCCACGATCAGCTCGTACTGCGGATAGTTCGCAGCAAAGAACGTGAACAAGCCCGTGAGCTCTTTGCGCTTCCCAAGCGCGGTCATGAAGTCCTGGTTGATGCGATCGAAGTTGGCGTAATCCGTGTCGTTGGTCTTATCGAGCATACGCAGCGCGAAGCCACCGGCTGCACCGTAGCCAGGCACCGCAGGCGGCTCGAAGAACTCGATCACCGCGCCGATGTTCTTCGATTTCTCTTCCAGCTCTTCGATGATCTCACGCACCGACTTCGTGCGCTCGGTCCAGCCCTTCAAGTTGATCAGACAGGTGCCAGCGTTCGAACCCCGGCCCTCGGTGAGGATCTCATAGCCGGCCAGCGACGACACCGACTGAATGCCGTCGATCTCTTCTGCGATCGTCTGCAAACGCTTCGACACATCGTTCGTGCGCTCCAGGGTTGCACCAGGCGGAGTCTGGATGATCGCGTAGATCATGCCCTGGTCTTCGTTCGGCACGAAGCCTGCCGGCAGTTGCTTGTTGACACTGAAGATGCCGAATCCGAACAACAACAAGAGCCCAAACGTGATCACACGCCGGTTCAAGATCAGCCGGAGCAGGCTCACGTACTTGTCGGTCGTGCGATCGAACGCGCGGTTGAACTTGCCTAACAGCCAAGCGATCGGCGTGCGCCGCTTGGGCTTGCCGTGGTTGTTCTTCAAGATCATCGCGCACAGCACGGGTGTCAACGTCAGCGCGACCACACCTGACAGAATGATCGACGTCGCCATGGTGATCGCGAACTGTCGATAGAAGATGCCGACAGGTCCAGTCATAAACGCGACTGGCACGAACACAGCTGCCATCAAGAACGTGATCGCGATCACCGCACCGCTGATCTCAGTCAGAACCTTCTGCACGGCGTTGTATGGCGAGAGGTTCTCCTCCTCCATCTTCGCGTGTACGGCCTCGACCACAACGATCGCATTGTCCACGACGATGCCTATCGCCAAGACCAGCGCAAACAGCGTGATCAAGTTGATAGTCAGACCGAAGATCTGCATGAACACGAACGCGCCGATCAGCGACACGGGCACAGCCAGCGCGGGGATCAAGGTGGAGCGCCAGTCGCCTAGGAAGATGAACACCACGAGCGCCACCAGGATGAACGCTTCGCCGAGGGTGTGGACGACCTTCTCGATAGACGCGTCGAGAAACTGTGAGACGTCGTAGCTCAGCTGGTAGTCCATCCCCGCAGGGAACGACTCGGCCTTGAGCTCTTGCAGCTTGGCCTTTACATCCTCGATGACCTTGCTCGCGTTGCTGCCGTAGGTCTGCTTGAGCACGATCGCCGCGGAGGGCCGCCCGTCGAGGTTCGAGTAGATGTCGAAGAACTCACTGCCCAGCTCGACCTCAGCGATATCCTTCAACCGCAGCAGCTCGCCCTCTGCATTCGCACGGATGATGATGTTCTCGTACTGCTCGGGCTTGTTGAAGCGGCCCTCATACACGAGCACGTATTCGAGCGCTTGCGAGCGCTTGCCGGAGCTGCCGCCGGTGCGGCCCGGCCGGCCGATCACGCTCTGTTCGTTGATCGCCTGCATCACCTCGTCGGTCGACACGTTGTACGCGCGCATGCGCTCGGGGTTGAGCCATACGCGCATCGCGTACTGACGACTGCCGAGGATCTGCGAGCTGGCGATGCCGTGGATGCGGTTCAGCTCGGGGATCAAGTTAACGCCTGCGAAGTTGTACAGGAACTTCTCGTCGGCATTCTTATCCTTGCTGTACAAATTAATGTACATAAGCATGCTCGGCTGTACGCGCGAGACGACCACACCTTCGAGCTGCACGAGCGGCGGCAAGCGATTGAGCACCTGATCCACGCGTGTCTTGACGTTGACCACTGCTTGGTTCGGGTCGGTGCCGAGCTCGAAGATCACTTGGATCGTGGCTTCACCCGCGCTCGTAGCGTCGGACACGATGTACTTCATGCCCTGCACGCCGTTGATCGAGCGCTCCAGTGGGATCAGCGTGGAGTTGACGAGCACCTCGGCGCTAGCACCGGGGAACGCGATCGTCACGATCACGCGCGGCGGTGAGATCTCGGGGAACTGCGACACCGGCTGGGTGCGGATCGCGAGCAATCCCAAGAACACAAACAGCACCGAGACCACGATCGCGAGGACAGGTCGATGAATAAACTTGTTGAACATATGTCAGGCACGCCCGAGGGCACTCACAGACTTACAGCTTCACTCCGCGGGCAACTCCAAGCGCGCGAGCACCTCGGCCGGCTGCTTGTATTCGAGGTCGATCTCCAACCCGTCTTTCACCTTGCGCAAGCCTTCGAGCAGGATCTTGTCGTGCTCGCTCAGACCACTCTTCACCAAGTAGACGTGCGGCATCTCCTCTGCCACCACGATCTCGCGTGAGCGCACGACGTGCTTGTCGTCCTTTTCGTCGACGACGAACACAAACTTCTTGTCGAGCACCTCGAAGGTCGCTTGCTGCGGAATCACCAGCGCGTTCTCGACTGGCGTGCTCATCAAGATCTTGCCGGTCTCGCCGTGGCGCAAGAGCCCCTTCGGGTTCGGAAAGGTTGCGCGAAATGCGATGTTGCCAGTCTCGTTGTTGAAGTCGGCCTCGATCACCTCGACCTTGCCCGCCTCTTCGAACATCGAACCGTTCGCCATCATGAGCTTGACTGGCATGTCGGCAGCACTGTCAGAGGTCTTGAAATCCAGGTACTCCGCCTCGGTCACGTTGAAGTACACCCACATCGACCGATTGTCTGACAGCGTGGTGAGCAGCTCGCCTTCGTCGACCAAGCTGCCCTGCCGCACCTGAAAGCGGCCCATGATGCCTTCGAACGGCGCACGCACCTCGGTCAGCCCGCGATGCACGGTTGCGAGCGCGAGCTCCGCCTTGGCCTTGTCGAACTTGGCTTTCGCAAGCGCGAGCTCGTTCGGCGAGACTACGTTGCCGTCCGCGAGGATCTTGGTGTTCGTGTACTCGATGTGCGTGAACTCGGTTTCGGCCTGCGCTTTCTGCAGCTCCGCTTGGTAGAGCAGCGGCATGATCTGAAACATCTTCTGGCCGTTCTTCACGAGCTGGCCTTCATCTACGAAGATGCCCTGCAGGTAGCCATGCTCGAGCGCGCGTACCTCGATGTGCTGAATGGCACGGATCTGGGAGACGTACTCCTTTGTGATCTCTGTGTCCTTGCGCAGCGGGCTTGTGACCAAGTAGCTGCCCTTCTCTTCGGGCTCGTGCTCGTGCGCTTCGGACTGATGACAGCCGGCAAACAGTGAGACTACGAGCCAGCCCATAAACATCGAGTTTTTAGTCATCGCTTCAATTCGCAGAAAGGCCTGTGCGTGTGCCCGCCGCCGAGAGCTTCGGGCGTGGCGCCGCACGCGCCCGCGGCTTTGCAGGGATCAAGCCAGAGCTAGAGCGCGCGCCCCGGAATCGAGCGCGATCGCGGATCTGCAGCAGCTTGCGCGTGATCGTGCAAACCACTCACACTGTCAGCATCCAGGCATTGCGCGACACGCTGGGGCGCGTGGAAACAATGCGCGGGCAGAGCACCCGATGCGTCCGCAGGCCGGATTGTAGCGAAAATCTACGACGACCCGTTTCGCTACACCCAAACAGGGCCGCCGCTCACAGCGACACGCGGCCGCATGCCCCGCGCATCAACGAGCAGCGGGCGCCAATGCCCCAGCACGCGCCACTAGCTCAGCGTGTGCGGTCCAATCCACCGGCGCGTGCTTCGCCTGTGTGCTCGAAGGGAACCTCGCGAGCTTGCTCTGTGGACGAATCGGCCGAGGACACAAGTTGCCGCCGCAGTTCGGACAGACACCCTGCAACCGCTGCCCACATGCGCTGCAGAAAGTACACTCGAACGAACAGATCAGCGCCTCCTCCGAACCGGGAGGAAGCGCCCGCTGACAGTTCTCACACGAAGGTCGAAGCTCGAGCATGGCCGCAGCTTCGCCGATAGCCCAGCCTCACTCAACACCGACCCGGTTACATATGAACAGCCCTGTCTTCGGCGCTATCAAACGGCGCCAGCCCCCCAGGCGGCTACGCAGTGCGCGGCACTCCGGGGGGCGAGGCTCCACGAGATTAGGCAGCAGGCACGCGACGCCGAGAGCTGTGCTACAGTGCCAGTATGCGACCGGGCAAGACCAAGACGACCAGCTTTTCGCTCGATGCAGCGACTCTCAAGAGCCTGAAGGCGCTCGCTGCTCGACGGCACAAGGGAAACGTATCTGCGATGTTGGCCGAGATCGCTGCCCGCGAAGCCAAGTTCGCCGCTGCCGAGGCGTATTTCGAGAAGTACGATGTCCCGCCCCTGGATGAATCCGCGTTGGCGCGGATCGAGAGTGAATGGCGTGGTGACACGCTGAAGAAAAAACCCCGCCGGCGCGGCGCATGACGTTCACGTTCGACACTGGAATGCTGATTGCGCTCGAACGGCGCAAGCGTCGTGCGACGGAAGCTTTTCGAGCCATCGTCCAGCGTGGTTTCCTGCCTACCGTCCCGGCGGTCGTCTACGTGGAATGGTGGCGCGGACGCAGCACTATCCGCGAAGAGATACTGGCTGCCGTGCTCGTCGAGGATATGCGACCCTCGCTTTGTCGGGCTGCCGGGGAAGCGCTTGGAGTCGTCAGAGGCTCGACGTTGGCGGACGCTGTTGTGATGGCGTCGGCAGCGCTGCGTGGTGGCGGGGTTGTGTACACGTCCGATGTCGAAGACCTAACGCGCCTTCAACGTCACTTTTCGACAGTAAACATCCTACGGGTTTGAGCCGGACAGTGAGAGGCGGCGCGCCGTCTCCTCCTTCGGCGCGCAGCTCTCAACATCGAAAGCTTCTTGCTGCTACCAGCGGAGCGTGCGCTCGCGGGGTTGCACGCGGAGGGCGCTGCGTGGTGTCGGTCGCGTGGTCGCGTCCGCGTCGCGGTAGACTGTCACCGTGACGCCGTCGCGTGCGGGCAAGACGGCTGCCATGCCGCTGACTTCGACTACGAGTCGTGCAGCGGTGGGTGCGCCGCAGCCGAAGTCGAGCTGCGCGAGCGGCAGACGCGACATGTTCGTGACCACCATGCCGCGCTGCGGATGCCGCAGCTGAATGCTCTGCGGACCACGCAAACCATACACTCTGCGCACCGCTTCCAGCGTAGCCACGCGCTCGAACGGATTGCTCGCGAACACGCGCGACACGCTCTGTTGAATGCGGGAAGCGAGCTGCCCGAGCGACAAGTGCATCAGCTCACGGCGCGTCGCGCGCGCGGTCGCGGTGTTGATCGTGCAACCGAACGCGTTCTTGTTCTCTTCACCGAGCAAGCGCCGCACATCGACCGGACATGACATGTAGACATCAGGGTTGTCCGCATCCGACCAGAGCTGCGCGCCGTACGTACGCCACAACCACGCGGAGAGCACATCGTTCTTCGTGATCTTCTGGTCGACCGAGCGCTGCGCGTCCGCAAACAGCTCCGCGAGTGCCGCCGAGCTGAGATACATGCGCTCCTGCCGTGGAAGCGTCTCCACCGCCGGGCGCGGCTCTGAGAGAAACAAACCCGTGTTCTCGAACAACGTGCGCTCATCGAGGCCCGAGAGCGCAGCAGCCACGGACGACTCCGGCGCGCGCAACAATCGCTCCATCACCGGCGCTTCGACCTGCTCGCCGCGCGTGAGCGCTGCCCACTTCTGCATCGCAAGAAAGAAGCTGAAGCCATCCACCAGCGCGTGCGACATGCTGACAGCGAGCACCGAGCCCTCTGGCGTCTGGGTCAAGCGCGCGTGCATGAGCAGCTCGCCATCGAACGACTTCACCAGCGGCACAAGGTCGAGATCGCGCAGCTCGTCGAAGCTCTTGTCCGTGGTGGTCACGGTCAATGCGACGCTCGGTCGCTCCTCGACTTCGTAAGCGAGCGCGTTGTCCGACACAGCGCGCAAACGCCCGCCGAGCCACGGAATGCAAGTTAGGAGCTCAGCCAGGCTGCTCTCGAGCTTGCGCGGATCGAGCTGCTCGGTGAACGAAAATGCAAACGTAACAGGGCACGACATGTTGCCGGTGAACACGTAGTCGACTGGAGCGAGATACATCAAAGTCACGAGTCGAAACCTCTTCGGACGAAGCGTGTGCCGCTAACAGCGGCGACGCGCATGGATTTGGATGATGAAAAACTGAGAACAGCACGCGCGATCTTGCGCGCGGCGCCGCTCAAGGCAGATAACAGCGAGGCCCTGCGAGCGACGCCCGGCTCAGGCCTAAGAGCCCTGCCGCCGTGAGCGACAGCAGCAACGATCAAACAAACCACGGAACGGACGAAGCCGTGCCGTGCGATAAGCCAGCACCGCGCCTCGGGAGCTGTGCGCTGCTTTCATGCTCGGCGCACGATCGAACGTAAGCCGCTTAGCCGCGTATAGCGGCAAAGCCCACGGAACGGGCAACACACGCTACGTAGGAAGCCTCACACGAACGAATCGTGCAGCGTTCTGCCGCTCATAGCGGCAAGACACCCAAGAGCGATCTCAGCCGCGCACGGCCGAGGAGATCCGAGATCTGCACCGTAGGCACGCTTGCGCGCTGCCGATCTCGCGCTGCCGTCTGCCGGACAGGCGAATCGAGGGGTGGATCATAAGTATCTCCTTTCGTGAGTTGCACACGCTCCCCGGAAACATACGGGGCAAGACGCTACGCACTCATTGGGGTTGATGGCCGCTCAACAACGAAAACTAGATGAGCTGCCGATGTGGGACTCGTCTCCCATGCATCGCTCACATTCGCAATACTGAACGAACAGTCGATATCCAATTTCATCGCTCAGCGTATCAATGAAACAAGCGATAAATGCTCGAACGCGCCGTCAGCCGCCCTCAGCGGCAACGCATGTGCAAGCTTCGCACGAGCTGCATCAAAGCCGAGTGCCCACGCCGAGCGCGGCGCGCCATGCGAACGCTGCCCGCAGGCTGTCCTTGCGTGTGTCCGCATCCAACAGCGGCAGAACATACGCCTGCAGCGCGCCTTCGAGCGTCATGTACGCGCGCGCCGTAAAGTCGTAGCCGAGCCCGATAAACAGCTCTGCCGCAGAGCTCCATGTGCGACGCGATGGCGCGACACGCGTGGTCTCGAAGTCTTGCTTGAAGTAGCTCAGTGACACGCCGATCCCCGCGTCCACCGTGACGCGTGCGCTGAGGTCGATGCTACGCATGCCGCGCAATCCGAGGCTCAGCTCGTCGCTGCGCGCCTGCAACACCTCCGTCGAAAGACCGCTTGTGCAATAGCCCAAGCGTGCGCTCCAACCAAAGTCCTGCATGTCGAGACGGTAACCCGCTACACCCCCGTAACACGGTGTTTCAGCGTTCGGCAGGGCTGCGCGCGCGTAGCCGAGTAGCTCGAGCGCGTGCGCGTACGTAAGCGCGTCGTGACCTTTGCGGACCAGCTTTGCGTATTCGATGCGCGTGAGCGCAGCGGCGTCGATACGCGTGGTGCGCGCAGCCTCGACGCGCGTGCTGCCCTCGAGCACGTGACTGCGGGTGCGACCGCGCACAAAGTAGCTGCCTGGTGCGAGGCTCAGGCTGCGCGCGCGATCTTCCGCGCTGACCTCGGCGAGCACCTCGCCGTCCGGCCCACCGCGCATCACGAGGTAAGTCGCCTCGTTCGGGAGCACCAGCACACCACGATGCTCGCTGTTGCTGAACGGCCGTGTCAGGACGACTCGACCTTGGCCGCGAAGGTCATAGAAGAACGTAGGGTGTTGCAACCCACTCGCGCTGCGGCTCGAGGCTCGCAGCGTGCTGTCGTACGCGTAGTTGTAAGCTTCATCGAGCACAACATTACCGTCGTGGTCGCGATCGGCCGCGCCGAGCAGACCTGACACCAATGCATGCGTAAAGAACGCGCCTCGCAGCTCGTCCGACTCTTGCGCGAGCTCATCGGCGGCGCTCGCAGTCAGAAATGCGAGACCTTCGCCGCCGAGCCCGGACTCGCGCGGAATGTCGAAGGGCGCGACGACGTGGCCACCCTTGCCGCGAGTCAATACCCCGGACCGGCAAGCATCCAGCACCAGCAAGCGAAAGTCGGCAGCTGACCCGCGAACGAGCTGCGACAGCTCCGCGACCGTCAACCTGGACTCGCCAAGGTGCAGGTTCTCCGCGTCGGCGTGGCCGGAGTAATACACGAACAGTAAGATCTGTGTGTCAGGCTCACTGCGCGCGTTGCGTAGCCTGACATTGAGATCGATGAGTGAGCGACGCAATAAGCTCGCATCGCTGTTCTCGATCAGCAGCATGTTGGCTGGGGAGAAGCCGCCGATGTCACGCAACGTCGCGTGCACCTTGCGTGCATCGAGCTCGGCATACCTGAGCTCTACTTCGTCTGCGAGCCCACGGTTATTGCCCACGATCAGCGCGAACCGCTCGACGCGTGCCGCCGCGCCGCTCGGAGCGGCAAGGAGCGCACATGCCAGCGCCGCGAGCGCGACCACAGCTCTCATGGAATGGCCGCTTGCTTGGTGAGCTGCAACTGGTGCGTCGTGCAGCCGGGCGGCACGCGCAGCGGCGTGCGCCGCGCCTGCAACGCCTCTCGTAGCGGCGCGACCGCGATCGGCTGCTCGCAGAATACAGCCACGATCAGCTCTTGGCCGAGCGTCGCGTCGAGCTCGATCGCGGAAGGCAGGAGCACGTTAGTGCCGGGTTCGATGGGCGCTGCTTGGTCGGCATCGGGATAGTAGACGCTGGCGTGGGCGGTGGCGTCGAGGCTCAGGATCGCTAAGTGTTGCGCGCGCGGCGTCGAATACGCGAAGCGTATGCGATCTGCGGGCATCAGCACCTGCGCGCTTGCTCCCTGCAACACCACGTCCCCGCGCTTTACGTAATATGTCAGGTACGGATTGCCCTTGGTCCGCGAGGCTGGGCTCAACCCTTGCTCAGGCAGCATGAACAGCGCACACGCCGCTGCAGCTGCGAGCGACGCCAGGCCGAGTGTGCGCGTGCGCCTCGACAGCGGCCGCTCGGCGTGCACCCCCGAACCGCTGAGCCACGCCGGAGTCGCGAGCCTCGAGGCATCGAAGCGCGCTCTGGCATCCGCGAGCATCTCCTGTCGCTCACGGCAGCGCGCGCAGCTGGCGAGATGCGCCTTGAACGCCTGCTGCTCAGCCGCCGCCGCATCTCCAGCGCGCCATTGATCGAAGCGTAGATCGCTGATGCAGTCGCGCGAGCGTTCGCGTCTCATCCCGGTGAACATACTCGCTCCTGCGCGCGACCCCAGTCGCCTATGCGATCGATCAGATTCCCCACGGTCCGGCGTGAACAACCCATGATGCTGGCGATCTCCTCGTGACTCAGCTCGTCCACGAAAAGGTAGACAGCGACCTCGGCGAGCTGTGCCGGCAAGCGCTCGAGCGCTTGCCGAATGCGCACGCCTTGTTCCGCCGCCACTGGCTGCGACGCTGTGACACCAACAGCTTCCTCACGCAGCAACCGCGCGCGGTTCTTCTGATTGCGCAGCCGATTCAAGCAGGCGTGCGTAGTCACGCTGTACAAGAACGTGCTGATCGCGCTGCTACCAGCGAACTGGTCAGGACGCTCGAGCAGCGACAGAAATACATCCTGCAAAATCTCGTTCGCGTCGGCTTCGTTGCCCATGAGCCAGAGCGCACGACGGTGCACGCTGGCACCATAGCGGCGATAGATCTCGGCAACTTGCGCGCGAACGTCTTGCATCGTTCAGAATGTCGAGCCGAACGGTGGCGCTTCGGTGAACATGAGCGAGATCGGATCCTTGCTCACGTCTACGATCTCGCCCGCACGCTTGCAGTCGTGCTCGATGATCGATCGAAGCGCATACTCATCCCAAGTGCGGTTTTGATCGGGATAGCTCTGAAAGCCTGCCTCGATGCCCTCGTCCGTGATCTTGTAGTTTGTTCCGTGGATCCGGTTCACCGCTGCCGTTGCCTCTTTCGCGACGGCCTCGAAGCACTTGTCGTCTGCGGCAGCCTCTTCCGGGTCGGCAGCACGTTCGAGGGAGTTGTAGCGCTGCACATGGTAGCCCGCGCTGATCGCTTCGCCGTGTCCGAACATCTTCGACAAGACGCTGCCAGCTGCGACGTCGGACTCGAAATAAATAATGCCGTGGCTGTCCGAGAATCCACGCACGACCCACGGGTACCCGTCTGGAAAGTTGGCTCCGCACGGGTACAGAGCGTTGAAGTCGATGTCGTGCACCTCATCGTCCTCAAAACACGGCTTGGACAGATCGACCGCGAGGCACTGGCCAGTGTCTGAGCACACGTCTTCGAATGCCTCGCCGGGCTTCTGGTCTATGCGACCGCGCGTCCTCAACCATTTCGGATGCTCAGGCGAGACGGCAACGATCCCGCCTCGAACAAACGCGGGCTCTCCCTTCACGACCTCTTCGACGACGTGCGTGTCCGGTGGGTCGTAGAGCTTGAGTGTGAACGCACTCGGAAACTCCCCCTCCACTTCGCCCTTGGTGTAATACATCATGAAGGTTTGCGGCACGCCGGCGGGGACGCTGTTCTGACCGAGATTCTCGTACGTCGGCGAAAACATCAGGGCTGGCACGAGATCACTCGTAAGCAGTGCATCTGGTGCTTTGACGATGCCCTGTAAGGTCATCAAGGGCTCGCCCTGATAGTCAGGACCCACTTGAGACTCCCCACACCCCAATAAGCCTGACGCTGCGATCCATCCCGCTACGATGCTGAGCTTCATGCCCATGCCCTCCCCTGCTAGGTTCGGGCTCTTAGGACCGCCGCGCGAGCGCCAATGGCAACTCGCACGTCGTTTTACGCGAGATTGACGGCCAGCAGTCCTAAAGCGAAGACTTCGTCATCGCGAGCGGCCACGGTCAACCTGTGCTCGGGATCACACCCGAGCTGCGTCGCCATGAGATCACGCTCTCACAACACTCGGCGCCGCGCGCAACGCACTTCGTATGCCTCGCTGTGGGATCTTTTGCTCCCCATTGCCGGAGCAGCTCTTCGTAATACGGCAAGAGCAGCAGCTCATGGCGCGCAGGAAAGTCCGTGATGCCAGTGATTCGTTTGAGCACGGAGCTCGGGCTCAAGATGATCAGCTGCGTGTCGCCTTCATCGTAGAACCGCCGCCATAAGCGGCTCGACTTCTCGAGCACCGCTTCAGGAGAGCTCGCCTGCGCGAAGATCGATCGGTACATCACTGTGTAATGCCTCGCGACCAGCCCGGACAACATGCGCTCCGCGGCTTGACCCGAGACGCCCGTTCCGAACGCGCGGTCATAAGCCAACGCGTGCTCGAGCGCGAGTCCGACGTCCATCCAATCCGACGCGACAGACAGCGGCGAGTACAGCTGCTCGCGTGTGTCCGGGCTCAACTGGGCTTTGACTGCTTCGATGCCAGCCTCGCCGTGCATCTCGAGGATGTACTCTCGACACTGCAGTACGTAGAGCGCTTTGACCTTAGTCACATCACAGACCCATTTGGACAGCTGAGCACCAGCTAACGACTTCTGACTAGCTTGGCGCGAATTCGACAATCAGGAAACGGGGTGCACGGCGCGTATCCGCACACCTCGACGCCAGTCCGCCCAGCGCACGCGGATGGTGCTGCGGCCGATTCGGACACAAACCGATTTCTTTGAACGCCCCAGAGGCACCTGGGCACTGACCTCCAACGACAACAGGCGTCGTGGGCTTCGGGACAGGTGTCGGGCGGCATGTGCACCCCGTCCGAAGCTCACGCGACGTCGGGGAGACCTTTATGCGTAATCACGGACCAAGCTTATTACTAGGCTTGCTCGCGCTGGCGTCCGCCTGCACGAGCGACAGCGAAACGCCTGAACAACAGCCGGACGCCGCCACACCGCGCGACGTCGACGCGGGCACAGTTGCACAAAACACCGAACATCCGGCGGGCCCCACGTATTGGAAAGACATGGTGCCGCTATTCGAGCAGCACTGCTTGCAGTGCCATCGCGAGGGCGGCATCGCACCGTTTCGCATGGACGAGTACAGTGCGGTCAAGCCGCTCGCCAAGCTGATCTCACGCGCGACAAGCGAGCGCACCATGCCGCCGTGGGCAGTCACGTCGGACGGCAGCTGCGGAACGTTCGCAGACTCGCTTGCACTCAGCGACGACGAGATCGCAAAGATCGCAGCATGGGCAGACAACGGCGCCGCCGAAGGCGAGCCCGGCACCATCGAGCTCCCCGAAGCTCCGAGCTTGGCAGACGCCGCCGAATTCATCACCCCTGAGTTCACGCCTGAAGCGCAGGGCGGCAAGCTCGCAGAGAACGACGAATACCGCTGCTTCGTGGTCGACAGACCCAAAGGCGCGACAGGCTTTGTCACGGGTTACGAAGTCATCCCAGGCAGCGAAGAGATCGTGCACCACCTGGCCGCGTTCATCATCGACCCAGAGGCGAGCGCGTCGGGCGAAGACGGCAAGCCCATAGCGATGACCAATCGCGAGCGCATGCAGCAGCTAAACGATGAATCGCCTGACCGACTTGGCTGGCCGTGTTTCGGTGCCGCAGGTGACGGCGTAGAGATCGAAGGTCTGCCTGTCGTCTGGGCACCTGGACAAGGTGTCGTGCACTTCCCGAAGGGCACCGGCGTCCCGCTCGAAGAGCACCATCAGGTCGTCATTCAGATCCATTACAACTTGAGTGACATCAAACATCGCGGCTTGTCCGACTCCACCAAGCTCCGCCTCGCACTGGCGCAAGAAGTCGATGAAGTCGGTGTGTTCGTCACCGAAGATCCGCTGCTCAGCACGCTGTACGAAGACGAGCCCACCACCTTGCCCCCGGGCATGAGCAGCACCCACTACGTTTGGAAGAACAACTTCGGCGACATGGGGCTCAACGACATCAAGGGCGCCAAGCTGTATGGTGTCATGCCGCACATGCATGCGTTAGGTCGCACCTACAACATGACCATCACGCAGCCCGGCGCAGACGCGCAATGCGCTGCCCAAGTGGACAACTGGAACTTCCACTGGCAACGCATGTATTTCTGGGAGAAGCCGTACGAGCTGACCGGCGACACGCAGCTCGCTGTCGACTGCGAGTACGACACGTCCAGCGTGAAAACGCCGGTGGAGCCAGGCTGGGGCACGAGCAACGAAATGTGCCTGGCCACATTGTTCTTCACGGTCCCCCGTGAACATTACAAGGACATCTTCTAACAGTCAGGTGACAGAACCTGTGTGCTCGCCGCATCCAAAGGGACCGCGGCGAGCACAAGTCTTTTTCACGCCGACTGACGAAGCGCCTCGAGCAACGGATTGATCTGCGCCCGCTTCAACTTCAGCGCCACACGATTCGCAACCACCACCGAAGACACCGAACAGATCAACTCCAGCTCAGCGAGCCCGTTCTGCCGCAGCGTCTCACCACTCTCCACAAGATCCACGATCACATCGGCAAGCCCAGTCAGCGGAGCAAGCTCCACCGAGCCCTGCACATACACCAGGTCGACCTGCTGACCCTTGCTCAAGAAGTAGCGGTTCGCGATGTTGGGAAACTTCGTCGCGACGCGCATGGTGTGCCCGCGTGCGGCCCACTCCGGCTTGCCTGCGACGGCCATACGGCAGATGCCGATGCCGAGGTCCAGCGGCGCATACAGGTCGTACTCGCGCTCCAGGAGCACATCGCGCCCGACCACGCCCAGGTCGGCCGCGCCGTACTCGACGTACGTCGGCACGTCGTCCGGCTTCAGCAGCAAAAAGCGCAGCCCCGTCGTCGGGTCATCGCGCACCAGGGTCCGGTCATCCGCCAGCAGCACGTTCGCATCGAGGCCGAGCGGCGCCAGGCGCTTGGCCAGCTTGGGCAGCACGCGCCCCTTGGGCACGGCGATCACCAACGGCTCGGCGGCGCTCGACTGGACATCCGGCGTTTTCATGCGCGGTTTGTTAGCCCGAGCCGCCCGGAGCAGCAAGGCTCATTCCAGCCGAGCCAGCCTCAGACCAAGGCCATGCCCAGGACAAACAGGGAAAATCCCACAGCGATCAGGCTGCCCCAGCGCTTCAGCTCCCGCGGAACCCAGCGTTCTTCGCCGTCGAGCCCTCGGATGCTCAAGGCGAACGCGGCACCGACCCAGCACACGAAGCCGAGGAGCAGCACGCAGCTCCAGAATACGTTCGGGCCGGGGATCGGCGTGAGCAGGGCGAGGTGCTCTTCGTAGCGCTGACGTTCGCTCTTGCCCGCGTCCATGCCCGGCGGCTCCTGCTTCGACATCAGCGAAGCAATGCGCAGGTTTGCGGCTTCCAGCTGCGCGCGCTCCGGCACGTACGTGCTGCGCGTCGCGAGGATCGCCCCGCGCAGCGCACGGTACGCCGACAGCGCGCGCTCGGTCTCGCCCGCTTCTTCCGCTGTGCGCCCGATCTCCGCCAAGCGCTCGAGCGCTCGCACATGAAAGGGCGACAGCGGCGCATACCAGCGCGCCGCTCGTCGCAGATGCACGATCGCAGCATCGCGGTCTTTCGCCTCCAGCAGCCGCTCGCCTTGCGCCAGTTCCGCACGCGCGCTCAGCACCACGCGCGCGCTGATCAGCACAAACAGCCCAGCGAGCAGCACGACGCCCTGCAGCACCTTGCGTTTTAGCTTCACAGAAAATCGCGCTTTCGAAAGACCCATGCTGCACACGCCAACAGCAGCGCCGAATACAGCACCGCGTAGCCCATGCTCGAAGCTACATACGCCGACGGTCCGCCGAGTGCCTCGCCCGCACCCGTGAGGGTGTGACTGCCCGGTACAAACAGATTGAAGTTCGGCCACACACGCACCAGCTCGCGCAGGACGTCCTTGACCAGCTCGGGCAGCATCTTACTCTTCATCTGCACCATCAGGTCTGCAGACCGCCCGACGAGCCATACGCCCGTGGTGAACAGCGCTGTGAGAAACGGCGTAGAAAACGCTGAAAACATCAGCGCGACAGCGCAGAGCACGAGCACTTCGCCGAGCGTAAGCAGCAGCTGCGCGAGGACAGGCACGAGCGCTACACCCGCACGCGCGGCCACACTGCTCGCAACGACCAATGCGAACAGCGACCACGGCACAACGACGGCGGTGCGATCGCGCGCGAAGTACATCACGACACCGAGCACCCCGAGCAGCCCGGGCACCGCAGCCAAAAGCGGCACAATCGGACCGACCTGCTGCAGCGTGCTCACGCACAGCTGCACCGCACCCATGATCGCCACGAAGACAGCGACGGTCAGCACGATGCCGAAGTACTTGCCGAGCAGAAATTCATGACGCCGGATCGGCTTGGGCAAGATCACATACAACGTCTTGCGCTCGATCTCTTTGTACAAGAGCGACGAGCCGAGGAACACGCTCATGATCACTGAGAACAGTGAGATCGACGACAGCCCGAGATCCAGCACGACGCGCCGCTGCTGATCGAGCGCGAGCTCGGCCAGCGCCAACGTACACAGCAAGAACGCGAGCGCGAGCCCGAGCACACCATGTAGCACGCGATCGCGCACGGCCTCTCGGAACGTGTTGACCGCGACGGCCAGCATTCGAAGCATACCCGCGATTGTAAAGACCTAACCAGGCAAGCGAAAGCTGCTCGTGCTCGTCACGGCTCTTGCGTCGACACAGCGCTCTCGGCCCAGCTCGGAAGCATCGGCTCGCCTGCGGCGTATTGACCGACCAGCTGCAAATACAGCCCAAACAGCACGAAACCTGACAGGCCAGCCAAGAGCCGTAGCATCGTGCGCGAGCGCGCTGGCACGTGAGGCTCGAGCAACAACGCGAGCGCATGTGCGGCATGTCCTGCCAGTGCGCTACAGCCGAGCACGTAGATCGTGAGCACCACCGGCTGACCGAGCAGCTCCCAGAGCCGCTCATGGCTGCGCTCCAGTGTGGCGACCGACCCGTCGGGGCGCGGCCACACATGCGTCAAGTGATAGATAGTGAAGCCGGCAATCGTGAGCCCTGTCAGCAGCTGAAACCAGCGCCGGCTGCGCGCGATCTGCAGGTCCGGCGCTCGCAGCGATCGGTAAAGTCCGACGCTCGCATGCACGAGAAAACTCACGAGCACGAGCCCGCCGAGCACACGCCCGATGCCGTGGCGCTGCGCGTGCGCAAGCCAAGCCGCTCGCCCGTACAGCGCGGGCCACTGCGCCCACAGGTGATAGACCGAATACAACAGCAGCGGCCCATAACCCAGCGCGCGCTGCAGCGTAAGCCACCGCGCTAACCTCGCAGGCACTGAAGCCGGGCCGTCTGACATAAGCTTCTGAGTCACAAGCTTAGATGAGCTTACTGACGGAGCACAGCGTGGCGACGAGTTTCCAAGCCGACATCAGCCGCGCTATGCTCGCTCGCACAGAAGTACGCGCATGCACGCACAACACCAGGCTATCACCGAGTTACTCCGCACAGGCAAGCGCGTGCGCGACTCTACGTTCGATGCGGTCTATTCGGACGACGTGCGGCGCGTCTCGGGCCGCTTTTGGACACCGGTCGAAATTGCGCGCACGGCGGCGCGCTGGCTCGCGAGCCAAGGCGTGCGTTCGGTCTTGGACGTAGGCTCGGGCGCCGGCAAATTCTGCATCGTCGCGAGCCACACCATCGATCAAAAGATCACGGGCCTCGAGCAACGAAGCGCGCTGCTGGAAGCGGCACGCGCGGCCTCGAAGGCGTACGGTGCGAGCGCCGAATACAAGCTCGGCACGCTGGAGACGCACGATCCAGGCGCGTACGACGCGTTCTACTTGTTCAATCCGTTCGGCGAGAATCTCTACCCTGTGACGGAGCAGTTCGACACTGGGCCTGAGCTTTCGACGCTGCGCTACTCGAGCGACCTGTCGATCTTCGAACACTGGCTCGACCACGCGCCGGTGGACACGTGTGTTGTGACTTATCACGGCTTTGGCGGCCGCATGCCTGACACTTATCAGCTGCTGCGATCTCTGCCCAAAGGCACCGACCTTTTGCGCTTATGGAAGAAAAAGCGCGCGGGTCGCGCCGAGGGTCACATCCTCGAGCGTAGCCTGACAGTTGCGCGCTTATAGTGTTATGACAGGCACACAGCGATCAGTGTCCACAGCAGCACCACTGCGCTGCCGCTGAACGCCATCAGCCGTTCACGCGTCGAGAATCCTGGAAGCAAGGTCACGCCTGCCCAGATCAACATGCCGAACGCGGTGCTCGCCGTCAGCGACTCCATCCTGAGCTGTAGCACAGCGCCGACAGCGGTCTACTCTATCTGCCGCTCTGCGCGGCAGCGTACCCGAATCGGTCGCCGCTCTGAGCGGCGTAGTATCTCAAACAGTCAGAAGCCCCAGCCTAGTGCTGGTCGCGACGCGGGAAGATGCGGCCTTCGTTCCAGAGCGCGTTCTGCAGCTGCAGCCAACCGAGCAGCTCGCAGCTCGACAGGGCGTACGAGTCGCCCTCGAAGATCGGCGCACTCTGATCGCAGAGCTCGCGCAGGCGACCGGGCGTCATGCTCTGCGTTTTGCCCGGTCTGTAGAGCGCTATGTACTTGGGGCCTTGTCGCCCTACCAGCATCGGGAGCTTCGCGCGCAAACCAAAGATGCTGTGGCCAGTCATCGAGTTGGGCACGTCGCGCACATCGAGCATGTGGAGCAGCGTAGGCGCGAGATCGAGGTGACTCGAGAGCACCGGCACCTCGGCCGGCAGCTCATGCGTCGGGTCGTAGAGGATCAGCGGCAAGCGCCCGCTCCAACCCGAGTACCGCTGCCCTTTGCGCTTGTGGATCCGGCGCACGAACTGCAGCGCAGCCGTGGGATGATCCCCGGTCACGGCCCAGATCGTGTTGTCGGCACGCGCGGGAACGTCGGCGATGAAATGTCCGAGCCTACCGAGCGCTCCGTCTGTGCAGTGGAGGCTGTGGAGCATGCTGCGCGAATTTGCATCAGGGTGCTCGGCGGCAAAGCTCGGCTCCGGACATTCAGGTGGAGGCAGGCCTGGAGAGTGCGTGTCCAACGTCAACATCATCACGAAGAACGGGCGCCCGTCGCGCTCACGCTGTGCCTCGAGGCGGGCGATCTGTTCCTCGGTGTATTCGATCAGGCTGTTGTCGTGCATGCCCCAGCGCGACACGTGGCGCTTAGGAAAGCGCGCCTGTAGCTCGGGCAATCCGTGCATCTCCTCGAAGCCATGGCCCACCAAGAAGTCCTGCTTGCCCGCAAACTCCTTGCGGCCTCCCTGGATGAACACTGTGCGATAGCCGAGATCCTTCAAGACCTTCGGAAGACAGGTCAACGACGCCTGCGTCAGCGCATCTTTGTCTTCGCGCTGACCGATCTTCAGCGCACGATCGTCGCTCGATGCGAACACCGAACAGACCGAAGCCACGAGCGCGTGGATCGTGGGATTGGTCGTGGATTGGTACTCGGTGACCATCGTCGCGCGCTTGGCAAACGCCGAGAGCTCGGGCATCACATCGGGCAGCTCGCCGCTGAACGCGTGGACGAACTCGCGATTCAGTTGCTCTACCAGCGTGACTACAACGTTCGGTCGACCGCGCTCCGCTCGCTGACTTCGCTTCGGGTATGGGAACGGCGTGGGATCGAGGGTGGCTCGCGACAGCGGAAAGCGCGGATACAACGGTTGTGCGGCGATCAACCCGGTCTCACGCAGCCGTTCGGACAGCTCGCGCGGCAGCTCCGCAGAGACATTCGGATCTTCGAGCACGCGGCGCCAAACCAACCACTCGTGCAGGAAGAACGCCTCCGGGACCAAGCGGTGTCGGCGCTCTTCGATCGCTTCGAAGCCAACGGCAAGCGGCAGCGCGCAAGCTGCGAGCGCGAAGCCAACGCCTAGCGCACGCTGTCGCCTGAGGGGCGCAGGCTGCGACCGCCAAGCACCACGCCGCGCATCGAGCACCAGGCCGAGCACAGCGACCAAGCTGCTACCGAAAAAGCATGCGAGGACGAGCGGCCCATCGCCGTCGGTCAAGAGCACGACGTTCTCGAGCCGCAGGTACAGGAAACCCTCGGAATTGAAGTGTCCACCGCTGAGCGCGCAGTAAGCGACATCCGCCCCACGCACGAGGAGCGAGCCGACCAAGCCCAGCGCAAACGCAGCGAGCCAACGCTGCGGAAGCAGACGCGCGAGCAAGAACCATCCGCCGACGAGCGGGATATCCCAAGCGAATGCCACCGCGTCAGTGACCGCGACCCGATATCCCCACTTCCCCAGCGCGAGCAGCCCGAGCACACGCCAAAACCAAAACATCGAGAGCGTGAGCCCAACGCCAAGCGAAGGGCGAAGCAAGTCTAACAACCACCTCCCGCGCGCCCAGCCGTTCACTTTCCCCGCTTTGCTCGAATCCATCCGCCCCCGTGCTCCATTGCGGGGGCATGATGTCACGATTTCGTGAACTGTGCGTAAGGTCAATTGATAGCGCGCACAGTCGCGGTTCGAGCGCGCAAGCTCAGGCTGCGCATCGACGCGGCGAGATCCGCAGCTAACGGCTGCGGCGACTGAAGCCGAGCAGCAGCAGCGAGTCAGGGCTCCGGCGGAATTCGATGCGCGCGGCCATGTGCACTGGGTGCATGCTGTGCGGGCCGTCCAGGAACAAGCGACCGGCGCGGATGTGACTCTGCAGCTTGAGCGCTTGGCCTTTGGCCACGAGCCCCTGCTTCAGCTGGTACTTGGAGCCGTCAGCTTCGTACGGCTCGCGCACCACGTACTGCAGCTCTTCCGCTTCGATAGGCAAGACCTGCCCGCCCGCCGATTGCTGCGCCGCGCTCGAGCCCGCGGCCGGGCCGATCCACACGCCGCTCGACTTCTGCAGCTCCATGGTGCGGCCGACCCGCAACGTGTAGCGCGACGTCGATGCGGGACAGTCGTGACAGTACAGCGCGTCATTGAGCACACGCTGCGACAACACCTCGTCGTTCACGCTGACCTGCATGCGCGTCAGCTTGGTCTGCGCCAGCTTGCCGCTCAGCGCTTCACTGAGCAGCTCGGGCATCTCGCGGCGCGTGCCCGCACAGAAATAACCCACGCTGTCTTTTGGCGCGGTGTTGATCGCGAGGATCGGCGTGTTCCACGCGACCAAGTGCGAAGCCCAGAGCAGCGTGCCATCGCCGCCCAGCGTGACCACCAAGTCCACCGTCTGCGTGTGCTTATGGTCCGAGCGATGGCGAAACTGCGCGTCGACGCCCAGCTTCGTGAGCGTCTTGCGCGCGGCCTCGATGGTGCCCAAATGCGCCTGATGCGCGCGCACCAAGCGCCGCACGCTCGGATCGCGATCCTTCACCAGCTGTTCTATGTGCGCGTGCCGCCGTTCGCGCACATAGATCTGGTAGGCGGACTTTTTGTAGATGACCAACACGCGCGGGGGCCGACGCGCGTGTGCTGATCGTGTGCTCACTTCGGGATCTTCTTAGCGTCTTCCAAGAATTTCGCGAGGCCGATGTCGGTGAGCGGGTGATCGAGCAGCTGCAAGATCACCTTGTACGGAAGGGTCCCGACGTCCGCGCCGAGCTGCGCGCAACGCACGAAGTGCACAGGATGACGGATGCTCGCCGCGAGCACCTCGGTCTCGTAACCGTAGTTGTTGTAGATCTGTACGATCTGGCCGATGAGCTCGATGCCATCGCCGCCGACGTCGTCGATGCGGCCGATGAACGGACTGATGTACGTCGCGCCGGCTTTGGCCGCGAGCAGCGCTTGCGGTGCGCTGAAGCACAACGTGACGTTGGTGCGGATACCTTCTTGCGAGAAGGTCTTCACCGCGCGAATGCCTTCGGCGATCAGCGGCACCTTCACCACGATGTTCGGGTGAATGGCAGCAAGGTGCTTGCCCTCACGCACGATGCCTTCGTAGTCGGTCGCGATCACTTCGGCGCTGACCGGCCCGTCGACGACCTCGACGATCTCGCGGATCACCTGCTCGAACGGCTTACCGGTCTTGGCCACCAGACTGGGATTGGTGGTCACGCCGTCGATGACGCCCATGGCTGCGGCGTCTTTGATCTCTTTCAGATCTGCGGAATCAATGAAGATTTTCATCGGACTGTGGTCTCGAGGGTTGGCGGAAAAGGTTGTAGGACTGGGCGCTACGTCGGTCAAGCGGACGACAGGCTTGCGACACCGGGAAAGACTTGCAACCCGCGGGCCTGCGGGGCATTGAACCGAGAGATTGAACGCGCGCGCGCCTGCGCCGTCCAACGGAGCACGATGCCCAGACTCTGCGCGCGAAGCCCTCTGACAGCCGCTCCAAGCCGTCCTACATCCGCGCCGCGGCGCTTCGCCTACAGCGCGCTGCTCGCAGCCGTGCTGTTTCTGCACGGCCCCTGGGTCACAGAGGCGCACGCTGAGACCAAAGCGCAGACCGAACGCCTCGACGGCCTCAGCAAAGCGGATCTTGCGCTTTTGGCGCCAGAGCTAGCGCGCGGGCCGATCGCGCTGATCGAATTTGCCGACATGGAGCGCGATCAGCTGCCGGCGGTCAACATCGCTGTGCCCATTCAAGCAAGCGCGGAAGCGGTGGCGCGCGTGCTCACCGATCCCGCGGCGTTTCCGAAGTTCATGCCGACGCTCGATCGCGTCGAGATCGTAGCCAAGCACGACAACAGCGTGGTCTACGACTGGGCGTTCAACCTGGCGATCTTGCGCATGCGCGGTCGCAACCAGATGACGATCTATCCGGGGCGCGGGCCCGAGAATGCGCGCAGCACGCGCGTGACGATCGACAGCTTGGAAGGTGACCTCGGACAGGGTCGCATGGTGTTCCGCGTGCAGCCGAGCGGCGAGAGCAGCAGTCTGCTCGTGGTGTCGTTGCGGCTCGACTTGCGTGAAGCGAACTATGTCGCGCGGCAAGTCGCCAAAGCTGGTCGCAGCGTCAATCGCTCGGCGAACATCGCGCTCGCATTCTCGATGGCGCTGCACACGCAGCTCGAAGCGGAGCGGATCGAAAAGTACGTGCGTCCGGCGCGTGAGCTCAATGCGAACCACAAGCCCGAGGTCCAGCTCGCGCGTGTCGCGCCGCTCTTGCAGCGCGGCGATCTGCTGCTCTTCGAGGCGCGTGATGCAACGCTCGAGCAAGTCAGTGTGCTCGGCATTGTGAGCAAGGGCGTCGACACAGTGCAGCAGGTGATGCGTGACGCCAAAGGCTTTGGCAGCTCGCTCGTACCCGGCAGCAAAGCCGAGGTCGTCTCGAAGAAGGATGCGATCACCACGTTCGATTGGGTGATCGGTCTGCCACTACTCGGGATCTCGGGCCAAATGCGCTTGCAGGATGAAGGTCAGCGCTTGGCGATCGAAGCCACATCGGGTGCGCTCACCGGCGGTCGCTGGTGGTTCG
>JADMIO011683321.1_pt1 | contig 25706 bp, 18 predicted proteins | sample 8958161 | NCBI WGS metagenome assembly JADMIO01 (sample SAMN16585339, study PRJNA669376) | soil metagenome | isolation source: Crop rotation soil | place: USA: Cullars Rotation, Alabama | collected 2011 | reverse complement strand
GGGATTGTTCATTCCAACCTACAACGCCGACACCGCCACAGCTCGCGAATCCCCCAACCGGGAGGTTGGGGATTGTTCATTCCAACCTACAACGCCGACACCGCCACAGCTCCCGAATCCCCCAACCGGGAGGTTGGGATTCTTCTCAGCCTACAACGCCGCCAGGCCTGCCAGCTCGGGGGATTCGGGAGAGATCTAGCCGGCTCCCTTGTAGGCTGGAATGAACAATCCCCGGCCTGCCGGCCCGGGGGATTCGGGAGGTGTGGCGGTGGCGGCGTTGTAGGCTGGAATGAACAATCCCCGGCCTGCCGGCCCGGGGGATTCGGGAGGTGTGGCGGTGGCGGCGTTGTAGGCTGGAATGAACAATCCCCGGCCTGCCGGCCCGGGGGATTCGGGAGGTGTGGCGGTGGCGGCGTTGTAGGCTGGAATGAACAATCCCCGGCCTGCCGGCCGGGGGATTCGGGAGAGACGTAGCCGGCTCCCTGTAGACTGGAATGAAAATGAAAAATACCGGCCTGCCGGCCCGGGGATTCCGCAGCAACATCCGGCGATGTGCGCCCGGACCTCCTCTGTAGTATAATTCCCTTCCCCTCTGCAGGTGAAACAAACAACGATAAAACTCAGGAGGAGAACAAGATGGAAGCTCAAAAGGCCCAAGAGAGTGGTGCGGAAGACATCGATCGTCACACAAACGAGGGTACTGTCAGAGTTTTCTCAAAAACAATAACCGTCAAAACAAAAGAACGGACCGACCTCATCAATTTAAGCGAAGACATCCGCGATTTCGTAAAATCCACCGGCGTCAATGACGGCTACGTCCAGGTCTCGTCGCTGCACACCACCGCTGGTCTCATCGTTAACGAATGGCAAGACGCCCTGCTCGCTGACGTCAAAAGCCTTTCAGAAACCATCGTGCCTCGCGATTCCTACTACAAGCACAACGACCCTGAATACTCCGACTGCGATCGTCACAACGCCGACTCGCATCTGAGGATAGTCGTGCTCGGTCACAGCGCGTCCGTTCCCATCGACAAGGGAGAACTCGTGCTGGGCCGCTGGCAAAGCGTGATTCTCACCGAGTTCGACGGACCCAATCAAAGAAAAGTGTTCATGCAGGTTTTTGGCATTTAAGACTCATCGCACGATTCATAACTAACGCACGCTGCGACTCAGACCCTCAGTATGCTGACGAACGGCGAACCGTAGTAGCGCGAGGCGGCCTCCCTCGGTGCTCCGGTTCGTCGACTTTTACAACACTACTTAAGACTATTTGCGCGACGTCGAAGCATTAGTCGCCTGTCTCACCTCATCGAAAACAAGGAGCGAGAGCGAGTCGATTGGAGCAAACGGTTGACACTTCACAAAAGGCGCGTCAAAGCGCCGGGCGTCTACTGCAAGTTCTCGGAGTAGGCTTTGGTCTCGCGGCCATCATCGGAAACAGCATCGCCGGCGGCATAGTCAGCACGCCGGGCAGCATTGCGCAACAACTGCCGAACACCTGGTTGTTTCTTGCGGTTTGGTTAGCCGGAGGTCTGTATGCTCTGCTCGGTGCAATCTCAATGTCCGAGCTCGGGGCTATGATTCCGCGCTCGGGCGGACAATATGCCTTCGCCCACGATGCACTCGGAGACTATGCGGGTTTCGTCGTAGGTTGGAGCGATTGGATTTCAACCTGTGGCGCGGCTTCATTCATGTCATTGGTAATCGCTCAGTACACAGGGGTTCTTTTTCCTTCTCTAGCAGCACACTCCACTGCAATCGCGCTTTCAGTCGTAATTGGTTTTGCGATTATTCAATGGCGCGGCATCAGGTGGGGCAGCAGCGTCCAGAACATCACCAGCCTTCTGAAGACACTCGCGTTCATAGCGCTGGTGGTTGCTTGTTTCGTACTTGGAGCGCGGTACGCGCCGGCGGAGGCGACCGCTCTCGCGGTGCCGCGCGGGCTCAGCCTGTTTGTGGCGGTGATCATCTCGCTCCAGGGCGTGATCTACACCTATGACGGCTGGACTGGGGTGATCTATTTTTCCGAAGAGGTACGAAATCCGGAGCGGGACGTTCCTCGATCAATGTTGGGTGGCGTTCTGTCGGTCATCGGAATCTATCTCCTGGTGAATTTGGCTACGCTTTATGTGCTTCCGATTTCGCAGATCGCTGGAAGTGATCTCGCTCTGGGCAAAGCCGCTCAGGCGGTCTTTGGTATAAACGGCGATCGGATATTTCGATGGCTCATGATTCTATCGTTGTTGAGCGGGGTGAACGCGTGTCACTTGATGGCTACGCGAGTACTTTTTGCGATGAGCCGTGATGGACTCTTTTCGGCGAAGGCAGCACAAGCCAACAAGGGCGGCACACCAACCATTGCGCTGTTTTTTACGGCGGTGGTTTGCGTTCTGTACATTGCGACCGGCTCAATTGATCAGGTTCTGGCAATTGTCGCGTTCTTCTTTGTAGTCAACTACGCAATCTCGTTTTCGGTTGTGTTTATGCTGCGTTGGCGCGAGCCGGACCGGCCTCGTCCGTTCAAGGCTTGGGGTTATCCCTGGACAACCGGTTTCTCGGTTCTTGGGTCGATTGCATTTCTGGTAGGCGCGGTACTCGCCGACACCAAGAACAGCATCTACGCGTTGATTGCGGTTGCGGCGAGTTATCCAGTGTTTCGTCTGTCCAAGCGGCTCACGACCAATGAGGGGTCAGGCAGGAAATACTGAAATTCGCGAACCGATTAAGAATTTCAGTATTTCCTGCCTGACCCCTTTCTCATCTCTGTGTGCTACCATTCTCGAATAGTTATGAAGCACAGATTAAGCATACCTGACTATTCATTTGAAGAATGTTTGGCGAGAGCAACAACGCCACCCTCAACCTGGTACACCGACCCCGACATCCTGGCGTTGGAGCAGCAAAAGGTCTTCGGGAACTCGTGGCAGCTCGCTGGAAGACTCGATCAGGTACGCAACCCTGGCGACTATTTCACCGCCTCGATCGCCAATGAGCCGATCGTTGTGACTCGTGGCCAGGATGAGAAGCTTCGAGCATTTTCGAACGTCTGCCGTCATCGCGCCGGGCCAGTCGCTACCGGCGCCGGTACTCGCAAGACCCTTCAATGTGGTTATCACGGATGGACCTACGCGTTGGACGGACGGCTCATCGGGACACCGGAATTCGACGGGGTCGAATGCTTCACGAAAGACGACAACTGCCTGCCCGCATTCGCAGTCGAGACGTGGGGCCCGTTGATCTTTGTAAATCTGAATGCCAGTTGCGCTCCGCTGTTGGAAACTCTGGAAGACCTCGGCGATCTGATAAACAAGTTCGATCTATCATCGATGTCGTTCGCAGCCCGCAAAGATTGGTATCTCGACTGCAACTGGAAAGTTTATGTAGACAACTATCTCGAGGGCTATCACATTCCGATCGTCCACCCTTCGCTAAGCCGTGAGATAGATTACTCTCGATACCACACCGAGACTCGTCGACTCAGCTCGATTCAACACTCCCCGATAAAAGAAACAGCCTCACGCTTGCGCAAAGACGGAGATGACTCGAGCAACCGCGTGCACTTCTCCTGGGTCTTCCCGAATCTGATGCTCAACGTGTACCCGGACAACTTTTCCACCAACGTCATCGTGCCGATCGGTCCAGAGCGGACACTGACAATCTTTGAATGGTTCTTTCGGGATGTCGCGAGCCCAGATGTTCAGGACAAGCTGAAGAACACCATTGAATTCAGCGATGAGATTCAGATCGAAGACATAGCGATCTGCGAAACGGTTCAACGAGGGTTACGGTCTCGAACCTACAGCAACGGTCGCTACTCAGTTCGACGTGAAAACGGAGTGCACCACTTTCACGGACTGTTGTCGGAGTATCTGAAGAAGTAATCGAATCGGCTAGTAACTCAAGAGCTGCCTCGCGGCCGCCAGGATCTTATCAACCGAGGGCAGCATCGCCATTTCCAGCGGTGGAGAAAACGGGACGGGAACATCGAGCGACGCCACTCGCATAATGGGAGCATCGAGATATTCGAACGCCTCCTGTGCGATCAAAGCCGCGATCTCGCCACCGAATCCGGCTGTGATGTTGGCCTCGTGCACGATCAGCGCCTTGCCAGTTTTGGTCACGCTATCGAGCACAGTTTTTCGATCGAGCGGCACCAGCGAACGCAAATCGACTACTTCAGCCGAAGCGCCTTCCTTTTCAAGAGTCGCAGCAACTTCGACGCACAAATGCACGGCCGCGCCGTAGCTGATGATCGACAGATCGCTGCCTTCAGTTCGCAGCGCCGCAAGACCAATCGGAACGACGTATTCGCCGTCCGGGACCTCTTCACGATAGTGCCGATATAGAAACTTGTTCTCGAGATAAATGACCGGGTTGTTGTCGCGGATGGCTGCAGTCAACAATCCCTTCGCGTCTTTTGCAGTTGATGGAAGGACAACCTTGAGACCCGGTGTGTGAGCAAACCAGGCTTCGGGGTTCTGCGAATGGTAAGGTCCGGCGTGAATTCCGCCTCCGGTCGGACCTCGAAAAACCACCGGCATCTGAATCCCCCACCGGTAATAACACTTCGCAGCGTAGTTGACGATTTGATCGAACGCGCAGGCGATGAAGTCGATGAACTGAAATTCGACTACCGGTCTGAATCCAACTGTCGCGGCAGCGCAAGCCGCACCCACGAAACCGGATTCTGAAATTGGAGTGTCGATTACACGATCGGGCCCGAACTCCTCCAGGAAGCCTTGGGTGATTTTGAAGGCGCCGCCGAAGACGCCGATGTCTTCGCCGAGCACAAACACGTTGGGGTCACGCCGCATTTCATCGCGAAGCGCGGTGCTTATTGCCTGGAGATAGGTAATCTGCGACATGAAGTCTCGTCAGTTCTGAATCGGCGGTCGCGGCAGCGCCGGCATTCCGTAAACATATCTGTAGACCGGTTCGCTGTTCAGCTTGCGCTTTATTTGCTGCTTCAGTTCTTCCCCGTTGGTCGGCTTGTATGCGGCATCGAAAAAGGCCCAACCATCCGCTTCCCGACCTGCGTAGATGTAACGCAGCAGAATATCGAGTCGTGGCGCGAGATACTGGCCCGGCGTCTCAGTATCGGGATCCTCATCGGGATCGATAGCCGCAACATCGTCCTCAATTCCGTTCAACCCTCGAGAAAACATTTCCACGTCGGGCGTGAACTTTTTTGCAACGGGTTGATACTTGAAGACCACTCCAGGCATCGGACTGTCGGCCATCGACATCGATCCAAATCCCCAAAAATACTTTATCGCACAGGTGATCTCTTTTATGCCGTCGTCATCGTAATCGTGAATACAAACATCCTCATCAGACAGGCCCCAGTCGTCGCTGTCAAAGACCACTGTTCCATCGCCTGACAGATCCACAATCCAGTTTCGTCCGTGGCGCGGGATTGTTTGCGAAACGATCAGCTGCTTGCTCTGCCCCCCGAGCAAATCGGCGAAACCAAACTGGATGAAATTACCAACAGGTGAATAAACGCCATCGAATACCGCAACCGTCCTGCCCTGCGACGTGAGCGTAGCATATGTTACAGGCATTTGCAGACCGCTCTGACTGTCCCGCACGCTCTTATGCAACTTCGTCACTGTAAAATTGCCGTCTGAAATCGTGTCGACCTTAACAAACAAGTTAGAAAACATCTGCGCGCAAGGATCGTCCTCAGTCGTCGTATCCGTCTGATCAACTTCAAGCGATGAATCGGTCGGGTTCGGCTGAGCGCGGTTCTGCGTCGCGCCACGCGATTTTGCTCCCGAACAAGCGCTCGACGAGAGGGCAAGCAATGCTACTGCAACCAACAAAGGGAATTCCCTTGAAGACATCTCAAAAATGCTCGCCCGTTTTACCTTCGCTCGAAGCGGTAAGGGCGGGTATCGCAGGCGTCTCGATTCTTTCCACAAGATTCTTACGATCCTCAGGACGCGGATCGTGGGGAGACGGAGCAAACAGTCTGTCGGAAACCGACTCCGAGTCGGGAAACGGAAGTGACTCCGCGTACTCAACCGCGGAATCGACAATCTCAACGCAATGATCCTCGATCGTTTTCAGATCCGATTCGGCGAACGCGGCTCGCTTCCCAAGCCACGTACGATACATCGCGATCGGATCGCGCTCCTCCCAAAATGTCCGGAGCTCTTTCGAAACATACGCCATGTCATCGTGTTCGCCGTGACCCCTGCGCCGAAAGGTTTTGAACTCGATCAGCGCCGGTCCCTTCCCGCTTCGAGCGTGATCGATACCACGGCCTGCGGCAGCGATCACGCCAAGCAAATCATTCCCAAAAGCGGTCTCGGTATAGATCCCAAATGCTGATGCGCGCTCGGCGACGTTCTCGACCGGCATCTGCAAATGCTGAGGCGTCGAATATGCGAACTGATTCACCTCACAAATGATCACCAGCGGCAATTTGTGAATCGCCGCGAAGTTCATCCCTTCATAAAAATCTCCAGGGCTGGTCGCCCCGTCGCCGGTGAAACACAGACAAACGTTGCGTTGTCTCCGCAGCTTGAAAGCGAGCGCATAGCCGGCTCCAGCCGGAATCCACGACGCCATCGAACCGTTGTGATAAGGAAAGATTCCGTAATCATTAAGATCAGCGAGAAACAGGCCAAGCTCGCGACCGTTTGAAGGAGCTTGAGCCTTGCCAAACCAGCGAGCCAGCACGTGTTCGGGTTTGACGCCGCGATAAAACCAGGCCGAAAGATTGCGAGCAACTGTCGAAAACAAGTCCTTGTCTTGAAGCAGACTCACGCTTCCAACCGACGTCGCCTCCTGGCCCATTCCAAGATAAACCGCGCCGAAGATTTTTCCCTGCCGATAGAGCGCCGCCAGTTTCTCTTCGAACGTGCGAGACAGCCGCATCGCCGAGTACATTTTCAAAAGTTGTTCTCTCGGGATAGTTAGCTCGTGTGGGTCGAACTGAATCTCGTTGGGGTACTCAGGTAATTGTGGACGTGGCCAGGTTGTCGACATTTGGAAATTGCTCCGAGAATTCCTGGAGCCGATTGAACTGCCGGAATGAAATTGGACGCTTCCACTGATTAATGCTGCCAGACTACTTCGTACCGCCTTTTGGTGCGAACGATGTCACAACTCCCGCGGACGTCAACGCGCGGCGCATTTCATCGGGAATCGGCGCTGACTTGAGCGTGCCGTCCTCGTTGATGCGGGCGTAGACCCTCGTCGCAGTACCTTCGGTGACTGGCGCGCCGGTCAAAGTTAGCTTGGCGCTGCAGTCCCAGTGCAGTGTGCGTTCCCTCATCTCAGTAAGCACCAGCTTTAATGTGACGCGATCGCCGTACGCGGCGGGGCCGATAAATCGAAAATGAATCTCACCCATCACAAAAGTTGTGCGGTCGTCCTGAATCATTTTGTCGATCGGGTAGCCCAGCGTTCGAAACAGCTCGTGTTCGGTGTCGTTAAACCAGGCCAGCATTCTCGGGTAATAGACCAAGCCAAAGGGATCCGACTCGCCCCAATTCACCGAAATTTCGCGCCAGTACATCATTCCGCGTAGGTCCTCGCTCTCTTCCGAAATTCTGCTGGTGTTTCGTAATGCTTGTGAGATCCATCTCACAATCTGACTCAAACCGGCCAGCGGGGAGGAACTAGTCTTCGTCTGCCGTCGTCGCTGCTCGATATCCCGGGTTCGTCCAGATTCAACCTGTCCCAAAGCTTGCAAGTCACCTGCTTGTGCATCTGGTCGAGGCCTTCACAGTAGTTTGTGAAAACGCATCGCCTGATCTCATCGCCACGACCCAACCTGGTCTTAAGAAACCAATCCGGGTCGGCAAGAGACTGGCGAGCCGCGGCTATGATATCAGCTTCGCCACTGCGAAGAATAGCCTCTGCCTGTTCGAAGGTCGCAATGGCTCCCGACGTCACGATCGGCGTTCGACAACCGGCTTCATTGACCGCATGTTTTATTGCCGCCGCAAGCGGCACGTTTCGTCCGAAGGGACCTCGCTCATCCGACAACACCGTGGGCATGCATTCATACCCGCTCCGCCCGGTGTAGGGATAAACCGCGTGACCGACCTTTGGCTGTTTCGCGTCGTCGAACTTTCCGCCCTTTGAGATCGAAAGATAATCGAACCCCGCGCGGGCGAACTCCACGCCGAAGTAAACCGCATCCTCGATATTACTGCCGCGATCGATCGCCTCGTCTCCAAGAAACCTGACGCCTACCGGATAGTGCTGACCTACGCGCTCACGCACCTCCCGATAAACTTCGAGCGGCAATCGAACCCGATTCTCGCGAGAGCCTCCGTACCCGTCCGACCGATTGTTCTTCGCGCTCAGGAAAGAGGCCATCGTGTAGGCGTGAGCGAAGTGGAGCTCGACACCATCGAATCCCGCCTCTCGAGCTCGCACGGCAGCATCGGCGAAAATCGTCGGCAGCACAATAGGTAAATCCCTGATATGTGGAAGATCGGTGTCGGTAACCCTCTCGCGATAACCATAACGAAGCGATTCAAGCTCCCTCTCGTTCAACACACTATCCAACAGCTCATCTGAAGCTTCGTTGAGATAGGAACGAATTTGTTCTTCGGGTGCATCAAGCCAGCTGTCGTGCGATGTCGCTTGAACCAGCGCATCGCGATGACGATTTTGGATGTGAAAGAAGCGGGCGAAGAACTTGTCTTTGGGAGGTCGCCGTTTGACAGCCAGGAAGTCAATTATCTGAATAAGCAGGCGAGTGTGACCGTCGCTACACTTATTCACCGTCTCAACCAGATGCTTTAATCCTGGAATGAATCGGTCGTGCCCGATACGCAGCAACGGACCGCTTGCGATATCGCGGATCCCGGTGGCTTCGACGACGATGGCTCCTGGACGCCCCGAAGCGAATCGTCCGTACCATTCAATGATATTTGACGTTACTGATCCGTCTTCAGTAGCTCGCCAGGGCACCATCGCCGGAACCCAGGTGCGGTTCTCCAGCGTGATGGAACCTACATCGATCGGGCTGAATAACAGAGCCCGCTCAGCTTCATCCTTGGAGGGCCATCGAGTCTCCGGAATCGCATGTCGGACTGGATTCTCCGGATGCCACATAGTTTTTGAGGGGCAGAAGGCGAAGGATCAATATACAGTTTAGCGTTTCGGGTTTAGGGTTTCTGTTTGTCGCGCTCGGTCTCCGTTTCAGGACTCACCGAGTTTTAGGATTCCCGACTGCAACCAGAAACCCAGACGCTAGAACCCCGAAACTAAAAACCAGAAACCCCAAACCGTTTAGCTTTGCTTTCGATGCCGGGCTTCGGACTTCAGTCCACGAATTCCGGTTTTCTTAGGCGCAACTTTTGTCCTGCTCGCTTTGCCTTCGGTCTCGCCTCGCCAGGCGTCATAAGCCGCAATGAACTCGGGGTCGCGCTGTTTCAGATTCTCGTAATCGATCTTTTTGCTTCGGGTCATCAACTTGTACGCGAACGGGATCGGATCGAGCTGCAACTCCTTTTGTGCATTCTCGAATAACAGCAGGCTCGAGTAAGCAGCTTCCTGATACTCGTCGACAACCGGTTTTCGAACTTTCTGAAATTCGGCAAGCGCCGCTTCAACGCCTGTATTCGACTTGAAGCATTTGGCCAATGCGATCGAGTCCTCGATTGCCAGCTTTGTTCCGGAGCCAATCGAGAAATGCGCAGTGTGCAGGGCGTCTCCGAGCAGAACTACGTTTTTGTGATGCCACTGCTTGTTCTTCACCAGCGGAAAATTTAGCCAGCGAACGAAGTTGTTTGAGAGCAGCTGATGTCCGCCAAGATCGGCTTTGAATACCTCGGCGAGGTATTGGCAAGTCTCCGGATCTGACTTCCAGTCAAACCGCGCATTTCGCCACGTAGTGTCACTGCACTCGACGATAAAAGTGCTGGTGTTTTCGTTGAACTTGTAGGAATGAGCGATAAATAGACCCGTTTCGTGTTCGCGGAACGTAAGCGTCAATCCGTTGAACAGCTGATGAGTTCCGAGCCAGATGTAACGGTTCTTTCTTACATCGAGCGACGGCTGAAAATCCTTGTTGAAGATGCCACGGACAAAACTATTTGCGCCGTCGGCGCCGACCAGCAGATCGTAAGGCTGGAGGTCGACCAGGTCGGTAATGTTTGTTTCAAATCGCAGATCGACGCCCAGCTCAAGGCATCTCTTGTGAAGGATGTTCAGAAAGGCCAGACGACCGATTCCCGAAAACCGGTTCCCGCGAATGGTGACCTTCTGACCTTTATGAACGACATCGACGTTGTCCCATCGTTGGCACGCGCGGGTGATGGCGTTGAATGATTTTTTGTCGTTGTCCTGAAGATACGAAAAAGTCTGGTCTGAAAAGACGATTCCCCAACCGAACGTGTCATTTGGTGCGTCGCGTTCGAGAACAGTAACTTCGTGCGAACGATCGAGCTTTTTCATCAGGATTGCGAAATACAATCCCGACGGCCCGCCTCCGATAATGGTAATTTTCATTATTCCCTTGTGAAGACGACCTCCGTCGCCGCCTCTCGTCTCTGGCGCCGTTTTTTACCCAGGATCGGCGGCTACGGAGCGCCGCCAAAAACTCTCACTGGGGTATTATCGCGAATGCATTCGCTGCTGCGCCAGTCGCACCTCTGATTCTGGGCGGATTCAGGACGAGGGCGAACTCGTAGACCCTAGTCTCCGCAAGGGTTTTGGCAAGCTCTTCCAGATTCAGATTCTCGACGATATATATCCCATAATCAGCAATTAAGATCCGATGACACGGGAAAATCGTGCCCTTCTCGGGCACTACTTCAAAACTCATCTGGTCGTCGCCGGCAAGAAACACCTTTTTCGCCGCCAGCCAGCGAGCGGCTCCTTCGCCGGGACCCGGACGCGGCCCGGAGTACTTTGCGCGGTCTCCTTCGAAGTACTTGCCGTACCCGGTTCGAATCAAAACCGAGTCGCCTGCCTGTACCTCTACGCCTTCAGCTTTGGCGGTGGCTTCGAGATCCTCCGCGGTGACTTCCTGGCCAGGTGACAACGAATCGACCTTCTTGAACCGCGCGACATCGAGCAACACCGCGCGATTGATGAATCGTTCTTTTGGATAAGCCTCGATGCCCAGAGTCAACAAGCCCGTTGGACCTTCGTTTGCCGCCGCATCGACTCCACCGAAATTCTTCATGTTGTCGGAGATGTGACCAAGCGCGTCAATGTTCGGTGACCCGTGCTGTCCGCTGAAAAACATCATGTCGGCAGCGAAGGCAATCCCACCCGGGATCATCCCGCTTGTTTGTTTGTGTCCAGTTTGCAAACCAATCGTAAACGGCGGGTTCAAACCGAGCAGGGGCGAATTGCGATCCCAAATAAAATTCAGCTCGATCACCTTTGCAGCCTTCAGCAAGCCGAGCAGGTTCGTGGTTGCTTTTTTCTTATCCTGTTGCGCAGGTACTACTGCGGCGGCAAAACAAATCGTCAAAACTAATGCCGAAATCCTTTTGTTCATGAGTTCCTCTCGCTTCTGGCAAAACCGAATGCGATTGCAGCCAACGCGATCGCAACCAACGCGGCGCCTATCGCTGCGACCGTTTTGGGAATAAGACTTCGGTCGAATGTTTGAAGGATGACACCGAGTGGGAAAATCACCGCACCACTTACCATGATCCACGCGATCAATTTGCGGCGTGCTTCTGAAAATCGAAGTCGATCAAACGTAATACCAAAAACTATCAGCAACATCGCCAGTCCGATCCAATGCGAATGAACATCAACGGCTCGGACATAATCGAATTGAGTATCTGCGTATCTCTGAATTGACATGCGAGCTTCAACCAGGTCGCCGTTTGCGCCACTGACAAATCCAGCAGCAAGCGATCCGCCAATCTTGTCGAGCGCCTGATGCTCGGCGAACACCGCATAGTAAAGACCGAAACCCATGCCCCAGATCGCAAGCAAAGCACCGGAAATGATCAGAATCTTTCTCGAGCCGCTCATCGCTCCGCTCCTCGTCGACCATTCCGCAAGATTCCAAAAAGCATCATGGTGAGGGCGATAATGACCAGTAAGCCGCCAGCGTCCGCTATGCCTCCCGCCAACAGTCCCAACTGCAATTCAAGAAGCACAAACACCGGCAGGATTATCGAACCGGCGAGCAACAAGATTACAGAAAGGCGCTTCGAGGATTCGGATAGAGATACAGATCCCTGGACAAACGCAAGCAGGATCGACAGGAGACCAAACTCGATGACGTGCGAGTGCGCCGCGATGTTCACGGCTTTTTCGGCCTGCAGCAATCCGTAACCCTCGACCACGGATCGTGCATCGTGCATGTTTATTGGCGTCCTGTTCTGTTGGGCGACGGATGCATTAACCATCGTCTCCAACGCAAACTGATCCCGCTCTTCGTGAGCGTCCAGATCAAACGCCGCGTAATACGCACCGTGCAGAAATCCCGCGAGTATAAGCAACGTCCCGCCAGTCAGCAGCGCTCGAGAAGTCCACTGCGCATCGAAAAGGCTTTGATCTTCTTCTGAATTCGGAGCTCGACCGCCAGCCTTTCTCAAGAGCCCAATCAACATACCCGCGCTGGCAATGATCACCAGCAACCCACCGAAGTCCGCGAGTATGCTCGGCCAACCGATCGCCGACAACGGACTGTACTTGAGACCAACGTAGTGAATCGCGAAAACGGAAATCGGCAGCAGGACCGCGCCGATTGTGAACAAAATTGCAAGACGCCGGCGTGTGCTTTCCAGCAGCGCTACATAAGGTTGAAGGAGGGCCAGCAGAAGAGCCAGAAAACCAAAGTCTATGATGTGGACGTGAGCATCGACCTTGGTTCCGCGGTTCTCGAGGAATTCGCCGATCTTTTGAAAAGACGCATTTACTGCCTGAGGGTCTTTTGCGGCGACGGCATCAGTTGCATCGTTGAAGGCCTGTCCGATTCGATCGGCGTTTTGATGCAAAACGAAGACTGCGAACACGTCGCCGAAAATCATCCCGGTAATGACAAACACAATTCCCGTGACGATCAGGATCCTTCGCGCCGTGATTATAGTTACGGACATTCGTTCATTCCTGCCTACAAAGGCCCTGCCGCCACAATCTTCTTGAATCCCCCGGGCCGGCAGGCCGGGGATCGTTCATTCCTGCCTACAAAGGGTCTGCCGCCACAATCTTCTTGAATCCCCCGGGCCGGCAGGCCGGGGATCGTTCATTCCTGCCTACAAAGGGTCTGCCGCCACAATCTTCTTGAATCCCCCGGGCCGGCAGGCCGGGGATCGTTCATTCCTGCCTACAAAGGGTCTGCCGCCACAATCTTCTTGAATCCCCCGGGCCGGCAGGCCGGGGATCGTTCATTCCTGCCTACATCCCGCGAACGAGATTCTCGGATTGAAAGTTGTTCTTGCCGCATTCCTGTTGATTTTTGTAAACGTAACTTGAATCACACAGGCTGAAATGAACGATCCCCACCCTCCCGGGTGGGGGATTCGGGAGCCTCGCGGTCCATCCGTTGTAGGCTGAAATGACCGATCCCCAACCTCCCGGTTGCGGGATTCGGAATCCTCGCAGGTGTAATCCGTTGTAGGCTGAAATGAACGATCCCCAACCTCCCGGTTGGGGGATTCGGGAGCCCCGCAGTCCATCCGTTGTAGGCTGAAATGAACGATCCCCAACCTCCCGGTTGGGGGATTTGGGAGCCCCGCAGTCCATCCGTTGTAGGCTGAAATGAACGATCCCCAACCTCCCGGTTGGGGGATTTGGGAGCCCCGCAGTCCATCCGTTGTAGGCTGAAATGAACGATCCCCAACCTCCCGGTTGGGGGATTGCGCGACCGCGAATTGGCGGCGCCTTTTCAATTCAATCTCTTTTGCGTCCAGTCGAATTACCTCTTTTCTAAAAAGTAAATCTCGCCGCGAATTGGATCTGCCGCGGGTTGAAGATGGCTCGAGGATTTCCGTATGCCGGATTAAGTGCTCCCTCTTTGAACGTGGGTATCGGCCCCAAAATTGGATCGTTTATCGTGCTGTTCGCCGGATGAAAAACCGAGTCACCATACACTGTGTTGAAGAATCTGACGTTCAGTGTGTTCAGCAAATTAAAGGCTTCCGCTAACAGCTCCAGCTTTTTCTTTTCGTGGAATCTGAATGACCGAGATAACCGCATGTCCACGCTCTGCAGCTGATCTCCTTCAAAAGTGTTTCGGCCGTCGGTCCCAACACGATCGTTCACACCAAACACATCGCCGTTCGCATCGAACCCCGCAAACTTCGTAAATCGATGAGGCGACTCGAGAGTGACGATAAAGCTCAGCTGGAAATCTCTTACCAATCGATTGGCATCTGCCGGAGTGCTCAATGTAGCGTTACCTACAAACCTGTGTCGCGCGTCATCGGAAGAAAGCGCTCGCTCCTGATCGATTCGACCTGAGTCCACCGGTATCAATACGAAGCTCGGATTCGGCCCATCGTCGATCGTCTTCGAGAAGGTGTAACTGATTCCAAAATTCAACGCCTTCTTGACTCGTTGATTCAGGTTGACCAACAGACCGTCATACGTCGAGTTCCAGCGCGAATCGGCTTCGAAATAGATACCGAACTCGGGGTTGCGAAATCCAGGGACCGAGATTCGGCGATCGAGCAAACAAGGTCGGCACGAAGCTAGCGGGCGCAGCGCCGCGTAGTCGAGCGTCCCAGCTTCGGTCTTGCCGCTCGGATCCGGCTGATTCACATTGAAAAAGCTGCCGAGGTGCACGCCGCGCACTCGCAGGTACGACGCTCCGAATGCGGTAGACGGCGTAGGCTGAACTTCAAACCCGAGGCTCATTTGAATCCCGTACGGAGCTTGATGATCTTTTGCAAATCGGACGACTGTCGCTTTTTGCGCATCACCGCCTGGCCCAGGCGCGAATCGCGGATAGACGGCCGTCGTCACGCCTAGTCCGATCATCGCTGCGAGAGCCGCGTGCATCGTCGCCGGATCGGCTCCGAAAGCAAACAGGCCGGTCGTTGAGTTCAAATCGTCTTCTTTGTTTTCGCGTCCGGGGTATTTCTTCGAGCCGCCGCAAGACGGAATCTGACAAGCGAGCAACGGCGACGGAATCGTGCCGTGAAACATGCCAATTCCTCCGCGAATCACCAGATTCCATTTCGTGCCAGCATTGAAAGCAAAACCGGCACGAGGATCGAAGTTGTTGTAGTCGTTGTCCAACGCTTCCTTCGGCCAGGTCTCAAATTCGTATCGGAGACCGAGAGTTGCGGTAAGCCGGCTTCCGATTCTCATTTTGTCCTGCACAAAGAAGCCGTCGTAAGTGTGATCTAGAACCCCTTTCGCCTGGTTGCGTACAGCTTCCGGGATTCGGCTGTTGAAATATGCCGAGGTGTCCAGAGTCGGTTCATCGAAGTTTGGTGCCTTGAATCGCTGGAAAAAGATCACAAACGGATCGCCGTTGAGCAGATCAGTCAATGAAGCGAATGTCGCTTCAAACGGATAGAACAGCGGGAATGATTCGGTTGTGCGAACGAAGTTGTAGTTGCCTCCGAAGCCAAACGTGTGCCGGCCTCGATTCAACGTAACGTTATCTACAATTTCGAATCGGCTCTCTTTGTAAAAATCGGGGTTGCCGCGATTGACGCCTATCGCAAACGTGTTTGCGACCTCCAGGTGCGGCTGAGTGCTCACGGTCGGAAAGTCGAACGACCGATGAGCGAACTGTGCTCGAAGCTCATTGAAGAAGCTTGGTGAAAATGTCGAGATCAGATTTCCAACTACCGACTGATCTCGAAGGGAATTGTTCTTAAATCCCGAGGGCAGATCGAATCCGTCATTGAGCGGCGAGACGTTGGTGTAACGAGCATCGTTGAAAAAGTATCGTCCGGTGAGCGCGTGTTTAGCGCTCAGGTTGTGATCGAGTTTGATCAGAAAATTGTCGCCGTCGGAATCGCGAAGCACGTTCAGGTTTTCGGCGGGCAATCCGTAGCGGGTGACTTTCGCCTGGTTGATCGCATCGATGTTTGCGAGGACGATCGAATTGTAAAACGGCGACTCACTTCGACGCTGGCCTTCATAGTTGGCAAAGAAGAACGTGCGATCTTTCTTCAGTGGCCCGCCGAGCGCGCCGCCAAACTGGTTCTGATGCAGCGTGTTCAGACCGGAAGAAGCGAGGATGCTCTTGGCGTCCAGCGCGTCGTTTCTGAAGTACTCGTACAGCGATCCGTGCCACTCGTTGGTTCCGCCTTTTGTGATTATGTTGATGATTCCGCCGACGGCTCGTCCGAATTCCGCGCTGTAGACGGTGTTTACGACTCTGAATTCCTGAACCGCGTCCTGTGATGGAGTGGTCTTTTGAATTCCCGATGCAGTGGATATGTTGTCGGCGCCGTCGATCGCAACAAAATTGTAGTGAATGTTCTGACCTGCAAACGAGATCTTGGTGACCGGTTCAACGATCACGTCGGTGCTGCCCGAAGTTGTATCGCCGATAGTAACGCCGGGAGCGAGCAGAACGAAGTCGATAAACTGTCGACCGTTTACAGGCAGCTGCACGATCTGCTTTTGGCTGATGACCGAACTGACCTCTGTCCGAGAAGGCTCGGCCACCGTGTCGGCGGCTTCAACGTTCACCTGCTCGGCGACTCCTCCTGCTTGTAATGCAAAATCCAGAGTCGCTGTTTGGCCGATGACCAGATTGACTCGCGTGGAATCCCGCTTGAATCCCTGGTGCTCGACGGTGACCGTGTACTCGCCGACCGGAAGAAGCGCGATCCGGTACTCTCCGGCGTCGGATGTCATCGCCGATCGAGACAGTCCTGTGCTCGAGTTGACTGCGGTTACCTTCGCCGCAGCTACTGCCGCACCGGAACTGTCTGTCGCCCTTCCTTCAAGAGTCGCGGTAATGGTTTGAGCGTCAGCTGAAATTGCGGCAATAGACAACAGGACAACTGCCGCAAGAATCGTCATCGATCGTGAGCAACTCATAGCTTCCCTCCGATGATCTTTTTTTGTCACGAGCGTTTCAATGCTTCGTGCATTTTACTCGGCTGTTATGCCAATTCTTTGTCGCGGGTTTCGCGAGCGAAAATCAGAACAAAGATGCCAAGGATATAAATCAAACTTACAGCACTGGCAGCTTTTGCATACGAGCCAAAAAACCCGACGAGCGCGCCAGTCACCAACACGCCGCCGGCTGTAACAAAACGACCAAAGTTGTAGCAGAAGCCAACTCCGGTGGTTCGCACCCTTGTCGGGAACAATTCAGGAAGATAGATCGGAAATCCGCTGGTGATTCCAAGTGTAAAAAAGCCGACCAACGGCAGCAGAATAAAAACCCTGGTGAGACTTCCGGCGATCAGAAACGTTGTCGGGAAAAGAATGACTCCGCCAATAAAGAAAAACAAAAACGCGGCTCGCCTTCCGAAGCGATCAGCGAGCGGTCCAAAACCCAGATACCCGAACAGCGAGCCTCCGTTTAGCAACATCACCGCATAAGTCGCATACCGATTTTGATCGATCTCGCCGATCCCATCGCGAGCTCCGATCTCACGTATCACCGACGGGATCCACATCGTCGCTCCCCACAACGCCAACAGAACCGTAAACGCCAAACCGGAAGCAACCAGAGTGTCGCGGCGAAGCGCTGGTCCAAACAGCTCCTTTAATGTAAATGACTCGCGCTTTTCTGCACCGCCGGATTCTTTTTTCGCGCGTTTGCGTTGATCTCGAACCTCGATCCACCGTTCTGGTTCTTTGACAATCAAGCGAATGAACAAAACAAAGATCGCCGGCACTGCGCCGACTAAATAAACGTATCGCCAGGAAGCTTTGTCTACGACTCTGGTTATCAGCGCTGCGAAAAAGTATCCGAACGCCGCGGCCGACTGAAGCATCGAGCCTGCTCTTGCGCGAAGCCGATCCGGCCAGACCTCAGCGACCAGCGCCGCCCCGGCTGCCCACTCACCTCCGAGACCAAGACCAGTGAGAAACCGACAAGCAGCAAGCGTTTCCCAGCTTTGCGCTACTGCCGACAGACCGGTGAACAGCGAGTAAATCAGAATTGTTATCGCAAGCGCTCTTGTCCGGCCGAGATAGTCAGCAACGATGCCGAAAAGAATTCCGCCGGTCGCCCAGCCAACCAGCATCACTGAAAATACTACGCTGCTGTAAAACCCGATCGACGCGTCCGTTGCGCCCGGTCCCATCAGCTCGGTCATTGATCGCTTCTGGACGAGCGAGAACAGCGTTCCGTCCATGCTGTCGAACACCCAACCCAACCAAGCCACTCCCAGCACGATCCATTGATACCGAGTGACCGCGCCCGGCAAGGTCATCGACGCCGAACCCGGCGGTTCCGGGTTTCGGGTTCCGGATTTCGGGTTCCGGGTTTCGAGTTTCGGGTTTAGAGTTTCGGGTTTCAAGTTTCGGGTTTAGTTTCGAGTTTCGGAGTTTCAAGTTTTGAGCTTCCGAGTTTAGTCTTTAACGAGCCGGCATTAAACCTATTGGAACTACTGAACCCGAAACGCTAAACCCGAAACCAGAAGCTTCTAATTCTTTTTCAGACTGGGCTGTTTGTTGTTGCCGCCCTGTTTGCGATTCTTAGCCGCAAACTCGCGCACTTTTTCGATGTCGTATTTTATCAGCGCTGCATCGGGGGAGGTTGGGGCGAGCCGCAGATAAGCGTCGAATTCATTTGCCGCCTTCGAGTATTGCCGGCTCGCTTCATAGATAAGGCCAAGATCGACGTGGACCGAAGCAAAGTTCGGCACCGCCCGAATCAGATTCAGAGCGGCTTGCTCGCATTCTGAAAATTTGTTGCGCTCGCGATAACACCGAACCAGCCACCAACCGGCAAACGGATCTCGAGGATCAAGCCGCACCGCCATTTCAAACTCGTTCTCCGCGCGATCGAGCTTACCCTTACTAAAATATTGAATGCCGAGATGAAGATGCGGAAACGACCACTGAGGAGCAAGCTCAGCCGCTCGCCGATATGCATCCACCGCGTGTTCGTTATCATTCAGTTTCTCGTAGGCTACCCCCAACGCGTTGTAAGAGTGGCCGGCACGAGGATCGAGAGCTATTGCTTTGGTAAGCGTGGCAATCGCGTCCTGATTCTTGCCTTCATCGATGGCGACCCGCGCTTCGCAAAAGAGCTGCTTCGTTTCGAGTTGGGTGTCGGAAGGGTTCAGACTTCGAAGACACTTGAATGCTTCGGCACCCCTTCTAAAATCGGATGCCTTCATCTGAAGTACCGACGAGCGAATGTAAGCGTTGATCGCTTGTTGACCGATCTCTTCGAGCGAGGTCGTCAAGCTGATTTCGACATAAGCGCGCATTGGTTCGTTCGGAGTTTCTCGAACGAGCTGTTTGTACATCGCCCACGCACCGCCTGGCTCGAGCACCTGATTGCGAGCGACCGCCTCTCGGATTCGCCCTATCAGCGGAGAGCTGTTGTTAACTGTGCTGCTGGTTGTCGTCGTATTCGTATCTTTGGGTCCACTTGTTGTTCCGACAGGTGTTCCGACAGTTGATCCGCCAGTTGTTGTCCTACCAGCTTTGATGACAGCCGGCGGCTTGAGCTCAAGCACAGTTCTTGTCGCGACCAGTGAAATCGTTTGGCTAAACGCCTCGGCGTCAGGAGGGTCGATTGATACCTCGTGACGGTTCGACCCCAGATTCTCGACGATGAGAGTTCCGTTGGGTCGAATCTTGCCTCGATACGTGTTGTCGATATAAACCTCGCTGTTGGGAGTGCCTCGTAACTCGAGCGAATAACCCTTCGCGACCGTTGTTGCCGAAGTATGATCCGACGGCTTCTCTACATTGACTATCGACAGAGGCAGTCGCGGATCTACACTTCCGGCGAATCTCGGATGTTGCAATGCGCGGGTTTCTTCAGGGACAACCGCGGACAGATAGTCGAGCAACTCTCCTACTCGAACAAATCCGTCATTGTCGCGATCGCCTTTTCCTTTTAAGCCTTCGAGCAGGAAATGGGTGAATGCGCCGTGCCCACCGCCCCATCGCGCATCTTCGAAACTCCTTTCGTTTGCACGCGACGCGAGCAGTCTGAAAACCCCGGCCCCGCTCTTTCCAACTTCATCGAGGTAATTTGTGATGGGTGATTTTTCCGGTAATCCTCGCGAAGCCCACCCGATTTGACCAGCGTGACACGCGTCGGCCATCAACACCACGACCCGAGCATGTAGCCGCTGAGTGATGATCCGATCCAGTTCCGCGACCTGCAACGCGGTGGCATAAAGATTTTGCGGATCGGAGTCGTGAGCCAGCAGATAGCCATCGTTATCGCCTTCCACGACTCCGTGACCGGCGAAGAAAATGTAAACGACATCTTCGGGCTCGGCGCTCCTAACGAGCCAAGTGCCGATCGCGGTTCTAATCGCGGATAGAGTAGCGTCCTGATTGAGAAGAAGCTTGATGTGGTTGGAAGGGAAACTGCCGCCGCGCGGGCTGCGAAGAAATGCGGCGAGTTCTTCAGCATCGCGATGAGCAAATCGAAGCTGACCTTCGGGAGGAACGTTCTTATAGCTGGAGATTCCGACGATGACCGCCCATAGCTGTCCTTTTCCGTCGGGCGCCAAGCCGCTGCCGACCTGTTTGACAGTCAGGCCTCGATCCGACTGAGCGGGCGCGACAGGTTGCGTTCTTGTTTGAGCGGCGAGCGCTTGCGTTAAGAAAAGAGCAATTGCGATAAGAGCATTAGCACTACGGCAGGTCATTTGGACATACTCCCGTGGCCGCTAACCGGCTGTTAGCCTCGAAGCTTACACCAAGAGTCAGTCAAAGTCAGGTGTTTCGACGCTTGAATGGTTGGATTAAAGTGAGCTTCAACCGTCTTCAATCCCAACAACGCAGTTGTCGGATCGTTCACGCTCGGCCTACACAGCCGGATGACGCCCCTCCGAATTTTTTCCTTTGCCTCCTCCTGTCGGTACCGTCCTCCTGTCGGTACCGGGTGTGCAATTTTGCAATTTCAATTCAAGACGGTTTTATGCGGATTATCGATTGTGACCGAATCCTCCTGTCGGTACCGGGTGTGCAATTTTGCAATTTTCAATTCAAGACGGTTTTATGCGGATTATCGATTGTGACCGAATGTTCACCCAACTTGCCGTTGACGAGACTGCTTTGTTACGATGCGACACAACAGTGGAAACCACCACTGCACCACTTCATCAAGAGGAATCCATCATGAAACGGCATATTTCCATCAGCGCATTCGTGCTGACTATCTTTAGTCTCCTGATCCTCACTGCATCGGCGATTGCTGACGGCCCTGATCAAAAGGCGACCGCAGTTACCGCAACCTCGAACAAACCAGGACGCGATCCGAACCAACCTATAGACGAGGAATATACAAAGAAGATAAAGGAATACACGACAGAGACCTTTTTCAGTTCACCACTTGTTGACTACCTGCCCGCTTCAAAAAACGTACCGACACCAAAAGCCGTTCTGGGCGATGTCGCGGGTGCGCCCGGCATACTTCCCTATTCACACGAGGTCTACAAATACATGCGGATGCTCGAAAAGGCCACGCCTCGCGTGAAAGTCTTTTCGATCGGCACCACTGAAGAGGGCCGCGAAATGATCGCAGTGGCGGTCAGCTCTGAAGCGAACATGTCGAAGCTCGAAGAAAACCGAGCGCGACTCGCGAAGCTTGCAGATCCTCGCACGATAAATATGGATGACAACGAGGCTGAGAAACTGGTGGCGGCCTCGACTCCAATCTACTACATCACCGGCACAATCCACTCTCCGGAAACCGGCGCGCCAACCGCGTTGATGGAGCTGGCTTATCGGCTGGCCGTCGACGAGAGCCCATACCTTAAGGCGATTCGCGATGGCGTGATAACTCTCATCACCCCGATCGTGGAAGTAGACGGACGGGACCGGCAGGTGGACATCTACAAGTGGCACTTGAAGCACCCGAATCAAAACTGGCCGCCGCTGGTTTACTGGGGACACTACGTTGCGCACGACAACAACCGCGACGCGATGGGTATGACCCTCAAGCTAACCCAGAATGTCGCCAAGACTTTCATGGGCTGGAAGGCCCAGGTCCTCCACGACCTGCACGAGTCGGTACCTTATCTGTACGACAACACCGTTGGTGATGAACCTTACAATGCCTGGCTCGATCCCATTCTTACCGATGAATGGCAGCTGATGGGATGGAACAACGTTTCAGAGATGACCAAGCTCGGAATGCCGGGCGTATTCACTCACGGAGACTTCGACACCTGGTCGCCGGGTTACCTTATGTTCATCGGCGCCACTCACAACGGTATCAGCCGGCTCTACGAAACCTTCGGCAACGGAGGCGCCGACACAGTCGAGCGCACTCTGTCGCCTCAGGAGTACTCGCGAACCTGGTACAAACAAAACCCGCCGCTTCCAAAAGCCAAATGGTCTCAGCGAAACAACAACAACTATGAGCAGACTGGTCTGCTGACCGCGCTCTCTTATTTCAACGCGAACAGCAAGCTCTTCCTTCACAACTTCTATTTGAAGAGCAAGCGGTCGATTTTGAAGCCCAAGACCGAAGGACCGGCAGCGTACGTCTTTCCAGGTGACGATCCGCGACCTGGTGGACAAGCCGAATTGCTCCGCACGCTTCAGCTGCAAGGTTGTGAAATCTCGAAAGCGACTGCGCCCTTCTCCGTCACTGTGAAGAAGAAGAAGTCGCCGCCGCCAGAGCGAAACGCAAATGCCCCAGCCTCCGAACCGAAACCTGCGACCGATCAGAAGAAGCCCGAAACGACCGAAACGCGCCAATTCCCTGCCGGCAGCTTCGTTGTTCGAATGGATCAGCCTTACAGCCGCATAGCGGATATGCTGCTCGACTATCAGTATTGGAGTCCAAACGATCCTCAAAAATCGGTCTACGACGACACTGCATGGACATTCGGCGAAATGGGCAATGTCCAGGTAGTCAGGGTTACAGACGTAAAAGTGCTGGACGCTTCAATGGAGCGGGTCAGCGGCGAAGTGCGCGCGCCGGGCGGTGTGAAGGGTACCGGTTCGGTGTTCATCGTGAATCACAACACCGACAATGCGCTCGCGACTCTGCGGTATCGCTTCAAGAACGCCGCGATGGAAGCCGCCGAGGAGCCGTTTGAAGCCGAAGGCCACAAGTTCAATCGCGGGTCGATGGTCATTCGGAACGTAAGCTCATCCGATCTGGATCGCGCGTCGGCGGATGTCGGCGTGACAGTTTACGCTGTACAAGCGGCGCCTGCGGTAAAGACGCACCCAATAAAAGCAGCACGCATCGCGATGATGCATACCTGGCTTGGAACTCAGGATGAAGGCTGGTGGAGGCTGGCGCTCGATGATGTGAAAGTGCCGTTTGATTACATCAGCACTCAGGATGTTTCGAAGGCAAACAACCTGAAAGAAAAATACGATGTGATCCTGTTTGCTCCGGTCGGTCGAAACAACCCGATGGCGGTAATCGAAGGTATGCCGATGTGGGGAAACCCTCTGCCGTGGAAAGTCACTTCCGACACTCCGAATCTCGGCAAGACGGATGAGACCGACGATATGCGTCCGGGATTGGGATGGTCCGGACTTGCCAATCTGAAACGCTTTGTAGAAGCAGGCGGTCTGTTGATCAGTGTTATGGACACTGCCAATTTTGCGGTGTCTTTCGGGTTCACGCCGGGCGTGTCGATTCAGCCACCGCAGCGACTGAAAGCGACAGGCAGCATTCTACGTTCGAAGTTTGTCGATTTAACGAGCCCGATCGCTTACGGCTACAGCGAAAATCTGTCGGTCTACACCTATGACGGGCCGATCTTCAACGTGAGCAATATGGCCGGTGGCGGTCGAGGTCGCCGTCGGTCAACGGAAAATCGGGAACGAGTAACCGGACGAGGCACGGCTGATGACCCCGATACTCCGCAAGGGCGGCAGGCTGCTGAAGTCCCTGAAGATCCTCACGCCGAAACCTGGCAGGCAGTTCCGATCACCGACGAGCAACGTCGCAACGGGATCAGCATCATTCCTCCGCAATTCCGGCCACGAGTGATTCTTCGATACGGCGACGCCCGAGATCTGCTGGTGTCGGGGTTACTGGACGGTGGCGCCGAGATCGCGCAACATCCGGCGGTGATCGACGTGCCGCTCGGAAACGGACACGTGGTTATGTTCTCGAACAATCCGATATGGCGCGGCGAGAGTAAGGGAAGTTACTTTCTAGTGTTCAACGCGATCATGAATTTCGACAATCTGAACGCGGGAAGGAAACTCGACGAAAAGTAACGGCTGAATTTGATCTCAATAGACGAACAGGTCCTATGGGTCCCATTCGTCCTATTGGCCGGTTTTTTAGAGAGGAACAGCATGAAAACAATCATTACCCCTGCATTGGCGGTTGTAATGTTCTTTGCCACTGGGATCGTCGCGAGCGCTCAGACGCTATCGAAAGCCGATATGGATCGCGGGCTTCAGTATCTGGAAACCACGAAGAAAACCATTGTCGATGCGACACGAGGGCTCTCCAACGAGCAGTGGAATTACAAGTCGTCGCCCTTCAAGTGGTCAGCGGCTCAGGTGATGGAACACATCGCCGCAAGCGAGGACCTGTTGCGTCAGCTGGCCGAAGCTCAAATAAAGAACGATGCTCCGGCGATGCCTGACCGCGACCTGAAGAAGACTGACGATAAAGTGCTCGAGGTAATCCCGGATCGATCGAGAAAGTTTCAGGCTCCGGAACAGCTGCGCCCGAGAAACCAATTCGGCACGCCCGAAGCTGCGCTCAAGCACTTTTTGGATAGTCGCGCGAAGACCATCGAATTGCTGAAGACTACTCCTGACCTCAGAGCTCACGTCACTGACAGCGGGCTTCTGGGAAAGATCGATGCCTTCGAGCGAATACTATTTATCGCCGCGCACAGCGAGCGTCACACAAAACAACTACTCGAGGTAAAAGCAGATCCAAAGTTCCCGACTCGTTAGTCGGCTCATCAGTGACGTTGATGCACGAACAAGCAGCACAGACATTTCAAGAAGGGTTGCGCTTGCGAGGAATATTTCTCGCGCCGCTCTCGAAAGACGAGGTGAGCGCGCTCGATCGAGATGGTTATGTCGTGATGCCTCGGATCATCGATCCCGAATGGCTGGAGGAGCTCAGGACTGCGTTCGAGCGAGGTTGTGAAAAGAACGTTCGTGCAGTAATCAAAGAAAGCGGCACTCGTCACGTTGACGACCTGATCAATCGAGATCAGGTGTTTGAACGAGTCATTACACACCCGCGCGTACTCTCCGCAGTTCATCACATTCTGCCGGATGGTTTCCGAGCCGGGCAGCTTGGAGGACGCGATCCGCTTCCTGGATATGGTCAACAGGGTTTGCACGCCGATTGGACGGCGCGGGTAAAAGGCGAGCCGTTTCGAGCTGTGACGACGATTTGGCTGCTTGACGATTTCACGCCCGAAAACGGGGCGACAAGGCTGGTGCCGGGGACTCACTTCTTGCTAGGCGGGCCGCCCAAGAGCTTCGTCGATCCAGCGAGCCGACTTTCCAGCACAGTGGGATCCGAAGCTTGGAATTCACGTGACTTGAAGTCGCGGCCGCACTGACCCTATAGTGAGTCGTATTAATTTAAATCATACCAACATGGTCAAATAAAACGAAAGGCTCAGTCGAAAGACTGGGCCTTTCGTTTTAATCTGATCGGCACGTAAGAGGTTCCAACTTTCACCATAATGAAA
>JADMIO010866691.1_pt1 | contig 25708 bp, 29 predicted proteins | sample 8958161 | NCBI WGS metagenome assembly JADMIO01 (sample SAMN16585339, study PRJNA669376) | soil metagenome | isolation source: Crop rotation soil | place: USA: Cullars Rotation, Alabama | collected 2011 | reverse complement strand
CGTCTCGCCCGTGGTCGGCTCGATGGCGACCGCCGGTGCCGTGAGTTGGTCGTGCGAGCGGCGCATGTTGCGTCGCGACGGCGATTTCTTGTTCTGCTGGACTGCCATGTTCTAGCTCCTTGTAGTCAATGCTTGCGCTGCATCATGCCGCGCAGCCCGGCGAAGGGTGAGCTCGCCGTCCGATCGTTACGCTCTTCGCTTCCTTTGGACCGCGCCGCGCAACCCTCGTGGCGCGGCGCGTAAGGCAGCGCCAGGATCAGCTCGTCTTCCACCAGCACGCGCAGATCCATCTCCTTGTTCGCGACCACCCGGTCGGGCGCGTCCACCTCGAGCGGCTCCGCGTCGATCTCCGCCTGCGAGCCCGCGAGCACCAACAGCGCCTGCTCGTCGACCTCCAGAGGCAGCGGCGCGAGACAGCGCTGGCACCGAAGCTGCAGCGTAGCGCGCACTCGGATCTCGAGGGCCGGGCGACCGCGCTCGTCCCGAACCCCCTGCACGGCGTAGCGTACGTCGCCGGCGTCCGATACGAGCACATCCTGGAGTCGCGGAAAGCTGCTGAGGGGCAGCGTTCCTTCCTGCGTCGCTCCGGCCGTCGCGAACTCGAAACCGTCGATGACCGGCTGGTGCGACATAAAGGCGCAGGATGATATCATCGCTCGAATTCCTTCGTCAAAACAAAGTGATGGCTCAGCCACGGCGGCTTGTGCTCGCGTCCACCTCTCGCTACCGCCGAGAGCTGCTGGCGCGGCTCGGCCTCGCGTTCGAGGTCGCTTCGCCGCAGGTGGACGAACGGCCCCTCGGCAACGAAGCACCCGCGGACACAGCGCTTCGTCTCGCGGCGCTGAAAGCGCAATCAGTGCGCGCACAAAATCGCGACGCGCTCATCATCGGCTCCGACCAGGTGGCGATAAGCGCCGGCCGCGTGCTCGACAAGCCCGGCGATCACGCCAACGCCGCACGCCAGCTGCGCGCGCTCTCGGGCAAGCGCGCCGAGTTCCACACCGCGCTCGCGCTGCTCGATGCCGCGAATGGTCGCCTGCAGACCGAGGTGGTGCCCTGCACGGTCCATTTCCGCGAGCTCGACGATAAGACGATCGAAAACTACCTGCGCCGCGAGCAACCGTTCGACTGCGCCGGCAGCGCCAAGGCCGAAGGGCTGGGCATCGCCCTGATCGCCGCCATCGAGACGCGCGACCCGACGGCGCTCATCGGCCTGCCGCTGATCGAGCTCACCTCGATGCTCGAGCGTGCCGGTCTTCGCGTAGTTTAGGTTTTTCGTTCCGGTTTGATCCTTTTCGCCATCCCCACCCCGCTGGGCGGCACGCCGGAAGCGTCCCTGCCCGCGAGCACGCTGCAGCAAATCCGGCAGCTCAAGGATTTCGTCGTCGAGAACGCGAAGTCGGCCCGCGCCTTTCTGGCCGCCGCCGGCTGCTCACCGCGCGGGCTGTCGCTGACCGAGCTGAACGAGCACACGCCGGCCGAGGCGATCGACGCGCTGCTGGCGCCCTTGCGTGCCGGGCGAGCGCTCGGCCTTCTTTCCGAAGCGGGCTGTCCGGCCATCGCCGATCCGGGCGCGGCCCTGGTTGAGGCGGCGCAGCGGGAGAATTTTCGTGTCGTGCCGCTGGTCGGACCCTCGTCCATCGCGCTCGCGCTGATGGGCTCGGGCCTCGAGGGCCAGCGGTTCGCCTTCTGTGGCTACCTGCCGCGCGAGGCAGCGGACCGCACGCGGCGCATCAAGGAGCTGGAAGTGCGCTCGCGGCGCGAGCGCGAAACGGAGATCTTCATCGAGACGCCCTACCGCAACGACGCGCTGTTCGGAGCGCTGCTGGAGGCATGCGGGCCCGGAACGCGCCTTTGCGTGGCCGCCGATCTCACGCTCCCCACGGAGAGCATTCGCACGCGCACCATCGCAGACTGGCGCCGCGCGCGCGAGGCGCCCGGCAAGCGCCCCGCCGTGTTTCTGCTGCTCGCTAGAACGTGAAGCCGCTCGGCGCGGCGGCGACCTGGCCGTCGTTTCGCGGCGCGGTGATGACAATGCGAATCGGCTCCATATTGTCCAGCTGCGCGCGCTCGGCGGCATCACGCATGCCGACGTCGAGAGCCGTGAAAACCAGCGCGGTTATCGCTACGGCAAATGTCAGTGCAATCGCGCGAGTGATTCTTGTCATGCCCGATCCTCCCTTGGCTGGCCATGACTGTAGAGGCCGGCGACCAGGCGGTCAGCGCACCACGCCGCATTCTGACAGTGCTTGATTCACCGACCCGCGTGAAATAGCTCCTGTCGCTAGAACGTAAAGCCGCTCGCCGCGGCGGCGACCACGGTGTCCTCGCGCTCGGCCGTGATGACGATGCGCACGGGTTCCGTGGTGGCAAGCTTCTCGGTGCCTTCGCGCATGGTCATGTCGAGACCGAAAAGCGCGAGGCCATGGAGCGCGAGGGCGAGACTGAGGGCGGTAAGTTTCATGGTGGTCCCCTTTCGTGTTACGCAGATTAGGACCACCGCGGGCCGTTGCCGAGCGTCAGGCGACGCTCGCGCGATGTGCGGGATTCACCTGATCGGCGCGAAATTGCTCCTAAGCACCAAATCCGCGAGGCTGCTCGCGACCGACGCGCCGAAGCGCTTCGCGACCTTCTCGGCGAAACCTTCCTTCACCGTGTAGTCGACGATCTCCTCCGCCTTCACGACGTCGCGCGCCACCGTGTCGAGGCTGCCGAAGCCGTCGGCGAGACCGAGCTCGACGCTCTTCTGGCCCGTCCAGATGAGCCCGCTGAACATGTCGGGGGTCTCCTTCAGGCGCTTGCCGCGCCCCTCGCGCACGACTTCGATGAACTGGCCGTGGATGTCCTTCATCATCGTATTGATGTAGTCCTTGTCCTTGTCGCGCAGCGGCGAGAACGGATCGAGCATTCCTTTGTTCTCGCCGGCGGTGATCAGCCGGCGCTCGACACCAAGCTTGTCCATGAGGCCGGTGAAGCCGAAGCCGTTCATCAACACGCCGATCGAGCCGACGATGCTTGCCTTCCCGACGTAAATGCGGTCGGCGCCGGCCGCGACGAAGTAGCCGCCGGAGGCGCAGATGTCCTCCACCACCGCGTAGAGCGGGATGTCGGGATACTTCTTGCGCAGGCGGCGCATCTCGTCGTAGATGGTCTGCGCCTGCACCGGGCTGCCGCCGGGCGAGTTGATGCGCATGATCACCCCCTGCGTGGCCTTGTCCTTGAACGCAGCCTGCAGCGCCGTGGTGATGCGCTCGGCGCTGCCGTCGGTGCCAGGCGCGATGATGCCGTTCAGCTCCACCAAAGCCGTGTGCTTCTTGCCGCCGGCGAGGTCGGCGCGACTCGACCAGTCGACCATCACGAGCAGCAGGAAAGTGATGTAGGCAAAGGTGAGCAGCTTGAAGAAGATGCCCCAGCGGCGCCGGCGGCGCTGCTCGATCAGGGCGTCGTGCGCGAGCTTGGTGATGAGCTCGCGCTCCCAGTTCGGGTTGGTGCTGTCAGTCATCTTCGAACCCCGTGAAGTAAACCATCCCATCGCGTTCTTCCACATTAAGTTTCAGTAGCCCCCCGTTGCAGGGACCTCCGACGCAGCGGCCGCTCGCCGCGTCGTAGGTCGCGCCGTGTGTCGAGCAGAGGAGGTCGCGGCCGTCGGCATCGAAAAATACTCCTTCCTGCCAGTCAAGTTCCATCGCGACATGCGCGCAGCGATTGAGGTACGCATGCACCGTGCCCTTGTAGCGGATGGCAAAGGCCGGCGCCGGCTCGCCGAAGTACTCCACCTCGAAGCGCACGCCGCGTCCGGAGTTCGCCAGCGCGCTCGAGGCGCAGATCAGCCTTGCGTCGCCAGCCACTGTTCCAGTTCGCTCACGCTCGCGACGCAGCCCCGCGGCCCGCACTCCAGAAGCCCGGCGGCGGCATGCGCGCCGTAGGTCACCGCGAGCGCGTCCACGCCGGCCGCACGCGCCATTTCCAGGTCGTGCGAGGTATCGCCGATCATGAGGGCATTGTCCGCCGCCACGCCGAGTTCGGCCATGAGCTCGTACAGCATCGCCGGATGCGGCTTCGGGCGCGTCTCATCCGCGCAGCGCGACGCGCGGAAGTAGGGCCGCAGACCGCTCGCGTCGAGCGCGCGGTCAAGGCCGCGACGCGACTTGCCAGTCGCGATGCCGAGCGCGCGCTCGGCGCTGAGCCGCTCGATCAGCTCGCGCATGCCGGCGAAGAGGCCCATTTTGTCCTCGCTCGCGCGAAAATGCGCGCGGTAGCGCTCCACGAACTCCGGCATGCGCTCCGGCGGCAGGTCCGGGACCGTGCCGCGCAGTGCATCGTGCAGCCCGAGGCCGATGACATGCCTCGCCTGCTCCTCGCTCGGCACCGGCAACCCGAGTTCGGCGGCCGCCAGGCGAATGCATTGCGCGATGGCACTGGCCGAGTCGATGATCGTGCCATCCCAGTCGAAGATGAGCAGCCGGTACCTCACAGGCGCGCCGCGAACGACGCCATGTCCGCCGGGAGCGCCGCCTCCAGGCGCAGGCGCTCGCCGGTGAGCGGATGAGCAAAGGCGAGACGCCCGGCATGCAGCAACAGCCGCTTGACGCCCTGCTGCTGGAGGCCCCGGTTGAGTCCGAAATCGCCGTACTTGTCGTCCCCCAGGATGGGATGGCCGGCGTGCGCGAGATGCACCCGGATCTGGTGCGTCCGACCGGTGAGGAGTCGCACCTCCAGGACGCTGAAATTGGCGCCGCGCTTGCGAACGCGCACCTGAGTGCGTGCCGCCATGCCGCCTTCACGAACGCTGACCCGGCGCTCGCCGGTGCCCGTTACATATTTGTGCAGCGGGTCGGACAGCTCGAACGTGCTTTCGGCCGGCGCCCCTTTGACGATCGCGATATACACCTTCTCCACCCGCCCCTCGCGCAACTGCTCGTGCATGGCGGTCAGGGCACTGCGCTTCTTGCACACTATTAGTAAGCCCGAGGTGTCCCGGTCCAGGCGGTGCGCCAGCTCGAGCGCCTTCAATTGCGGCCGGGCTGCGCGCAGCGATTCGATCACCCCGAAGCTGACGCCGCTCCCACCGTGGACCGCGATGCCGGCAGGCTTGTCGATCACCAGCACCGCCGGATCCTCGAAGACCACCGGGAACTCGGCCGGCTTTGCAGTTTTTACCGCGGTCGATGTCCGCACCGGCGGCACGCGTACCCGGTCGCCGATCCGCAGCCGATACTCGGGACCGACGCGGCCGCTGTTCACGCGCACCTCGCCGCTGCGAAGCACCCGATAGACATGGCTTTTCGGCACGCCGCGCAGGCGCTTCAGCAGAAAGTTGTCGATGCGCTGCGCGGCCGCCTCTTCGCCGATCTCCAGCGTGGTGGCCCGCAGAGGCGACCCCGGCTTGTTTAAGTCATTCATTTTCCAGTATGATCAACCGGTCGCTTCGAGTTGCGAGGCACAGGAAGACCGGCGGTGCCGGCTCCTGCAACCCGCCTCCTGCCCGGCCACAGCCGGGCCTGAAGCGCTGGTTAATTTCGCTCACCGGAAGTAGCGATACTACTAGCAGCGCGCGCAGGTTATTTTCCCAACGGACCTCAACGCCCGCATCCGGGCATCCTTCAAACTAGGAGAGCAACGCCGAGCCGTCTCCTGCGCGCGCAGGAGAACAACAAGTGAAGCGGATGTTATTCAACGCGACGCAGCAGGAAGAGCTGCGCGTCGCGATCGTCGACGGACAGAAGCTCGTCGACCTCGACATCGAATCAGCCTCTAGGGAACAACGCAAGAGCAACATCTATAAAGGCATCATCACCCGCATCGAGCCCAGCCTCGAGGCCGCGTTCGTCGACTACGGCGAGGAGCGGCACGGGTTCCTGCCGTTCAAGGAAGTCTCCCGCAGCTATTTCAAGGAAGGTATCGACCCCGGCCGTGCCCGCATCCAGGATGCGCTGCGCGAAGGCCAGGAGCTGATCGTCCAGGTCGAGAAGGACGAGCGCGGCACGAAAGGCGCCGCCCTCACCACCTTCATCAGCCTGGCCGGACGCTACCTCGTCCTGATGCCGAACAATCCCCGGGGCGGCGGCGTCTCACGCCGGGTCGAGGGCGAGGACCGCAACGAGCTGCGCGACACGCTGGACCAGCTGCAGCTTCCCGAAGGCATGAGCATCATCGCCCGGACCGCGGCGATCGGCCGCACGGCCGAGGAGTTGAACTGGGACCTGAACTACCTGATGCAGCTTTGGCGCGCCGTCGAGAGCGCCGCTACGGACACCTCGAAGAAGCCCTTCCTCATCTACCTCGAATCGAGCCTCGTCATCCGGGCGATCCGGGACTACTTCCAGCCGGACATCGGCGAAATCCTGATCGATACGGAGGAAATCTTCGAGCAGGCCCGGGCGTTCATGCAGACGGTGATGCCGGGCAACGTCAACAAGGTGAAGCTCTACCGCGACGACATACCGCTCTTCTCGCGCTTCCAGATCGAGCACCAGATCGAGAGCGCCTATTCGCGCCAGGTCGCGCTGCCCTCCGGGGGCGCGATCGTCATCGACCACACCGAGGCGCTGGTGGCCATCGATGTGAACTCGGCGCGCGCCACCCGTGGCGGCGACATCGAGGAGACGGCGCTGCGCACCAACGTCGAGGCGGCGGACGAGGTCGCCCGACAGCTCCGCCTTCGCGACCTGGGCGGTCTGATCGTCATCGACTTCATCGACATGGAGTCGCAGAAAAACCAGCGCGAGGTCGAGAACCGTCTGCGCGAGGCGCTCAAGTACGACCGCGCCCGCGTGCAGATCGGCAAGATCTCGCGCTTCGGCCTGATGGAGCTCTCGCGCCAGCGGCTGCAGCCCTCGCTCGAGGAAACGGCGCACATCAACTGCCCGCGCTGCTCCGGCACCGGCTTCATCCGGGGCACCGAGTCGACGGCGCTGCACGTCCTGCGCATCATGCAGGAGGAGGCGATGAAGGAGAACACCGGCGCGGTGCACGCGCAGGTGCCGGTCGACGTCGCCTCGTTCCTGCTGAACGAGAAGCGCGGCGAGATCCAGAAGCTCGAGGGACGCCTGAAGGTCAACATCGTCATGGTGCCCAACCCGCACCTCGAGACGCCGCACTACAAGGTGCAGCGCCTGCGGCACGACGAGCTGAACGAGATGGAACACGTACCGTCCAGCTACGAGATGGTCGAGCAGCCCGAGGAGCCGAAGGCGCCGGGCAGCGAGACCGCCGAAGCGCGCGCCGAGCGGCAGCAGCCGGTGGTGAAGACCATCACGCCGTCGCAGCCGGCGCCTTTGCCGGCGGAGCCGCGCCAGCAGGCGCCCGAGCCGGCGCCGATCGTGCAACCGGTCGCCGCAGCAGCAAGCGCCAGCGTGAATGCCGGTGTCGGCTTCTTCTCGCGCTTTCTCTCCCTCTTCAAGCCGCCCGCACCGGCCGGCGGAACGCTGCAGACTGCGCCGACCGCCCCCGCGTCCGCGATCCAGGCGGCGCAGCCGCCGCGCGAGCCGCGCCGCGACCAGGGCCGCCGCGATCAACAGCAGCGGCGTGAAGGCCGGCGCGACGATCGCCGCGAGGGGCGCGGCGACGGTCGCGGTGATGGGAGAGGTGAGGGCCGCGGCGAGCGCCAGGATCGCCAGCAGCACGGCCGCCTCGAGCAGCGCCGCAACGGCCAGCAGCGTGACGGCCAGCGTGACGGGCAGCGCGAGCCGCGCGAGGGCCAGCGCGAACATCGTGGCGAACGCCAGGGCGGCCGCCAGGGAGGCGAACAACGCCAGGGCGGCGAGCGCCAGCAGCAGCAGCACGCCCGCGAGCAGCAGCAACAACCGCAGCGCCCGCCGCAACCGCAGGCGCAGCAGCAGCGACCCGAGCGTGAAGGCGACGGCGAGCGCCGCGGCGGCCGCAACCGCCACCGGCGCGATCGCGGCGACCGGGGCCGCGGCGAGCGCCGCGAGGGCGAACCGCAGTTGAGCGCGATCGCCGCGGAGCAGCGGCGCATCCACGAGCTGGAGTCAGCGCGCGCGGAAGAAGTTCGCCGTCCCCCCGCGGAACCCGTGCACGAGACGCCCATAGCGGAGCCGCTGGCCGCGCCGGTGGCGGAGCGACGCGAGGAATTTGCCGCCGAGCCGACCGCACCGCGCATGGAGGAGCAGCCCTACCGCGAAGAGCCGCGCAGCGAGCTGCTGCAAGCGCAACCGCGGCGCGAAGAGCCGCGCCGGCAGGAGCCGCGCATCGATGCGCAGCAGCTCCTGAGCGACTCCGGCCTCGTGATGGTGGAGACCGATCGCGCCAAGACGCAGGTTCAGCCCGCCGCAACCGAGGAGCCGCAGCATCTGGGCCGCCCGCGCCGCGAACGGCCCCGGCGCACGGCGCAGGACGACGAGCTCGTCCAGATCGAGACTAGGAAGTAGTTTTCAGCTCACGCACGAGGTCACGGCAGGTGGTCTCGACGAGGTCGAGCACGCGCTCGAAGCCTTCCGGCCCGCCGTAGTACGGGTCGGGCACGTCGTGCCCGGCGACAAACAGCCGCACCTTGTGCTTGTGCTCGACCGGCGCCATGCGCGTGAGAGCGCGCAGGTGACCGCGGTCCATCGCCAGGATGAGGTCGAAGCGCGCGAAATCCTCCGTCGTCACCTGCCGCGCGCGCAGCGCACTCAGGTCGTAGCCCCGGTTCTTTGCATGGTGCTGCGCCCGCTCATCGGGCGCCGCTCCAACATGCCAGTCGCCGATGCCCGCCGACTGGATATGAAGCTCGAGCCCCTCCGCCGCCGCCAGATGCCGCAGCACGGCCTCGGCGGTCGGCGAGCGGCAGGTGTTGCCGGTGCAGACGAATAGAATCGCGCGTTTTTCCTTCATGCCTTCACCGATTATCCGCATTCGGCTCGCGCGGCGCGGCGACGGTTCCACGATCGCGGCGTTCAATCGCGCCATGGCGCTCGAGACCGAGGCCAAGGCGCTCTTCCCGCGCGTGATCGGCGCCGGCGTGCGCCGCCTGCTCGCCCGGCCGCAGTCCGGCTTCTACGTGATCGCCGAGCGCGACGCCGAGGTGGTCGGAGCGCTGCTCATCACCAAGGAATGGAGCGACTGGCGAAACGGCGACTTCTGGTGGGTGCAGAGCGTGTACGTGGTGCCTGAGCATCGCGGCCGCGGGGTCTATCGCCGGCTCTACCGGCACGTGCAGAAGCTCGCCGCGCGCCGGCGCTCAGTCGTCGGCTTTCGCCTCTACGTCGACCACGACAACGCGAAGGCGCGCCGCGTCTACCGCTCGCTCGGGATGAAGGAGACGCGCTACCTCGTGTTTGAGCAGCTCAAGCCGGGCATCCGCTTCTTCACGCCGGCGCGCAAGCACCGCCGCTAGGACAGCGTGCGGCTCTTCGCTACGACCCCGGAGGGCGTGAAGAGCACCCGGATCTCGCTCTTGCCGAGCGCGTAATCCCAGATTTCGTAGCCGTTGTCGAAGCGCAACCGCTTCCCTTCGCCAAGCGCCGCCGCCACATCGGGCTTCGTAAAGCCACGCAGCGGATCGTCGTCAGGCACCGTGGCCGCCATCGGCTCCAATTCGACGAGTGTGTCGTCCGGCCAGCTTTTGTCGCCGAGCGGCAGCGTATAGGCGCGGTCGAGCAGCGCCTCGCAGTCGCAATAGCGTCGCTCGGCCTGCGGCGTATCGCCGACCAGCACCCCGGCGTAGAGGCGCGCCGCGGGCAGCACCTCGCGGCGCTCGCCGTGATGCAGCACAACGCCGAACACCGGCTGCTCGGCAAAGAACAGATAGCGCACCTCGCGCTGGCCGCAGTAGCTGGCCGGATCCTGCAGCGCGCCGAAGAAGCGGTCGAGCACGCTCGGATACTGCGAGACAAGACCGGCGCGCATGCCGACCAGGCACTCCAGGCGCAGGTCGCCCAGCCGCCGCGTGTTCGCCGGCAGGCCGGGCGTCCGAATATCGGCGCGCCAAGTCATCGTCTGCGTCGGCCGGTTCGCGCTGACCACCGCGTCTTCGCGCAGCGCCTTGGCATCACGGCCGAGCGTGAAGGTGCCGTCGTCCGCGAGCGGAACAGGCTGCTTCACCGTGTCGCCGAGCAAGCGCAGCTGCACATCGCGGATGTCCGTGTCCCGCTTGCGCGGCAGGACCCGATAGCGCAGCTCGGCCGCGGGCGCGAGGGCATGGCGCTCGGCGAAGAGATCCATGCCCTGCACCATCTTGCGGTACGACTTGTCGACCGGGTTGCGCAGGTCGCGGATGACGATCGTCTCGGTCGCGAACGCCGGTGCCGCGGCGAGGAGCAGGAGAAGCGCGAGCCGCCTCATTCGGACGCCAGCTCCACGCCGAAGACCCGCTTCTTGAGCTCGGACAGCTGGTCGCGCGCCTTGGCCGCCTCTTCGAACTCCAGGTTCTTGGCATGCATGAGCATCTTCTTCTCGAGCGCCTTGATCTCGCGCGCGAGCTGCTTCTCGCTCATCGCCTCGTAGCGCGCCTCCTGCCGCGCGGCGGCGCGCACCGCCTCCGCATCCTCCGCCTCGTAGACGCCGTCGATCAGGTCCTTGATGCGCTTCATCACGCCCTTGGGCGTGATGCCGTGGCTCTCGTTGTAATCGATCTGCTTGTTACGCCGGCGGTCGGTCTCCTCGATGGCCCGCTTGATGGAGTCGGTCACCTGGTCGGCGTAGAGGACCGCGGTGCCGTTGATGTGGCGCGCCGCGCGGCCGATGGTCTGGATGAGCGAGCGCTCGGAGCGCAGGAAGCCCTCCTTGTCTGCATCGAGGATCGCGACGAGCGACACCTCCGGCAGGTCCAGACCTTCGCGCAGCAGGTTGATGCCGACCAGCACGTCGAATTCGCCCAGGCGCAGGTCGCGGATGATCTCGACGCGTTCGATGTTTTCAACTTCCGAGTGCAGATAGCGCACCTTCACGCCGTGCTCCGAGAGGTACTCGGTCAGCTCCTCCGCCATGCGCTTGGTCAGCGTGGTTACCAGCACACGCTCGAGCTTCTTGACCCGCATGCTGATCTCCGAGAGGAGGTCGTCCACCTGGGTCGACGCCGGCCGCACGATCACCTGCGGATCCACCAGGCCGGTCGGGCGCACCACCTGCTCGACGATCGCGTCGGCGGATTTCTCCCGCTCGTAATCCGCCGGCGTCGCCGAGACGAAGGTGGTCTGGCGCACCACCTTCTCGAACTCGTCGAACCTGAGCGGCCGGTTGTCCAGCGCGCTGGGCAGGCGGAAGCCGTACTCGACCAGGTTTTCCTTGCGCGAGCGATCGCCGCGATACATGCCGCCGAGCTGCGGGATGGTGACGTGGCTCTCGTCGATGAACATGAGCGCGTCGGCCGGCAGGTAGTCGATCAGCGTCGGCGGCGGCTCGCCGGCCTGGCGGCCGGACAGGTGGCGCGAGTAGTTCTCGATGCCCTTGCAGAAGCCGAGCTCGGCGAGCATCTCGAGGTCGAAGCGAGTGCGCTGCTCGATGCGCTGCGCCTCGACCAGCCGCCCGGCGTCCTGGAAGAACTGGATGCGCTCGCGCAGCTCGAGCTTGATCGCCTCGATCGCGCGCAGCGTCGTTTCGCGCGGCGTCACGTAGTGGCTCGACGGATACACGGTGAAGCGCGCCATCGGGTGCTGAACGCGCCCGGTCAGCGGATCGAACACCTCGAGCTTCTCCACCTCGTCGTCGAGGAGGGAGATGCGGATCGCGTGCTCGGCATGCTCGGCCGGGAAGACGTCGACCACGTCGCCGCGCACGCGGAAAGTGCCGCGCCGGAAATCGAGATCGCTCCTCGTGTATTGCATCGCCACCAGCCGCGCCAGCACGTCGCGCTGCGACAGCTTCTCGCCCTGGCGCAGGTGCAGGATCATGCCGTGGTACTCGGAAGGATCGCCGATACCGTAGATGCACGACACGGTGGCGACGATCACCACGTCGCGCCGCTCGAGCAGCGACTTCGTCGCCGAAAGCCGCATCTGCTCGATGTGGTCGTTGATCGACGAATCCTTCTCGATGTACAGGTCTCGCGCCGGCACGTAGGCCTCCGGCTGGTAGTAGTCGTAGTAGGAGACGAAGTACTCGACCGCGTTCTCGGGAAAGAACTCGCGGAACTCGGAATAGAGCTGCGCCGCCAAGGTCTTGTTCGGCGCCAGCACCAGCGCCGGCCGTCCCGCCCTCGCGATCACGTTCGCCATGGTGTAGGTCTTGCCGGAGCCCGTGACTCCCAGGAGCGTCTGGAACGCAAGCCCGTCGTTGATGCCGTCGAAAAGGCGGGCGATCGCCTGCGGCTGGTCGCCGGACGGCGAATAAAGCTCCGCAAGACGGAAAGGGCTGTTGGGAAACGTAATGGCCACGGTAAAATCGACGCAGAAAACCCACCATTTTAGTCGATGAACGCTCCCCACTCGCCGTCCCTGCTTTCCCAGGTGCCGCTCGCGCCGGCCGATCCGATCCTCGGCATCACCGAGGCGTTCGTCGCCGATACCAATCCGCGCAAAGTCAATCTCGGCGTCGGGGTCTATACCGACGACGCCGGCAAGGTGCCGCTCCTCGAGTCTGTGAGGCGCGCGGAAAGCGAGCGGCTGAAGGCCGCGCCGCCGCGCAACTATCTGCCGATCGACGGCCTGGCCGCTTATGACCGGGCGGTGCAGGAGCTGGTGTTCGGGAAAGATTTCGCCGCGCTGAAAGAGAAGCGCGTCGTCACCGTGCAGGCAATCGGCGGCACGGGCGGCCTGAAGATCGGGGCGGATTTCCTGAAGCGCATCAGCCCCGACGCGGAAGTCTGGATCAGCGACCCGAGCTGGGAGAATCATCGTCAGCTCTTCGAAGCCGCCGGCTTCACGGTGAAGAACTACCCCTACTACGAGCCGAAGACGCGCGGGCTCAACTTCTCCGGCATGCGCGAGGCTCTTTCGTCCGCTCCCGCCGGGACGATCGTCGTGCTGCACGCCTGCTGCCACAATCCGACCGGCGTCGATCTCATCGGCGAGCAATGGAAGGAGATCCTCGCGATCGTGCAAAGGCGCGGACTCATCCCGTTCCTCGACCTCGCCTATCAGGGTTTCGCCGACGGCCTGGATGAGGATGCCTATGCGGCGCGCGTCTTCGCGGGCGCCATGACGCCCGTCTTCCTGTCGAGCTCGTTCTCGAAGTCCTTCTCGCTCTACGGCGAGCGCGTGGGCGCCTTCACAGTCGTCACCGCGAGCGCCGAGGAAGCGACGCGCGTGCTTTCGCAGGTGAAGCGCATCGTGCGCACCAATTACTCCAACCCGCCGACGCACGGCAGCCAGCTCGTCGCCACGGTGCTCAATTCGGTCGAGCTGCGCGCGCAATGGGAACAGGAGCTCGCCGCCATGCGCGACCGCATCAAGCGCATGCGCCTCGAACTCGCTGCCAACGTCAAGGAGCGCGCCAAGGCGGACTGGGGCTTCATCCTCCAGCAGCGCGGCATGTTTTCCTACACCGGCCTTACCAAGGAGCAGGTGCAGCGCCTGCGCAAGGAATTCTCGATCTACGCCATCGAGACCGGCCGCATCTGCGTCGCGGCGCTCAATTCGGGCAACGTCAAATACGCCGCCGAAGCGATCGCGAACGTGATCCGCTGACTGCCGACCCCCTGTCAAGGGGGTCGTGAGCCGCAGGCGAACGGGGGGTTCAGGTAAAATCCCGCCCTTCCATTCGGATCCCCGATAGCTCAGTTGGTAGAGCGACGGACTGTTAATCCGCAGGTCCCAGGTTCGAGCCCTGGTCGGGGAGCCATAAAAACAGTTAGTTACGTGACGATCGCAGCAGTCCTCAGATCAGCGTTCCAAACCAGTTGCAGTAGCGTTGCAGTTACCCCGCGAGTGCACGGATGACGCTCGTGGTGAGCATCAACGGCCCCGACACGATCTGGCTCATGGCGGATCGTCGGCTCTCCTCGCCGGGAAAACGGCCGAAAGATGATGGCATCAAGGTGATGCTCGTCGAGGCTACGGACGGCAAGGCGATTCTCGGCTACTCAGGGGTCGGCGCGACCGCGCGCGGAACGCAGCCGGCTGACTGGATGGCCGCAGTTCTCCGTGGCAGGAAACTGTCCCTGGAAGCCTCTCTCGGCGCAATCGCGGACGCGATCAAACGCGAATTCCCGCGGCACATGCTGCTCATGCCACGGGGTGGTGCGGCCGCCCACAACGTGGTCGCCGCGGCCCTCGTCGACGACCAGGCGAGGGTTTACACGATCGACATAGAGTTCTCGCAGGATCGCAAGCAGTATCGATCACGGTACACCCGCCACATTGTCGGGCGAACAATCGGAACGGCCCGGCCTCGAACGCCGCGATTGGCGGTGGCAGGTTCGGGAGCGTTGTACCTGTGGAAGGATAAGCGTTGGATGCGTCGCCTGCTCCGCCTAGCCGCCGCTCATGCGCGCGGCCGAATTTCCGAGTACACCGTGGCTGACGACTTGGCAGCGCTCAATCATGAAGTCCACCTGCACGACGCTTCGGTGGGGCCGCGCTGCGTTGTGGTATGGCGGCATCGGGACGGGAGCCCTCGCAAGGGCGGAGGGGCTCAGCAGTTTTACGACGGCACCGCCCGTGAGAACAACGGCCCCATTCTTCCCACGATTGCGAACGGCATGGACGTTGGTGGTTTGATTGGCGTGCTCATGCCACGAATGCAGAAGCAGCTGGAGGCGATGAAAAGGGGCGAAACCGCATCCTTCGATCCCTTCGATGGCATCAATGCTGAGCTGGCGCGCTTGCCTGACAAGCCGGACGAAAAGCTACGCTGAGCGCCTCACGCAGTGCTTGACGATCGCATCCTCGCCCTCGCCCGGCGCACCGCTGCGACGCAGCTCGCGGATCTCGATCACCCATTCGCGATGACGATTGGCGGCTGGAAGGCGAAGCTCCACGGCTACGGGCAGCTGTACATCTATCTCTTCCTCGCCTACGAGAAGGAGATCGGGCGCCGCGCCCAGGTGATCTGGAGCAACCTACATCGGGCACACGGCTCGCACGGCAGCGCGCTTTCGCCTGGCCTGCGCGCTGACTTCGCCGAGGTTTTCCGCGCCGACGTCAACGCGATGGTGGAGGCCTTGCGCCCGCGCTTCGACGAGGACATGAAGGGCGCCCCCCAGAGCGCCAAGGAGCCCACCTGGATCGAAAAGTTTGCCGCCGCGCGCGAGCGCGAGCTCGAAAGGTACGCAGCAGAGATTGAGCACTATGTGACGAACCTCGAGACCGCGGCCGCTCGCGGCGCGCCGGCCGGCACTTCCTACACGATTCACGGCAACGTCGGCGCGCTCGTCACCGGCGCCGGCGCCACCACCCACGTGGTCCAGAACATCAACTCTGTCGACCGCGAGGCGCTGTTGAAGGCCCTTGAGCTCGTAAGGCAAGCGATCGGGGCAGCGCCTGAGATTCAGGAGCACGCTCGCCGCGAGCTGGTAGAGCTCGCCGAGGAAGCAGCCGGCGAAATCGAAAAGGAAAGCCCGAACACGCGGCGGTTATCGCTCACGCTGCAGACGTTGTCGGCCGCGGTCCAGGGCATCGCCAGCGCTCCAGGCGCGTATGAGGCGCTGCGCGCCGCGGCAGCAGCGATCGGCATCAACCTTTGAGACCACGTGCAGCCGCTCAAGCACATCGCGCCGCTCGCCGTCTTCACTGATGCGGGCAAATGGGACCTTGCTGGAACGGCGTTCGCCCTCACGGCGCCCGACATCATCCTGACAGCCGCGCACTGTGTTCATGGACTCTCGGCTGAGCGCGTGGGCTACGCTCACCCGGCTACTTCGCAGACGCCAGGCCGGATCATCCGCGCCACGTCGATCGACAGGCACCCATCGGCCGACCTAGCGATCCTGCGCGTACCCGCTGACGATGCCCTCCTCATCGCCTTTTGGGGCTTCGTCAGCAACTACGGGCTGGGAGAGGAGTTCATGACCTACGGCTTCCCCTATGAGGACATCGCGGGAGGCTTCAAGCAGCTCGTGCCCAGGATGTTCATCGGCCACTACCAGCGCTTTTTCCACTACGTCCATGGGCCCTGGCGCTACCTCGCCGGCGAGATGAACGTGCCCTCTCCATTGGGCCTGAGCGGCGCGCCGATCTTTCGGCCAGGTGCCCAGCAAATGCTTACCGGCATAGTCACCGCTAACACGAGCAGCGAGCTGGTGGAGGATTACTACGAGGAAACCGATCGCGCCGGCGCCAAGGTCGTGCACAAGACCGCCCGCATCACCACATACGGCATCGCCCTCATGCTGCATTCGATAGCCGATTGGCTGAAGCCTCGCTTGCCGAATCTCGAAGCGCATCCCAAAGCTTGGGAGTGAGGCGCAAATGCCGATCAACCGCGAATCCGTCCAGGCGCTCCTCGTCATCATGATGTTCGACAACACGCGCATCTCGTCGGGCACCGCTTTCGTGGCGCAGGCCCCCCGTGGGCCGGTCCTCATAACGAACCGCCATAACGTCACGGGCCGCCACCAAGAGACCGGCGATCCGCTCGACAAGGAGCACGGCGCGATCCCAAACGCGATCGAGATCGTGCACAACGTCAAAGGCAAGCCCGGCAACTGGCAGGGCAAGAGAGAGCTGCTCTCCAATGCTGATGGCTCGCCGCGGTGGATTGAGCATCCGAGGTACGGCGCCAAGGCCGATTTCGTCGCGCTGCCGCTCACGCAGCTACAGGACGTCGAGCTCATGCCGTTTGATCTCGCCAAGCCTGGCGCGGACATCGGCATTAAGCCGACCAGCATGGTCAGCGTCATTGGCTTCCCCTTCGGGCTGCTGAGCGGGGGACTCCCTATCGGGATCTGGGCGACGGGCTTTGTCGCGTCAGAGCCCGACGTCGACGCCTACGGCGGCATGCCGACGATGCTGATCGACTGCAGGACGCGACAGGGCCAGTCGGGCTCGCCCGTGCTCGCCTATCGAGAAGGGGGCGCGGTCAGCATGGTCGATGGATCGACAGCAATGTTTACCGGACCCGTGTCCCGCTTCCTCGGGATCTACAGCGGACGGATCAACAAAGAATCCGATCTCGGCATCGTGTGGAGGGCGCCGGCGATCGCCGAGCTGGTGGCCTCGATCAAGTAGGAGGCCTACTCGCACCCGTGCGCCAGCAGGGGTGGAGCGCCGCGAAGGTGCAACGCTAGTGCAACGGCTGGCGCTGCGGCGCCGAGATCCGTGCCCCATGTCATAGGGAGAACGACTCTCAGGCCTGCGGATTGATGGTCCGCCGTCCGTCCACCAGGTGCGCGCGGTGTACGAGAGTCGGCACCTCTAGCGCCGCTTCGGCTAGGCCGGCTGAGAGGCCAAAGCCTGCCGCTTCCTTCACCGATGACTCGGTGACTGCCTCCCGGCCGATATCAGACTAAGGTCGTATCGACGGCTTTCGGTAAATGCGGTCGAATGCACCGCCGTCATGGGGGCTCCTTCGTGATTCATACCGCATACCGCCGCGTCGCCATTGCCGCGCTCGCGTTTCTCGTCGCCTGCGCCACCAGCAAGCTGATCAGGCAGGAGGCCAACCCGGCATACGTCGGCAAGCCGCTCCAGAGCGTGATGGTGGTCGGGGTGAACGCCGACGAGATCGTGCGGCGCACATTCGAGGACCGCGTCGTCGCGCTGCTCGGCCAGCGCGGGATAAAGGGGATCGCGGGCTACTCGGCGATCGGCAGACGCGGCCAGGTGCAGGAAGCGGAACTGCGGGAGGCGATCGCCAAGTCGGGCGCGGAGGGCGTGATGATCACGCGGGTCATCCGGGTGGACCGTACGTCGGGCACGCTGCCCGAGTCCACGGTGGCTGTCGGCTACGGCTGGGGTGGCTTCTATGGCTACTACTCCGGCGTGTGGCAGACGGTCACCACTCCCGCGCAGACCGTCACCGGCCCGGCGTGGACGGTCTCCGAGACACGCCTCTTCGACGCGAAGAACGGCGCGCTTGCTTGGACCGGGCTGGTGGACACCCGAGAGAACGACAACCTCGATGCCGCCATGACGCAATACATCAAGGTCATCTTCGACGCCATGGTCGGCGACAAGGTCCTCTAGCCGGTGGTGCGCTCAAGTTCAAGGAGCAATGGTCTATGAAAAGAGCCGCTCGTTCCGCCCTGTCCGCCGCGCTTCTGGGCGCCATAGCTCTCTCGACAGGCTGCGCTACGAAGCCCGAAACCACGGTGGAAGTCACCTGGGCGACCCCGCAGCCGCCGCCGGCGTCGTCGTTCAAGAAGCTGATGATCATTACGGTGGCGTCCAGCGAGTTCGTGCAGGAGGCCTTCCAGAACCAGATGGCCGCGGAACTGAAGAAGCAAGGCGTCAACGCCGTAGCATCGCGCCGCTATTTCACCATCTACACCGACGCCGAGCGCGATCGCTTCAAGCGCAGCATCGACGAATCGGACGCGGATTTCATCCTGCTCGCGCGCGTGGTCAATAGCTCGCAGAAGTCGTACGAAGACCGCAGCATGATCCTCGGACCGGGCGGCATGCCCTACGCGGACGCGACGGGCATCCAGGGCGCCTACGCCCGCGCCTTCTACCCGGGTTCAGTCGTCTCGGGACCCGACGCTTCCGTTAAGACCGTTACCTCGGAGGCATCCATCTTCGCCGCAAGGGGCGAAAAGCTCATCTGGTCCGCCAGGATCCGCACGACCAACACCCAGTCGGTGACTGGCGCAGAGTACGCTCCGGAATACGTCGGCGTGGTTCTCAAGGCGATGAAGAAGGACAAGCTCCTCTAGCGCTGCGCGACGTACGCTTTCGCCTGCCCTATCTCGGGCCGCGTTGAATCCGCCTTGGCCGCGAGCGCCAGGAAGCGCTCGTAATACAGCTTTGCCTTGGCCGTATCGCCGGAGAGCTGTGCGGCGCGCGCGGCGCCATAGAGTCCGCGATAACGATTCGGCTCGCGCAGTGCGGATTGCTCGAAAGCCGTGAGCGCTTGCGCAGGCTGGCGCAGCTCGAGGAGCATCTCACCGAGCAGCTCTCTCGCCGGCACGACCGGACTCGGCGTCACGATGTGCTTCTCCATCGAGTCTTCGAGATCCGCGGCCGAGCTCATGAGCTTGAGCGCCTGCTCCGGGCGCTTCGCGGCGAACTCCGTCCACGCTTGCACGGTGAGGCGCTGCACGTCGATCTGTTTTGCCCAGTAGCCGATCTTCTGCTCGAGCAGCGCATCGCGCAGCGACGCGAGTTCAGCCGCTTCGCGCTCCGCGGCACCGAGGTCTCCCTTGTGCGCGAATCCCAGCCCGCGCGCGAAATGCGTAATGGCGTCCGGGAACGCGAATTTGGTCGCCTGCACCTGCAATTGCGTCGCTTCATCCCACGAGCGGCGCTCGACCACATAGCGCGCCGGCATGGCGGCGAGCGCGTAGTAGCCGATGAAGACGTTCGGATTCGGGCGGGCCGCGGCGCCGTCGTCGACCACGCGCTTCGCGGCCCGATCTTCGCCGAGCTGCAGGTAGGCGTGGACCAGGTAATCCATGGCGTGCGCCTGCTCCTGGCCGTTACCCTCCGCCTTGGCCGCCGCAGCAGAGCGCTGGTTGGTCTCGATAGAGTCCTGCCACATGCCCAGGCGCGTGAAGATGTGCGAGGGCATGTGCAACGCATGCGGGTTCTCCGGCGCGACTTGCGCATAGAGCCGCGCCGAGGGCACCCCGCGCGAGGCGATCGAGGGGTAGTCGTAGCTATGGATCAGGTAATGCGGGATGCCCGGATGCTCCGGATATTTCTGCAGCAGCGGCTCGAGAATCGCGACCGCTTTCAGCTGATGCGCATACGTGCGATCGCTCAGATCCGCGGTCATGTCGAGCGCCAGGGCGTAGAAGACCTTGGCCTCGTCGTCGGCGGGATATCGGGCCGCCAGGGCCTCCATCGCCTTTTCATAGGCGGCGCGGCGCGCGCGGAAATCGACTTTGCCCGCGTCCTTGTAGATCAGCTCGATCGCCGCGAGGTAGTCGCGTTCCCGCTGGGTCTTGGCGCCGAGCGCTTTCGCCTTCTCCAGGCCGGCAAGCGCGTCGGCGCTCAATTGCGCCGCCGGCTCCTGCCCGGTGAGCGGATTCTGCTGCAAGGCCATCGCTAGCCCCCAGTAGGCGATGGCGCAGCCCGGGTCGTTCTTGAGAACGTGGTTGAAGCCCTCGATCGCCTGGCGCGCCCAGAACGAATGCAGCAGCGCTACGGAGAGATCGAAGTCCTTGGCGACCGACGGGTCGCAGGAATTCTCGAAGTGCACTTTGCCAATGCGCGCGCTCGCGCCCGCGTAGCGGTCATCGCCGTCATGGGCCCAGCCGATGCAGGATGCGAGCATCACGAGGCAACCCGTGAGCGTGAGTACGGCGACTCGTGCACTCGTATACGTCGCTCTCTGCTCCGTCATAAGCCCTCCTCGGCAAATGCACGCCTGGCGCCCATTCTTTATTCCCCGGAAAACGGAATAAATAGGCCACCACGAAGTACACTCATGCGAAAAACGGAGGGATCGTAGGTCGCCCCCGGCTATTGGCTGACGTTAATGCGGCGGCCATTCACCGGCTGCACCGGCCGGGCGTTCACGCTGTAGATTTTCCCGAAGCGGGCGATCTGTTGTTCGGAAACTTCCGTCGGATTGACCAGCACGTACCACCTGACACCCTCGCTGCAGGGCGGCGTGGTGAGCGAACCCGGGAAGGTGTAGTAGGCACGCGCCCGCGGCAGGAGACTCGCCGCGTTGATGCTCGCTTTGTCAACGACCTTCTCCTTCTCTTTCTCGCCCGGCAGGTGGGTCCACAACGTCTGGATCAGCGGGTTTTGGCTGCCTTGCTTCAACAAGACGGCGACAACGGCGAGCGCTCCATTCGAATTCTTGTGCACCAGGTGCGCGACCATTGGCGCGTACGGCTCCGCGAATGGCGATTGCTCCTTGCCGATTCCGCACGTGGCGAATCTGCGCGGCCTGACGGTTCAGCGCGGCGACCTGCTGATGAAGCGGTGAGCCCATCCGCAAACCTGCCGTCCGCCAGCTCCATCGCCGGGGATTGCCATGGAAGTTGCCGAGTCCACGCCTTGGGCGTAGATCAGCACGATGCTCGACAGCGCAATCGCCACGTCGTTGAGCAGCGCCTGCATCCCGGCGAGCATCGCCGGATCGGGGGGTCGTGCCGGTGACCTGCGCGTAGGCGAGCGCGCAGGCTGTCGGCAAGCCGGACATGCTCAGGCTCGCGCTGCCGGCTCCGGTCCACCGCCTCCCCCGAGTTGGCTGCGCGTAACCTAGCCGGTCAGCGTAATCCTGTTACTCGCAGCAGAAGTACACCACGCGTTCGGTGAGCTCGGCGGACAGGCCGAGCGCGATCCATCCCGCCTTGTGCAGCACCAGCGCATCGACGTGCAGGTGCACCTCGCTCTCGCCGTCGATGGTCACGTAGGTGCCGTTGGTGCTGTGGTCCCGCAGGATGAACCGGCCGTCGCGTCGCACGATGTGGCAATGGCGCCGTGACGCGGTCGGCTCGTCGACCACTACGTCGAGGCACGAATCGCGGCCGAGGGTGACGAATTCGCTGTCGCGCCGCCGGATCAGCACCTTGCCCTGGTAGTTGAGACGCAGCGCCGGCCGGCGCACCGCGACCGCGCTTCTTTGCGCGGCGAGCGTCGCATCGCGCCAGGCCACTTCATGCAGCTGCTCGGCGCCGATGATGCCGATCGACGGCAAGGGCCGGATGGCGATGCGCACGCCCGCGCTCAGGCTTGACGCGGTCTCGGCGGAGGTCAGGATCTGGCCGTCGCGCGCCTGCCGGGAAAGCTCGCGCGCGAGGTCCACCGTCTCGCCGGCGATCTCACGCCCCTGCTGCGTCACCGCGCCCGCCTGGTAGCCGATGCCGACGCGCATGTCGGCCGACTTGTGGCCGCCGTTTTCGGCGAAGGACTGCATGCGCGCCGCCGCGGCCGTGGCGACGTCGGCGCTCGCGAAGACGGCCATCACCGCGTCAGGCTGCTTTTGCACCACGCGGCCGCCCGCGAGCTCGGCCGCCTGGCTGAGCGCCGCGACGCAGCGCACGCGCTTGCGCAGCGCATCGCCGCGCGGGCGCTCCCTGCCGTTCACCCGCGCGTAGACGACGGTGGTGCGCCGAGGCGTGGTCGCCTCGACCTGCTCCCTCAGTGCCTGCTCCGGTCCTCCCATGGTGTGCTCCTTTGTTGTCCGTTGTTGTTTTGCATATGCAATAATCTATGCCTAATGCAAATGACTGTCAAAGCGCCGTCGGCCGAGGTGGCGCGGGCGCGCCGTGCGCTCGAGCGGCTGCGCGCGCGCGTCTCCACCATTCAGATCGCTGCCGATACCGGGATTCACCAGAGCCAGGTGTCGCGCCTGCTGCGCGGCCACTTCCGGCGCCTATCGCCGAACGTGCGTGCACTGCTTGCCTATGCAGGCAAGGGGCCGCCGAAGCAGGCCGAGCCGCGCGCGTCGGACGCGGCGCGCGCGGCGGTGATCCGCGCGGCGCTACGCACCTGGGATGCGACGCCCGAGGGCGCGCAGGCGCTGGTGCGCCTGTTACGTTCGGTTCAGGAGATGAAGCGCAGCGGGCGCTAGTGCTGCCCGGGCTCGCTCGCGGAGTAAGGCGCGGGAACGCTCGCCTGCTCGAGGATGCGTCGGCCCTGTTCGGCCACGGCTGCGCCACCTTGCGCATAGAGGCGGCCGATTTCCATGTCGGCGCACGTGCCGAGCGTCTGGCGCGCGAGCGGCAGGTGCTCCCCATCGAAAGGCACCGCGACGCGTGCCATGAAGCACTCTTCGATGCCGAGATACAGGCGCGCCGGCACCGGGCTCGCCGACGTCATGGCCAGTAGCCGCAGCGCACCGAGCTGATCGGCGAGAAAACGCGCCGGTGCCTCGCGCGCTTCGACCGCCTGGTACACGGCACGGTCGGTCATGCGCACGGTGGCGATCACCACGGCAAGCGCGACGATCGCGAGGATCGCCGCCACGGCGAGCTGGAACTGCGTGACGACCGGCTTGCGCCGCGCGCGGGCGCGCCTGGACGCGGTCGCTGCGTCGTTCGCCGGAGCAGGCAGGTCGCCGACGAAGCGGCGTTCGAGCGCGAAGGGATCGAGCATGTGCGGCGACTATATGGCGGCCGGTCGCCGTCGTTCAATAGCGACAGCGGCGGGGGTTTGTGCTAAGGCCCGCCCTACTCTTCCAGCGCCCGGCGCAGTTCCGCTTCCGAAACATGCACTTTCACGCCGGCGCGCTCCTCCTGCTGCGTGAGCGAAACGCGGAAGTCGCGATCCGCCCAGCCGCGCTGCATGGCGCGTGACAGCTCGTCGAGTGCAAGCTGGCCGAAAGGCATCGGCACGCCGACTTCGCGCGCCAGCTCGAGCGCGAGGGTCGCGTCCTTGTGCGCGAGGCGCAGCGCGAAATTGGCCGGATCGAATTTCCCCGGCAGAAAGTTTTCCGCGAGGCGGTCGAACGGCCGCTTGCGCCCGCTCGCGCCCTGGCGCAGCGCCCGGAAAAGCGCCAGCGGCTCGACGCCGCCCTTCACGCCGAGCGTGAACACCTCGGCGAGCGCCCCGAGCATCGCGAAGCTCGCGGTGTTGTGCGCGAGCTTTGCCACCGTGCCGGCGCCGATCGCGCCGACGTACAGCGGCTGGTCGCCGATCGCGCGCAGCACGCCGACGTACTTGTCATACACCGCGCGGTCGCCGCCTACCCAGATCGCGAGCTTGCCGCTCTTCGCGCCGCTCGCGCCGCCGCTCACCGGCGCGTCGAGCAGATGAACGTTCTGCTTCGCGAGATCGCCATGCAGGCGGCGGATGCGCGTCGGCGAATTGGTGGAGAGATCGAACCACGCGGCGCCGGCGCGCAGGACCGGCTTGATCTGCGCGGCGACCGCGTCGACTTCGTTCGGGCCAGGCACCGAGGTGAAGGCGAGCTCGCAGCCCTGCACTGCCTCGGCGGCGCTCGCCGCAAAGTTCGGGAAGCCCTCGACACGGCGAATGTCATAGGCACGCACCTCGTGCCCCGCCGCCTGGAGATTCAGCGCCATCGAGCGCCCCATGACACCGAGGCCGATGAAAGCGACCCTCATAGGCCGCGCTCGGCGAAGACTTCCTTGGCGATGAGCGCCGCGGTACCCGCGTTCGGCCAGCCGCAATAGAACGCGAGATGCGTGATCAGCTCGACGATCTCGTCGCGCTTCACGCCGTTGTCGAGCGCGCGCCAGAGGTGGCCGCGGATCTGGTCCGGGCGCGCGAGCACCACCAGCGCCGCGACAGTGATCAGGCTGCGATCGCGCTTGGCGAGCCCGGGCCGCTCCCAGACGTCGCCGAACACGACCTTGTCGGTGAGCTCGCCGAGCTTCGGGAACACATCGCGGACTTTGCCGATGGTGGATTGCGGCGCGGGACGGACAGCCATGCGAATCTCCTCGGGGATTGGGTGTCGATTGACTCTATCATGCAGCGCGTGACCCCCGGGCAGATCGAGTCGCCGTACGCGTGGGCGCGGCTCTTCGCCTCGCTCGCGCTGATGACGCTCGGCGGCGTGGCGATGTACGGCGTCGTGGTGGTACTGCCGGCGGTGCAGGCCGAGTTCGGCGTGCCGCGCGCCGATGCCGCCCTGCCCTACACGCTGACCATGATCGGCTTCGGCGTCGGCGGCATCCTCATGGGCGTGCTCGCCGATCGCTTCGGCGTGATGGTCCCCGTACTGCTCGGCGCGCTCTGCCTGGGCGGCGGCATGGTGCTCGCCGGCATGTCGCAGAGCATTCTTCAGTTCGCCCTGGTGCACGGCGTGCTCGCCGGACTGCTCGGCTGCTCGGCCACCTTTGCGCCGCTGGTGGCCGACGCGTCGCTCTGGTTCTCAAGGCGTCGCGGCATCGCCGTGGCGATCGTCATCAGCGGCAACTATCTCGCCGGCGCCGTCTGGCCGCCGATCCTCCAGTACCTCTTCGACCACGCGGGCTGGCGCGCGAGCTACATCGGCATCGGCATCTTCTGCTTCGTCGTCATGCTGCCGCTCGCGCTGATGCTTCGCCGCAAGCCGCCGGCAATTGGTTCGTCCACGACCGTGACTACGGTGGCGGTCGAGCGGCCGCTTGGACTTACGCCGAATGCACTGACGGGTTTGCTCTGCATCGCCGGTCTGGCCTGCTGCGTCGCCATGTCGATGCCCCAGGTGCACATCGTCGCGTACTGCGGCGACCTCGGCTACGGCGCGCAGCGCGGGGCCGAGATGCTGTCGCTGATGCTCGCCTCCGGCATCGTCAGCCGCCTCGCCTTCGGCTGGATCATGGACCGCATCGGCGGCCTGCGCACGCTGCTTCTGGGTTCGGTGATGCAGGGAATCGCGCTTGCGCTCTTCCTGCCATTCAACGGCCTCGCCTCGCTCTACGTCGTCTCGGCGCTCTTCGGCCTGTTCCAGGGCGGACTGGTGCCAGCGTATCCGATCATCGTGCGCGAGTTCTTTCCGCCGCGCGAAGCCGGCACCCGCGTCGCCATCGTCCTCATGGCCACGCTCTTCGGCATGGCATTCGGCGGCTGGGTGTCGGGCGCGATCTACGACGCGACCGGCTCCTACCGCGCGGCGTTCCTGAACGGCATCGGCTGGAACCTGCTCAACATGTCGATCGCGTTCTGGATGCTGCGCCGCTCGTGGCGCGGCGGCGCCTTAGCGCCGGCGTAGCGCGGCGCTCTTCCAGAGCTCCCACGGCCGCTCGAGGGTGCCGCGGTTGGCGGCGCTGGACCGGCGGCCCTCCTCGTCCGAGAGGAACTCGATCGGCCCCTCGAGCTGCGTC
>JADMIO010820006.1_pt1 | contig 25713 bp, 21 predicted proteins | sample 8958161 | NCBI WGS metagenome assembly JADMIO01 (sample SAMN16585339, study PRJNA669376) | soil metagenome | isolation source: Crop rotation soil | place: USA: Cullars Rotation, Alabama | collected 2011 | reverse complement strand
GCCGCGACTTCAAGTCACGTGAATTCCAAGCTTCGGATCCCACTGTGCTGGAAAGCCATCGTAACGGTTGGGGAGGGCAAGAGCCACCTGCCTTGCCGAATTTACCCTTCCGGTATAGTTTCACAGTATGTCTGACACACTCCAAATCGACGTCGTCGTCTCCGCTCCCTTCATGCAGAACACGCAGATCGTACACCGGCCCGGCCGGACCGATTGCGTGGTGGTCGACCCCGGTTTCGAACCCGATAAAATTGTGCGGCAGCTTCAGGCCCGAAACGTGCGGCCGGCGGCCTTCCTGGTGACGCATGGGCACGTGGACCACATCGCGGGGAACGCGACCCTCAAGCAGCTCTTTCCGGAGGCTCCGCTGATCATCGGCAAGGGAGACGCCCGGATGCTGACCGATCCGCTGGCCAATCTGAGCGTGCTGGGAGATGGAGAGGTGATCAGTCCCCCGGCGGACCGGCTGGTCTCGGAAGGGGATGTCGTGGAAGCGGCCGGCATCGAATTCAAAGTCTTTGATATACCGGGGCACAGTCCGGGACACGTCGTGTACCTGGTCTCTTCGGAGTCGCCGCAAGTGGTGTTGGGAGGGGACGTGTTGTTCGCCGGGAGCATCGGCAGGTGCGATTTTCCCGGAGGAAACCAGGGTTTGCTGGTCCGCGGAATCCGGTCGAAGCTGTTCACGCTTCCCGACGAGACGATCGTCTACACCGGGCACGGCCCGACAACCACGGTGGGCCAGGAGCGGCGAAGCAACCCGTTTTGCGGCGAATAAAAAGCTGTCACAAAACCTCGGCGACGCCCTGATTTTACCGTAGAAAAGCGGTCCGCAACCGGTTTTGTTACGAGTTCCAAATCCGCTGCAGACTGCTCTAGTCGCAAAATGCGGTTACCGGTAACTTATGCCCCCCTTATGCCCCGGTTCGGCTTGGCCGTGCCGCCGGACGCGTCATGGATGACGCGTCTTGAATGACACAGGGGCTGAACGGAGTTACGGAATGCCGGGTTGGACATTAGCGGCGATCTTCACGATGGCAGTAGCGCAATGCTACCTGCTGACGTTCGTGGCGATGGCCGTTGCCCGGCAGATTCGGCTCCTGGACTGGCCCGATAAAGACCGCAAACTGCACCGTCGAGCGACTCCCCTGATGGGGGGCGTCGCAGTGATCTGCACGTTCCTGCTGTCGGTGCTCGAATGCTACCTCGCCGGTTCGGAATGGGTCGTCGCCGATCCAAACACCACGCGACTGATCGTAATGCTGCTCGTCTCCACAAGCCTGCTCTGCCTGCTGGGTTTGTGGGATGACAAATACGGCATGCGGGCCAGCACGAAGCTCTGCCTGCAGATTCTGGCGATTCTCCCCTTCGTGTGGTTCGGACGTTCGACGACGGCCATTGATGTGCTCGGATGGCGGCTGGATCTGGCGTGGCTCGGCGTACCGCTGATCCTGCTGTGGCTCGTTGCCTGCACGAATTTCGTGAACCTGATGGACGGGCTCGACGGCCTGGCGGGGACCGTATCGCTGATCGTCACGCTCACCGTGGCGGCGCTGGGCTTCCTGCAGGACCTTCCCGCACAAGTGTACCTGGCGTTGCTGCTGGGGGGGGCGGTGGCCGGGTTCCTGATCCACAACGTTCCGCCGGCCCGCATTTTTCTCGGCGACTCCGGCAGCCTGCCGCTGGGTTTTCTGGTGGGTGCGCTGGCGATTGAATCCTCGGTGAAGAAGGCGGCGGGCCTCACGTTCGCCGTGCCGCTCGTGCTCCTGAGCATCCCGATGTTCGACACGACGATGGCCATCCTGCGCCGTAAGCTGAACGGAAAGAAGATCGGCCAGGGAGACCGGGCGCACATCCATCACTGCCTGCGCGATCGCGGCCTCACCCCGACGCAAACCTTGCTGGCCATCGGTGCGATGTGTCTCACCACGGCCACCGCGGCGGTCGTGGGGACGGTGTTCCAGACCGATCTCGTTCCCGTGGCGATCTGCGCGGGACTGCTGATCCTGCTCGTGTATCAACGGGTGTTCGGTTTCAATGAAGTAGTGCTGCTCGGCCGGCATGTGTCGGCGGTGTGGAATTTTCTGAAGACCGTGCCGCAGTCGCTGCGTGCAAAATTCCTGCTCGTGCGGCTCGCTCCCACCGTTTCCGAGCGGCAGCTTGTCCTCTGGAAACACATGCTCCGCCGCGTGAAGTCAATGCACGGCCGCTCGCTGGAATTCACCTCCGGACCGAATCCCGCGAAGCAGGAACGCGTCTGCTTGAGCTGGTGCGAGGAACGTCCGCCGCTGGCGGGTATCGCGGGTTGGGAATTGCGGTATACGGCCGCCGTCGAAGAAGGGGGCTGGGCCACGCTGATCGCGACCGGCCAAACCCCCTCTGGCCAGCAGCCGCTGCATCTCAACGAGTTGCTGGAGATGTTCGCCGCCTTCTGCCCCGCGGGTCCGATCGAGGACCCGATTCGTCTCGCCGACTTCGCCCGCTACACGACGCAGCCGGTGAATGGAGTGCCGGGCAAGCCGCACCTGGTACCAGCGCGGCACATACCTGGCCCGAATCCCGATCGCCTGCGAACGCACGAAAGCATCGGCGACGCGGCGTAGTAATCCGTCTATCGAATAATGTCATCCGAGCCCCGACCGTCAGGGAGCGGGTGACGGTCAACCGGTCGCTTACGCTCGCGGCTCGGAGAAGTACAGTGTCCTGGTAGAGCGGACAATTCTGTCCGCATTGTGCGTTGCTGCCAGAACGACGGATAGAATTGTCCGTCCTACGGGACTCGTCTTGTACTGTCCATTTCATCCGATTCCATCTACATTCGCATCTGGCAAATCATGAACAGCGAATCGTGAGATGAGAATGGCCCCATGGAAATCAATCTGCCGTCCGGCCCGCGCACGCTGATCTGGATCGGCGGTATCGACGGTCGTCTGCGGCTCATCGACCAGACGTTACTGCCGCTCGAGTTTCTTGAAATCGAATGCCAGTCTGTCGAACAGGTGTGGGAAGCGATCCGCTCCCTGCGCGTGCGGGGAGCGCCGGCGATCGGCATCGCCGCGGCGTACGGCGTATGCGTTGGCGTTCAAACAGCTCTCACTGCCGGTAGCGGATTCCTGCCGCGGCTGGCCGAGGTGATCGATTATCTTGCCACCAGCCGGCCGACGGCGGTAAATCTGTTTTGGGCGCTCAATCGCATGCGGGGCGTTGCTGCGGCGGTGGAGAACCTGCCTGCGAGTCAGATCGCGGAACGGCTGCTCGCCGAGGCGCGCGCGATCGAGGAAGAAGACCGGCAGATGTGCCGGGCGATCGGACGCTTCGGCGCCGAGTTGCTCACGGACGGGCAGGGGGTGTTGACGCACTGCAACGCCGGGGGATTGGCCACGGCGGATTACGGAACCGCGCTGGCCGTGTTCTTCGCCGCGCACGAATCGGGGAAGCGGCTGCGTGTGTTCGCCGACGAAACTCGGCCGCTGCTGCAGGGCGCACGGCTGACCGCCTGGGAGCTGCAGCAGCGCGGCATGGACGTGACGCTGATTTGCGATTCGATGGCCGCCCAGGTGATGCGCGAGGGACGCGTGCAGGCGGCCGTCGTCGGGGCAGACCGGATTGCCGCGAACGGCGACACGGCAAACAAAATTGGAACGTACGGAGTGGCGGTACTCGCCGCGGCGCACGACATTCCCTTCTATGTGGCCGCCCCCAGCAGCACGTTCGACTTTTCGCTCCCCACCGGCGACTCAATTCCGATCGAGCATCGCGACGCACGCGAAGTGACACACGCCTGGGGCAGGCAGACGGCTCCCGATGGCATCAACGTCTACAATCCCGCCTTCGACGTCACTCCCGCGCGGCTGATCGCCGCGTTCATCACCGAACGCGGCGTCATCCGTCCCCCCTTCACGGAGAACCTGGCCGTTGTGGCCGGTCTCCCGACCGAGCCACAAGGCCCGACCGTAGGTCTCCCGAGCCACGCGTGACGCACACTTTCAGACGCTGTTGTGGCCGGTCTCCCGACCGAGCCACAAGGCCTGACCGCAAGGTCTCCCGAGCCACGCGTGACGCACACACTCACACCAGCCCCCGCCACCGAGCTTGCCTCGGTGGTTCCCGCGCTTGTGCGCTACGGAAGCCACGATTGGAGTGGCACCGCATGGCATGGAGTTTGCTCCTTCATCCATCAGTTTCGTGAAAGCAAATAAGGCGTCAAACATAAGGGAGATCGCCATGAATTGGGATCAAGTCAAAGGGAACTGGAAACAGTTCAAAGGTAAGGTGAAAGAACGCTGGGGAGAACTCACCGATGACGAACTGGACAAAATGAGCGGACGAAAAGACCAGCTCGTCGGCAAAATTCAGGAGAGATACGGCATGAAGAAGGAGGAAGCCGAGCGCGAGCTGGACAAACTGTGTGATACCACTTGCGATTGACCTCTTCGGTGAAGGAATGATTGCGGGCCAGACAGCCTGACTGCCTACGGGCAGCCAGGCTGTTAATTTTCGGTCACCGCCTTTGAATCCAAATTGACCGGCTTGGCCATTTCGAATCCGACCCGGTGCTTTACGCCCTGATCCGTGATACTCTGGCGGCATGAGCATCTATGAGAGATTCGGCCTGACTCCGATCATCAATGCCTCCGGATCGGTCACGCGATTGGGGGGAGCCCCCATGCCGGTGGAGGTGCGGGCGGCGTTCGATGCCGCGGCGCAACAGGCGGTTCCTCTCGAACAGTTGCAGGCCGCGGCTTCACGTCAGATTTGCGCGCTGACGCACACGGAAGCCGCCCTGGTGACCGCCGGTTGTTCGGCGTCTCTGCTGCTGGGAACCGCCGCCATCCTCACCCGCGACGACCTCGCCCGGATGGAACAACTGCCGCACTGCAATTTTCCCCACGAGTTCGTCGTCGCTCGGGAACAACGGAGCGGTTACGACCATGCGGTCCGCGCGGCGGGCGCGCGTCTGGTTGAAGTCGGCTTTAACGAGATTGTAGCGAACGCCGGGGTACGCCGGACTGAAACCTGGGAGTATGAGGCAGCGTTCGGCCCGAACACAGCCGGCGTCCTCTATGTCTACGCCCCGCATTCGCGGCCGGCACTGAAGGACGTGGTGGAGTGCGCCCATCGGCACAACCTGCCGGTGCTCGTGGATGCCGCCGGCGAACTGCCGCCGCGCCGGCACCTGAGCGCCATCGCCGAGACGGGCGCCGATCTTGTGGCGTTCAGCGGCGGCAAGGCGATCCGCGGCCCGCAGTCCACCGGGATCCTGTGCGGCCGCCAGGCGTTGGTGCGTGCCGCCGCGCTGCAGATGCTGGATATGGACGACCATTTCGATCTGTGGGCGCCTCCCGCCGAATTGTTTGACAAGAGCCGGCTCGGCGGCCTGCCGCGCCATGGCATCGGACGGTCGTTGAAAGTTTCCAAAGAAGAAATTGTCGCACTCCTCACGGCGCTCGAGTTGTTCGCTTCCGGAGCGTATGACCGCGAACTCCCCCGCCACCGGAAAAACCTGGATGCGATCACCGGCGAATTGCGCGGCGCTCCTGTCGTCTGCACGGTCGTTGACAAGGAAGATGGAGAAAGCCTTCCCATTTTGGAGATCGCCATCGACGAACGCGCCGCGGGACGGACCGCGTTCGACGTGTGTCGCAGCCTCCGCGGCGGATCCCCCCCGATCTATCTGGGACACGGCAAGCTCGACCAGGGGAAGCTCGTCGTTCATCCCTTGTGGCTCGACGAACGACAATCGCTGGAACTGGCCCGCAGGCTCCGCGAAGAACTGCTGCGGCCGTGAAGCTTCCGTGGGGTTTTCAGCGCTAAGATGGCCATCCTGCGAAGGCTCGGGAGTCATCGCCCATCCGGGGTTGACCCATTTTCAGGGTTTACCTATACCCCACCCCTTGTATCATCGCCTGAACCCTTTTGAGTCCGGTCTGCCCGCCTATGCGGATCCTTGAGCGCTACGTGCTGATGGAGCTGCTGCGGGTGTTCCTGCTGCTGCTGGTCGGGCTGACGGTGCTGCTGGTGATCGTCGGTGTGGTCGAGCAGGCCCGGAAATACGGATTGGGGCTGGAACAGATCCGGGATATCCTCCCCTACATCGTCCCCAGCCTGCTCCCGTTTACGATCCCGGCGACGCTGCTCCTGGCCGTATGCGTCGTGTACGGGCGCATGTCGGGGGATCAGGAGATTACGGCCGCCAAGGCCGCGGGAATCAGCGTCTGGACGCTGCTGCTGCCGTCGTTGATTCTGGGAGGCGTGCTCAGTCTGTGCACGTTCTGGCTCACCGATCAGTTCATTCCCTGGTCGGTAATGAATATCGAGCGGATCGTGATGCTGGCGATGGAAGATATCTTCCTCGACCAGTTGCGCACGAAGAATCAGGTGAACGATACCGTGCACGGCATTGAAATCGCCGTGATCCGCGTCGAAGACAAAACGCTGATTAAGCCCACGTTCCGGTATACATCGGCCGGTGGCGACCGTGTGACGATCCAGGCGGAGGAGGCCACGGTCAAGTTTGACATGGTGAAGAAAGAGGTGCTGTTGCAGCTCTACCGGGCGAACATCGAAACGAACGGGTCGGGAACAATCTGGTTTGAGCGCGAGGAACGATCGTTCCCCCTCCCGTCGCAGGTCGAAGCGCCGCGCCCGCGGAACATTCCGATCAAGCAGCTCGACGAGGAAATGGTGCTGGTGAACCGGCAGCGGGAGAACCTGGTCCACCGGGAGATCACGACCGCGGCATTCTCGCTGACGGAGGGAGACTTCGAAAAGCTCGGCGACCCCAACTTCCAGAACTACGAACCGCAACGGTTGCATCAGAGCGAACGCTACAATCGCCTGAAAACGGAAAAACACAGCCGGGTGGCACTGGCCTGCGGCTGCTTCTTCTTCGTGTGGCTGGGCAGCCCGTTTTCGATTCTTCAGGGACGCCGGCAATTCCTGACGAATTTCATCCTGTGCTTCGTCCCCGTGCTGCTGGTGTATTACCCCGTCGTGCTGCTGATGATGGACCTCGGAAAAAACGCGGTGGTGAACCCGATCTGGGGACTATGGATCGGAAACGCCCTGTTGTTTCTGGCAGGCTGGATTGTGCTGCGGAAAGTGCTGCAGCACTAGCCCGAAGCGCCAGCGAGGGATCAGGAGCGATGCGTTCCTCGCTGGCGCGTCGGGCTGGTGTGACACCTGCCCAAGTTTTCGGATCGTCCCCCTTCCGTTCCCGGCAGGCGACCCCTAAACTTAAATGAATCCTTCCGAAACGCGGGCCGCGGGTCTTTTTCTGCTTGAGGCGGCCTTCTTTCACCAGTCCCCCGGAGCCTGTGATGCGACTTTTTCCCGGACGTTTGCCCTCTGCGCTTGCATGCCTGTTGCTGGTAACGGGGTCCTTCCCCAGCGGTGCTTCGGCGGAAGATCCCAAGAAAACAGATTCCAACCCTTCCACTGCGAAGTCCCCAGCTACGAAAGCACCGGCCACCAAAGCACCGGCCACCAAAGCACCAGCCGCGAAAGCACCGGCCACCAAAGAACCGGCCGCAAAAGCGCCGGTTTCGAAATCCGCCGGTAAGGAAGAGGGGGACATCCTGAAGAGGTGGGAAGCGCTGATGAGCCGCCGGCAGGAAATCAACTCCCAGGCCTCGTCTCTAAAGCAGGCGTTCGCCGTCGCGGATCAGAAGACACAAAAGGAGCTCTCGCTCAAGTTTGAGAAGATGATGGGGGAATTTCAGAATGATATTCTGCCCGCCATGGCCAAACTGGCGCCCCTTGTTTTGAAAAAGGAACCGAAGAACATCGAGGCGGCGGAAGCGGTTGTGGTGCAGTTGTATGACCAGAACAAGTACGCCGAGGTGATCAAGGTGGGGGCGCCCCTGCTCGAGGACGAAAAGGTCCAGAGCGCCGTCCTGCTGAATCTGGTTGGGGTTTCGTACTTCGGAATGCACGAATTCGAAAAAGCGCAGACGCTGCTCGAGCGGGCCTCGACCTTTGATCAGCAGCTGTTTCCGCAGTTGGGCGCCAATTTTATGAGCGCCTGCTCCGTCTATCCCGAGTTCTGGAAGAAGGAACAGGCGATCCGAGCAAAGGAAGCGGAGGCCGACGACCTGCCACGCGTCCTGTTCAAGACCACGCGCGGCGATATCGTCATCGAGCTGTTCGAGAACGAAGCGCCCAATACCGTGGCGAACTTCATTTCACTCGTCGAAAACAAGAAGTACGACGGCACGGTGTTCCATCGCGTGATTCCCGGCTTCATGGCACAAGGGGGAGATCCGAACACGCTCGACGACGACCCTGACAACGACGGGCAGGGAGGACCAGGATACAAGATCGCCTGCGAATGCTACCGCAAGGACGCCCGGCGTCACTTCACCGCCAGCCTGAGCATGGCCCACTCCGGCAAGGACACCGGTGGTTCGCAGTTCTTCATTACGCATCTGCCGACGGCTCACTTGAACCCCAGTGCAACAGCCCAGAAGGGGCACACCGTCTTCGGCCGGGTCATCGACGGCCTGGACGTGGCCGCCGCCCTGCAGAAGGGGGACAAGATCGAATCGGCCACGGTGCTCCGGAAGCGCGACCACGAATACGTGCCGGCGAAGCTCGGCGTGAAAGTGAAACTCGGAACGATCACCAAGCCGGACGAGGAAAAGAAGAAGGAAGAGGAGTAGGCGCTTCGGTTGCGGAATTCTTGAGAATTCGGCTGCTGCTACGCTGAGTGTGAACCCAGCGTTCTGACGACTTCCGCAACACACCGGCAGGCATTACGATTCCGTCATGCCCCTCTGGTCCATCGGACGCGCCCTGGCGCACCGGAACTTCCGCCTGTTTCTCGCCGGGCAGGGAATTTCCCTCATCGGCACCTGGATGCAGCAGATCGCCCTCCCCTTCCTGGTGTACCGCCTCACGAATTCCGCGTTTCTACTGGGGCTCGTGGGGTTCTCAGGGCAGATTCCCGCGCTGTTCATTGCACCGCTCGCAGGCGTGTTCACCGACCGCTGGAACCGGCACCGGGCGCTGCTCGTCACGCAGACGCTGGCCATGCTGCAGTCGGTGGCCCTTTTGTCCCTGATGCTGCTCCACGACCGGGGGATGTGGAATATCGAAATCTGGCAGTTGATTGTGCTGGGCATGTCGCTGGGATTCGTGAATGGATTCGATATGCCGCTCCGGCAGACGTTCCTCACCGAGATGGTCGCCGACCGCGATCATCTGGCGAATGCCATCGCGCTCAACTCGTCGATCGTGAACGGCGCGCGGCTGATCGGCCCTTCCGTGGCCGGGTTGCTGATTGCCGCGTGGGGCGAGTGGACCTGCTTCCTGTTCAATACGCTCAGCTATCTGGCGGTGCTGGTAGCGCTCCTGCTGATGCGGGACCTGCCCGTGCGGCCGGTAAAACAGAACGGGTTGATCATGCATGGTCTCAAGGAGGGCGTGCGGTATGCGTACCGGTTTCGGCCGATCCGCGCGATCCTGCTGCTGCTGGCGCTGATGAGCCTGATGGCCATGTCGCTGGCGGTGCTGTTGCCGGTGTTCGCCAGCGATGAGATCCTCGGCGGGAAAGCCAGGACACAGGGGTTTCTGACAGCGTGCTCGGGAGCGGGGGCACTGGTGGGCGCTTTGTATCTGGCGTCTCGCCGGGGCGTGCTGGGTCTCGGCTCGCGGATGGCGCTGGCCTGCGTGTCGTGCGGGCTGGGAATGATCGCCTTCTCGTTTTCGCGTGTGCTGTGGTTGTCGTACGGATTGATCTTCGTCACGGGGCTTTCGACGATGGTGCTCCTGGCTTCAAGCAACACGCTGCTGCAGACGATTGTGGAGGAAGACAAGCGCGGCCGCGTGATGAGTTTCTATACGATGGCTTTCATCGGGATGGCGCCGATCGGCAGCCTGCTGGCGGGGACGGTCGCAGACCGTTTCGGGGCGCCCTTCGCCGTGCGTGTCGGAGGCTTCGCGTGCATTCTGGGCGGTGCGCTGTTCGCGATTCGGCTCCCCGCGCTCCGCGAACAGGTGCGGCCGATTTATGAGCGGGCGGGGATTCTCGTGCCGCGGGGTGAGCAGCCTGTCGACTGACCAGGAAATTTTTCCTGGTTCGTCTCACCACCTGCTGGTAGATGACAGTTTGAGGAGAGTCTTCGACAGAAAATGACGATTGACAGCGGCAGGCGATTACGGTTATTCTCATAAGCATCTGTTGATATATTCGAAATACGAGTGTCGCCTGCGCGGCGGCATCTCATAGCGAGGCTCGGAAATGCTGAACATTCTGGGTTCGAGTCACCGGCTGTGTGATCGAGTCAGCCGGCGGGACTTCCTTCAAATCGGCGCCCTGGGAATGGGGGGCCTGGGTCTGGCGGATATCCTCCGGCTGCAGGCCGAGGGGGCCGCAGCGGCGGGCAAGTCGGCGACGCCGAAGTCGGTGATCATGATTACCCTGCCCGGGGGGCCGAGCCACCTCGACATGTACGATCCCAAGCCCCAGGCCCCGATCGAGTTTCGTGGCGAGTTCAAGACGATCCAGTCGCGGGTTTCCGGCTTGGAGCTCTGCGAGCACATGCCGCTGCAGGCAGAAATCGCCGACAAGTACAGCGTGATCCGGGGGATCAAGTGGCGTGGGAAGCACGATCCGTACGAGCTGTTGAGCGGATATCCCTCGGCCAGTTCGGGGCAGATTCGGGCGGCGGAAAAATACCCGGTATTTGGCTCGGTGGTCAGCCGCATCCGTGGCGAGCAGCCGGGAGTGCTGCCGCCGTATGTGAATGTCAACGACCTGCGGGGTGGGCCGGAGTCCGATGATCCGGAAGTGCCGCGGTACCTCGGGCTGTCGCACGGGCCGTTCCGGACGAGCGGTCCCGGTCTGGCCAATCTGCGTCTGCCGGAAGGGGTCTCGCTCCAGCGTCTCGAAGAGCGCAAGGCGCTGCTCACCGGGTTCGATCGGATCCGCCGGGCAGCGGAATCCTCCGCCGGGATGAAAGCTCTCAATGATTTTCAGCGGCAGGCGTTCGGGATGGTGACGACCGGGGCGGTGTACGACGCGCTGGATCTGAGCCAGGAAGACGAGCGCGTGCGGCAACGGTACGAAGGCTGCACGAACCTGCTGATGGCACGCCGGCTGGTCGAGGCCGGCGTCTCCGTCGTCACCGTCGCCCAGGGTGGGACGGTCAAGGCGCCGGACAGCTTCGTCGGGGCGGCTTGGGACACGCACAAGCAGAACTTCCGTTACATGCGGAATCTGCTCCCGGCGTATGACCGGGCGATTCACACGCTGCTGACCGATCTGTACGAGCGCGGGCTGGACCAACAGGTGGCGGTGGTCATCTGGGGAGAGTTTGGCCGGACGCCCAGGATCGGGAGCGAGTCGAAGACGCTCGGCGAGCAATACGCCGGCGGGCGGGACCACTGGTGGGAAGCCGGATTCGCGATCCTGGCGGGGGGTGGCCTGCGGATGGGTCAGGTCATCGGCGAAACCGACGCCCGGGCCGAGCGCCCGAAAGGCCGACCCTACACGCCGCAGAACGTGCTCTCGACGCTGTATCACGTCCTGGGGATCGATCCCGCTCACACGTTCCCCGATTTCCAGGGTCGTCCTGTGCACCTGCTGGATGACCGCGCGCGGATCAAGGAACTGGTGTAGCCCTCGTCGCTCCGCAGCTGTGAAAAAATCGACTTCGGGGGGACATGTATGATATGGCCCGTTTCGGGCCATATCATACACCGCAGGGTCAAACCGGCGATAACGCCTAATGGCAATTCGCTTTCGAGACAGCACAACAGTCATTGCGAGCGTGCACATTAAGACGCGGGAGCTCCCGCGTCTTAATGTGAAGTCCCCCCGAAGTCGATTTTTTCACAGCCTCTCCGCGACAGGAAAGCCGGGCGTGCTCGTGTCGTCATTGGCTGCGTGGACTGAGCGCGCGAGTGACGCCGAGAGAATCCAAAAGCGGAGACAAGGCTCCGCACTCCAAATTCAGCGGCTGTACCAGGCGATCAGCTTGGGGATGTCTTCGAGCCGTTCCAGCATCCGCAGGCGGGAGCGGAAGGAGCGCTTGCCGACGATCGGGGAGAAGCCGTGGTTGTGGTCGGCGGCGGCGAGCGACTGGATGATGTCGTCCGTGGCGAGCGATGTCCTGCCAGCGGTGGCAGCGCGCCAGCGGGCGATCCAGAACGCGGCGGGGACGACGAGCGCAAGGCTCAAGAATCCTTCCGACAGCGGGATGTGATAGAACGCCGGGCCGCAGAAATGCAGTGCGTGCACTTTGACCCGCAGGTAACGGATGAAGATCTCGGCGGTCTGTTCCGGCCAGGGACCGAATGGCTGTTCCAGCGCCTCGAAGGGGACGGCGCCGAGCGCCGGCTCGAGCGTGCCGGGGAGGTTGCCGCGGCCGCGGGCGATGCGAATTGCTGCCCGCAGCAGATCCCACCGGCGTTTCCAGCCCAGCTTCACGTCGATGAACGAGTCGCGGCGGGCGTACTGCGCGGCGAGCAGCCGGAACTGCGTCTGGCCGATCGATGAGGGGCACGGGATCTGCGCGGGATTTGTCGGGACCTCTTCCGCTGCGCTGGCGATGAGCAGTTCGCACAGATCATCGATGCGGGATCCCTGGATCTTGTCGAACTGCGTCTGCCCGAGCATGCTGGCCAGCCACACGCCGCGCAGCAGCCGGACAATCAGCGGTGACTGACCGTCGGCCAGGACCGATTCGAGATGCCGCACGATCCGCAGGAAATCGGGCCAGTCGAGGCGCTGGCCCGAGGAAATCGCGGGGGCGGGCATGCGGTCTGCTTCCGGCGGCACGACGAGATCTTCCAGCTCCTGCAGGTCGCGCTTCTGGTCCGTCACCGGCCGGCCGAGATTGGCGACCACCGAGGGGCAACTGAAGCGCAGGCTGACGGCCACCTTTTTCCCCAGCGGGTGGAACGTGTAGGGGTACAACCGGCAGGCCAGCGGTTTGGCCGGTTCGCCGAACTTGCCATGGATCCGGCACAGCCCGCGCTCGTCGAGGAACACGCACGCTCCGTCCGGCTGATGCGCCAGGCGATAGGTGCGCCGCCACGGGGGCCCGGTAACCTCGAACAGCGGCTGTCCGGCGGGGATGCCGTCCGCGACGGTCCAGTTCTGGGCGACGATCCGATCGTGCTCGGCGTCGGTGATATCGATGGCATGCACCCGGCAGCAGCCGCCACAGTTGTGGCAGCTCCAGTTCTGCAGGGTCGGCAGTTCAAGCGGCAGGGGCATGGAGGCCGTTGGGGGTGGAGATGGGAATGGAGGCGTCTCATGAAACGGTAGTCGGAGGGGTGGGGCGTGACAAGGTGACAAGGTGACCAGAACCGGATCAGGCGAGCCGGGTGGCGTCAGCCCCCGGACAGAAACGCTTCAAGCTTCATTTCGGCGCGAATGTCGTGGATAAACGTGCGTGCTCGAGTTTCTGTTCACCACCTGTAACGGCTACATTGTATTGCCCGTGTGATGCGTAGCGCACAAGCGCGGGAACCACCCCCGCAAGGGGGGTGGCGTGGCTGATTTGCGCGACTCAACTGGAACTGACTTCGGAGATCGATCATGCTCACTCGACGCAGCTTTCTTGGATCTTTGGGGGCTGGAATTGCCGCGGGGGCCTGGGCGCTCGGGGCCGAATCCCCGGCTGCCCCGCGGAAACGGATGGCGGTCGTCACGACTGAGTGGCGCGACCGATCTCACGCCTGGCACATGGCCGAGCGGTTTCTGGTGGGGTACCCCATCGGCGGCAAATGGCACAAGCCGCCGTTCGAAGTTGTCTCGGCGTATGTCGATCAGTTTCCCAAAGGGGATCTCAGCCGCAGCCGGGCCGAGGAATTCGGATTCAAGATCTATCCGACGATCGCCGAGGCATTGCGGGCCGGGGGAGACAAGCTGGGGGTCGATGCCGTCCTGATCATCGGCGAGCACGGCAATTACCCCACGAACGAAATCGGGCAGAAGCAGTATCCGCGCTACGAGTTCTTCAAGCAGACGACAGACGTGTTCCGCAAGGACGGCCGCGCGGTTCCCGTGTTCAACGATAAGCACCTGTCGTGGAAATGGGAGTGGGCGAAGGAAATGGCCGAAATCTCGCGCGAGCTGAAGTTTCCATTCCTGGCGGGATCGTCGCTCCCCGTCACGTGGCGGATGCCGGCGATCGACATGCCATACGACGCCGAGGTGGAAGAGGTGCTGGTCGTGGCAATCGGGAACGTGGACATCTACGACTTCCACGCTCTGGAAACGCTGCAATGCATGGCAGAGCGTCGTCGCGGCGGGGAAACGGGCGTGGTGGCGGTGCAAGCCCTGCGCGGCGATGCGGTGTGGAAGGCGATGCAGAGCGGCGGCTGGAGCGGAGGCGGTTGGGATCCGCGGCTCTTCGAAGCGTGTCTGTCGCGGAGCCACACGCTGGCCCAGCCGGCCACATTCAGCCACAGGTACCCCACGCGGGACCAGATTCGCGAATGGGTCAAGCAACCGGTGGCGTATCGCATCGAGTATGCCGACGGCTTGAAAGGGACGATGCTGCTGATGAACGGCTTGGTGGACGACTTCACGTTCGCCGCCCGCCTCAAAGGTCAGGCGGAACCGCTCTCAACGCTGTTTCATCTCCCCCCCACGCCGAACGTGACGTATTCCGCCGCGCTGATGTCGCAGGCGGAAGCCATGTTCACGACGGGGAAGGCACCCTACCCCCTGGAGCGGACACTGCTCACATCAGGACTGGTCGCAGCGGGGCTCCAGTCGCTGGCCGAGGGGCAGAAACGATTGGAAACGCCGCACCTCGCGGTGCGATACACGGCGCCGCAGGAGTCGAGGTTTGCTCGGAGTTGAGGTCAATGGTGAACCTCAAATCCCTCAAACACTTCCGGGTCGCTCAGTGTGTGTCGCTCGCTGCCGCGGATATTGCCGCGGAACCGATCCGCCACCGCCTTGAGAAATGATTCGAGGTCATCGCTCTTGCCTTGCCCGACCAGTTCCACGTTTCCATTGTACAGGTTTTTCACGTAGCCGGTCACCGGGAAATGCCTCGCGATCTCACACACCGTGAAGCGAAACCCGACTCCCTGCACGCGCCCGGAGTAGATCACTCGTTCGGTTATGGTCACCTTGTCACTCCGTCACCTTGTTCCAGCGAAGACATCGAGAGCACCGGGGAGCACGCGAACCTCGGCAGGGGTCTGCCCGGCAGGGTCTCCGTCGACCTGCAGAGGAACAGGGACTTGCGATTCGAGTCGTACGCGGCTGGCCCGTACCGAGATCACGTCGCTCAACCGCTCGTGCAATCCAGCCCCCACCGAGCACAAGTAGCGCGCCATCTGAAACGCAGAGCCGCGCTGGAACAGGTGCACGTCGATCAGGCCGTCATTCTCCACCGCCTGGGGGGCGATCGGCAAACCGAGCGCATACGCTGGCAGATTCGTCAGCGTCACCAGGCAGCCTTGCAGCGCGGCGGGTGCGTCATCCAGCCAGACGTTGAGCTCCGGATGGGCATAAGTACGTAGTCCGTTCACAATCGGTTCCACATACGCCAGCCGCGTGATGTGTCCCTTCCGCGCGGCATGTGTCGTGTGGATGACGTGGGCGTCGAAACCGGCGCTGGCCACCACGGCAAACCGGCGATCTCCCAATTGGCAGAGATCGATGCAGCGCGTGGTCCCTCGGGCGATCATTTCTCCCACGTTTGTGCCCGATTTCGGAATCCCCAGATACCGTGCCAGCAGATTCTCCGTTCCGCAGGGAAGAATGGCGAGCGGCAGGCCGGGAAATCGATTGATCACGTCCCCCACGGTGCCGTCGCCTCCCGCCGCCACAATGCAGCGCAATTGCTCGCGGTAGGCACCATCGCTCAGGCGTTCCGAGAGTCGTGCTCTGTCTCGAAAAACGCGGACGCGCAAACCATGACGCCGAAGTGTGCGGACCAGGTCCAGCAGCAAGGCGCGCCGCCCCCCCGATCCCGAATTGGGATTGCACTGCACGGCCACGAACTTTTTTTCATTTCCGCTCATCCGGCGTTCAACAACTGTCTGAGTGACGTGATCCCGGCCCGCGGATCCGCTCCGCGGCGGTCGATCAGGACCGCTGGAATCCCCGCTTCACGGGCCCCCACGAGATCGTTCTCGTAATCGTCTCCCACCATGAGGAGTTCATCGGGACGGCAGCCGGTTGCCTTGAGCAAAGCGTCAAAAAAAAGCCGGCTTGGCTTGCGATGCCCCACTTCCGAGGAAATCACGCGCGCCGCGATCGGCTGGAGCGCGGGAATCCCCGCGCACACCGCATGCAGACGACCGTCAAAGTTCGATGCCAGCGCCAGTCGGTAACCCAGACGCTGCAGGCTGGACAATGTTTCGGTAGTGTCGTCAAAACATTTCCAGGACGCCGGCCGCGCGAAATGCGCAAACAGTTCGTCGAAACAGCGTTCCGGAGCCGAGACATCATCGATCACGCGGATCACGATATTTCTCCAGCGGTCGAGCTCGCGATCCTCGCTGGTTGTGAGCGCCCCCTCGCCGGCTGCTGTCGAGTCGAGATCGTTCCGCTCGGTTTCGCGAAAGGCCTGGTTGAAGCGCTCACGGATTTCCAGCAGCGTCAGGCGCGATCCCTGCCGCAGGGCAGCGTCCAGGTACACCTGCCCCACCGGGGGATCAGGGTAGATCAGCGTCCCCACAGCGTCGAAGGCGATCCAGCAGCATGAGGCAGGAATGAGTCGGGAAATGAGTCCGTTCCAATTCAACGATCAGGCGAGCCGGGTGGCGTCAGCCCCCGGACGATTGGGGATTCGGCGTCAGTAGACGAAGAGGCACGGCGTGAGCGTCACCGGACTTCGATGGCGGACTCGTGGCGGGGAATCGAACTCCTACTTCGCCGATTTCGCGGGCTCGTCGCAGTACGCCAAGGCGAGCAGCGCATAAGCGGTGGCCATGTTGGGATCTCCCTCCAGCCAGCGCTTTTCCGGATTCACCCAACTGCCATTCTCCTGCTGCAGTTCCAGCAGGCGGGCGGCGAGCTCCTTGCGCCAGGCGTGGGGAGTTCCCTTCTCATCGGTAAACGAGTCCGATTCCATCGCGCTGAGCGCTTTGGCGAACGTGTGGAAATAATAGTACAGCCCCTGCTGACCCATGCCGGGATTTTCATTCAGCGTGTAGTGCTTCTTGATCCAGGTGACGGCCGCCTTCACGCGCGGGTCATCCGGGCCGACGCCCGCATAGATCATGCTCTTCAAGCCGGCGTACGTCATGCTGGCATACGAACGGAGGCCGCCGTTTTCCGTCTTCCCCGCCATCGAACTTCCCCCTGCCGCCGGAGTGTAGTAAAAACCCCCGTCGTTCACTTTGGCGGCGAACTCCGTCGTGTTGGATTCCGACTCAAGGTTCTGGCAGCGCGAGATGAACACCAGAGCGTTCTTCATCGCAGGGTCGTTCTTGTCGACGCCGGCGGCCGCGAGGGCGTCGAGGAGAAACGTGGTGTTCGAGAGATCGGGGCGCTGCGATTTGCCGTACCCGGCGCCGCCAAACGTGACGTCTTCACGCTTGACCCCTTCACTCTCGTCCCATTGCAGCCCTTTGAGAAAATCGCGGGCGTGAGCGATCTCGGTCTTAAAGCGTCCGTCGCCGTTGGCGGCATGCAGGGCGAGCAGGCAGATACTGGTCTCGTAATTGCGATGATCGCTCTTGGGGAAGTAAATGCCGCCATCTTTTTGAACAAAGCTGGTGAGGTGCTTGAGCGCCTTCTGCATCGATGGGTCATCGACCTTCGCGCCGGCCCGCAGCATGCCGGCAGTGATCAATCCGCTGATTCCCGGCGACGTGGGAGCAGTCCAGCTTCCATCATCGGCCTGCGTCGTCTTCAGGAAGTCGATTGCCCGTTGACGGGCCGCTTTCATCGCCGCCGGATCAGGTCCGTCCGCGCGCTCGGCGGCAGTGATCGAACCGGCGAGGAGAAACAAGACACACGCGGCGCCGCAAACACCTGAGGCGAAACGTTTTGAACGAAGGGGCACCATGTTCATCGGGTGACTCGCAACGATTGGGGCATTTGAAAACTTCTACGGATTACTGTACACCAGCCAAAGACGGCGGCATAGGCCCCCCACGGATCGATAATTTCCTGATTCTGGAACAGGAATGCTGCTGACACAAGTCGGCAAACGTGGTATCAATCGTGCGGGCATAGACTTCCGTAAAATGCAGGGAGGGTTTCGATGGGTGTACCGCTGTCGCAGATGTGGACCGTGGCCAGCTATGTGCTCGGCAAGAAATTGCGCGGCGTCAAACGGTTTCCGGTCGTCCTGATGCTGGAGCCGCTGTTCCGCTGCAATCTGGCTTGCGCGGGGTGTGGCAAGATTCAGTACCCGGCCGACATTCTCCGCAAGCACCTCACGCCGGAGCAATGCTTTACGGCGGTCGACGAGTGCGGCGCGCCGATCGTCTCCATTCCCGGCGGAGAGCCGCTGCTGCACCCGCGGATCGACGAGATCGTCGAAGGGCTCGTCGCGCGGAAAAAATACATCTACCTGTGCACCAACGCGCTGCTGCTCGAAAAGCACCTGCACCGGTTCACACCGTCAAAATTCCTGTCGTTCTCGGTCCATATGGATGGCCCCCGTGAAGAGCACGATCAGGCTGTCTGCCGCGAGGGAACATACGACATTGCTCTGCAGGCGATTGAAGCTGCCATCGCCGCCGGCTTCCGGGTGACGACCAACACCACGTTGTTCGACAACACCGATCCGGAACGGCTGCACGGGTTCTTCGATGAGATGATGCGCCTGGGGGTCGAAGGGATGATGCTCTCCCCTGGCTACAGTTATGAAAAGGCCCCCGACCAGGAGCACTTCCTGCAACGCCGCAAGACGATCGGCCTGTTCCGACGTCTGCTGGGAAACCGGACATCGCGCTGGCGGTTCAACCAGTCTCCGCTGTTTCTCGAGTTCCTGCAGGGGAAGTGGGATCTGGAGTGCACCCCCTGGGGCAACCCCACGTACAACATCTTCGGTTGGCAGAAGCCGTGTTACCTCCTGCAGGAGGGGTATGTGCAGACATTCCAGGAACTGCTCGACAGCACCGACTGGAGTGCCTACGGTCGCGCCAGCGGCAATCCGAAGTGCCAGGACTGCATGGTGCATTGCGGATACGAACCCACGGCCATCGAGCAGACATTCGGATCGTGGCGGGGCTTTGCAGCCACGGCACGTACCACGCTCTTCGGCCCGCCCCGGGCGGCTGCGGAACCCGCAACGCGCCCCACGGAACGCCCCGAGTGCGTGCCCGAGCTGCAACATGCCGCGATCGCCAGCCCTCACGGCCTGGCCGCGGTGGATCACGAACTGCCAATCGTCACGTTGAACTGATTCGGGCTGGTGTGTCTGGAACGCCTTCAGCGTCGGTGCTCGGCGTCCGGATTGGCGGATGTACCACCTTGCGGCGCGAACTTTCCGCGGCAAGCGACGAATTTGCGCCTTCGTTGTACAATGAGTTCTTGCGCGTTCCTCCTCATTGACCAGCCCTGTTGTGCGAAATGTCTGCTCATCAACCGGATCAATCTGTCTCAGACGCCGGCGGAAACATCCGCCCGGTGATGACCGTTCCCCGATTTGTCGACGCCAAGCAGCAGGGGCGCAAGCTCAGCGTGCTCACCGCGTACGATCATCTGTGGGCCGGAATCCTGGACAACGCCGGGGTGGATGCGGTCCTGGTGGGGGACAGCCTGGGGATGGTGGTGCAGGGGAAGGCCACGACGCTGCCGGTGACCCTCCGGGAAATCATCTATCATGCGGAGATGGTCGTCCGCGCCGTGAAGCGTGCTCTCGTGATCGTGGACATGCCGTTCCTCACCTTCCATCTCGGCCCGCGGGATGCATTGCGGAACGCCGGGCGCATTCTGAAGCGTTCCGGGGCCAGTGCCGTGAAGCTCGAGGGGGGCGTGAACCAGGCGGCCACGATCCGCGCCCTGTCAGACGCCGACATCCCGGTCATGGCCCACGTCGGCTTAAAACCGCAGTCGGTGCTGAAGCTGGGTGGCTATCGCGTGCAGCGAGATGAACAACGGTTGCTCGACGACGCGCGGGCGGCGCAGGCAGCCGGCGCCTTCGGAATCGTGCTGGAATGCATCCCTCAAGGAATGGCCCGCAAGATCACCGCGGAGCTGAGCATTCCCACGATCGGGATCGGCGCAGGCCCCTTTTGCGACGGCCAGGTACTGGTCACACAGGATATGCTCGGCCTGACGAACCATCGCCCGCGCTTCGTGAAGACCTATGCCGAGTTGCGCGAGAGCGCGAGCGCGGCAATCCGGAACTACGTCGCTGAAGTGAGCCAGGGGCAGTTTCCCGACGATCTCCACAGCCACAGTTGATGCAGGTCGGCACTCGTTCCGAGGCACTTGCGCGGGAACTTAACCTGTTGTGAATATCCGATTCCACTCCGCCATTTGTCCTTGCTGACGATTGCGAGAGCCATCATGCGGATCAGCGTGCTTCTGAGTCCCCTGCTGTGCGCGGCCCTGGGGGGCGCCTTATTCGCCGCGGACGAACTCCGGCGCGAGATCGTCGATCCGGTGCCGATCGCCGGGATGGGCGAATGGCATCATCAGAACCTGGAGCGCAACTTGCGCTGGATCGTCCTGCGGGAAGGACGTGCTCCGGCCGCACCGGCGCGGGTGGCTGTTTTCGGGGACGCCGGCGTGTGGCATCTCGGGGCGCGTTCGATTGTGGAGTCGCTCGAGCGCGAGGGAATTCCCTGCCGAGTTCTGGATCGCGCCCGGTTGAGGATGGATGTGCTCAAGCCGCACACGGCGCTGATTCTTCCCGGCGGCTGGGCGCCCTATCAATGGACGGCGGCCGGCTCGGAGGGGCTGGGGGCGATTCGGAGTTTCGTGGAACAGGGAGGGCGGTGCGTGGGAGTCTGCGCGGGGGCGTACCTCCTCTCACGGGAAACTCGCTATGACGGGATCACGTATCCCTATCCACTGGGTCTGTTTGACGGGACCGCCGATGGTCCGGTTCCCGGGCTCGCGGCGTTTCCGGAGGTCGGCTCGGCGACGGTGACCACGACCGACGCGGCCAAACGCCGAGGGCTGACATTTCTGGAGGGACAGTCCGGTCTCTACAGCGGCGGACCGCGGTTCCTGGGTGGCACCGGGACCGAGGTGCTGGCTCGCTATGCCGACGGCAGTCCCGCGGCGATCGCCCGTCGCGTCGGCAAGGGAGAAATCATTCTGCTCGGACTGCACTTCGAGCGTCCGGTGCCGCAGTCCGGGGGAGACAATGCGCCAGTTCCCGCGATTGCGAGCAAGCTGTATCGGACGCTGCTGTTTGGGACGGAGCAAGCGAAGTGATCGGTTGCGTGCGCGAATGAGCGCGGGGAGACGCTTGGCTAACCGGTCGCGGAGCGACAGGGCTACATTTACGCCAGGATCGCTCGGATCGGATCGCCCCCCTGGGCGATGCGGTGCGGGCGGTTCAGCCGGTCGTGGATCGTGAGATCGGGATCGATGCCGAGGCATTCGTAGACCGTCGCGCAGACGTCCGCCGGCCGGACCGGACCGTCGACCGGCCAGGCGGCCTGCTTGTCCGAGGCGCCGAACACCGTGCCGCCGCGGATGCCGGCACCGGCAAGAACCGTGGAATAGCAGTGCATCCAGTGGTCGCGGCCCGCCATCGCGTTCACGTTCGGCGTGCGGCCGAAATCGCTGGTCAGCACGACGAGCGTTTCATCGAGCAGGCCGGTGCGATCCAGGTCTTCCATCAGCGACGAATACACCTGGTCCACGTGCGGCAGGTAACGCTTCAGAATTGAAAAGTTGTGCTCGTGCGTGTCCCAGCCGAAATCCTGCAGGCCGGCGATCAACTGGAAGTACCAGGTCCAGATCACGTTGACGAACTTCACCCCCTGCTGCACCAGCTTCGTGGCGATGAAGGCGCTGTTGCCGAACAACGTGTTGCCGTAACGCTCCTTCACGCTCTGGTCGAACAGCGCCGGATCGAAGCAGCTCTGCAGTTGATGCGACGTGAGCACGTCAAAGCCCCAGCGCTGAAACTGATCGAACTTCATGGCGTCCGTCGCTTGACGGGACGGTCCGAGGTCGAGCTGCGCCAGCAGGTCACGCCGGGTCCGCAGGCGGTCGACCGTCATGCCGTCGATCAAGCGGCTGTCGTTGATTTTGGGGATGCCGCGGACCATCACCGGATGGGGGCGGTTCTTGAGATCGGCTCCCGGATCGAATTCCGGTTGAGCCGTCGTCAGGAGCGGGGCGTAGCGGTGGCCCAGGAAACCGGGGCCCGGGCCGGTCTCTCCGAGGTAACCGAGCGGATTCGGCAGACTGACGTACGCCGGGAGACGCTCCCCGGCGGGCTTGAGGAATTCGCAGACCGACCCCATGCTCGGCGGGAGGTGGTAATCGTTCAGTTCCTGCATGCCCGAAGGCGATTCATAGCCGGTGAAGCTGGGGATTTCATTGTGGCAGCCTGCCTTGTGGTGGACGGCGCGGAGCACCGCGGCCCGGTCCATCCAGCGTGCCATGCGGGGCATGTGCTCGCAGATGTCGATCCCCGGCACGTTCGTGGCGATCGGATTGAACTCGCCGCGGCTTTCGACCGGCCCCTTGGGCTTCATGTCGAACATGTCTTGAGTCGGGGCCCCCCCGTGCAGATAGAGCATGATCACGCTCTTGGCTTTGCCTGCAGGGAGTTTCGAGGTTGAGGATTCCGCCCCCACGAGTTGCCGCGACAGCGGTTCGGCGGCCAGCACGGAAGCAGAGGCCGCAAGCGCCTGACGTCGGGAGAGGGATGGTAAACCCATGGCGGTGGAGGTTGAGCTCTTGGAAGGTTAACCGTCTGAGGAGCTTGCGCTGGAAATCGTTCGCAAAACGGCGGCCAGGCTTCGGGGAGTCTGCTATTCAATATCGTCAATTCAAGCATAACGACATGTTGATTCGTGGTCAACGTGCGCTCCGACGTAAGAAAGCGGGAATCACTGATCGACACTGATTTCAAGTTGGCCGGAATGCGCTGTTTTCACCTCTTTTCTGATTCTTGTGCTGGACTGCTGGCTCACTTCGATTCCAGCAGTTCCGCCAGGTGCATCGTGCGCACCCCCTTCTGCTGGCGATGGAGCGCTCCGCCGATGTTCATCAGGCAACCGGTGTCGGTGCTCACCAGCACGTCGGCGTTTGTCTCTACGACGCAACCGACTTTGTCGGCCACCATGGCCCCGGAGATCAGCGGATAGCGGACGGCGAACGATCCGCCGAAGCCGCAACACTGGTCTTGTTTGACCAGGGGGACGTATTCCACCCCGGCCACGTTCTTGATGAGCGTCTCCGCTTCATCTTTGAGACCCAGCCCGCGCAGGTGGCAGGCGTAATGGTAGGCTACTTTCCCCTCGAACCGGGCTCCCACGTTGGTCACGTGCAACTGGTTCACGAGGAAATCGCTCAGCTCGAACGTACGCCGGGCGAGCGATTCGGCCCGCGCGTGCCACTCGGCGTCGTCGTGGAACAGGTGCGGGTACTCGACGCGGATCATGGCTGCGCACGAGCCTGACGGCGTCACGATCGGCCGCTCATCGGCGAACGCCTCGATCGTGTGTTTCGCCAGGTCCCGCGCCCCGGCGAGAAAACCGCTGTTATAGAACGGCTGGCCGCAGCAGGTCTGGCTCTCGGGAAAATGGACGGTCATGCCGAGCCGCCTGAGCAACCGCACGGTCGCCACCCCGGCGTCCGGCCGCAGCACGTCCCCCAGACAGGTAATCATCAACGAAACGTCCAACACGCACGCTCCTCGTTCCGACCTGACTGAATACCAACATCGCGGCACAGGCCCATGATAACGACTCGATTGTGCAAAGTTGACTCTGCCGAGAAATGCGTTCGAAGGTAACCACGGATGGCACGGATTTCACGGATAAGGAAGAAGTAAGGAAGTAAATAATCGACGATTCGCCGTTGGCTTCGTATCCGTGTCATCAGTGTAATCCGTGCCATCCGTGGTTCTTCCGCGTGGCATAGATTGAATCTTGCCCAGGCGCCGATTCGCGTCGATCGCTGGACATGCCGGAGTCGAGGAGTTCCAATTTCGTGAACCGTCTCGAACCTTCGCGGGGATTTCCCGCGTCCGCTTCCGTGATTCGACTCCAAAGGAATTCCCATGAGAACCGTCTGGGCCGTTGCCGCACTGCTGGTCGCGCACACGTTGGAACAGGTGACGCTCGTCGCCGCTGACCCCGCTCCCACGGCCCTGCAATCGGACGTGATGAACTCCCTCGACGCAATCCGCGGCGACCTGGTGGCGATCAACCAGGAAATCTGGGAATTCGCCGAGCTGGGCCTGCAGGAAAAGCGTTCCGCGGCTCGGCTCATCGCGGCGCTCAAGCAGGCGGGTTTTGCCGTGAAAGAGGGAGTCAGCGGCATGCCCACCGCCTTCGTGGCCGAATACGGCTCAGGCAAACCGGTAATCGGCATCCTGGCCGAGTACGATGCGCTCCCCGAGCTCTCGCAGCAGGCGACCGGCGTTCGTCAGCCCGCCGCGGGACGCACCTCCGGTCACGGCTGCGGACACTGCGCCCTCGGAACGGGAGCCGTGGGCGCGGCAATCGCCGTCCGGCAGGCGTATGAGAAACATGGCCTCAAGGGAACGATCCGGCTCTATGGCACGCCGGCCGAGGAGACGTTGATCGGCAAGGTGTACATGGCCCGCGACGGCCAGTTCCAGGACCTTGATGCCTGCCTGCACTGGCATCCCGGCGATAAGAACCGGGTGTGGTACGGCTCGTCAAAGGCGCTGATTTCCGCCAAGTTCACGTTCACCGGACTGCCGTCGCACGCGTCCGTGAGCCCTGAGAAGGGGCGGAGCGCCCTGGACGGCGTGGAGCTGATGAACGTGGGGTCGAACTACATGCGCGAGCACGTGAAGGAGACGAGTCGCATTCACCATGTCATTACCAACGGCGGCAGCCAGCCGAACGTCGTCCCGGCGACGGCGCAGGTCTGGTACTTCGTGCGGGCCGACGCGCACCAGGATGCGGAAGCGAATTTCGACTGGCTGCTGGAGATCGCCGAGGGAGCGGCGAAGATGAGCCGGACGAAGGTGCAGGTGCAGATCGACACCGATTGCCACGAGATCATCCCCAACCTGCCGCTGTCGAAGCTGGTGCAGAAGAATTTCACGACCGTGGGAGCGCCGCGGTTCGACGCCGCCGATCTGTCGCTGGCAAGCGAGCTGCAGTCGGCGCTGCAGGCGGACTTCGGCGTCAAAGACGCGAAGCCGCTCAACGATCTGCTCGAAGACCTGCCGCTGGTGATCGATCGGAATTCCGGGTCCACCGACGTGGGCGATGTGAGCTGGTTCGTGCCGACGAGCGGCCTGTCGGCCGTGTGCTTCGCCGCGGGGAGTCCGGGGCACAGTTGGCAGAATGTGGCCGCGATCGGGTCACCGATCGGTCACAAGGGGATGATGGCGGCCGCCAAGGTGCTGGCGCTCACCACCATCGACCTCCTGCAGGACCCCCAGGCCGTCGCCGAAGCCAAGGCCGATTTTCAGGCGCGCATGAAAGATCGCAAATACACGACGCGCATCCCGGAAAACGTCAAAGCGCCACAATCGATCCGGTAGTTGGAGTCCAGGCTTCAGCCTGCGTCATTCTTTCATCCTTCATCCTTCATCCTTCATCCTTCATCCTTCATCCTTCATCCTTCATCCTTCATCCTTCATCCTTCATCCTTCATCCTTCATC
>JADMIO011413720.1_pt1 | contig 25714 bp, 22 predicted proteins | sample 8958161 | NCBI WGS metagenome assembly JADMIO01 (sample SAMN16585339, study PRJNA669376) | soil metagenome | isolation source: Crop rotation soil | place: USA: Cullars Rotation, Alabama | collected 2011 | reverse complement strand
CGCGGCGCGGGCTTTCGCGCACGCGCCGCCACGACTGCCAGCTAATCCAGCCGGTGCCGAGGACTGCCGCGGCGGCGATTGCCAAGGAAATGATCAGCATGACGATTCTTCGCGGCGCGCAGGTCCAGGTCGCGAGCATGTAAGCCGACTGGAGATACAGCAGCCAAATCAGCGGCGCGCCGATCACGCCCCACCAGAGCCGAAGCGGCCTCATAAGAACCTCGGCGCAAAATAGATGGTCGCATAAAGCGGCAGCCAGGCACACACGACGAAGTACCAGTAGAGCGCGTTGATATCGACATCGACAAAGTGCTTGCGCTCGACCTTGCCCACTTGCATCAACAACACCAGCAGGGCGAGCTCAAAGGTCGAAGCCAGCAAGTGAATCAAATGCATGCCGAGGATCGTCCAGACGATCGAGCCGTAGGCGTGGCTATCCCAGCGGGTGTGCACCGCGTTGAACTCGAAGAAGCGCAGCACGACCGCGGCGACTCCCGCGACCGTGCAGATCGCCAACGGCAGCGGCAAAGCGGCACGCTCCTCACGCCAGCCGGCGCGCTGGGCAACGCGCATTGGCCACACGCTGATCAGCATCAACAACATGTTGAGCGTGCCGAAAAGCAGGTCCGGGCGCGGGGTGCCGGCGGGGGGCCAGGCGGCAAAGTTGCGCGCGAGATAAAAGTACGATGCGAACAGCAGTCCGAACATGGCGCCTTCGATCGCCAGCAGACCGGCCACGCCCCACCAAATGGTAGCGCGCGGCCCCATCACCACCGGCGGCAATGCGGTAACGTCGAGCGCATTGATCTTCACGCAGCCCTCCCCAGCGGCGGCGCTTGTTCGCGCGCGGTGCCGGAAATCGGTTTGCCTTCGGGCCAAAACCAGATCGTCAAAGTAATCGCCAGCAACAGCGCGCCGATCACGACTCCCCACGGCGTGAAGATGGCCGTGATGATGCCGATGCCGGTCGCGAGCGCGGTTAGAAACGGTGAGATCGCCGGCCCATCCAACACGTGGCGGTGATCCGGCTTGGCATCGTGCAGATCGGTGACCAGCACTTCGCGAATGTCGGCGCGCAAACCGGTCACCACCGGCTGTCCCGGACCGTCCTTCCATAATGGATGGGCGCTGTTGACGGTCGGCAAGAACAAGAAGTTATAAGAAGGCGGCGGTGACGCGACCGCCCATTCGAGTGTGTCGGCGCCCCACGGATCATCGCCGGCGAGCACGCCATGGCGACGGCTCCAGGCGACATTGAACACAAAAACCGCGACGGTGATGGCGAGAATCCCGGCGCCGACGGTGGCAACCAGATTGAGCCCCTGCCAGCCGGTCTCGGGCAGATAGGTGTATACCCGCCGCGGCATGCCGGCGAATCCCAGCTGGTGCATGGGGAAAAAAGTCAAATTGAAGCCGATGAAAAACAGCCAGAAGTTCCATCGCCCAAGCCGTTCGCTGAGCATCCGGCCGGTGATCTTGGGAAACCAGTAGTAGAGCGCGCCGAACAGCGGAAACACCGCGCCGCCGATCAGCACGTAATGAAAGTGTGCGACGACAAAAAACGTGTCATGCACCTGCCAGTTGAACGGCACCGAAGCGAGCATCACGCCGGTCAAACCGCCGAGCACGAAGATGGCGATAAATCCGAGCACGAACAGCAGCGGCACGCGCATGACGATGCGGCCGCTCCACAGCGTGGCGATCCAGCAAAAAATCTGCACGCCGGTCGGGATCGCGATGACCATGCTGGCGGCGGTAAAAAAACTCTGGCCCAGCTGCGGCAAGCCGGTAGCGAACATGTGGTGCACCCAGAGGCTGAAGCCGAGAAAGCCGGTGGCGATCAGCGACAGCACCACGGCGGTGTAGCCGACCATCGGCCGGCGCGAAAACGTCGTGATGATCGTCGAGACCATGCCGGTGGCCGGAATAAAGATGATGTAAACCTCGGGATGGCCGAAGAACCAGAACAGATGCTGCCACAACAGCGCGTCGCCGCCTTCAACCGGATTGAAGAAGTGGGTATCGATCAGCCGGTCCATCGCCAGCATGCTGCTCGCGACCATCACCGCCGGCATGGCAAAGATCACCATGAAGGATTGCACGAGCATCGCCCAGACAAAGATCGGCATGCGATTGAGCGACATGCCCGGCGCGCGCAGTTTAAAAGTCGTGACGACCAGCTCGACGGCGCCGACCAGCGAAGCGAGTTCAGTAAACGTGATCATCTGGGCCCAGAAATCGACGCGTTTGCCGGGCGAATATTCCGGGCCCGCCAGCGGCACGTAGCTGAACCAGCCGGTGTCGGCGCCGATGTTGAGAAAAAGCCCGACCCAGAGGAGCAGGCCGCCAATCACATAAATGTAAAAGCCGTAGGCGTTCAAACGTGGGAAGGCGAGATTGCGCGTGCCGATCATCAGCGGGACAAAATAGAGTCCCATCGCCTGCATCACCGGCACGGCGAACAAAAACATCATCGTACTGCCGTGCACGGTGAACAGTTGATTGTAAAGATCCGGACCGATCAAGGTATTCTCCGGCCGCGCCAGTTGAATGCGCATGATCAGCGCGAGCACTCCGCCGAGCGCGAAGAAGATAAACGCCGTGACCAACATGCGCTCGGAGATCGGCTTGTGATAGATTTCTCTGAACCAGCCGACCAGGCCATGCGGCGATTCCCAGCTGCGCTGCAGCGCCGCGCGAAACTCTTCGGCATCGCTGACCTCGTGGTCACGCCGCAGCTCGGCCGTGCCGTATGGGTTCACGACAGTCCTCCGAGATAGGCGATCAGCGCCTGCAGCTCGTCGCCCGACAAACTGATCGACGGCATCGAATTCCCCGGCTTGATGTGCTGCGAATCGACGATCCAACCGGCGAGATGGCCCGGCGTATTGGGAATCGCGCCCGCGCCGAGTTGCATCCGGCTCGCCACATGGGTGAGATCGGGCGCCACTTTGCCGGTGGCCTCGGTGCCGCTGATATTGTGGCAAAACGCACAGGGTCGGGAGAGAAAGACCTGCTGGCCGCGCTCGGCGATTTCGTCGGTCGGCGCCTTGGCCGGCTCGCGTTGCGCGGCCAGCCAGGCGGCAAATTTTTCCGCTGGTTCGGCGACCACGGCGAGCCGCATGTGCGCGTGCTGCAAGCCGCAAAACTCGGCGCACTGGCCGTAGTAAACTCCCGGGCGGTCCGCCTGGATCGTCAGCAGGTTCGGATGGCCGGGAATGAGATCGCGCTTGCCGTGCAACTCCGGCACCCAAAAACTATGAATTACGTCGTAAGATTTCAGCGTGAGTTTGACCGGGCGCCCGACTGGAATATGCATTTCGTTGGCGCTGGTCATGCGCTGGGACGGATCGAGATGGGTGTATTCGATCTTCCACCACCAGCGGTAGCCGGTGATCTCGATTGTCACATCTTCTTTGCCCGATAACGACGCGAGCGCGCGTCCGGTGATGACGCTGGAGCCGAGGAAAATGAGCAGAATAACGGTGCTAATGCCGACCGATAACGCGATCGCAAAGCCGATGCGCCGCTCCCGGTTCGCGTCCAGATCGCGGTCGACTTCGCCAAGCGCACCGGCATCCGCCGGGCGACCGCGCCGCAACGCGATCAGCAGCGCGGCGATGACCAGCGCGTAGACGGTCACGCAGACCCAAAAGAGCAGCCACCAATTGCCGGCAATATCGGCGGCACCCGGCCCGGCCGCTTCGAGCGCTGGATACCTCATTGCGGCCTCGCGCTCGCTGCGACCGGCTTGGGATTCTGGCGCTCGAGCCGTTGTTCGGATGGCCTGATCGCCATGTGGTCGGAGCGTGTCGTGCTGACGTCTTTAGACAATTGGCCGCTGAGCGATCGCACATAGGCGACCAACTGCCAGAGCTGCTGTTCGGGGATTTTGCCGCCGAAGGCCGGCATGCCGTTGGGCCGGCCCTGGACGATGCTCGCAAAAATCTGCTCGGGCGCACTGCCGTATAGCCATTGCTCATCCATCAATGCCGGGCCCATGCCGCCGCCGCCGTGCGCATGACAGCCGACGCAGTTAAACCAGACGTATAGCCGCTTGCCTTCCGAGACCGCCCAGCCGTTTTCCTGGTACACCGTCTTGGGAGCATGACTCGAGCTCTCGGCTAAATTTTTTTCCGCAGATGGTGGCGGCGGTCCGGGACGAAGTTCGCTGGTCGCCGCGGCGTTGACCAAATCGCTCATCGGCGCCGGCTCGCTGAAACGCCGCTGCTCGCGCTCGCAGGCAAAGACCAACGCGACGAGTGCAAAGGCGAGCGCGTAACGCATCATGGCCTGGCTCCGTCGACGCGCACGACGCCGTAGGCATCGAGAATCTTGTCGATGTCGGCGCGCCGTCTTGCGATGATCTGATTGAGCGCAGCGCGCAGGCTGGTGTCGTCCTTGCGAACGCCCATGGCGATGGCGAATGTCATCGGCAGCGCCGGTGGATCGAGCGCGGGTGTTACCGCGGTGATTTGCAGCGGCACCGCTTGGCGCGGCGCAAAGTAGCCGGCCAGCGGCCCCCAGACAATCGCCGCATCGACCACGCGGTGGGCCACCGCTTCGATCAAACGCGCCGGCGGATTTGCTTCCGCATAATCGCCATAGATCATGTAGCCGGCGACGTTGTTGACGATGCCGCGGCGGGCAAGCGCATGCGCCGGCGGCGTATTCGCGCCGTCATCGCCGATCAAATGGACGCCGATGCGCAGCTGTTTCAAGCGCGCATCATCGAACGACTCGAGCTTCGGCCGAAGCTCGGGCCGGGTGACGAAAACGTAACTCGAGCGATAATACGACTGGGTCGGGAGCACGAGATCGAAGCCGGCCGGAACGCCGACGACGACATCGCAAAGGCGCTCGCGCAAGGTGTTGCGGACAAAGCCGCGTCGCTGCGCCCACCATGTGTAGTGCACGGTCTTGTCCAGTTCACCGGCAATCAGTTGAGCGATGCGATTCTCGAAACCTTCGGCTTTGGAATTGGAAAACGGCAGATTGTTGGGATCGGCGCAAATGCCGAGCTCGCTCGCATGGACCAGCGGATCGGCGAAAATTGACAGTACCGCTACTAGCGGCAGTATCACACCAACGCGCCAGCGGTGCAGGGAACGGATTAGGATTTCACCGCAGAGTCGCAGAGAGCGCAGAGTTGAGGAAAGAAATTCCACTGCGCTTCGCGGCTGTGAAACGAAATCGTAATTGTCGTTCCGCGGTGAAGTCGGGAAGAGCAAATTTCCCTCTCCGCGTCCTCTGCGCCTCTGCGGTGAGTCTTCTTGCATCATCTTACGGCAGCGAGAAAACGTAGAGCATCCCTCCCTTCGCAGTATGTTCGGGAAGATCCTTCATTACATTGACCATGCCCAGCGCCGCAGAGGTGTCGCGCGGGTCGAGTTGATTGACCACGATGGCGCCGGCCCAACCGCCGACACCGGCAAGGATCGCGACATACTGTTTGCCATCGGGACCGCGGTAGGTGACCGGCTGGCCGATGATGCCCGAGCCGAGTTGCACCTGCCATAATACCTCGCCGCTCTTGGCATCGACGGCTTTGAACCAGCGATCCATGGTGCCGTAAAAAACCACATCGCCGGCGGTGACGACGGCGCCGCTCCACACCGGGAAGTTTTCCTTGATCTTCCAAACTGGCCGCTGCTTGAGCGGATCCCACGCCGTGAACTCGCCGCGATGACCGCCCGGCCCGGCAAACATTTTTACGTTGGCTCCGACGTAGGGTGTTCCCGAAATGTAATTGGCTTCGGTCTCCTCATAATCCATGCACAAATTCTGATGCGGCAAATAAAGAAAGCCGGTGCGGGGCGAATACGCCGAAGGCTGCCAGTCCTTGGCGCCGGGCGACGCCGGGCAGATCTGGCGGATGACTTTGCCGATGTCCGGTTTTTTTTCCGGGTTGTAGATCAGCCGGCCGGTTTTAAGATCGACGCCTTTGCTGGTGTTGACCGCGACGAACGGTGTCGCCGACAAAACTTCGCCGCTGGTGCGATCCATCACATACATGTAACCGTTGCGCTCGGGTCGGACGAGCAGTCGGCGTTTTTGGCCGCCGACGTCGAGATCGAGCAAAATATTTTCATTGACTGCGTCATAGTCGTAAAGATCGTGGGGCGAAAACTGATACGCCCACACCGCCTCGCCATTGTCCGGCCGGCGCGCGAATAGAGTGGAGGTCCATTTATTGTCGCCTGGTCGCTGGTTCGAACTCCACGGTCCGGGGTTGGACGTGCCGTAGTAAATCAGATCGATTTCCGGGTCATAGGAAATCCAGCCCCACACCGTGCCGCCACCGATCTTCCAGGCTTCCGGCGGCCAGGTCGATACGCCAAGATCTTTGCCGCGCTCGCTTTGATAAAACGATTTGAAGTTAGCGCCGATCAAGACGTCTTTGTCCGGCCCGGTACTGTAGGCGCGCCAGGCGATTTTGCCGCTGCCCAGGTCGAGCGCCGTCAGCCAACCGCGCACGCCCATTTCGCCGCCGCTGTTGCCGACCAAAACTTTGTTCTTGACGATCAGCGGCGCCATCGTAATGGTTTCGCCGCGGTTGAATTCGCCGAGTTTGGTTTTCCACAGCTCTTTGCCGCTGGCCGCGTCGACCGCAGCTGTCTGCACATCGAGTGTGTTAAAAATAATTTTACCGTCGGCGTAGGCGGCGCCGCGATTGACGACATCGCAGCACGCCACTCCCTGGGCCGCTGCCGCCGGCTTGGGCTCGTATTTCCATTTGAGCGCGCCGCCCTTGGCGAGATCGAGAGCGTAGAGAATATTCGGATAGGGCGTCACCACGTACATCGTCGAGCCGACCACCAGCGGCGCGGCTTCCTGGCCGCGATCGGTGCCGGTGTCGAAAGTCCACGCGAGCTTTAACTGTTTTACATTTTGCGTGGTGATTTGATCGAGCGGGCTATAGCGCGTGCTGGCGTAATCACGCGCCGGGCGCAGCCACTCACCGCCGTCATCGGCGGCGCGGCTGTCCGGTTTTTCAGCAGTAAGCGCCAATAATCCGCAGAGGATTAGCAGGAGCACATGATGGCGACGACGCAAAGCTATTCGGCCATTCACGTGAGTCAAATCGCGCAATGAGTATGCCAGGTTCCGAGCGGCGCGCTACTTACGTTTTTCAACGCTCTACGCGCCGCGCTATCTTAATCCCGGGACGAACTCCAGCGGTCCTGTAGCAGAATAGAAACACGAAGTTTTCGCCGCGACCGCGCAGCCGCTGCGCATGAGAGCCCTAATCGAGGTTAGTCTTTTTGCGAAAATTTAACTTTTATTTTCACGGTGGGTTTTAAAGTAACGTTCGGACCGCACCCATCAGATTCCGCGCAGCGCCTCTGCCGGTTCGCGCAGCCCGAGCGCTCCTGGGCGGCGCTCCGTCAGGCTGCGCAGCTCAGCGGTGACGCGATTGATCACACCCGGCCAGTCGCCGCTTGTTACCTGGCGGAACAAGCGCATGGTCGGATACCACGGACTGCTGTCGCGATTTTCCATCCAGCGCCAATCGGCGTCGGCGTGAAGCAGATTCCAGATCGGCACGCCGAGCGCACCGGCTAAATGCGCCGGCATCGAATCAACCGAAATAACCAAGTCGAGCGCGCGCATGAACGAGGCCAGATCGGCCAATTGCTCGCGCTGCCCCATCACTCCGAAACCCGCGGGTAGATCGCTACAGTCCTCGCGAGTTTGTAAAAGGTGGATCCGCATATCCGCAACGGCTGCGAGCGGCCTCAATTGAGCGGTTGGAATGCTGCGCCGCGCATCCCAACCCTTGCCGGCGCGCCAGACCAAGCCGATTTCCAAGCGCGCCGCGCGTTGTAGCGGCGCGCGTTCGGCATCGACATAGGGTATCTGCCGCGGCACGGTTGCGAGCGTGGTGCGAAAAATGTGGGGCAGTTCCATCACTTCAATCTCGGCATCGAATGCTGCGAAATCGTCACCGACAAATTCGATTCCATCATTGGCCATTCGCCGTAGTAGCGGGATCAATTCAGGCTGCGGCGCCACCTGAACCGTGTTAGCGATCCTGCCCACCCATGGCGCATAGCGAATAAATTGAAGTGTATCGCCCAGGCCGTGATAGCAGCGGATCAAGACGCGCTTGTTGTTTAACGGCGTGCCGTCCCAGCAATAGCGCTCGTGGCGCGGCAAGTCGCCGCAGCTCCGGCCGCGACGTTCGATTAAAACTTGATCACTGATCTGCCACGCGCGGGCGTAATCGCCGCGGCGCATGAAGCGGAGCCACTCGGCAAACTGTTTGTCGGAATGATTCGGGGTGGTTGATTGCATCATATCAGTGCGGGTAGCGCAGGGCGGTTCCGTTGCTCGACTGGCGTGGACCGCTGCGCGAGAAACGACGCGGCTGGCGCTTCTCACCGGGCGATTTGCCGGCAGGATTGGCATGCTCGATCTGCGCATTGATAACGCCGCCGACGAGAATGACCAAGCCGCTGACATACATCCAGGTAAGCAGCACGATGATCGCGCCGATACTGCCATAGGTTTTATCGTAGGATCCGAAATTATTGACGTAGTAGGAAAACCCCAAGGAGACCAAGGTCCAAGTGAGCACCGCAAACAGCGACCCGGGAGTAATCCACTGCCAGCGTTGCTCGACATCCGGCGCATAGTAATAAATCACCGCCATCGCCAACGTGACCATGGCCAGTATCACCGGCCAACGCAGGACGTTCCAAGCGGTCTGGAAAATATCGCCGAGTCCCACCCAGTCCGCGATATAACGGCCGATCTGGGGGCCGAAAATCAACAACACAATCGACGCGATTAAAAATACCGACAAGCCGACGGTCAAGAGAATCGCCAGGCCGCGGACTTTCCAGAATGGCCGGCCTTCTTCGACCGCGTAGGCGTGATTGAGACCGTCGCAAATCGCCGTCACCGCATTGGACGCGGTCCACAGGGCGAACAGGATGCCAAAAGACAACACGTCGCCGCGCGGTTGCGCTAGCAGTCCATCGATATAATTGCGCACGATTTGATGCGCCTCCCCCGGCATGACTTGGGCCAATAGGCTCATCATCTGCTCGAGCAAATTGGTCACTGGGAGATAAGCCAACAACGCGGTGAGAAACAGCAAAAATGGAAATAGCGAGAACAAGAAATAATAAGCCAGCGCCGCGGCGTTGCCGACACAGTTGGTTTTCTGAACACAATTAAATACCCGGTGGCCAAGTTCTCGCCAACTGAGGCCGCCCAAACCAAACACCTGCTGGAGTTCGTTTAGCATCGATTCGCGCGGGTTGGTTGTGCGGCTTTCGCTGCGCCGAGCCGCATGGAATTAAGCGAACAATAAACGCCGGCGCCTTTGCCGGTTTAATCTTTCGGCAATCGTTCTTCGAGTATATGCATAACTTTATCGACGTCGGTGTTTTCCATCAGCAGATCGATCTCGCGGTCGCGCTCGTCACGCGGCAGCTGTAACCGCTCGGCGATTCGCCGCACTTGGCGGAGAATTAAACTGGCCTCCTGTTCGGCCAACAGATTAATCTGCAGATCCAAGTGGGCGCGCCGATCGGCTTGGCGAATCATGCGGTTCTGACTGATCAGAATGATGATGGCCAAGAGCACTCCTTCGGTAGAGACAATCAAAGTCAAAATACCGAACGGAAATGGATCGAACGGCGGAAACGCCTTGATGAGTCCCAAATTGATAACAATCCAACTCGCAAAAAACGCCACGTGCAAAACGATCGACGGAAAACTGCCGACCGCCTTGGTCAAGGCATCGCTGATGCTTTCCGCCACTGACCGGCTTTGCAGCGCCTGGTGTTCGAGCTGGGAAATGCTGCGGACATTTTTTAGAGCTGGCTGCGCTTCGGACGATCCCGCAGGCGCAGTATCAGGATTGCTCATTTGTCCTGAGTATCCGCAAACTCGATGCCAGAATATAAAAATATTTATTGGCGTCGCAGATCTGAGACAGCCAGCAACCAGAATCCGATAATTTGGACAGATTTCTAAAGATTTTTACTCCAAATCGCTATGCCGAGGATGGTCCGCTGTTTGCTCCTTCATAGGCTCATCGCACGGCCATATAGCCTGCGAAACCCTCGTGCTACTCCTCTGGTTCTATCCGCATCACACGGAGGGAGAGAAATCTCCCTCCGTGCCTGCCCTTTTTAAAAAAAGATTTTGAAAGGCATCATCATGGCAGCTCCGAGACCCAATGACCGTCTGCAACAGGCCCCCGATACTTCGCCGTTCGCATTATTAATTGTCGATGTCGTAAATGATCTTGAATTCGAAGGCGGCGAAAAGTTGTTGGATCAGGCTTTGCCCATGGCCGATGCTTTGAGCGCGTTTAAGCGGCGCGCCAAGCAGGCCGGAGTACCGGCAATATACGCCAACGATAACTTCGGCCGCTGGCGTTCCGACTTCCCCAAGCTGGTCGAACATTGCCTGCGCGATGGCGTACGCGGCGAGCCGATCGTTCGACGGCTCGCGCCCGAGCCTGACGATTACTTCGTTCTCAAACCCAAGCACTCGGCTTTTTACCAGACCAATCTCGAGACATTGCTCGAATACCTGGGCGTGGAGACCGTGATTATTACCGGCATGGCCAGTGATATTTGCGTGTTGTTCACGGCTAACGACGCCTACATGCGCGATCTAAAAGTCATCGTGCCGCCGGATTGCGTAGCGGCCGAAGATCGAGCCAACAATGAAATTGTGCTTGCGCTGATGGCGCGCGTGCTGAAAGCTGAGGTGCGTGGCTCGTCGGAAATCAATTTTAGCCGTCAGGATAAACCGGCAAATTAGTTAGCTCCATTAATTTTTACTCAGCTAGAGGCGAAGTATCGTAGCGGGCCAGCAAGTCGGCAGGATCGCGATACACGGCAATGCATCCGGCCGCGAGTAAATCTTCCCCACTCCAGCCTCCCGACCTGACACCGACCGTGCGCAAGTTGGCCTTTTGCGCGGCTTGGGCATCGTAGGCGGTGTCGCCGACGACGACCACTTCATCGGCCTTGACGTCACCTAGCCGTGCCAGCGCCGCCTGAAAAATATCCGGATGCGGCTTGGATTTTTCGCTGTCGTCCGACGAAGTCTCAGCTTCGATCAGGTCGTCTATGCAGGCGACGGCTTTGTAGATTGCAAGCTCGTCGCCTTTGGCCGACGACGCCAGCCCGATGCGTTTGCGGTCGTGGCGAATCCGCTGGAACAAGTGTCGAACTCCGGGAAACGCTTTTACGCGCGGCAGAAACTCGCGTTTGAAAAGCTCGCCGCGATACTGATCGAGTTCGTCGCCGAATTTCGCCAGCTCTTCGCGCGACAGGAACGTCGGCAGCAACTGATCCGCGCCTTTGCCGATTTGCCGGCGCACGTCATCGAAAGCAATCGTCTTGTTGAAGCGCGCGAATGCGATTCGCCAAGCTTCGGCATGTAAATCGACCGAATCCACTAATGTGCCGTCGATATCGAATAGGACTGCCGTGACGAGCTTTTTCTCATTCATCGCCGGTTCGCTCCCAGCGCTTAGTCGATGCAATTGCCACACCACCAGCCGCGCCGTCCCCGTCGTCTGGCATTGCGCTTGCGATCTTAGAAGCCCGGAGGAACTCAAGATGCGCTCGTTTTCGACGCTCATAAAAGACGCGTTTAACCAGTGGTGGAATGAAGACCGCCCCTTCGAACTGGCAGCCGCCTTAGCCTATTACACGCTCTTTTCGCTTGCGCCCCTGTTGGTGATCGCCGTATCCGTGGCAGGGTTCTTTTTCGGTCGCGAGGCGGCGCAAAATCAGATCGTCCAAACCCTCTCAGGGTTCGTCGGCAAAGATGCCGGTTTGGTGATTCAAACCATGATCGAAAACGCCGCCAAACAGCAGACCTCCGACAGCATTCTCGCGGTGATTATCGGCGTCGCACTATTGCTGTTCGGCGCCGGCGGCGTGATCGGACAACTGCAAAGCTCGCTCAATATGATCTGGGGAGTCGAACAAAAGCCGGGACAGGGCATGTTCGGAGTCATCAAGGAACGATTTATATCGTACGCCATGGTTCTCGGCATCGGCTTTCTCCTGCTGGTGTCCCTGGTGGTCAGCGCAGCGTTGTCTGCCTTCGATCAATTCCTCGAAGGTGCCATGCCGGGCGCCGGCATCCTGCTTCAGGTGATACATTTTGTCGTGTCGCTGGGCCTGATCACGTTTATGTTCGCGGCAATCTATAAATTCATGCCCGACGCCCGCGTCGCATGGAAGGACGCAGCGATCGGCGGATTTTTGACCGCGCTGCTGTTTAACATCGGCAAATTCTTTATCGGTCTGTATATCGGCCAAAGCTCGGTGGCTTCGGTATATGGCGCTGCAGGATCGATCGTCACCTTGCTGTTGTGGATTTATTATTCCTCGCTGATTTTTTTCTTCGGCGCGGAATTAACGCAGGTCTATGCCACAAAATATGGCTCTGGGTTAACGCCGGCGCGGAATGCCCAGCCGGCAAAGCCCGAAGTACAACGAGGCAAGCGAGTCCGACAGAACAACCGCCATGGCGTAAGGCCGACGATAAATTGATCGCGTCGGCCATAGAGCTGTCTCCGCTTGCAACCAACCCCAATGTCGAATTGGCTTGACCTGCTACAATGGCCGGCGATGATCACCAACGTGTGGGCGGCTTGGCTGATCGCGTCGCAGCGGGAAATCCGCCGCAAAATCGGCTTTTATGTTTTTCTGCTCGGCAATCTGCTTTGGGCGGTTTGGGGCTGGCAGAAAGGCGCCTGGGCCTTGGTCCTACTGCAGCTATGCCTGGCAGGTTTGAATATCAGGGGGGTCAACAAGAACGAACCCGCCAATAATTAAAAGCTTCTACAAACAATCTGTCTCAGCGCTGCATGCGGGTCACGGGTATTCTCCTACAAGTAGGACAAAGCATGGGTTTGCGTTGCAACATCGCTCCAACCGATTGGCGTGGCGATTGCTCTTATATCGGGGATAAAATCGGAAGGAGACAGAATATGAATGCATTAGAATTGCTAAGCGCGGATCACAAGAAAGTCAAAGAACTTTTTCAACAGGCCGAGAATGCCGAGGGGAAAGAACAGCAATCGATCTTCGACAAGATCAAAACCGAACTCGAGACTCACACCAGAATTGAAGAAACCATCTTTTATCCGGCCGTTCAGCAGCATGAGGAATTGAAGGACATGGTTCTGGAGTCCCTAGAGGAGCACAAGCAAGTCAAAACCCTGTTAAAGGAAATGGACGCGCTGGCATCGGACAGCGAAAAGTTCGAGCCCAAGCTCAAGGTCCTGCAGGAAAATGTCGAGCACCACGCAGAAGAAGAAGAGGAAGGTAAAATGTTTCCCAAGCTCCGCCAGGTGATGAACAAGCAAGAACTCGAGGATCTTGGCGCCGAGCTCGAGGCAGCAAAGCAACCCGGTCAGAAGCGCCGGAAAGCCAGCTAAGTCAAAACCTGGAAGCAACAACCTGCGGAGGAAGCGTAAGCGTCCTCCGCTTTTTTTTGTTCGCTACGATCTAATCGTCGGCGGCGGCTTTTTACGCGTTTGACCGTTGGGCGACTCGGCAGTCGCTTGGGCGACTTCTGCGAGATGCTCGATATCGGTGGTTTTTTGCATGCTCTCCAACTCGCGATCGCCGGGGTGATGGATTCCCAAATGCTGGTGAATTTCCACGATCAAGTTCATCAGTTTGGTGATTTCGCGCTCGGCGATCATGTCAACTTCCAAGTTGACTCTGGCTCGTTGATCAGCCAAGCGGCCTTGTTTGTTTTCCGCCATCAGAATAAACGCCGATAGAAAAATCGCTTCCAAAGAAACGATCATGGTAAGAAACGTGAACGGAAACGGATCGAGCGGTTTAAAGCCCCACCAAGGCAAGTCGAGCAGGATCCAGAACGTAAACCAGACGATGTGTATCCAAACGAACGGCAAGCTGCCGGTAAAACTGGTGATCCCCTCCGCCAGACGATCGCCGAACGTCTTTTCCGAAGGTTCCAGTTTTAGCACGTCAGCGATCATCTTGTTTACATGATCGTCGCGTTCCGGGGGATTGTGATTCCGTTTGTTTAATTTGGCAGATTTACGCGCTTGCTTCATAGTCACACCTTCACACTCTTGTGATGGCGGATCAGCAAGCATTATGCCAATGCAGTCTGTCTATACGCGCCGCTCAGGCCTGCGCTTACGCACTGCCGCTAAAACATAGATTCAGCTATTTACGACTCATTTTTGAAGACATTCGCAGCCATGCCGGCAGATAAAAGTGCAACTTCAGCAGCGGCGTCAGCCAAATAAATCGGCGCGATCCGGCGTTTGGCGACATAGTAGACGTCGACTACCGTAAGCCCGATCGCGCTGCCCTGCGAAAGCACCCGCGCTTCAGGGCTGAGCTCGCGGCGCAAGCCGGCAACCATTAACGCGCCGCCGACTGTCGTAACTAGCGCACCGACGGTCTTGACCAGCCACTTGTCGACTTTGGGACCGGTGACTCGTTCGAAACTCTCGATGTCGAGCAGCGACCACAATCCGCTGGCGAAATAGTAGGCGCCCTGGATTAGGACGGCGGTTCTCAATAGGCGATTCGTCGGTTGCACAACTATTTCCTCGCAGCGCGGCGGCTTTTTTTGGCTCGTTGGAGCTTGGCGCCCAATTCGCTCAACTCCGCGGCGTCGATTAATTCGCGCACCTTGGGAAACATTTTGCCTTCCTCCTCTTCTTCCGCATGATGCTCGACATTTTCCTTCAGCACCTTGAGCTTGGGCTCGAACATCTGGCTGTTTTTGCCGAGCTTGTCGATTTCGCGTAATAATTTTTTGACCTGTTTGTGCTCCTCCAAGGATTCCAGCACTAGGTCTTTGAGCTCTTCATGCTCCGCCATGGCCGGATAAAAAATGCTTTCTTCGATCCGGGTATGAGTTTCCAGCTCAGTTTTGATTTCCTTGAACGCTCGTTTTTTATCTCTCGCGTCTTCGATGGCTTCGGCCGTCTCGAATAGTTCTTTCACTTTTTCGTGATCCTGCGCCAACAGCTCCAGGGCGTCGCTCTGGTCCTCACTTGCGAATTCCTTGGCGTCGGCTGCATCTTCAGCCGCCGCCTCACCGTCGCTGTCGTCTTGCGGCGTCCAGTCCGCATCGGTCGATTCGACCTCGGCAACATTGGCTTCCGCCAGCGTCATCGTCAGCAGCCAGCCGCGAACTTTCTCGAGATGCTCCTGTTCTTCGTTGTAAGCTTGCTGGCATTGCTCTTGGAGCTCGGTGTGGCCAAGTTGCGCCGCCAACTTACCCAACAGATCCCAACCGTCATTGTCGGCAAGTTCCGCGCTCACCAGGGCTTGCAGGCATTGCACGGTGGTCGTGCGCGGGTCGCTGACAATCTGCAAGATTCCGTGGGCGATTACGCCTGCGACATCCGCGGACGGCGTTTCCACAGTCGCGTCGCCGCCGAAGGCGCCGATGGCCTGCTGCAAAATTTTGAAATGCTCGAGCTCTTGGTCGCGGATCTGGCGCAGGTCGTCGGGCTGTGGACCGATCCCGTCGGTCGCCAAGGCGGCGCATTTTTCCAGGAAGGATTCATAGAGCCGCGTTCCCTGCCGCTCGAAAGCGAGGCGCTCGCCCAACTTATCCAACAAGACCGTGGTGGCATCGGCTTCTTCGAAATCCTCCTCATACCCGTCGGCAGCTTTCCCGGGATGAGGATTTGACCCGATGGGCAAACCTTCGTTCAAGTACTCGGCGCGCTGCAGCGCCAATTGATCGTCGTTCTCGTCGCCCCCGGGAACGCATTCTTCCGCGCCCAAAATTAGTTCCGCACTCGATTGTGGATGGGTCATGATGCCCGTCCGGTTGATCACCTCGTCATTGGCCAGTGGATTTTCACCTTCGTACGCTGCCATTGGAGCGCCTCCTCGTTAAGCGACGTTTTTTAGTTCTCTGATATCCGCGGTCTCTTCGGCCAATTCGGTCCCGGGCTTCCATTTATAGCCAGCCGCGACCGTGTCGGACGGCGAGCCATTGGCATTGATGCGCTGGCGGTATTGCGGCGAAGGCATGTCATCGCTTTCTTCATCCTTGGAAATGAATTGCGTGCCGCGCGCGCGCAAATTCGTCTCCTCCGACAGAACTTTACGGACGAACTCACGATGACTTTTATAGTCGATCGGCTCGGGCAGCGACTGCGGAATGATCTGCGCCGGATCGCGCCGGTCGAACTTGCGGAACAAATCGAGAACAAAGTGCAAATGACCGAGCTCGTAATTGATAAATCTTTCCCAGATGGATTTGACCCGCAAATTACTCTCATACTGCAGACAGCTGTAATAATTGTAGACTTCCGTAGCTTCATGCAGAAGCCACTTCTCGAGCCAACTCTCTTCGGGATCGATGATCGACTCATATTGGGTGACATGTTGCTCTTCGATCGAGGCGATTTCGGCGTAGAGCTGGCGCGCGATCGGATCGGCAAACATCGGCCCGATGGTCATATAGTAATCATGGGTCTGATGCTCGCCGCCCATCAGCGTGACGGCGTTGAGTTTAGTGATCGGCTGAGCGGTATGGCGGTCGTAACACTGGCGCAAATCGTCTTCGGGCGCGCGATGTTCAACGGAAGTCGGCCGTCCCGGAAGGATGTCGGTATAGCTTTGCAAAATGTTGTTGGAATCGCTGCCGGTCAAGCGGTCCATCAGCGCGGAATAGCGATACAGATGATCGAAGTCTTCCAACAAACCAAACCGGTAAACCTGGGCCAAATAGCCGTCGGGCTCGTGCTCCGCGACACTCGCCGTCACTTCGATGGCCACCTGTTCGAAACCGATGGTCGTTTCCAGCGGCGAGAGATCGGCCGGCAGCAGCCAGTTCACCAGCGTTTGCTGATGCTGCTCGACCCGCCGCACCCGCGCCAAGGCCGCCTGCAGATCTTTGTTCATGCGCGCGCAGCTATGCTGAAAGCGGAGCGCTTCGGATTCGATGCCGTTCATCAAAATTATCCGCACCCGGGTGAACGCATCGTCGTCCAATTTGCTGGTCGGCACACGCACTAAGTCACGCCAATCGAATTGTTGTTGTTCTAAAGCGATGCCATGCTCTTTGAACAGCTCCAAGCTCATGAATCAACCTCCGTTGAACTGGGGATTGTAAATTCTAATTGGCGATTGATTCAGCAATGAGCGGACCAATGTAGCTGAGCTACGGGCGCGTCGCGAAGTTTGACGGATGTCCTGATTGTGGCGCAAAGATGATTTGATGTTCCGGGAAAAGGGACAATCCATTCGCGCCATGCAGCGGCGCGTTATGTAAGCGAGGACTGCGCGGACTAAGCTTCGAAAGGCGCGGACTCAGTGGCGAGATTCGATTTTTCCGAGCAGTTATCACAATGGCCGCAGTCGCTGTCGATATCTTGCTGAAAGTAGCGCAACAGAAAACGCGCTCGGCACTCGGTGGTTTGACCGTAAAGCATCATCGCGTTGAGGCGCTCGCGGTCGCGATTTTGGCGCGTCTCGTATTCCTCCAACGCGGCCAAGAATTCCGCCTCGCCGAACCCGGGTGTCCGCCGCGATTGCCCGCGACTCTTCTCGATAATCCCAGCGGAGTTGAGCGACGCCAAAATCGCTTTAACTTTGCGGCTGGGTAAACCGGTAAGCTCGACCAATTCTTCCGCCAGCTCTCGGGAACTCTGAGCGGTGCAGCCGGCGATCGCCTGATACACCGCCAACGCTTGATCACGCCGGGGATACCGGCCGCCGAGAAAATACGATTGCACGCGACGATCTTCCAACCGGTACAATAGCAGGGCCAGCGCGGTTTTGCCGTCACGTCCGGCGCGTCCGGCTTCCTGAACGTACGTTTCCAGCGAATCGGGAACCGCGTAATGAATCACGAAGCGGATGTCCGCTTTATCGATCCCCAGGCCGAATGCCTTGGTCGCCACCATCACGGCAATCTCATCGTTCATGAAAGCTTGCTGGGCGCTTTCGCGATCGGCTTGTCTCAGCTTCGCGTGGTAGCGCCCGGCATTGATGCCCTGCTCGACCAGATAGCGCCACAACTCGTCGGCTTGTCGCACCGTGGGGACGTAGATAATGCCGCTGCCGGAATGATCGCGCACCACACCGCCGACCAGGCTGCGTTTGATCTCTTCGTTGACCGTGCGCATCACGCGAAAAAATAAATTTTCCCGGCGGATGCCGAGGTCGACTACTTTCGCTGATTTTAGATTGAGCTGTTTGAGAATATCCGCGGCCACTTCGGGAGTTGCCGTGGCGGTCAACGCCAGCACGGGCGGATGACCGAGCGCAGCGATGGCGTCCGCCAATGCCAGATAAGCCGGGCGGAAATCGTGCCCCCATTGAGAAATACAGTGGGCTTCATCGACGACGAACAACGATACGCCGCTGCTCTTCAGCACATTTAGGTAATCGGGATTCTCCAGGCGCTCCGGCGTGATATAGACCAATTCCGGAGCCTGCTGCTCGATGTTATCGACGGTTTGGCGTTCTTCGCCGGCATTGAGCGTCGAATTGAGTTTTGCCGCCGGGATATCCCGTTCGGCGAGCTTGTCGTGCTGATCTTGCATCAGCGCGATCAGCGGCGACACCACCAGAACCGGCCGAGGTAAAAATAGCGCCGGCAGCTGGTAACATAGCGACTTACCGCCGCCCGTCGGCATGATGCCGAGCGCGTCACTGCCGCTCAGAACCGCTTCGATTAATTCGCGTTGGCCCGGCCGGTAAGCGATGACGCCAAAGCGTCGCAGCGCCCGTTTCTCGTTGGCGGGGGTCCACTTCCAATTGGTGTTCATTGCCGCTGCCAAGCTCTATGCCGCCTACCGACCGCAAGCCTAGCGCGGCGCTCGAGACAACGCTCAACAAAAACCATTACCGGCTGCTATAACACCGCGATCCGATGCGATTAGCTCTGCATGCGCACGCCACCGGTAATGCCATGATGCCGATTGATGATGTCCAAAGCCATTGGGGTCATGCCGGCGGCATCCACCAGCACCAGTACCTGCCCGGAATCGAGCTCCGGCAGCGTCGGAATTTCCTCGGCAGGCGCGGCCAGCACCTGGGTGTCGGCGAGAAAGTTCTCCTGCGCCTCGCTGTCGTGCATCGCGACGAGGATGCGATCGGCGAACCCTGCGTCTTTCAGCTCCAAAATGGATTTTTTTGCTTCTTCCGCGTCTTTAAACAATCCGGTCACTCGGGTATCGAGACTATCGCCGACCGAAGACTCCGATTGTTCGTCGTCTATCGGAGGTTCCGAGGCTTCATGGTATTCGGCCGGATCGGAAACCCGCTCCAGGGTTTCGCCAGCCAGTTCCCGGTCGCCAGTCGCGGTCGACAACTCGCCCAGTGAAACAATCCCGACCAATTCCCTTTCCTGATTCAAAACCAGCAGCCGGCGAATCTGATGCTCCTGCATCAGCCGGGCAGCCTCTTGCACGGTGTCGTCTTCCGTACAGTAGATAACCTCGGGACTCATGATCGCGCCGACCTTGGTCGTGTTGGGATCGTCGCCCTCGGCGGTGGCGCGAATAGTGATATCGCGATCGGTCACCATGCCGATCACCCGGTTGTCATCGCACACCGGCATCGAACCGACGTCGAGATCGCGCATTTTCGCTGCGGCATCCTTTAGGCTGTCGTCCGGACGAACCGCTTCGACGTGGTAGCTGATAAATTCCTTCAGTTCCATATTTCACCTCGCGTCCTTGGCTGACCCGTTTCCGCTGACAATGAGCAACGGTTCAGCAACGATCGTACCAAGGCCGGAGAGCCGATGTTCACAGTCGTTCTCCGTCGCGTCTGCCGATAACCACACTCTAAGAAACTGTTCACCCGAGGATCTGTTCACTTTCAATGTGAATTCACCCGTCCCATTGCTGAATTTCCGGTCATGTAAGAAATCGCACGAATAGGACTAGGGTTTCCGCAGCGGTGAAGGATGTTAGGTCACGACGACTGCGCCCGCGCTAACAGCTTCAATTGAGCGCTGCGCCACCTTAGACAGCGGCGTCGTTCACCGGTTCGGGCTCTTGCCCGACCGGCGTATTGCCATTTTCAGAGGCCGGCATAGCGGCGCTCGACAGGCCGGATGACGTGTGCGATTCCAGCGCGGCTAGGTTGGGAGGTACCGTGCGAAAGATTACCATCGATCGGCCTTTGAGATCATAGGCTTTGCCGCCGGCAACCCAAATCGGTTCGGCGTCGGGTAGAGCGGTGTCGATCAAGCGCTGCCAGCGCTGTCGCTGGCGCCGCACGCGGCTGGGAATTTTGAAAGGAATCGGCTCGTGAAACGCATTGATCAAAAGCAAAATCGAGTCGCCTTTGATTTCCTGGCCGCGCTCATCGACGTCACCGATCATGTCGCCGAGCATGCGCATGCCGAAGCACTGGTTGAAACCCGCATTCCAAGCTTCCTCGCTCATTGGCTTCCCCGAAGGTTCGAACCAGGTGATATCACTGATGTCAGTGCCGTAAATCGAGCGGCCTTGAAAGAATTTGCGGCGCTGAAACACCGGCTGCTTGCGCCGAATGGAAATCACCTGCTTGACGAATTCAAGAAAATTTCGCTCTTGATCGGATAATTGCCAATCGAGCCAGGTGAGTTCGTTGTCCTGGCAGTAGGTATTGTTATTGCCCTGCTGAGTATGGCTCAGCTCGTCGCCGGCCAAGAGCATCGGCACGCCCTGGGAAAAGAGCAAGGTCGCAATGAAATTGCGCTTCTGCTGCCAGCGCAGAGCGTTGATCGCCGGATCGTCGGATGGTCCCTCGGCTCCGCAATTCCAGCTTTTATTGTCGTCCGAGCCGTCTTGGTTGTTCTCGCCGTTGGCTTCGTTATGCTTCTCGTTGTAGCTCACCAGATCCTGCAGATTGAAGCCGTCATGGCAGGTGACGAAATTAATGCTGGCGTAGGGCTTGCGCCCGTCGTTCTGGTAAAGATCGCTGCTGCCGCTCAAACGCGTGGCAAATTCGTTCAGCGTGCCGCCGTCGCCCTTCCAAAACGAGCGCACATTGTCGCGGTATTTGCCGTTCCACTCGCTCCAGAGCACGGGAAAGTTGCCGACTTGATAGCCGCCGACGCCGACGTCCCACGGCTCGGCGATCAGTTTCACCTGGGACAAAATTGGATCCTGGTGAATGATGTCGAAAAACGCGCCGAGGCGATCGACGTCATAGAGTTCGCGCGCCAAGGTGCTCGCCAGGTCGAAGCGAAATCCGTCGACATGCATTTCGACCACCCAATAGCGCAGACTATCCATGATCAGTTGCAGCACCCGCGGATGGCGCACATTGAGCGAGTTGCCGCAGCCGGTGTAGTCCATGTAAAAGCGCTGATCCTCGGGTGACAGTTTGTAATAAACGCAGTTGTCGACGCCGCGCATCGACAGCGTCGGACCCAGATGATTGCCTTCGGCGGTGTGGTTGTAAACCACGTCGAGAATGACTTCGATGCCGGCGGCATGAAATCCCGCGACCATCATTTTGAACTGCTGCACGGCATCCTGAGGAATGCTAGTGGCGCAGTAGCGCGCGTCGGGAGCGAAGAAGCCGAGCGTGTTATAGCCCCAATAATTGGTCAATCCGCGATCGACCAGGACGCGATCGTTGACGAAGTAATGCACCGGCATCAGCTCCACGGCGGTGACGCCGAGATTGAGCAGATGGTTGATGACGAGCTCCGAAGCGAGACCGGCATAGGTGCCGCGCAATCCTTCCGCGACATCGGGATGGCGTCTGGTAAAGCCCTTGACGTGCAGTTCGTAAATGATCGTCTTATGCCAGGGCGTGCGCGGCGGCCGGTCATCGCCCCAGGTAAACGCGGTATCGATGACGCCGGCGAGCGGCGCATAGGCGGCATTGTCACGGTCATCGAAAGCCAAGTCCTGTTGCTCGTCGCCGAGGCGGTAGCTGAACAGCTCGTCGGCCCAGCGCAAGTCGCGGCCGATCGATTTGGCATACGGATCGAGCACGATTTTGTTGCCGTTGAACCGATGTCCGTGCTCCGGCTCGTAGGGGCCATGGACGCGATAGCCATAGAGCTGGCCCGGCAGCGCTTCCGGTAGATAGGCGTGCCAAACCTGATCGCTGTATTCCGGCATCGCGATTACATGCGCCGGCGCCTTCGCATCGACGCCGTCAAATAAACAAAGCTCGACCTTGGTGGCATTCTCCGAGAACAGCGCGAAGTTGACACCTTTGCCATCCCAGGTCGCGCCCAAAGGATACGACTTACCCGGCCAGACTCGCATAGCTACTCCTTCGCTTCTTCACACTCGAGTTCACTCGATTCCGTAAGTCCTCATGGTTGGCGAATGCCGCGCGGCGATGACGAATCGCATAGACGCATCGTTCATGGTTCGGAAATCAACAGCGTCGCGGCATAGCCCTGAATACGCCACGAGTCGTTGGTCTGCAGTTCCGGGGCGCCGCGCCCGCCGTAGACTGGACGCTCGCTCGACCACAGAATCCTCCAATGAGAATTTTCCGGCGGCGCGAGCAGCGGTTGCGGTGACGGATCGCACGCCGAGTCGACGCCGAGATTCAATAGCAGCAGCCGGTCACCTTGTCCGTCCGCTCCGAAAAAGCGCAGCACGAGAATCGATTGCAAGAGCACCGCGCCGTCAAAGCCGTACGCGCCCTGGGCCCTAAACACCGGGTCTTCGCGTCGCAGGCGCAACAGGTCGCGATGCAGCTGATAAATCTTTGTGTGGCTTTGGCGCTCGGCCAGGTTGAGTTTGCACGCCTGAAAAATTTTCTCGTCCGCTGGATCAGGAATGTTGGCTTGCGCTTCCGGCGTCGCCAGGCTGGCAAATTGGGCGACAAAATCCCGCCTGCCCTGGTGCACCAGCTTGGCCAAGTCGGGTTTGTGATCGGCAAAGAAAACAAACGGCGAAGACGCGCCGAATTCCTGACCCATGAACAGCAGCGGTGTCGACGGTGCCAGCAGTAAGAGCGCCGTCAGTGCGCGGTAGCAACCCGGATGAGACGAATAATGAATGCGCTCGCCAAATCCGGAATTGCAAATCTGATCGTGATTCTCGAGAAAGTTGACAAACGTCGCCGGCGCGAGGCCGCGAGTCGGCGTGCCGCGCCGCTGTTTTTGCCATTCGTACCACTGGCCTTGATAAAGAAAGCCCCATTTGAGCGCGGAGAGAAACTCCTGGGGCGTGCCGAGATAGTCGAGATAGTAAGCCTCGCGTTGACCGGTGAGGGCGACTCGCGCGGTGTGGTGAAAGTCGTCATTCCACAGTGCGTTCAGACCGTAGCCGCCCTCGCTGGCGGGACGCACCAGCTTGGCATGCTGCGATTCATTCTCGGCGACCAGAATGGTCGAGCGGCCGCCGGCGGCCTGGCGCACGGCCGTGGCAATTTCACTCAGGATGTGCGGCGTCGAGTCGTCGTAAATATTCTGGGTCGCGTCCAGACGCAAACCGTCGAGGTGATATTCGTCGATCCAGTAAGGCCCGTTGGCGCCGAAAAACTCGCGCACCGGAGCGCAATTATTGCCGTCATAGTTGATCGCTTCGCCCCAATCGGTCTTATGTTTGGTGCTAAAATAATCCTGAGAAAACGATCCGAGATAATTTCCGTCCGGCCCCATGTGATTGTAAACCACGTCGAGAATCACGCCCACGCCGAGCTCATGGGCGCGATCGACAAACCGGCGAAAATCGTCCGGCCTGCCGTAGAGCCGGGTCGGCGCGTACAAGTCGACGCCGTCATACCCCCACCCGAAGCGGCCGACAAATTCGTTTACCGGCATCACTTCGATAAGCGTAATCCCAAGTTCTTTTAACTCTGGCAATTGCTGCTCGGCCGCCGCCCAGGTGCCTTCCGGAGTGTAAGTGCCGATATGCAATTCGTAGATCACTTGACCCGCCAGCTCGACACCGCGCCAATGGTTGTCGTGCCATTGAAATTGTCGCGGATCGATAATCTCCGACGGTCCGTGCGGACCTTCCGGTTGAAAACGCGACGCCGGATCGGGCACCAGAGGCTCAGCCGAGTCGAGGCGAAAGCGATAACGCGTCCCCGCCCGCGCCTCGGCCACGACGCCGGAAAAATATCCTTGCTCGTCGCGTTGCAGTGCTATCGGCGAGGTGGCCGCGCCGTCTCCCGGTTCCAAGACAACTTCGAGGACGGCACACCGCGGCGCCCAGACACGAAAATGACTGCCACCGTCAGGAAGAACTTCGGCGCCGACAGGCACCTTTCGCTGCGCGCGGTTGGCCGATTTTTTTTCTCTAACAGCGGGATTTTTTTCCATACAGTCGATGGGAATTTACGCTGGAATACAATCGACCTTGACCGCTTCCGCCGTGCTTTGCGCGCCGCCGACGGGCGTGCGCAATTGACCCGCGGATTTCGGCAAACGAACAGTTTAGAGCAATTGCTGTTCCATTTTATTTCCTTCTTCTTTCCTGTAAGGACACGCCGGCTTGTTGCTCAGCTGCGACAATGCACCCGGGCATGTGTCATGACTGAGACAAATCTGAAGCACAAGCTCGTCGGCTCCTCGGCCATTGCTCCACGGTAAGAATCCGCTCGCACAATTATCGCTGGGGCCTGAAGCGATTGGAATGTTTGTTGCAAACATCCTTGCCGATTCTCTTTTTATTTGTCGAATACGAGACAGGAGCAGACACGCAATGGGAAATCCACCATCAAAAAATCACGAGGACACTTTCACCCAGCCAAGCAGTGATTCGGAAAACCAGCGCATCCCAATCATCGTTCATTCTCACTTGCGCTGGGATTTTGTCTGGCAGCGACCGCAGCAAATTCTTTCGCGTCTAGCACAGCACCATCCAGTGGTGTTCATCGAAGAGCCGTTGTCAGAGAAGATTGCGCCCGAGATTAGAGTCACCCGACCTTACCCCAACGTCTTACGCTTGGTTCCGGTACTCGATACCGCGTCGCTCGACTTCGACCGCCAGTGCGACGCGATTGCGCCGCTGATCGAACACGAGCTGGAGCTGAATAATTTTGACGCCGAGCGCTTGAGCGCCGCAGTGCAATGGTTTTATTCGCCGATGCCGGCGCCGAAGATGCTCGGCCGCTTCGGCGACGCGGTCACGGTGATTTACGACTGCATGGACGAGCTGGCCAATTTTCGCTTTGCTCCGCCCGATATCGCCGAGCGCGAGCGTTTGCTGTTGCAACGGGCCGACGTGGTATTTACCGGCGGCTATCACCTGTTCGAAAGTAAATCGCGCTATCACGACAACACGCACTTTTTTGGTTGCGGCGTCGATGTGAATCATTACAGCCGCGCGCGCGCACCCGACACCCCGATTCCGCCTGAAGTCGCCGGTCTTAATAGTCCGGTGTTCGGTTATTTCGGCGTGATCGATGAACGCATCGATTATGAGCTGCTCGCCCGCTTGGCCGATGCGTTCCCTGGCGGCGCTGTGGTCATGGTCGGTCCGGTGGTAAAAGTCGATCCCGACAGTTTACCGGTTAGGCCGAACATCGTCTGGCTTGGACAGCGCAGCTACGACGAGTTGCCGGCGCTGGTGAAATCATTCGACGTCTGCCTGATGCCGTTTGCCCTGAACGAGTCGACGCAGTACATCAACCCGACCAAGACGTTGGAATACATGGCCGCGGGCAAACCGATCGTTTCAACCGCGGTGCCCGACGTTGTGCGCCAATTTACCCCGATTGTTGCTGTCGCGAACTCGACTTTCCAGCACATTGGGATCCTAAGCTTAGAATTCCACGTGGACAAG
>JADMIO012791412.1_pt1 | contig 25728 bp, 25 predicted proteins | sample 8958161 | NCBI WGS metagenome assembly JADMIO01 (sample SAMN16585339, study PRJNA669376) | soil metagenome | isolation source: Crop rotation soil | place: USA: Cullars Rotation, Alabama | collected 2011 | reverse complement strand
GGGCCGACCAGCTGGGGGAGCCGCGCCGCCAAGCGCTCCGCCCCGGTGCGCAGCCGCGGCGTCGCGCGCCCGGCCGCGACCGCGCGCTCGAGCTGCGGCTCGAGGCGCTCGCGCCAGTAAAACTCGGACCAGCTCTCGTGCGCGCCGTTACGTTGAGGCAGCGAGCCGATGAAGTTGTCGTGAGATAGGCCGAAGCTCGGCGCGCCGAAGCGGTGCAGAGCGGCTAGCCCCTGCCCCAAGCGCTCGTCGAAGTCGCGCGAGGGGCGCGCCGACTCGAGCAGCTCGAGCACCAAGAACGCGGGCTCGGACGCCCGGCCCTCGGAAACTGCGATCACTCGTGGCAGGCGCAGCGCGGCCGCCTCGCGCAAGAAATCGAGCCCCGCCGCTTCCGCGGGAAACAAGTCGGGCGGCGCGGCGGCGTTGGTCTTCATGAAGACGCGCGCGCCGCTCGAAAGCTCGAGCTCGAACGCATCGTTGATGTCACCACCCGAGAGCCGCCGCTCGGAGACGACCTGGGCCCCCAGGGCTCGCTGTAAGGCGTGCTCGAGCAAGTCTCTCATGGCCGAGCCTACAGCCCGTGCTCGCGCCGCACGCGCTCGAGCAGCGGACCGCACGCTGCCAGGCAGAGGCGCACGACGTCGTCGAAGTCTTCGTCTCCGCCGTAGTACGGGTCGGGCACCGACGCGCCGGGCGGCGCCGCCGGATCGAAGCTACGTAGCAGATGAAGCTTGTTTTTGAGGCTTTCGCTCGGCAATAGCTCCGCCAAATCCTCGAAGTTGGTGCGGTCCATGGCCAGCACGTAGTCGAAGCGATCGAAATCGGAGCGAATGAACTGCCGCGCGCGCCCCGCCACTTCGATGCCAAAGCGGCGGCCGGCCGCGCGTGCTCGCGCATCGGGCTGCTCACCGGCGTGGTAGCCAGCCGTTCCCGCGCTGTCGACCTCGACCGCGTCGGCCAGCCCCGCTTCTTTCAAGAGGTGCCGCAGCACGCCCTCACCGATCGGTGAGCGACAGATGTTCCCGAGGCAGACGAAGCACACGCGCACCATGCGCGCGCACGGTAGCTCAGATCCGCATCGATCGGAGCAGCCAGTAGATCGCAAGGCCAGCCGCTACGCAGCTGACCAGCACCGCGGCCAGCAGCGGGCCAGGTCGGACCACCGGCGTGGGGCGCTCAGCGGTGCTGGGACCTGGGGCCGCCGGCTCTGGCGACAAGAGCGGCTCGAGCCCGGCCCAGGCGGCAGCGGCATCTCCGAAGCGCAGCGCAGGGTCGCGATGGACGGCACGGCCGAACCACTCGTCGAAGCCGCGCGGCAGCTCCGTCGTGAGCCCTAGCTCGCGCGCGCGCAGCGAAGGCGGCTCGATTTCGCTGCGGAGTATCTCGAGCGCGAGGTCCGCCAAGCTGGCCCGCTCGGCGCTATGGCGCCAGTAAAGGTGCCCCGTCAGCACGAAGAAGGTGAGTAAGCCGAGCGACCAAACGTCGGCGCTCGGCCGCGCTGGAGGCTCGGCGCCAGACAGCTCGGGTGCCGCCCACAGCGGGGTCCCGATGCCCGGCGTCGTGTGCGACAAGCTACCGTCGAAGTCTTTGGCGATCCCGAAGTCGAGGACCTTCAGCTGGAGGTCGTCGCCCTCGCCGGAGACTTTCAGGTTTTCGGGCTTCAAGTCGCGGTGCACGATGCCGGCCGCGTGAGCGGTCGCGAGCGCCGCGAAGGCTTGCGACAACAAGCCCCGCGACTGCGCTCGCGGCAGCGCCCCGCGAGCACGCACCAGCTCGTCGAGCGTGACGCCGGGAGCAAACTCCATCGTGAGCCAGGCCAAGCGCTCACCGAGCTTGCCCGAGTCGAGCGTTGCGGCGACGTAGGGGCTCTGCACGCGCTTGCCGCTCTCCACCTCACGCTCGAAACGCCGCAGCCCTCTGCCATCGGCCGCATCGTCGATCTTCAAAAGCTTGAGCGCGATCGGCTCGCCGCCCGCCAGCGGCTCGACTCGATAGACATGACCGACGCTGCCTTGTCCGACGTAGTCCAAGATCTTGAAGCGATCGGCGAACGTGCTGCCAGGCGCTAGGCGCGGAACCAACGAGGCCACGCGCCAAGCTATCATGGTCGTCTACGCGCTCAGCCAGGCATCACTCCGAAGGGTGGTGACGGGCCGAAGCACCGCGCAACGTCAGAAACGGCGCCGCCGATCGTCAGTGGTCCCTGCGTCGTTCTTGCCTCGTCTCTCGGGGACGGTGAGGCGCGACAAAATTTCGGCCTACGACTCGCCACCTCCGTCGGATCGCCGGAGTGCGAGGATCTGAGGCGCGCGAAGCCATCGAATCCACATCAAGCTCTAGACGCCGGATTCTTACCTCCAACACCATGAAATTACTGATATTTTATGGACTACCGGCGCAGCCGCGTGCGTCCGCCCAACGTCAGATCAAGTCAGTCGCTTAGTCAGAAGCTCCGAAATGTGGGGCACAACACCCGCGGTGGTTGACCCCAGAAAACGACAGTCGCAGAGTCACCTACATCATGGGGCAAGCCACGCAAGCAGTCAGCGAAGAGCAGCTCGTGTGCCTTCGCGGTTTCGATTCAGCCGAGCTCAACAACCTCGGCTCATCCCTCGCTGACGGTGGAATCGCCGTCAGCGACGATTCCACGTCGGCCACGGTTTGTGTCGCTAAATCCGACGCAACTCTGCCAAACGAAATCCCCGCCAATCAAGCCGTGCTGTGGATTGTCCCGGGTGCGGGACAACCATCGCCCAGCTTGTTCGAGCGGGAATCACCGACCGATTTCCTACGAGCACCGGTCGACGGACTCGAGCTGCGCCTGCGGATCTTGGCGCTGGTGGCTCGCACGCGGCGCACCTCTGAAGTCTTCCGAAGCGTGCTGCGCGCCGGTCCACTCAGCCTCGATCGCTTGGCGCGAACACTCACCGTCAATGAGAAAGACGTTCCGCTGCGCCGAGCGGAGTGCGCCGTGCTCGAGTTCTTGCTCGATCACTCGGAGCGCTTCGTGCAGTCGAAGGAGCTGAACCGCGTCGTGCTGAACGGCTCGGTCGGCGGCAACGCCGCGCGCAACCAAGTGTACGAGCTCCGGCAGCGGCTCGGCTCCGCCGGCGCACCCGACGCGATTCAGTACCTGCGTGGACGTGGTTATCGAGTACGCTGGCCTCTGGTGCGCTGAGGGAGCGGCCGGCGGGGATAGCGGGGCGTCGCGCGTCGATCGGGGCGTGCCCAGGGAGACTTCGAGCCTCGCGGCGAAGGGGCGTGGCAGCGGTGCAGCGCTGAGCGCTCCTGAGTCGTTACTCGTAGCGAATCGCCTTAATCTCGATGTCGATCTCCCCGGCGGGTCTGACCACGCTCACGACCTCGCCCACTTTTCTCTTCATCAACGCGCGCCCGAGCGGTGACTGAAAGCTGATGCGCCCGTCGGACGGCGACGCTTCGTCGGGGCCGACGATCAGGTAGCTGCTCGTCTTACCGTTCTCGTCTTCGACGTCGACGAAGGCGCCGAAGCGCACCTCGCCGTGGGAGGTATCTTGCTTGACGACGACGGCCGCGTCGAGCCGCTTGGTGATGAAGCGGATGCGGCGATCGATTTCGCGCAGCTTCTTCTTGCCGTAGATGTACTCGGCGTTCTCGGAGCGATCGCCCTGGGCGGCGGCCTCCGCGACCTCCGATACCACCTTGGCGCGCTGCACGTTCAGCAGCTGATTGAGCTCCGCCTGCAGCTTCTTCGCGCCTTCGGGGGTGAGGTAGTTGGGCATGTTAGGCTCGCCCCGTGAAGAGAAGCAGAGCCCTGCTCGTCGGTTTCGGCATCGTCATCGTGGTCTTGATCGGCGTGGTGATTGGGCTCGAGGTGTACCTGCCTCGTTACATCGAGAAGCGGGTGGTAGCAGAAGCCGAGGCGCGGGGCATCGAGCTTTCGCCCGGTAAGATTGGTGTCGGCTGGCAGTGGGTGCAAATGTCCGGCGCGACCGCCAAGCTGATCGGCGCGCCCTCGTTCGAGGCCAAGCTCGGCCTCATCGACGTGCAGCTGAAGAGCTTCGAGCCGGTGTTGGTGCAGCTGTCCGATGTGAAGGTCGGCGTCAGCGGAAGCTTGCCCCGCGTTTTGTTCGAGCTCGGCGAATGGACCAAGAACAATCCGCGAGCCTTCGAGGCACCAGTAGTGGCGACCCGCCTCGAGCTGCGCGTCGCGGAAGCAGCGGCGGAGGCACCCTGGCTGGAGCTGTCGGGCGGCTTTTTGACTCGCACCGCCTTCGGCGCGGCGTTCTCGGCCGAAGCCTGCAAGCTCTCGGGCTTCGAGCTGGGTAAGGTCGGGGCGGGCTTCGCGGCCACCGGAGGAGACGTCTCGATCGGTTTCGGCGACCAAAAGGCGCAAGCGGCGCCGCTGCGCCTCGACGCCAGCGTCGACGCCAAAGGCGCGGGCAAGGTGCACATCGTGTTGACGCCGACGAAGCTCGGCCTGCTCGGAAAAGGGCTGGGCATACCTTTACCGCTGCCGGAGGTGATCGCATCGAGCGAGGTCGAGCTGGTCTTCCCGGCCACCGTCCTGCAAGGCGCAGAAGTAACGGGCACGCTGCGCTCGAGCCTCAAAGGCTTCATTCCCCCGCACCCGCCCGAGCTCGACGGCTTCGTGTTCGGCGACGAGACGACGTTCGAGAGCGCGCTGCTCGTCAACGGCAAACGCGACGTCGTGACGCTCACCGACTCCAAGGTCAAAGCCGGAAAGTTCGAGCTCCACGGCGGCGGGACCGTGAAGCGTCAGGGGCTCGACGCGGTCGTGAGCATGAAGCTGCAGGGCAGTCTGCCTTGCGACGCGCTCGCCGGCGCCGCCGCGGAGTCACGCTTGGGCCAGCTGCTCGGACGAGCCTCCGGCAAGCAGGGTAAGCGCGCCGCACAGGCGCTCGTCGGCGGCACCGTGTCGGTGGAGGTCGACATCGACGCGACCAGCAAAGACTTGGCAAGCGCGAAGCTTGCCCAAAAGATCGGCATCGGCTGCGGCTTGCGGCCGCTGTCTTTGAACGAGCTGATTGCGCTCACCCCTAACGCCAAGGATCTGCAAGCAATCGGCAACGAGGTCGGCAAAAAGCTGGAGGGCATCGGCAAAGAGCTGGGTTTGCCGCCGGTTCCCAGCGGTTTGTCGCTGCCTCCCTTCCCTCCGCTGCCCGCCGCGCCTCCGCCCAAGAAGAAGGATCTAGCCGCTCCTGCCTCGTCTGGCTAAAGAGCGGCCATGGCTGTCATCGCGATCGTCGGCGCCGGCATGATGGGCAGCGCTCTCGCCGCGCCGTTCGTCGCGAACGGTCACGAGGTGCGCTTGGTGGGGACCCCGCTCGATCGCGAGATCGTGGCGGCCCTGAAAGCCGCGGCCCCGCACCCCAAGCTCGGCGCGGCGGTGCCAGGGGTTTCGGCTCACTTCGTCGAAGAGCTCGAGGGCGCGCTCGACGGCGCGGACGCGATCGCGCTCGGGGTCAGCTCCGCGGGCGTGCGCTGGGCGGCCGAGGCGCTCGGCCCTGCGCTCACTCGCTCGCCGCGGCCGGTCTTGATGATCTCCAAAGGCTTGGTGTGGCAAGACTCACGGCTCGACGTGCTGCCCGACGTTTTCCGGGCGCTCCTACCAGCGGCCGCGGCCGCCGATCTGTGGCCGGTCGGTGTCGCGGGCCCCTGCATTGCCGGTGAGCTGCTGCAGCGCGTTCCGACCAGCGTGGTCTTCACGGGGCGATCGCTGCCGGCGTGCGAAGCTTGGGCAAAGCTTTCGCGTGGTCCGTTTTACTTCGTCCACACCAGCGCCGACGTCGTGGGGGCAGAGACTTGCGCGGCCCTCAAGAATGCCTTTGCGATGGGTGTCGGCTTCGGAGCAGGCGTGCACGAAGCGCGCGGTGGTCAGCACGGCAGCGTGGCGCACCACAACTTCGAGAGCGGGGTCTTCGCGCAAGCGATTTTGGAGATGCAGCGCGTCGTCGAGCTGTGCGGCGGCGATCCGCAGAGCGCGGTCGGTTTGCCGGGAACGGGCGATCTGATGGTCACTTGCAACGGTGGTCGCACGGGGCGGTTCGGCAAATGGCTCGGCCGGGGGCTGTCGCTAGCCGCCGCGATCGAAAAGATGGAGGGCGCGACCCTCGAGTGCTTGGAGGTATTGCGCGAGCTCGATCAAGCGCTCAGCCACTTCGACGCGCTCGGCCGCACCCAGCCGAGCGAGCTGCCGCTGCTCCGGCACCTGGCGGACGTTGCGCTGCGCGGCGCGCCGGTGTCGATGCCGTTCGCGCGCTTTGGGCGCTAGCGCTTGGGAGCGCCCAGCGTGAAGCGCACCGAGTAGCTGACGACGGTGGGTCCCGCTTTCGGTTTTTCGAATTGCACCTTGCCGAGGGCCGCGACCATGCAAGGCTGAAAGCCTTCGCCGCGGAGCTTGGTGCGCGGCTGCTCGAGCGTGGGCGCGCCACCGTTGCGCGCGATCTTGATGTCGATGCCGAAGCTGCCCCCCGTCCACGGATCGTCGACTAGCCGGTAGCACTCGAGGAAAGCCGGAAATTGGCGCTCGATGGCGCGATGAAAGGGAGCCTTCTCTTCCGGCGAGTTGCTGCCTCCCCCCACGTGCATGCCGAGCGGCTCGACCCGCAGCTCGGGCAAAGCCTTGTCGGGCCTCGGCTCCGAGCCACCTGGCCCCACCAAGGGTGTTGACGGCCCAGGAGCTTGGCCGCTGGGCGGCGGTGAGCCGCTATTCGGGGTTCCTGCGTGCGGCGCCGCTGCATCACGGCTGGGCTCGACTCGTGGTGACGGCGCGAGCGGCGCCGATTGGCTGGCGCACCCCCCCAAGAAAATCAGCGACCACCACAGAGGCTGCGCGGTGCGCGAAACGGGGGGCTTGCGGCTCATCACGCTGCCTTTTTCTCGCGAATGGTCGGTCGACGCAACCGGCCAAAACAGCTCGTTTGGCGGGCTCGGTCGGGGGCGCTAGGCTAGGCCGGCTTGCTCGACCATCGCGCCTTCGTTTTGGCACTCTGGGGCGCCACCTCGCTCATCGGCTGCTCGTCCGAACCGCTCGACGACGAAAAGCACGACAACGGCTTGCCAGCGATCGCGACCGAGAGTGTTTCGCTGACGCTCGTCTACGAGCCGAACGCCAAGATCCCGCTGAGCGCTACTGCGCTCGCCTTCAACGCCGCTGTCGACGGCGAGCTGTGGGTCGCGCTCCGACAATTTCCGAGTGGCCTGCCGTGCACGATGGACGACGAAAGCGGCTGCGCGGCGTTGCCAGGGGTGATGGCCGTGATCAGCGACGCGACGGGCAGCGCGCCCCGTGCGGTGCTGAAAGAAGACGGCAACGCCTGGCACTTCATGCGCCGGCCCACCGCCGTCGCCTGGGGCGATGGTGAGCTGTTCTCCAGCTGCGGCGAGGCGTTGACCGACAACTACGAAGACGTCGACATCCCTTACGCCGGGCCTGCGTTGTGGTCGTCCGACCCGTCGATCTTCGGCGTCAAGCCCAAGCCCGGGCAAAACGGCACCCACATCGACATGCTGCACGAGACGCCGCGCTGCATGGGCCTGGCTCACGAATCGGGCAACGTTTTCTGGGCGTTCAACGGCGACGCGGGCTCGCTCGATCGCGTCGATTTCCACCAGCCGCACGCGATCGGCGGCGAAGATCACGACGACGGGGAGGTGCACCGCTACATCGCGGGCCAGCTGCTGCGCGTTCCCGAGGTGCCGAGCCACTTGGCGTACGACGGACAACGCCAGCTCGTTTACGTAGCCGACACCGGTCACGCTCGCGTGTTGGCCGTCGACCCCAGCACCGCGAGCGCGGGCGGCGACATCGACGACTGGGAGGTGCTGCAAGCGAGCGGCCGTATGGACGGCGCTACGGTGCGCGAGCTGGTGCGCCCCGGCACGCTCCAGTCACCGAGCGGCCTCGCCTTATCGAACGACGAGCTGTTCGTCACCGACAACGCGACCGGGTTGATCCACGTCTACGACGTATCCGGAAAACCGCAGCGCGTCCTCGATACTGGACTACCGGCGGGATCGCTGGCCGGCATCGTCGTCGGCCCCGAGCAGAAGCTCTACGTCACGGACTTGCTCACGGGCCGCGTACAGCGCGTCGAGGGGTTGGGCTCATGAAGCTCGGCGCCATCATGCTGCTCGCGTTCGGCCTATCGATGGACGCCATGGCGGTTGCAGCCGCGCGCGGCCTCAGCACCAAGCGCATTCGCGTTCGCCACGTGGCGCTGGTGGCCGGCTTCTTCGGCGGCTTCCAGGCGCTGATGCCGCTTTTCGGCTGGTTTCTGGGCAGCCGCGTCGGTGGCGCGATCGCCGCCTGGGATCACTGGCTGATCTTCGTGCTCCTCGGCGGCATCGGCGGCAAGATGCTGTGGGAGGCGTTTCACCACGAAGATCACGAGCCGCTGACCGAGAGCGAAGCCTTCGGCCTGCGCGTCATGCTGCTCCTGGCCATCGCCACCAGCATCGACGCCTTCGCGGCGGGCGTCGCGCTGCCGCTGATGAACGCACCGCTCGGCGTATCGCTGCTCGCGATTGGGCTCACCACCGCGACCCTCAGCGGCCTGGGTCTGTTCGCCGGACATCGGTTCGGGGCGGCGCTCGGCAGTCGGCTCGACGCGCTGGGCGGGTTGGTGCTGATCGGCCTCGGCACGAAGACGCTCATCGAGCACCTGAGCCGCGGCTAGCACCGCCGTGCAATCATTGGCTAGCATGCGCGTGATGGCCCCTCTTCGAAGCCGTGTCGGAGCCGTCCTCGCGCTGCTGGTGCTCGGCGGCTGTGACGCGCACGGCTCGAGCCCGAGCGGCCCGGCGTCGGCGCCGCTCGCCGCCGCCGCCAAGAAGAAGCCCAAGCCAAAGCCCTCGGAAGAGGCGCCGCGGGAGCTCGAAGCCGACGACTCCGCGCCTGACACGCAAGCCAAGGCCAAGAGCAAGCCGAAGCCGCCTCGGCCGCTCGCCGCCAACGAGAAGGACGACAAGCCCGTCGAGAACAGCCGCTACCTGCTCGACGGCTTGAACGACGTCGGTCCCGCGGCGCCAGCGGCCGCATTCGCGCACGGCGTGGTGCTCATCACCCGCGACGACGACCTGGCGATCTCCAGGCTCACCGCCGCGCCGAGCAAATCGAAGAAGCCTGTCGCGGGCGCTTTCGAGGAGCTCGCGCGCGGCCGGCAAGATTTTTGGCCGGTGGCGCGCGGCCCGGCCGTGAGCGCGACCCACGCTTACTGGGTGTCCAAGGGCCGCGTGGTGCGGCGGGCGCTCGCGGGCGGAGAGCTCGAGGTCTTGGCGACCGATGCCCGCGACGGCACGCGCGTCGCCGTGGCGGGGTCGCCCGATGTCGTCGCGTACATCACCCAGCCGGTCGGCAAGCAAGACTCGCTGGCGCGGCTGCGCCTCGCCGACGGCCGGCGCCTCGACCTCACTCCCGAGGGTGCGGCCGCGAGCAGCGTGTCGCTCACTCGCGCCGGCGAAGACGTGATCGCCAGCTACATCGATGGTCGAAGTGGCATGACGCCAGTGCACGCGCGCAAGCTGCGTACGAAGACGGGCGTGCTCGATCCGGACGTCGTGGTTTGGGTCTCCGGCGCGACGCAGGGCATGACCGAGATCACGAGCGTTGGCACCGACGACGGCAGCTGGCTCGTGTTGCCCGTCGAGCGCGACGCGAGCCATTTCGGTCTCGCGACGCTCGCGCTCGAGAAAGAGCCGAAGATGGATCCGCCGCTACGCTGGCGGACCTACGAAAATGGTCTCGATCGCTCCCCGACCGCCGCCGCCACGCTGTGCGGTGCTCCGACGACGATCTACGTGCGCCCTGCCGATGCGAGCCCCACCGCCAATCAAGAGCTGATGCTTTCGGAGCTGACCCTCGACCCGACCGCCAGCTCCGAGCAACTAGCGACCGCGCGCGGTTTCGCCGATGTATCCCTGTACCCGGTGCCGGAGGGCGCGGTCCTGTCGTACGTGGCGGATCGGCGCACCTGGGCGCGGCTCATTCGCTGCAAATAGCGGTTCACGACGGACCCGGGCGCGAGTAGAGCGAGCGCGATGTCCCAAGCCACTCGCAAACGGCCCGCCAAGAAGCCGCGCTTCACCGCCAAGACCGCCGACAAGCACGTCCTTTATCAGCTGTCGGTGCAGGCGCCCGACACCGAGGTCGACTTCTTGAACGGATGGTTCACCAAGATCCGCGGCCGGAAGCCGCTCAGCCTTCGTGAAGACTTCTGCGGCACCGCCATCTTGTGCGCCGCGTGGGTCAAGAGCTCGAGCGAGCGGAGCGCGACCGGCATCGACATCGATCGCAGCGTGCTGGCTTGGGGTAAAGAGCACAACCTCGCCCCGCTCACCGACGACCAACAGGCGCGCGTCACGCTGCTGCGCCAAGACGTGCGCGCCAAGGTGAAGCAGAAGCACGACATCATCTGCGCCTTCAATTTTAGTTATTGGATCTTCAAGACCCGCGAGGCGATGGTCGAGTATTTCGTGACCGTGCGCAGCGGGCTGGCCAAGGGGGGCTTGTTCTTGCTCGACGCCTACGGCGGCTGGGAGTCGCACGAGCCGATGCAAGAGCACCGCAAGATCAAGGACGGCTTCACCTACGTGTGGGACCAGAACACCTTCGATGCCATCACCCACGACGTGACCAACTACATCCACTTCGAGTTCAAAGACGGCAGCAAGCTGCCGAAGGCGTTCCGCTACGACTGGCGCTTCTGGAGCTTGCCCGAGCTGCAAGAGCTGCTGCGCGAGGCAGGTTTCTCGAAAGTGCACGTATACTGGGACACCAGCAACGACCCCGAGCAAGACGCCTACCGCCAGCGGACGCACGCTCCGAATCAGCCCGGCTGGCTTGCTTACATGGTCGCGGAGGGCTGAAAGTTTTCGGGTTTTGACCCGTTTCGAAAGCTCGTGCGTCTGGTCGAGAGAGCCTCATGAAGACAATTTCGCGAGCTTTGGGTGGTGCGACGCTGCTGCTTGGTCTGGGCTGGGCCGTCGGGTGCAGCCGCTCTCAAGAGGCGGCTGCGCCGAGCCCTGCCGCTGAAGCGGCGCCAGTCGCGCCTCCATCGCCGGCCAGCGCGCCGGCGCGGACCGATGCGCTGGCGTTGGCACCGGAACCGGAACCGGAGCCCACCACCCTGGCCGACGCCGAGGCCATGCTCGAAAGGGCGCGCGCGGATCTGGATCGTGTGGCGCTCAACGAGCCGCTCGCGCCGCGCTCGGCGGCGCCTGCGGCGGCGGGCGGGGGCATTCCTGGCTCGGCGGCGCCCAAGCCCTCACCCGGCGAGGCACGGCGCGCAGAAAAAAGCGCCGCGCAAGACAGCGCCGAAGCGCCCAAAGACACCACGAGCTGCGACACGGCGTGCAAAGCCTTTTCTTCGCTGGTGCGCGCGAGCGACGCGGTGTGCCGGCTCGACACCGAGGGCGGCAAGCGCTGCGAGCGCGCCCGTCACATCCGTGAAGACGCGCAAGTCCGCGTCGCCGGCTGCGGCTGCCCGAAGTAACGTTCGCGCGTGTACGTCGGTCGGCTCGCCCCAAGTCCCACCGGGCTCTTGCACCTCGGTCACGCGCGCACTTTCTTGGTAGCGTGGTGGCGCGCGCGCAGCTCCGGTGGTCGTCTTCTGATGCGGCTCGAGGACTTGGACGGGCCGCGCGCCAAGCCAGAGATGGCCGAGGCGGCGCTGCGTGATTTGCGCTGGCTAGGCCTCGATTGGGACGGACCCGACTACGTGCAGTCGAGTGGGCTCGCGGAGATCGCCGACGCGGCGCGCGACCTCGAGTCTCGAGGCTTGGCGTACGCCTGCGTGTGCTCGCGGAGTGACGTGCGCTCCGCGCAGAGCGCTCCTCAGCTCGGCGACAGCGAGCCGCGCTACCCCGGCACTTGCCGTGGCAAGTACGCATCCCTGGCCGACGCCGTGCGCGAAACCGGAAAGCCCGCCGGGCTGCGGCTGCGGGTCCCAGACGGCGAAATCGCCATCGAAGATCAGCTGCTGGGCGAGCGTCGCTTCGACGTGGCGGCCGAGGTCGGCGACTTTCTGATCACCAAGCGTGATCGCGCACCCGCCTACCAGCTCGCGGCGGTGGTCGACGACGCGCGCCAAGGGGTAACGGAAGTCGTGCGCGGCGAAGATCTGTGGTCGAGCGCCGCCCGACAACGGCTGCTGCAACGAGCCCTTGGGCTACCGACCGTGCGCTACCTGCACGTGCCTTTGGTGCAGGACGAAGAGGGCCGACGGCTCGCCAAGCGCCACGACGATTTGAGCCTTCGAGAGCTGCGCGAAGGCGGCACCGACCCGCGCGCGATCGTGGCCTGGGCGGCCCGTTCGTGCGGGATCGCCTGCGCGCGGCGGGTCACGGCCCGAGTCGCGCTGATCGACTTTTCAGCGCGAAAGGTGCCGCTGGGCCCGGTGACGCTCGATGCGTCGACCGTGGCCGACTTGCGTGAAGCGCGTTAGCGCCGCTCAGATGAGCCGGGCGTGCGGATCGAGCGACACCAGCAGCGCCTGCGTCGCCCCGGGTGGGGGGATCTCACCCTCTTCCAAAACCCTGAGCGTCAGCTGGCGCGAGGTCGTGTCGGCGCTGATCACGCACACCCGCACCGTCTGGTGCTGGACCGCAACTGACGCACGCTCGGTGGGAGGCGGAGGAGTTTGTAATACCGCCGGAGGCGCCGGTAATGGCGGCTCGCTCGGCAGCGGCGGATGCAGCTCGGCGATCTGGATGTTGTTTTGTTGGGCGACGCGCGCCAGCGTCGCTGCCGGTGAATCGACGATCGTCGACTCCGTGAAGTCGTCGTACGGCGCGAGCGCGGCGCCTTCGGTGCGTGGGCCCGGAGGCTCGGAGGCGACGTTGACCTCGGCGCGCAGATCGGCTGCGGCGCGCGCCAACGACAAGGCTCGAAGATCGTTGCCTGCCGACTCCGCGTTCTCGGCAGCGCGCTGAATCGAGCGAACACTCTCGAGCGCGAGCCCTTTCGACCACAGCTCCTGCGCGGCCTCGAGCGCATGCACGACTTCGGGCGCGTCGTTGGCTTCGGCTCGGGGCAAGTTCGTTGAAATGTCGGCCATGAAGGGCGGGCATTCTGAACGCCTCGGCGCCGAGTTCAAACGCTATTTAACGAACATGGCCGGTATGCCGTGCCAACAACGGGGACACGGCGCACATCAGCGCGCCAATCATCAAGGCGATGACGGCGATGCCCCCGAACACCGAGCCGTAAACCATAACCGTGGCCGCCGGCGCTACGGCGGCGGCCGCATTTTCCGCGCCCTTGACGCCGGTCAAACGGGCAATGACCGAGGCCATGTACTGGGCCTCGGCGCTCGCCAGAAACCACGCACCCATCATCAGGCCCACGATGCGCGGCGGTGAGAGCTTGGTAATCATCGATAGCCCCACCGGCGACAGGCACAGCTCGCCGGTCGTTTGCAGCGCGATGCCGAGCATCAACCACACCAGGGGCACGATGCCGGTCTCGCGCGAGCTCACGGCGCCGAGCCAAAGCGCCCCGAAGCCCAAGCCCAGCTGGAGCGTGCCCAGGCCGAACTTCAGCGGGGTGGTTGGCTCGCGTGGGCCGAGCTTCTGCCACAGCCAAATGAAGAAGGGCGAGAAGAGCAGCACGTAGGCCGAATTCACCGAGGTGAAGATCGACGGCTTGATGTGGACGCCGAGCACCACGCGGTCGACGTTGCGTTCCGTGAACAGCGCCATCGAGCTCCCGGCTTGCTCGAAGAAAGCCCAAAACATCGTCGAGAAGACGATCAGCACCAGAGCCACGAACATCGGTCCGCGCTCACCGTCTTGGGTGTGGCGCACCAAGTAGTAAATGAGCCCGGCGAGGGTCAGCAAACCCACCACGAGCAGCAAAGAGCCGAGCAACTCACCTTGTTGTACGAGCAGCCACGAGGCGGCGACGGCTCCCAACGTACCCAAGTAAATCAGCCACTCGCGGCTCAAGCCCAAAAATATCGGCTGAGCCAGCTTGGCAGCGTCGGGGGGCTCGGCGGCGTGCGCGAGGAAGCGCTGACCCCACATGAAGACCACCAAACCGATCAGCATACCGATGCCAGCCAAGCCGAACCCGAGGTGCCAGCCAAACGTCTCGCCGAGGTAGCCGCATACCCCCGCCGCCATCCCTCCGAGGTTGATGCCCATGTAGAAGATCGCGAAGGCGCGATCTCGCTTCTGGTCGTCGTCGGAGTAGACGCGGCCCACGATGGCGGAGATGTTGGGCTTGAAGAAGCCGTTGCCGCAGATGAGCAGCGCGAGCGCCAGGTAAAAGAGCCGGTCGAACGCCATCGCAAAATGGCCGAGCGCCATCAGCAAGCCGCCGAACAGCACCGCCTTGCGGCTGCCGAGTAGCTTGTCGGCGAGCATGCCGCCGATGACGGGAGTGGTGTAAACCAGCGCCGTGTAGCTACCGTAAACGACGTAGGCCGCGTCGTCGCTGTAGCGGAAATGCCTCGTCATGTAATAGACGAGTAGCGCGCGCATGCCGTAGTAGCTGAAGCGCTCCCAGGTCTCGGCGAAGAACAGAACCCGTAGCGCCTTGGGCTGATTCGAGGACTCCACTTGCGGCTCACTCCAGCATGGAGCCGTGCCGTAAGGAAAGCGCGAACCCACCGCGAGCGGAGGCTACGCGGAGGTTTCGGAGCTTTCTTGAACCTGCCGACGCACTCCGCCGCGCGCCAGGTGATCGGTGAGCGAAGCGATGCGAGAGATGTCCTCGAGACCGAGCACCCCGAGCGCACCGTCTTCGCCCCGAACCACGAGGGGAACGCCGCCGTTTTCTTGGAGCAGCCGTCGCACCTCCGACAGCGGCAGGTCGGGCGCCACCGTCTGCAGCGCGCGGCGCGTGATGGTGGTGAGCGGCGCGTGCAGACCGACGCGGCCCGCCAAGGCGATCAGATCGTCGCGCGACAGCGTTCCGATCGGCTGGTCGCCGTGCGAAATGAGGAAGTGAGCCTGGGGCGACCGCAACGTCTGGTCTACCGCCGAGCCGACGCTGTCGCCGGGCGCAAAGGTCACGGCGTGCGGATCGCAGACCTCGCCGGCTCGAAGCTCGGCTAGCAGCGCCGTGGTGCGAGTCGTCACACGCTCTTGACCGGCGCCCATGAAGACGAGCAAGGCGATGAAAATCAAGATCGGCTCGCCTTGCAGCCCGAAGATCGCAAGTCCCACCGCTAGCACCTGGGCGATGCCGGCCGCGATGTTCGTGGCGCGCACCTGCCCGAAGAAGAAGCTGAGCAGCGCGCGCAGCACGCGACCGCCGTCCATCGGCAGCGCAGGCAGCATGTTGAAGACGGCCAAGCTGACGTTGCTGTAGAGCAGCATCAGCAGCACCGAACGGACGCTAGGCGTGGTCAAGGCCTCGTCGGGCAAGGTCTCCAACGGCGGGACCGCGCCGCGCAAAGCCAAGAGGGTGGCGAGCGCCAAGAGCACGTTGACGAGCGGGCCAGCGAGCGCGATGAGCAGCTCGTGCAGCGGCTTCTTCGGCTCCGACGAGAGTCGCGCGACACCGCCGATCGGCAACAGCACGATCTCGCGTACGGTGACTCCGAGGCGCTGAGCCACCAAGCCGTGTCCGAGCTCGTGGAGCACCACGCACGAAAACAAACAGACCACGAGCAACATCCCGAACAGGGCACCGCGCGTGCCTTGCTTGTCCGCGAGGTGGCTCGCGAAAGCCGCGAGCAAAAGCGCAAACGTGAAGTGCACCCGAATGGCGATGCCCGAAACGCTACCGAGGCGAAGCGACCAGCTCACCCGCCAAGCATAGGCTCCGAAGTGCGACAGAGCCCACCGGCGCTCCGCTGACGGCGTCTCGTCAGAGCTAGGATGACGGCAACGTTTCGGGGCCGCATCCACCGTTTCAGAACTGAAACGACACAATACTGACAAATAGGCTAAACGATTAATATCTGTGCGCTTCCGGGCTGGCACACCTCGTGCAACATGCCCTACCCGCAGACGGCGCCCTTGGTGCCCCCCCCTCCGCCTCGGTCGCCGTCTCCCTAATCTCCTCAGCGGCTTGGAGCGCTCCCCTCGCTCCGGGCCGTTGTCCTTTTGTGCGCTAGGTTCGCGCGGGTGGCGCTGAGATTCATCCTGGCTCACGGCGCGGGCGCCCCTGCTTCGTCGGCGTGGATGCTTCGATACGCGGAGCTGCTCGCCGGCCTCGGCTCCGTGCGCAGCTTCGATTACCCATACATGCGCGGCGGCGCCCGCAAGGCGCCCGACAAGCTCGAGACGCTCATCGCCGCGCATAGCGCCGAGCTAGAGGCCGAGCGCGCCGCGTCCGCTCCGACCGACAAGCTGCTGCTGGCCGGCAAGAGCATGGGCGGGCGTGTGGGCTGCCACCTGGCGCTCGAGGCCGACGTGAGCGGCCTGGTTTGCTTCGGCTATCCGCTCCGTGGGCAGAACGGCAAGCTGCGCGACGAAGTGCTGCTCGCGCTCCGCACGCCAGTACTGTTCGTGCAGGGCACCCGCGACGCGCTGTGCGCCCTCGACGAGCTCGACGCCGTGCGCAAGCGCATGACAGCTCGGAGTGAGCTGTTCGTCGTCGAGAGCGGTGACCACTCGCTCGAAGCAACGAAGACGTGGCTCAAAGCGCGCGCCACCACTCAAGCCGCCGTGGAGCTCGCGGTGCTCGGAGCCGTGCGCGACTTCTGTGCGTCGCTCTCGCCTCGAGCGAACTAGAAGCCGCGGCCCCCATCGGAGGCGCCACCATCGGCCGCGCCACCCGCTCCGGCGAGACCCGCGAGACCGCCGCTGCCCGCGAGGCCACCGTTGCCCGCAACGCCTCCGCCGCCCGCAACGCCTCCGCCGCCAGCAACGCCTCCGCCGCCCGCTAGGCCCCCGCTACTGCCAGCGGTGCCACCAGCGCCGCCCAGCGGACCGGTATAAGGCATTGGGTTCGGCTCGGCGACGAACGGATCGGGCTCGAAGCGATCAGCCTTCAGCGCCTCCGCCAACGTCGAAAGGTTCTGCGGGGAGGGCTTGTATTGCTCCATCGGGTTACTGAGCGACCATTGGTACGCGGAGTACTCGCTGGTCGCGTCGAAGTAATGCCAGGCAGAGCAAACCGTAGCCGCGTGAAACGTCATGCCCGTTTTATCGAAGGTGGTGCAGGGCCGCGCGGCCGCGAACAGCTTGGTCAAGTCGTCGAGATCGGCGTCGATGCGCGCGAGGATCTCCGGGGTGCCGAGCGAGAATTCTTTGACCATCGCTTCGTTACCGAGCGCGATCTCTCGGCTCCCGCTCTCACACGAGCTCGCGCCGCCCGGCGTGCGATCGTCGACGACGTAGTAGATGGCGGCGATGCGCTCTGGAGCCAGGCTTGCGGTTTCGAGGGTGATGCCGGCGTTGTTCACGTCGACCACCGACAGCTGGCCTTCGAGGATGCGCGCGAACCAAGCTTCGGGCTTGAAGGTGATGCGGACCGCGTTCATGTGCTCCGAGCCGGCGTGGTCGACCAAGCGCAGAGCCCACGGGTTCGGCCAGGTGCCACGCGTCACCTGGAACCTGCGGGCGAGCTGCCCGAGCAGCGACAGCTGGCTTTCGCTACCGCTGGTGAGCAGCTGGCTGATCAGGCTCGACAAGCGCGAGAACGGCGGCTGCGAGGGCGGCGGCACGAGAGTTCGGGTTCGCTTCAGCTCCGCGGCCTCCGCGTCGGTCAGCTGCAGGTAGACGTCGGGGCGGATCGGCAACGTATTGCTGATGGCCTGTTTGGCGAACGTGGGGGTGCCGATCACGCGATCGAGTCCGCACGGATCGGTCGTGGAGGCGGTTCCGCCCGACGAAGAGCCGGGCGTGCCGACGCCGAAAGAGCCCGCGAAGCCAGAGCCTGTCCCGTTGCCGTCGTGAATCGGCGCGTCGTCTGAGTAGTCGTACTCCGGGCGATCACACGCGGCCCCGGCGACCAACGCGCTCACCCCGAGCAGCGAGAGACGACGCAGACCCTTGAACTTGGTGCTGGTGGCTTGCTTCATTACCCTCACGGCGACCGTGCGCCGCTCCTCATCCGTCCGAGACCCGAACCGTGAGGTTAGCAGAAAGCCGGGGCTCGCGCCTTTCAGCCGATGCGGAGCGCGACGCGCGCGGCCAGCTCCGCCAAGTCACCCGAGTCGTCGACGCGGAATACGTGGTCGGTGCGGCCCAGCTCGAGCATGCCCAGCAAGCGACCGCTCGCCGGCGCCACGATCGGTGTCATCGAGACGCTGAGCAGCGGAGCGTCGTGTTGCAGGCGCTCGGCTACGGTGCGCTCGGCCAACCCGTGCCGGGGGCTGTCACACAGTGATTTGCCGCGCAGCGCGAGCAAGTAGCTCGGGTCTTCACGAGAGAGAACGTCGCCCAGCTTCTCGGCAGGAGCGCCGTACACCGCGGAGGTAACTGGCAGATCCAACGGGCTCCGGTAGCGATGAATCAACCCGGCGTTGACGTCGAGCGATAGCGCCGCGACTTGCAACATCCAGGCGAGCAGCTCGCCCACGTCGCTCGTCGTGGGCAGCACCTGGCTGGCCTCACGAAGATTCAGCGGCGTCTTCTCGCGCGCGAGCCGTCGCCTCAACGTGCCGATCTCGCGAATGCCGTCCAGGGGACGCCAGTCTCCCCAGCGCACCTCGCGCACCCAGCAATGCTCGGGGATGCGGCCACCCATGTAGCCGCGCAGCAGGAGCTCCGTGTGCACCGGACCGACCGTCGTATCGCCGTTGGTCACGAGCCAGCGCGGCGACTGCATCGTGTCGAGAGAGAAGCTTGAGCCGAGCGAAGTGGCGCGCATGGAGTCCTTGACGAAGCCGGGCGGTAGCAGCCGCTCCCGACGGTAATTTTCTCTATTCTGGAGGCGCTGGGCCAAGCTTTTGGAGCCGCCGCTCAGGCCTCGAGCCAAACCAGGGTTTCGAAGTGGTGCGTGCGCGGAAACATATCGAAGGCCTGCACGCTCTGCACGCGCAGGCCCGCCGCCAGCAACGGCTTGAGATCACGAGACAATGTGACCGGATCGCAGGCCACGTAGGCAACGGCGCGCGGGCCGAGCGCCTCGATGCCGCGCACGACGTCGGGGGCCCCTTCGCGCGGTGGGTCGAGCACCACCAAATCGAAGCGCTTTCCTTCGTGCACCATGTCGAGCAGGGCGCGCCCGGCGTCGGCGGTTCGCGTCCGCAGGCCGGTCAAGCCTTGCTCGGCCGCGGCGCGCTGCGCGGCCAAGACCGCGCTCGGCGTGCGCTCGACCATCACGCCCGACAAGCCGGCGCGCGCGAGCGGCAACGCGAAGTTGCCGACGCCAGCGAACAGGTCACAAAAATTGGAGAGGCCTCGCGCCACGGCGCCGGACACTACCGCTGCCACCAGCTCGCGATTGACGGCGACGTTGATCTGCGAAAAGGCGTCGGCCGGAATTTCTACGAACACGTCGGCGCTGATCGAGCGCCGTTCGATCACCTGCTCGGCCTCGCGCTCGGTGGCCGCCACCCGCAGCTCTTTGCCCAGAGCGCGCAAGAAGGGGTCGGCAGCGATCGGCTTGATGCCGTCTTTCGGAACGAAGCGCGCGATGACGCCCGCTTCGCTAGCCCGAAGCTCGACGTCGGTGAAGCCGGCGAGCGCCTCGGGAAAGCGGCGCGCTAGCCGTCGGATCAGGCTCAACGCGCCGTTGATCTGCGGGTCGGCCACCGCGCAGCTCGGCACCTCGACCAGCTGGTGCGTGCCGCGCGCGAAGAAGCCGAGCTTGGCGTTGCGACCGACGTGGAAGCGAACCCGGGAGCGATAGCCGAGGCTCTCACCGGCCATCACCAACTCCGGCGGCGCCGACGACACGCCGCCGACGCGCTCGAGCGCCTCGTGCAGCATCGAACGCTTTTGAGAGAGCTCGGCGGCCCGGGCGAGGTGCATCAAGTCACAGCCCCCGCAGCTGGCCGCGACCGGGCACTCCGGGGTGACCCGCTGGGAGCTGGGCTCGAGCAGCTCGTGGTCGGCGCTGCACAGCGTGCCGCGCTGCTTCTCGACGGCGCGCAAGCGGATCCGATCTCCAGGCGCCGCCGCGCGCACGAACAGCGCTCGGCCGTCCGGGAGGCGCAAGAAGCCGTCTCCGCCCGGCACGAGCTTTTCGACGCTGAGCTCCAGCCCACGTAGCTCTTCGGTCATGTGCTCACCTCGTATTCACTCACGGCGATTCGGTTGCCGTCCGGATCGCGCAGGTAGGACGTGAAGGTCGAGCGCGATTCGATCGAGGCGCCTAGCTCCTCGGCCCTCTGCTCGAACGCGCGGCGGCCCGCGGCGTCCGCGCGAAACGCGAGCAAGAACGGGCCCAGGGCCACTCCCTCGACCCGCGCTGGCGAAGGCGACGCGAGCGCGGCGCGTTCGATCATCAACAGCGTGCCCGACAGATCGAGCCAGATTGAGCGCAACCCCGCGACGTCGGTGTGGCGCTTGCACTCGCTAGTCTGCAAGAGCCGCGTGTAGAAAGCGGCGAGCGCCGCGACGTCGCGTGTTCCCACCGCCACGTGGTGCAAGCTCGGTGCGCCGGCGAGCGCGCCTCCGAGCCCTGGCGTCACTTGGCCGACTTGGCGCTGGTGCCGGTGGTGCCGAACACTTTGTCCCAAACCATGTTCGAGACGCCGAAGCGCTCGTCGTGAGTCTTGAAGTGATGCAGCATGTGGTTCTTCTTCAACCGCAAGCCGTAGGCCGACTTCGGGTTGAAGTGATGAATGTAGTAGTGGGTGATGTCGTAGAACATGTACCCAATCACGTAGCCGCAGTGCACGCCCCAGGTGAGGCGCGGGCCGAGCGTGAGATAGAAGAGCGCGCCGAAGATGAAATAGAGCGCGATGCTCACGGCGGGCGGCATCACCAACCGGTACTTGTCTTTCGGCCACTTGTGATGGACGCCGTGCACCAAGAAGTGCATGCGCGCGCCCCACTTGCCCGGCGGCTCCCAGTGGAAGAACAGGCGGTGGAGCCAGTACTCGGACAACGTCCAAAAGACGAAGCCGCCGAGCGTCAGCCCGAGCGTCGCGAGCACCCCGAGGTCCGTGTAGTGTAGGCTGCCCCAGAACAAGAAGGCTGCCCCGGGCACGAAGAGAATAGGGACGATGGTCCAAGGTGTGCGGGAGAAGAGATCGATGAAATCGCTCGCGAACATCCGCGGGGATTCGGGGGTGGCCCTCATCAACATTATGAGCGTCGGCTTTCCGGGTTTGGGGACCAGACCATAGAAACCAGCTGCAAGTTTCGCAAGTTGGGCCCCACAAATGCCGGCCACTTACGGTCCCGACGACCATTCCGAGCCCCATTCCGCTCAGCGTGGAACTCTGGCGCGCTCGAATTTGTGCTGCGATCTCGCTGTCGTGGTCCCTCTGCCACAGTTGTCGGCCACAACCGCAAGGCCCCGCTGCGCAAACCTTTTCGCGGCCCCGAGCGTCTACCAAGTTCTGTTGAGGTTGCCGTGGTTTGCGAGTTGCCCCGATACGCCAAGGCGTGCGGGGGCGAGCGAGTCCTAGCAACGGAACAGAAACTGCATCCCGTCCGTTGGCACTCGTAGATGAAACACCCTTATGGGTGAGAAACTCAGGCGAGACGAAGACCATGTCTCACATCGGCCCCAAGCATCCTTCTTATCCCGACCTCGTCGCCACGCATGCTGACGAGGGCTCGAGCATTCGCTCGCGCGACGGGGTGGCCGGGCCGCGGCCTCGCCAAGAATCGTCCGTCGATTCCAAGGCGCCCGATTCCAAGACGGAGGCTCCGGCGCGGCCGCGCCGCACGCACTCCGGCACCCGCCCCGCCAGCGGCTCGCTCGACGATCGCCTCGAGAAGAAAATGAACAGCGCGCGCGAGCTCATCAAGGATCTGCCGCCGACCGACGCGCGTGTACGTCTGCTGAACGTAGCGATCATGCGCCGCGATGAGACTCTGCTCGATGGCGTGCTCGCGGAGCTGAACAAGCCGGCTTCGCGCGCCTGAGCGCCCGCGCAGCCAGGCCGCGGTGCCGTGCTCGCCTCCAGCCCGTCTCGCCGCGGTTTTCCACAGCCAGAGGCTCTCACTTGTGGGCCGCTGTGAGGATCATGAATCGTTAAAGCCACCTGAACGTCGCGCCGTATTGGGGGGACATGTTCACGCGAGGCAATCTCATCGCCGGGCTGGGTCTAGTCGTGGCGCAGGCGCTCGGTCTGGTTTCCACCGCTGCGGCAAGCGAAGCTCCCTCGAGCTCGAAAGCGACGGCCCACGACACCAGAACTTTGCCGGGCGGCGCCGTGCTGACGGTCTCGAAGGACGCCAAGTACGAGCTCGGCCGCCCCATCAAGCTCCAGCTGTCGCCGACCGGCAGCGAGAAGACGGTCGTGCAGGTCGTGAAGCTGACGGCCGGCCGCGTCAGCGTCTCGCTGCCGGACACGAAGAAACCGAAGAGTGCGGTGCTGATCCAAGCGCCGCGCAAGGTGAGCGCCGTCGCGAAGGGCGGGCAGAGCCTGGTGATCTGCGCCAGCGATCGCGTCACCGTCGCCGCCGTGAGCGGAGAGATGTTGGCGGCGCTGGGTAACGACTGGAAGCCGCTGCAAAGCGGCGTGGTGCGCTCGTTCGCCGGCGGCACCGCCACCGAGCAAGCCGTACCGGTCGCCCCCAAGCTCAGCGCCGAGAAGAGCATGTTGATGGCGCTCGACGGCGACGCCAGCACGCAAGTGCAGGCCGCGCCGAGCAAAGACGCTGCCTACCGCCAGCTTTCGCTCTTTCGCGTCGACGGCGGCAAGCGCACGAAGATTATGGAGCAGGAGTGGCGCTCGGATGCGCAGCAGCTGCCGCAGCTCGTTCCTGGACGCTACGAAGCGCTGGCCCGCACCGTGGACCGCTTCGGCGTCGAGAGCCCGAGCTCGGAGCCGCTGGTCTTGCGCGTGATCGGCGCGGAGCTGCCGGAAGGCGCCAAGCTCGTTCAAGGCTCGATCTTGCTGGGGCGCGCCGGGCGCGTGAAGCTCATCGGCGCCGAGGGGCTGGAGGCGAGCTACGGCCGCGCCAGCCTCTTCATCCCCGTCCCCAAAGACGTCGGCTTGGCCCGCGGTGAGAGCACGCTGCTCCGACTCCGGGAGCCCGGAAAGAAAGAAGAGCTGGGCATCAAGCTCGAGCCGCGCACGCTCAAGGCCGACGTCGAGATCGGGCCGAAGAGCGCGCGCTGGCCCGGGGAGCCGCTGCAAGTGACGGTCAAGCTGTTCGATCACAACGGTCGCCCGATCACCGACGCGCTGAAGAACAAGCCGCAGGTGTTCGTCAACGTCGGGCAGGTCGAGCCAACTTGGACCCACTCGGGCAACACGTATTCGACCAAGATCGCCCCCGTCAACGGCAGCGGCCCGTGGGTGGTGCGGGTCGAGGTCAGCGACGACTTCGGCGACCAAGCCGGCCGCGACTTCATCGAGCTGGGAAGCGCGAAGACCGCTTCGAACCCGTAGCGCCGGCGCTGCGCTAGACGCTCACCTTGAGCCAGCCGAAGAACTCGGCCAAGCGCGCGCGCTGGCCCTCCGGCATGAACTCGAAATTGCGGCCGCGATCGATGATTTCCCAGAAATCTTTGCTGGTCACGTTCTCGAGCGCGCGGCGGATGGACAGCAAGCGGTCGGCGGGCTCGCTCTCCATGTCTTTGGCGATCAGGCGCGCCTTGGCTTCGGAGCCTTGCGAGAGGTAGTAGGCGGCGAGCTTGACCTGCGCCTTGCGCACGCCGAGCAGCGCCGTTTCTTGGGTGGAGACGCGCAGCGGCCGGTCGAGCTCGAGGAACATACGGAGGATGTCGTCTTCTTGCGGTAGGCCGAGCTCGGCCGCGATTTGACACAGCGTCGACACATCGTACGCCACCGTCTCGGTGACGAACGTGAGCTTCATGTCGAAGCTGACATGCCCATAGTAAAACATGTGCCGCACGCCTTCGACCGCGGCCTCGGCGCGGCCTTGGCGCAACATCGCCTCTACCAGCAGCCGGTACTGGTTCAAGATGTTGTAGGCGGTGCGCACGTCGCGCGCGTTCAACGCCGCGCGTAGGTACGAGTTCATGAAGCGATAAACGAGCTGGATGAGCTCGGTGTCTTTGGCGGCGGCGGCGGCCTCACCGATGTAGCGCGTGTCGATCGCGACCAGGTAGTTGATGTCGCGCATCGTGAGCAAGGCTTCGTTGAAGATGCCCAAATACTGGCGCATCACCTTCCACTCCACCCAGGTGCGGCGCTTTTCGAGGTCTTGCAGCGACTCCGGATCCATCGCGACGAAATCCGGATTTTCTTTGATGTCGGGGCCGATGTCGAACCAAGCCGACGCCGCCTTCGGCTTGTGCTTGATGTACTCGAGCGCGAAATCTTTGAGCGCGTCGACGGCGCCGCTGGCGATGATCTTGTCTTTGCCGGAAATGGAGTTGCTGGTGATGTCGGTCAGCTCCTCCATGGCTCCGAGCGTGACCGCTTGACCGCGCACGATCTTCTCGGGCTCGGCAGCGCTGAAGGCTTGCAAGGTGAGGCGCAGGGCGTCGCTGCGAATCTTGGCCACGATGTTCATCGGCTCGACGAACCAGAACACGTAGCGGAAGTACGGACCCATCAGCACCATGCCCAGGGTGTTGGCGCTGATCATGCCGAGCAGAGCGGCGCGCGGCACGTAGTCGTGATGAATCGACACGCTCAACCACACTCCGCACACGCAAGCGATCACGTAGTAGCCCATCACGAACAGGTTGAGCCGATCACTCAAGAACAAGCGCGCCACGCCGGTGTAGCGATCGGCCGACAGCTGCACGATCAGCGAGACGACGGTGATCACGATGCCGAATACGGCCGCGATCATGCCGGCCATGGAGCTGACCGCGTCGGTGATGCTGGCCGGATCGAAATTCAGGTACGTCGAGAACAGGCCGCCGTCCGAGGGCCCGCCCGTACCGTGCGTGAAGAAGTGATCGACGGCGTAGAAAGCCCAAAAGATGGCCAGCGCCGCGCCGGTCAAGAACACGATCGGAAAGAGCCACTGGCGTCGGAAGCTCTGGCGCTGCATCGGGGACTACGGACATTGCAAGGCCGCGCGCCGGCTTTCAACCGCTTGCCGCCTAACGGCGCTTTAGACGCCGGATCGGCAGCACGACGGCCACGAAAGCCAGCGACCACAAGCTGGTCTTCACGCGCCGTGGCCGCGCCGCCCGCGACCGCACCGAGAGGCCGGCCTGGGCTTTTCGAGAGCGGTCGGCGCCGGGCGCGGCGCTACCGGTGCAGGTGTCGCCGTCGTAGCTACTATCTTCGCTGCCGCCGTCACAGCTGGTTTCGTCGCCGCTGCTGCGGCTCGAATCGGAGCCGCAGCCGCTGTCTCGGCTCGATGACGAGCTATCGGAGCTGCACGAGCTGTCGCTGGTGTCGGCGTCGCTCGAAGTGTCGGACGAGCAGGAGCTGTCGCTACGCTCTGCTTCACTCGAAGTGTCGGACGAGCAAGAGCTCGCGTCGCGGTCGTCGTAGTACGGGTCGCGCGGTGAGCTCGAGCAACCGACGTCGACGCTCGATGACGTGTCGTCGACCACCACCGTCTGCTCGACGACGACGGTGCCGCCGCCGGTCACGGTGGCGTCGCCGCCGGTGGTGCTCCCGGCACCGCGCGGGGGGGGATTGACGACGATCGGCGTCGGCGGAGGGTCGATCGACGCGCACGCGGAGTCGTCGAGCGAGCTGGCGCGCAGCACGGGCGGCCTCGGCGCTCCGCCGGCGTGAAAAACGGCTGGATCGACGCCCGCCGGGAAAG